>FWPV01002272.1_pt1 | contig 47897 bp, 30 predicted proteins | sample 2228371 | NCBI WGS metagenome assembly FWPV01 (sample SAMEA103939776, study PRJEB20133) | metagenome | reverse complement strand
CCAGGTCTTCTCTCCCTCGAGCACATAGTCTTCCCCCTCGAGCCTGGCCTGGGAGGTCAGGGCCCCCACGTCGGAGCCGGCTTCCGGTTCGGAGAGGGCAAAGGCCGGGATGAAGCGGCCCTGGGCCACCAGGGGGAGGTAGCGCGCTTTCTGCGCCGGTGTGCCAAAAAGGCTGATGGCCCCCGAGCCCAGACCCTGCAGGGCAAAGGCAAAGTCGGCCAGCCCGTGATGGTAGGCCAGGGTCTCGCGGATCAGGCAGACCGCCCGGGTGTCGATGGCCTCGGCGGCGCCGCCGTAGGCCTGGCCCCCCACCGCGTAGCGGGTCCAGCCCCCCTGGCCCAAGACCTGCACCAGGCGGCGGCAGGCTTGGTCCACCTCCGGCACGGAGGCTGCGCCGTCCAGCTCAAGACCGCCCAGGGCGTGCCTGGCCCAGTCGGCCAGCTCGAGGGCCAGCCGGCGGTGGTGCGGCTCGAAGAAGGGCCAGTCCAGGTAGGCGCTATCCACCTCAGTCCCCCTGGAAGACCGGTTTCTCTTTGGCCACGAAGGCCTGGTAGGCCCGGCGGAAGTCCTGGGTGGCCATGCACAAAGCCTGGGCCTGGGCCTCGGCCTCGAGGGCTTCCTCCAGGCCCATGCTCCACTCCTGGTGCAGCATCCGCTTGGTCATCGCGTGGGCAAAGGTAGGGCCTTGGGCCAGCGAGCGGGCCAGGGCCTGGGCCTCGGCCAGCAGGCTTTCCGGTGGGCACAACCGGTTGAAGAAACCCCAGGCCAGGGCTTCCTCGCCGCCCAGGGTGCGGCCCGTGTACAAAAGCTCGGCGGCCCGCCCCTGACCCACGATACGCGGCAGCATGGCACAGGCCCCCATGTCGCAGCCGGCCAGCCCCACCCGCACAAAGAGGAAGGCCACCCGGCTGCGGGCCGTGCCGTAGCGCAGGTCGGAGGCCATGGCCAGTATGGCCCCGGCCCCGGCGCAGACCCCGTCCACCGCACTCACGATGGGCTGGGGGCAGGCCCGCATGGCCCGCACCAGGTCGGCGGTCAGGCGGGTGAAGGCCAGCAGGCCCGGCATGGCCATCTGGGTAAGGGGGCCGATGATCTCGTAGACATCCCCGCCGGAGCAGAAGTTGCCCTCGGCCCCCGATAGCACCACCGCCTTCACCTCTTGGGCCTGGGCCAAAGCCCGGAAAAGGTCGCGTAGCTCGGCGTACGACTCGAAGGTGAGGGGGTTTTTGCGTTCGGGCCGGTTCAGGGTAATGGTGCCGACGCCCTCTTCTACCTTCCAGAGGAAGTGTTGCGCGGGGTAGTGGGCCAGTTCGTGGGGGTTCATGGGGCCTCCTTTTGGTTGAGGTGGGCCTTGAGCCTGCCCAGCAGGGTGTACAGGCTCTCTTTTTCCGCTGCCGAGAGACCGCCGAACAGCTCGATAACCCAGCCCTCGTGCACCCGGGCCATCTCGGCGAAGAGCTGCTGGCCCTTAGGGGTCAGCCGGACGATGAAGGAGCGGCGATCCTGGGGGTCTAGTTCGCGGCGCACCAGCCCCTCGGCCTCGAGCTGGTCGGTGATGCCGGTGACGTTTCCGGTAGTGACCATCATACGGCGGGAAAGCTCGCTCATGCGCAAGCCCTCCGGGTGGCGCTCGAGCTGGGCCAAGAGGTCGAAGCGGGGCAGGGTGGTCTCGAAGCGCTCGCGCAGCCGGGTGCGAATCTCGGCGGTGATCAGGTTGGTGCAGGTCAAAAGGCGCAGCCAGAGCTTCAGGGCCTGGTGGTGGTCCTCGGCCAGGCGGGTCTCCAGGTCGGGCTTGGGCAGCACTACATCACCTCCCCTCCGGCGATGGCGATGGCCTGGCCGGTCAGGGCCGCCGAGCCGGGTAGGCACAGCCAGAGCACGGCCTGGGCCACCTCGGCGGGCTCGACCAGCCGGCCCTGGGGGTTGGCCTGGGTGAGCAGGGTGCGGGCCTCGGCCTGGCTGCGCCCGGTCTTCTGGGCAATCTGGGCCAGGCTGGCCTCGAGCAGCTCGGTCTGGGTATAACCGGGGCAGACTGCGTTGACGGTGATGTTTTTGCGGGCCAGCTCCAAAGCCAGTGCGCGGGTCAGGCCCACCAGCCCGTGTTTGGCCGCGCAGTAGGCGCTCACGTAGGGGTAGCCCCGCAGCCCGGCGGTGCTGGCCACGTTCACGATGCGGCCCCAGCCCACCTCCAGCATCCCTGGCAGGGCGGCCTGGGTGCAGAGGAAGGCCCCGGTCAGGTTCACCTCGAGCATGCGCTGCCACAGCGCCAGGGGGGTCTGGCCAAAGGGCTGACTCTCGACCTGCCCGGCGTTGTTGACCAGGATGGTCACCGGGCCCAGGGCCGCTAGGGCGCCCTGGAAGGCCCGCTCTACCTGGGCGGGGTCGGTGATGTCGCAGGTTTCCAGGTGGGTTTGGGCTGGGAGCTTTGCGGCCTGGGCCTCCAAGGCCGCCCGCTGGCGCCCCAGCAGGGTGAGCCGGGCTCCGGCCTGGGCCAAGGCCTGGGCAATGGCCGCCCCAATGCCGCGCCCCGCGCCGGTGACCAGGGCGTGCCGTCCTTGCAGGGGCAGGGGGCTCATCGCAGGGCCAGCTCCTCGGCCAGCTCGGCCTGGGTTCGGGCCAGGTTGCGCTCGAGCTGGGCTTTGCCGGAAAGGTAGGGCTTGGGCCAGGTTATCTCGCGGTAGCCCAGCTTGGCTGCCTCGAGCAGCGTCCAGTGGGGGTTGGCCAGGTGGGGCCGGGCGATGGCGCACAGGTCGGCCCGTCCGGCGGCGATGATGGAGTTTACGTGGTCGGCTTCGTAGATGGCCCCTACCGCCATGGTGGCGATCCCTACCTCGTTCCTGATGCGGTCGGCGAAGGGGGTCTGGTACATCCGCCCGTAGATGGGCCGGGCCTGGCGGGTGGTCTGGCCCGAGGAGACGTCGATCAGGTCGCAGCCAGCCTCCTTGAACATCCGGGCCATCTCTACCGCGTCGTCGGGGGTGTTGCCGCCGGGGGCCCAGTCGTGGGCGGAGATGCGCACCGACATGGGCAGGTGCTCCGGCCAGACCGCGCGCAGCGCACGGAAGACCTCGAGGGGGTAGCGCATGCGGTTTTCCAGGCTGCCCCCGTAGGCATCGGTGCGGTGGTTGGTGAGGGTCTAGAGGAAGGCCGAGAGCAAGTAGCCGTGGGCGCAGTGCAGCTCGAGCCAGTCGAAGCCCGCCTCGAGGCCCCACAGTGCGGCCTGCACGAACTCGGCCTTGACCCGCTCCATGTCCTCTTGGGTCATCGCCCGCGGGGTCTGGTTGTTGGGGCCATAGGGGATAGGGGAGGGGGCGATAAGGGGCCAGTTCCCCTCCGGTAGGGGCTCGTCCATGGCCTCCCAGCCCACCTGGGTCGAGCCCTTGGGCCCGGCGTGCCCTAGCTGGAGGGCGATTTTGGCGTCGGTGTGGGTGTGTACGAAGTCCACGATCCGCTGGTAGGCCCGCATATGGGCCTCGCTCCACAGCCCGGCGCAGCCGGGGGTGATCCGGGCCTCGGGGGAGGGGGCGGTCATCTCGGTGAAGACCAGCGCAGCCCCGCCTGAGGCCCGGGCCCCCAGGTGCACCAGGTGAAAGTCGTTCACCAGGCCGTCCTTTGCCGAGTACATGGCCATGGGCGAGACCACCACCCGGTTTTTCAGGGTGAGGCTACGCAGGCGAAAAGGGGTGAACATGGGGGGCACCGGCTTGGGGGGCAGGCCGGCGCGCTGGGCCAGCCAGGTCTCCACATGCTCCAAAAAGCGGCGGTCGCGCAGCCGCAGGTTTTCGTGGGAGATGCGCTGGGAGCGGGTGAGCAGGCTGTAGGCGAACTGCAGGGCCTCGAGGCCGCTGTAGCGCTCCACGTTCTCGAACCACTCGGTCGAGTTGCGCGCGGCGTTTTGCAGCTTCAGCACCTCCACCTGGCGCACCGCCTGGTAGGCTTCCAGCACCTCTTTTAGGCGGTCAGGGCGGTCGCCTAAGCGGGCGAAGGTGCGGCTCAGTTCGATGGCGTCCTCCAGGGCCAGCTTGGTGCCGCTGCCGATGGAGAAATGCGCGGTATGGGCGGCATCGCCCATCAGCACCACCGGAACCTCGCGCCCCTCGAGCCGGTTCCAGTGCACCCAGCGCTGGCAGACCACCCGAGGAAACTTAATCCAGATGGCCGAGCCGCGCAGGTGGGCGGCGTTGGACAGGAGCTTTTGGCCCTCCAGGTGCCTGGCAAAGAGCCGCTCACAAAAGGCGATGCCCTCCTCCTGGCTCATCCGATCCAGGCCGGCCTTCTGCCACACCGTCTCCGGGGTTTCCACGATGAAGGTAGAGGTATCGCTGTTGAAGGGGTAGGCGTGGGCCTGGAACCAGCCCCACTTGGTTTTCTCGAAGGCGAAGGTAAAGGCCTCGAAGCGCTTACTTGTGCCCAGCCAGACGAAGCGGCACCTGCGCACGTCGATATCCGGCCCGAAGGTCTGGGCGTACTTCTGGCGGGTGCGGCTGTTGATGCCGTCGGCGGCGATCACCAGGTCGGCCCCGTACTCGCGGGCCGCCGCCTCGTCGTCGGCGACCTCGGTCTGGAAGACCAGGTTCACCCCCAGCTCTACGCAGCGCTCCTGCAGGATTTGCAACAGCCGCTTGCGCCCGATGCCGATAAAGCCGTGCCCGGTGGTGCGGATGACCTGCCCTTTGAATTGGATTTCGATGTCGTCCCAGTGATAGAAGGCCTGGCGGATGCGGTGGTAGCTGGGGTAGTCGGCCTGTTCCAGGTTGGACAGGGTCTGGTCGGAGAAGACCACCCCCCAGCCGAAGGTGTCGTCGGGCCGGTTGCGCTCGAGCACGGTGATTTCGTGGGCGGGGTTCTGCTTTTTCATCAGCAGGGCGAAGTACAGCCCGGCTGGCCCCCCGCCGATGCAGACGATTCTCATAGCCCAACCCCGGGGCTGGTCTGGGTAAGAGGCTCTTTGGGGCTTCCCGTCATGCTGGCCCTCCTGGACTTGGGTGTGTATTTTAGACCTAAAATGTTTAGGTATAAAGCAATATAGGCAAACCAGGGTGCTTTGTCAAGGAGGGCTGCCTCAGACCAGACCTGACCCTTGTACCCCTTGCGGCGCACCTTCTGGCCCACAAGAAAGCCCCGGCCCAACCGCTATCGCGATGGGCCATGGGTGGTTTCCCTATCGAGGGCAGAAAGGAGCTACCAGGTAGCCTCTAGGGGCTGTACTTGCGCAGGAAGACATCCGACCCGCCCGCATGGGTCTGGCCGGGGAGGGCTCCGGCAACACTGATGGTGCTGGCTCTTGAGGATGGCCCCCAGGTACGCTTTCGCGTGCTGGAGCCGGTGCGTCAGTTCGGCCCGGCCAAACTCGAGGCCCTGGGACTGGCTGAAGCCAACAATGCGGCCGGGTATCATGGCCCGAACCTGTGGCCGTTATGCCCAAGCTTTCGATTACCTGGAGAAGGCCCTGGCTCTGCGACGGTCACCGGGAGATCGGCACGGGGAGGCCATTGCACTGAACAATCTGGTGGTGAGCGCCCGCGACCAGGCCGATTATTCCGGGGTCGAGCACTACTGCCGCCAAAGCCTGACCGTTGCCCACGAGATTGGGGGACAAAAACCTCCGAGTCTTTGGTTTCTCGGACGGGTCTCTCTGATTATGGCCTAGCGCGGTATCTGCTGCCACACCTTCTCGGGTGTGAGCGGCATGTCCAGATGGTCCATACCCAGCGCGTCCAGCACCGCATTCACCACCGCCGGGGTAGCGGCGATGGCCCCGGCCTCGCCCACCCCTTTGGCCCCCAGGGGGTTGGTGGGGGAGGGGGTTTGCAGGTGATGAGGCTCCATGGGGGGCATCTGGTCGGCCTTAGGCAGGGCGTACTCCAGCAGGCTGGCGGTTCGGTTCTGGCCCTCGGGGTCGTAGAGGATGCCCTCGTAAAGGGCCTGCCCGATGCCCTGGGCAATGCCCCCGTGCTGCTGACCCTCAAAAAGCAGGGGGTTGACCACCGTGCCGCAGTCGTCCACCGCCACGTAGCGCATAATTTTGACCGCACCGGTCTCGGGGTCGACCTCCACCACAGCCAGGTGGGCGCCAAAGGGGTAGTTGGCCTCCTTCAAGGCGAAGCTGGCCTGCCCCTCCAGCCCCGGCTCCATTCCTGGGGGCAGTTTGCGGGGGTTGAAGGCCACGGCCAGTATCTGCTCCAGGCTGACCGTTTTGTCGGTGCCGCGCACCCCCCAGCCTTGGGGGCCAGGCTCGATGTCCTCGGGGGCGGCCTCGAGCAGGTACGCGGCGATGCGGGCCATCTTGTCGCGCACCATGGCCCCGGCTTTCTGGATGGCCGAGCCCCCCACCGAGAGGGTGCGGCTGCCAGCGGTGCCCATGCCGTAGGGGATGGCCAGGGTGTCGCCCTGCACCACCTGGAAGCGCTCAGGCGGGATGCCGAGCTGGTCGGCCACAATCTGCACAAAGGCGTTCTGGGTGCCCTGCCCGTGGGGCGAGGTACCGGTGAAGAGGGTCACGCTGCCATCGGGGTTGACCCGCACCCCGCCGGTCTCCCAGCCGTAGCCGGTGATCTCCACGTAGCTGCATAGCCCGATGCCGATCCGCCGGCCCTGGCGCTGGGCCTGGGCCTGTTCCGCGCGGAGCTTTGGGTAGTCGCTCACCTCGAGCAGCCGTTCCAGGGCCTGGGCGTAGGCCCCGGAGTCGTAGCGGGCCCCGGTGTGGGTTTTATAGGGGAAGGGCCCCTGAATGAAATTCCTGCGGCGGATTTCCGCCGGGTCGAGGCCCAGCGCCCGGGCCCCCATGTCCATGAGCCGCTCGAGGTAGTAGGTGGCCTCGGGCCGTCCGGCCCCGCGGTAGGCCCCGGTGGGGGTGGCGTTGGTGTAGACCGCCAGCAGCTTTAGCTCGAGGGCGGGAATCTCGTAGGGGCCTTGCAGCATCAGTAGGGTACCGGGAGCGTTGCCCAGGGTGGTCTCGAGGGTGTAGGCCCCCAGATCGGCCACCACCCGGCCCCGCAGGCCCAGAATCCGGCCCTCGGCGTCGAAGGCCATCTCCAGCTCGGCGACCTGGGCCCGCCCGTGGATGGTAGCGTTAAAGGTCTCGCTCCGCCGTTCAACCCAGCGAATGCTTTTGCTCAGATGTCTGGCCAGATAGGCAACCAGGATTTCTTCCGGATATACATTAATTTTGGCCCCAAAAGCCCCGCCCACATCAGGGGTAATGACCCGAACCTGGTTTTCCTGCAGACCCAGCTTTTCCGCTACAGCGGCTCGCAGGTCGTGGGGCATCTGGGTGCTGGACCAGATTGTCAGGGCCTCGCGGATTCCGTCCCAGGCAGCCAGAATGCCTCTGGGTTCGATTGAAGTGGGAGCCACCCGCTGCTGCAAAAACCGTCCATTCACTACCTTGTGGGCTTTTGCGAAAGCTTCCGCGACCTCACCAGCGGTGGTTGTGCGTTGCATGGCGATGTTGCTGTCCAGACCGGGATGCAGGGGACCGGCCTCGAGGGCTTGTAGCGGCTCGGGGTGCGCAGGCAGCGGTTGGTAGTCCACGAAAATTTGCTGGGCCGCGTCCTGGGCAGCCGAGGCCGAGGTTGCCAGAATCGCCGCCACCGGCTCGCCCACGTAGCACACCTTGTCTCTGGCCAAAACCGGATGCAAGACCGGCCTGGTGTCGCGCGGGGCCGAGGCCGGTGCGAACAGGTCGGGTAGATCGCTGGCTGTGTAGATAGCCACCACACCGGGTGCTTTCAGTGCCTCGCTCACATCCACGGAGCCCAGCCTGGCATGGGCATAGGGGCTGCGCAGCAAAACCATGTGGAGCAGATTTTCTTGCTGCAAGTCCTCGAGATATTTTCCTTGCCCCCGGATGAGTTTGCCGTCCTCGAGGCGCTTCATGGGTTGGCCAACGTAGCGGTTCTTCATGACGCCATGTTACCCATAGCGACCCGAAGGATGGGAGCCTGCCTCACCAGCGGGCGCGGATACCAAAAACCTGCTCCGGTGTTCAGACTGCCCCCTTGCGCAACCTGGCCACCCAAGAGACTGGGTTTGGATGACACTCTTTTTGACACATTATTTGGGCATGGTTCGGCGCAGCAAATCCAGGATGATCTGGACTACTTGAAGTCCTTCAAACTGGGCCTCTTCGGTCAGAAGCAAGCGATGCGAAAGGGCTGGTAAAGCGGCGCTTCGCAGGTCGTCCCAGTCCAGATGGGCACGACCGGAGAGGTAGGCCAGGGCTTTGGCCAAGGCCAGCCAGGCCTTGGCACCACGGGGCGAGAGCCCCATGCGGAGGTGCTTTTCTTCTCCGGCGAGCTGGGCGGTGTTGGCGATGGCCTCGAGTGCAGGCTGGCTCACCACCACCTGCTGCATTTCCGCGCGCGCCTCCTGCAAATCCAGTCCGACTACCGGCTGTGGGCTGGCAGGCTCCTCGGAAAGAATCTTTATCCATGTGGCCCTGGGGGGTGATAGGACGGTAATTTTAGCCATGAACCGGTCGAGCTGGGCTTCCGGGAGGGGATAAGTGCCCTCGAGCTCTAGCGGGTTCTGGGTGGCCAGCACGATAAACGGCTCGGGCAGGGCGTGGCGGGTACCGCTCACGGTTACGCCACGCTCCTGCATGGCCTCGAGCAGCGCCGACTGGGTCTTGGGGGTAGCCCGGTTGATTTCGTCGGCCAGCACCACCTGAGCAAAAATGGGGCCCTGGCGAAAGACAAACTGCCCATCCTCCAAAATTTCTGTCCCGGTCACGTCGGCAGGCAGCAGGTCGGGGGTAAACTGGATGCGGCGGTAGGAGAGCCCGCTGGCCTCGGCAAAAGCTTTAGCCAGCATGGTTTTACCAAGCCCTGGCAGTCCTTCCAACAGGGCGTGACCGCCTGCCACTGCCGTTGCGAGCAGCTCACGGATAACCTGCTCCTGTCCATATAGCACCTGCGAAAGAGCCCCTTGCAGGGCCGAAAGCTTTACTCGAGTATCGCTCACAGGCCCATACTACTGGTTGTATCCCGCTTGCAGACAGGTTCCAATGCGCATTTGTGTTGTGAGCTTGACCCCTGGCGTTCGGACAAGGAGAATCGGGCTGTGTGGATTCTGGGCATAGACACCTCCTGCGACGATACCGGCGTGGGTCTGGTACGAGACGGGGTGGTGGTGGTCAACCGCGTGGCCTCGCAAACTTTGCTGCACCAGCGGTATGGGGGGGTCGTGCCCGAGCTGGCCTCCCGCGAACATACCCAGGTGATCGATGGATTGGTTCAGCAAACGCTGAACGATGCTGGCATCGAGGTTTCTGACCTCGAGCTGGTTGCCGCAACCCGTGGGCCGGGCCTGATTGGGGCCTTGCTGGTGGGCTACACCTATGGCAAAGGACTGGCTTTTGCCCTGGGTAAGCCCTTTGTGGCAGTGCATCACCTCGAGGGCCATATCTACGCGGCCCTGGCCGAGCATCCTGCGGTCAGGCCCCCCTTCCTGGCGCTGGTGGCTTCAGGTGGGCATACCCATCTGTTTGAGGTAAAGGACTGGGGCGACTACCGTCTGATCGGGGCTACCCTGGACGATGCGGCGGGGGAGGCCTTCGATAAGTCGGCCCGCCTGCTGGGCCTGGGCTACCCAGGGGGTCCCGAAATTGAAAAACTGGCGCTGCAAGGGGATGCCAGCAAGGTTCCGCTGGGGGTTCCGCTACAGGGTCAGGAAGGTTTTTCCTTTAGTTTCTCAGGGCTTAAAACCGCTGTGGCCAGGGCCCTTGAAAAGGGCTTCGCCCCAGCCGACATCGCCGCGAGATTTCAGCAAGTGGTGGCCCAGCACATCGTTCAGGTGGTCTTTAGAGCGGCCCGATACACCGGCATTTCGACCCTGCTGGTAACCGGAGGGGTGGCCCAGAACGCTGCGCTCAAAGCCGAGTTGCAAACCGCTGGTCTGAGGCTTTTGTTTCCTCCCAGGGGCCTGGCTACCGATAACGGCGCCATGATTGCCCTGGCAGCCTGGCACACCCAAGCCAGGAACCCGCAAAACCAGTTGGCCCTACCGGCGGCGGCCTATCTGCCCCTGAGCCGCGCACCCTGAACTACTTTCGCAAGGCAACCAGCTCGGTCACATTTTCCCCATCGCGGGTTCTTTGAATGCTTTTGACCAGCCCCACGTTTTCGGCGTACCAGGAGGTGCCCTGGCTCTCGAAATTGAAAGGGATATTGATAGGGCCGGCGTTGGCTCGCATCCGGGTGGTGAAGGTGGTCTGGAGCCTGTAAGCAGCAAAACGGCCTGCCGGCGTGACGACTGCTTCCTGGGCAACGACCCGATAAACTGTCTCGAGGGTGCCGCTAATGCTGAATCGCAAGGGGCCTTGCTGTCCGGTACCCCTCACTTCGATGACCAGCTTCCAGCTATTGCCCACGGCCCAGCTATCGTAGTCGGGTATGGCCACGCCTGTAATTCTGACGACCTCGAGGTTGTAGGTGACCGGCTGACCCCCGGCCTCGACCCGATTGCTGCCGCTGCCGCCAAAATCCACCGGGAAGATGCCCTCGAGGGTGCAGCGATACTTAAGCTCCTCGCGGCCTCCTGCGGTCTGGCGAACCTGGGTAAAGCTCCCATCGGTGATATTGGTCTTGCGGATTGAATACGAACCGGGACGCTCGCCGGTCACCCGGTACTGCCACTCCCAGCCGGGTCTGGCCGGTGAAAAGGGCTGGTCGCACAGTTGAGCCAGGGCCGGGCTCCCCAGCAGACCGACCACAACCAGAATGCGTAACATACCGCAAGTGTATAAAACCCCGGCCAGTAGAACGTTAGAGGCCCGGCACAATTCTTTACCAAACTGGAACTCTTGAGGCGGGCAGTGCCGGGCGCAGGCTCTTGCAACCGGATGGCCAGGGAACCGTAAAACTTCCGCTGCACAAGGCGCTTTAGTTTCCAGGACAGTTTCGAAAAACGCCGCTGTGTCGGTTCTGGATGGGCCAACAGTACCCATATGCCCCATTCATTCTCATCCAGACAGGGTACAATCGCGTTTGGTTATGTTGGCCTGGATTAATAAGCTTCTGGATAACAACGAACGCAAGGTGGCCCGCTACTGGAAAGAAGTGGTGGCCCCGGTGAATGCCCTCGAGGATGAAGTATCTCGTATAGACAACCTGGCTGCTGAGTATGCCAAGTTGCGGGAGGCCTACCAGAACGGAACCGACATCGACGAGCTGCTCCCCCGCGCGTTCGCCCTGACCCGCGAGTCCTCTAAACGCTTCCTGGGTCTGCGTCACTACGATGTGCAGCTTATCGGGGGGGCTGTTTTGCACGAGGGCAAGATTGCCGAAATGAAAACCGGGGAAGGCAAGACCCTGGTGGCGACGCTGGCTGTTGCCCTGAATGCGATTGCAGGGAAGGGTGTTCACCTGGTCACGGTGAACGACTATCTGGCCCGACGCGACGCCGAGTGGATGGGGCCCATTTACAAGGGCCTGGGTCTTTCGGTAGGGGTGGTGCAGAATCATTCACACCCTGAAGAGCGTCGCCAGGCCTACCTTTGCGACGTAACTTATGTGACCAACAGTGAGTTGGGCTTCGATTATTTGCGCGATAACATGGCGGTCGCGCCTGAGCAACTGGTGCTGCGCCACGACACGCCCCTGCACTACGCCATCATCGACGAGGTGGACTCGATCCTGGTGGACGAAGCACGAACCCCTCTCATCATCAGCGGCCCGGCCGAAAAAGCGACCGACATGTACTACCGCATGGCCGAGATTGCCAAGAAGCTCGAGCGGGGGGAAAAGCCGCCGGTGGGTACCAAGGGCGATCCAACCGGTGACTACACCATCGAAGAAAAGCAAAAAGCGGTGCACCTGACCCTGCAAGGTATTGCTAAAGCCGAAAAGCTGTTGGGGGTCGAGGGGCTTTTCAACACCGAGAACATGGAGCTCGCTCACATGCTGACCCAGGCCATTCGGGCCAAGGAGCTCTATTTCATCGATCGGGAATACATTGTGCAGGATGGTCAGGTCATCATTGTGGATGAGTTCACCGGGCGACTGCAGCCGGGCCGCCGCTTTGGCGAAGGGCTGCACCAGGCCATCGAGGCCAAGGAAGGGGTCAAGATCGAGCGCGAGAACCAGACCCTGGCCACCGTAACCTACCAGAACTTCTTCCGGCTCTTCGACAAGACCGCTGGCATGACCGGTACGGCCAAAACCGAGGAGAAAGAGTTTCAGGAAATTTACGCGATGGATGTGGTGAGCATCCCGACCAACCGCCCGGTCATTCGTCAGGATGCTCCCGATGTGGTCTACCGTTCGGAGAAAGGTAAGTTCTTCGCGGTGGTCGAAGAGATTGCCGAGAAGTACGAGAAGGGCCAGCCGGTGCTGGTCGGAACCATCTCAGTCGAGAAATCCGAGCGGCTTTCGGCCATGCTGAAAGAGGCCCGGCACTTCCTGCCCCGCCTCGAGGCCCGCGCCCAGCTCCTGGCCAAGGCCATCGAGAAGCAGAACGGCCCCGAGTGGGACAGGCTCAAGAGGGCCCTCGAGCGTCCAGGTTCGCTGCGCGACAGCGAGCTCGAACAACATGAATCCATCATTCCGGCCAAAGGCAATATCAAACAGGCCTGGGATTACCTCAAAAAAGCTGTGCACACCCTCGAGCTCATCCGAAAGGGTATTCCGCACCAGGTTTTGAATGCCAAGTACCACGAAAAAGAATCGGAGATCGTGGCGCAAGCAGGTCGCAGCAAGACCATAACCATCTCGACCAATATGGCCGGGCGCGGTACCGACATCAAGCTGGGCGGCAATGCCGAGTACCTGGCTGCCGACCTCTTGCGCAAAGAGGGCCTCGAGCCCCGCTCCGAGTGGCGCATCGAGCTCTTTATCAAGAAACTGGTCCAGGGGGACGAGGGCGCAGCACTCAAGCTGGCTGCCGAGCTGGGCGTTCGCCCGGCAGTCATCGACGAGATTCGCCGCCTGCGCGATACCTGTGCCGCCGACGAGGTGCGGGTCAAGGAGCTGGGTGGTTTGCACATCATCGGCACCGAGCGGCACGAATCCCGCCGCATCGACAACCAGCTCCGGGGTCGCTCGGGGCGCCAGGGCGACCCCGGCAGCAGCCGCTTCTACGTCTCGTTCGACGACGACCTGATGCGCCTGTTTGCATCCGAGCGCGTGGTGGGCATGCTCGACCGTATGGGCTTCGACGACTCGGAGCCCATCGAAAACCAGATGGTCACGCGCTCGATTGAGCGAGCCCAGAAACGTGTGGAAGATCGCCACTTCGACACCCGCAAGCAACTGCTGCGCCTCGATGAGGTGATGGCCCGCCAGCGCGAGGTGGTCTACGCCCAGCGTCGCAACGTGCTGCTGGGTAGTGATGAGGTGGTGCGGGAGGGGGCCTTGGCGATGGTCGAAGACACCGTGGACGGTGTGGCGGCCAACTACCTCAACCCCCAGCAGCATCCCGAGGACTGGGACATCGAGGGCTTGCGCTCGAGCCTGGTGGACTTCATTCCACCCATGAAGGACTTCGACTTCGAAAGTCTGCGCAAGCTGAAGGCCGAAGAGGGCATTGAAAAGCTGGTGGAGGCGGCTCGAGCCGCCTACGAAGCCCGTGAGGCCGAGCTTAACCGCCAGGGCCCGAACCTCATGCGGGCGGTGGAACGCTTTGTGACTTTGCAGGTTGTGGACAATGCCTGGAAGGAGCACCTGCACAGCATGGACGTGCTCAAACAAGGCATCTTTCTACGCGGCTACGGCCAGCGTGACCCCTTCCAGGAGTACAAACTCGAGGGCACCCGCTTCTTCAATGAGATGATTGGTGGCATCAAGAGCGAGGTAACCAAGTTTCTCTTCCGCCTTCAGGTCGAAGTGAACCAGCAACCCGTCCCGGCCCGTGTAGCCCAGGGGGTTGAGTACAGCAGCTCGGAAGGCGCAGGCCCGTCGCAGGGCAACAAGGATCCCTTCACGGTGCGTCGTCAGCAAAAAGCCGCCTCGGCCTATTCGGGCCTGAGCCGTGCCGAACGCCGCAGGCTGGAGCGTGAAGAGCGCAGGAAAAGCAAGGGATAGAGCGGTTTGCTGAAGGTATTGCAAAACCTGCATTTGCTCTGGGCCAAAGGCCCATCCGTGAAGCCCGATGGGTATGGCTCTGTTGCCGGCAGGCTCAAAAGCTATAAAGCGATGACTCCCGTTGGTCGTGCTGGTCGGGGGGCCGAACTAACCGAATCGGGTATAAATCACCTGGCTGTACTTGTCATGCCATACACTGAAAATCAATGCTCACCCGCCGCCGTTTACTAACCCTGCTGGCCCTGGCAGGCACAGGTGTTATGGGAGGCGTTGGGTGGGCCGTCGGTAGTGCCTACAGGTTTCAAACCAGCCGCTACAGGCGGGTTTTGCCTGGCCTCGAGCGCCCTTTACGGGTGGTGCAGCTCAGCGATTTGCACTATGGCCCTTGGGTTCATGCCGACTCGGTAGCTGCCTGGGTGAAGGCAGCCAACGCTGAAGATCCAGACCTGATTGTTATCACCGGCGACCTTATCGAATCGGGATTGCGTCTGCACTGGCTGACCAACTTGTACAAAGCCGCCACACCCCATCTGGATGCTTTGTTGAATGCTTTAGGTGAACTGCGGGCGCCCCTAGGGGTTTATTCTATCTGGGGCAACCACGACAACGGGCTCCCAGAGGTCAAGCGTTATCTTGGAGAGCGTCTGCCAAAGCACGGTGTTGAAGTGTTGTCCAACCAGGGTCTGTGGGTGCGAGACGACCTTTTCCTCAGCGGGGTGGACGATTACTGGGCAGAGGAAGCCAATCCCAGGGCTTCTCTGAAAGGTTACCGCGCTGGAAAGGCAAGCCTGGCCCTGGCGCACAACCCCGACTACTGGGATTTCTATTATGGTTTGCCGGTGTCTCTGGTATTGAGCGGCCATACCCATGGAGGCCAGGTCTATCTTCCAGGTATTGGAGCGCCCTGGACCCCTTCGTATTACGGCCAGAGTTACCTGGGGGGTTGGTACAGTCCAGGCTATAGCCCCGGCGCACCTCCGGTTCCGGGATTTGTGTCGCGGGGACTGGGCACGACAGTCTTGCCTCTGCGGATCAATGCACCCGCCGAACTGGTGGTATTCGATTTTCTGCCAGGGCGTTAGGATAACGGGGTGATATTTGGATACTCCTTTGTTGTTCAGCACTACCAGCGCACCTTGCGGGGATTAAAGTCTCCCTTACGGGTGGCCCATCTCTCCGACCTGCACATAGGTTTTTTTATACGCCGGGGTTCTGTGCGACGTTGGGTAGAGGCTACCCTGGCCCAGCATCCCGACCTGATTGTGATTACAGGTGACCTGACCGATTCCGGCCTGGAGCACCAGGTGTTGCCCACACTGCCAGAACTGCAAAAACTGAAAGCTCCGCTGGGCATCTGGGCCGTTTGGGGCAATCACGACTACCGCTTCAACCACTATCAGATCAAGTATCCGGCTCAGATAAAGCCGGGCGCCACTCCCCCCAAAGTGCCCATGCTGCCCCCTCTGGAACTCGAGAGCAGGTTTAACCAGATGGGTGTTCGCTTTTTGCACAATGCAGGAGTTCAACTCAGGGACGACCTGTATCTAGCCGGTGTGGAAGACCTATGGCACGGTGAACCTGACGTAAAGCAGGCTTTGCAGGGGCTAAGTGGGTCGGGCGCTGTTTTGCTCATCTGCCATAACCCGGATTATTTGTATCAGGTGCCCAGCTCGGTTGACCTCACCCTGTGTGGTCATACCCACGGTGGGCAGGTGGTGTTGCCCTGGTATGGCCCCACCTTTACTTCCTCGAGCTATGGCCAACAGTTTGCTGGGGGCTGGGTAGACCATCCCGTTCCAGCCTTCATCTCAAGGGGCCTGGGGTTGTCCACCGCGCCTATCCGGGTAGCCTGCCCGGCTGAACTGGTCATTCACCATTTTGAACCAGATAGCAATGCCCATAAATAGCGGGTGCAGCGGAACGGGCTATGGCTACAGTGTGTTGTACGGCATGACGGATAGCTGATGCCAGATTCGGTTAGATTGGCACCGAACGGTGGCGAACTAACCCGACCAACGAGATACGCTTTTTTCGCCGAGACGCTTTTTCCACCGACCGAAGTTATCCGCGTAGCGGAGGGCGATATCCCCCCTTGGAAGGGAGACGCTTGTTTCGCCGACTGAAAGGAGATGCCTGTTTCGCCGACCGTAGGGAGGGGTGGGGTGGGGTGTGCTCTAGGATTCAAGTTGCGCCGTGCGCGGCGCAACCAGGCCCCTGGGGCCTTTTAGTTTGAATGACTATCTTTCCGGTATAAAAAGCTTGTTTAGCGCACTTTGTAGCCAATGTCATGCAAAATTTGACGTGCTTGTTCGCGCTCTTCGGGGGTCGCGAAGCCCATGCGAATGGCGCCGCCCTCATCGCGAATAGCCAGCACCTCGAAGTTTTTGATGTTGACCCCGGCGTTCCCCAGCGCGGTAGATACCGCAGCAATCTGTCCTGGCTTATCCGGGACCTGTACGACCAGCTCGTTCATAACCGGGAGCAAGCTGCGCTTGACGATGGGTAGCGAGTCGCGGGTGCGCTTGGCTTCCTGGGCAACCTCGAGCAACTCGTCGGGGGCCTCGAGCAAATTCTCAAGTTGCAACATAACGCTTTGCAGATCTTCGATGGCATCGCGCAGGGCCTCCTTGTTGGCCACCACCATATCGCGGCTCATACGCGGAGAGCCCGAAGCGACACGGGTCAGATCCCGAAAGCCCCCCGCTGCCAGGAACATCAGCAGGTCTTGATGAGGGTCCCGATTCACCAACCGATTCAGGCCCACCGCCAGCAAATAAGGCAGATGCGAGATTCGGGCTACAAGCCGGTCGTGTAACTCGGGGGCGATTTCCAGGGGGTAGGCGCCCAGGTTCTGCACCAGCGCACGCAGGGTCGCCAGCGCAGGGGCCGGGGTGGCCGGGGTAGGAGTAATGACCCAGACAGCATTCTGCAGCAATCCCGCGTGGGCTGCCTCGACACCCGCTTTCTCGCTGCCGGCCATCGGGTGCGAACCCACAAAGTTGGGCAGAACCCCTGTGAGCGCTCCTACGACCGGGCCCTTAACACTGCCCACATCGGTCCAGATGGTGTGCGGGTTGGAGTAGTGTGCTAGCTTCTGACCCTCACTAACCAGTACCCCTACCGGGGCCGCCAGTACACCCAGCTCGAGCTCATCGACCCAACCGCTCAGCGAGGTATGTACCCGATCCACTACCTGTAGGGCCAGAGCATCCTCGAGCGCAGCGGGGTCGGGGTCGTAGGCATGAATCTCCTCGGCTAAAAAGCGCTCGCGTAAGCCCAGGGCCACACTGCCGCCCAGCAACCCAATGCCAAAAATGCCGACTTTGCGAAATAGGGGCTTCATCATAGAGGTCGTTCACAAAACGTCTGGCGGTGTCGTTATGGGAAAGCTACTTTCTCCTAGTTGTGGACGAACCCCTATGCAGGCTCGAGCTCCTGAGCCAGTTTGCGACCCAGGGCTGGCAGAAGGGCTCTGACCTTGCCCATCATATCGGCAAACTGGGATTCGGTAAGCTGTTGGGCAGCGTCGGACTGGGCTTTTTCGGGTTCGGGGTGGGTTTCCACAATCAGCCCGTCTGCTCCAGCGGCCAGGCCTGCCAGCGCCAGAGAAGCCACCCAGTCGCGCTTACCGGCTGCATGTGAGGGATCGACCCAAACCGGGAGATGGGTCCAGCTCTTGAGCACCGGTACTGCCGAGACATCCAGGGTAAAGCGGGTGGACTTTTCGAAGGTGCGAATGCCGCGCTCCACCAGAATTACCTTCATGTTGCCCTGAGCCAGCACATACTCAGCCGACATCAAAAACTCTTCCAGGGTCATACTCATGCCCCGTTTGAGCAATACGGTTCGGCCCGATTGACCAGCCGCCTGTAATAAGGCAAAGTTCTGGGCGTTGCGTGCACCAATTTGCAGCACATCGGCATATGTGGCGACCAGGTCTACCTGCTCGGGTGAGACCACCTCGGTCACGATGGGCAGGCCTGTCTCGCGGCGGGCCAGGGCCAGAATTTCGAGCCCTTCCTGTCCCATTCCCTGGAAGCTGTAAGGTGAGGTGCGGGGTTTGAACGCACCGCCCCGGAGCATCTGGGCCCCATGCCTTTTTACATAGCGGGCTGCCGAAAGTGTTTGCTCGAGGCTCTCGACTCCGCAGGGCCCTGCTGCAACCATGACCTCGCCCCCGCCGGTAGCTCCGGTGTTCCAGCGCAGAACGGTGGGCTTGGGTGAAAACTCGAGGGAGGCCAGCTTGTAGGGTTTTGAGATGGGAATTACATCCTGCACCACAGAAAGTGCCCGAAAGTGCTCGATGAGTTCGGGGGTGGGCCCCTTGCCGATGGCTCCAATCAGGATGGTGTGCTCACCCTCGGATACATGGGCGCGGTAGCCAACCCGATGCACCTCCTGTACCACCGACTCAATTGCTCTAGAGCTAACGCCGTGCTTAAGGATAATCAGCATCGCATTTCTCCTTCCACGCAAAAAAACTTCCGGGGTCTGGTTGTCCCCGGAAGCATGGGTGCGTGTTCAAACGTCTATGCAGGCCTCACGGGGACACCAGGCCAATAAAAATACCCAAAAAAGGGGGTATTTTGGCTTTTGCTCCTGAAAGTCTGCATACGCCAAGGTTAAAGCCCTCCCAACAGTCTGTCAATGGCGCATGGGGGTAATGGCCAGAGTACACCTGGAGATGCAGACCAGCCGGCCTTGTTCATCGCGGATTTCGATGCTCCAGACGGCGGTGGTACGGCCCGAGTGGAGGGGGGTTGCTGTGGCCCTTAGCCGGCCGGACTGCATCGAGCGCAGGTGGTTGGCATTAATTTCCAGTCCGAAGCTGGTATAGCCGTCGGGTGCAGCCAGATAGGCCCCTATGCTGGCAACAGTTTCGGCCAGCGCAACCGAGGCGCCGCCATGCAGATACCCAAACGGCTGGTGAAGCCTGGGGGTTACTTCCATCTCGGCCACGACCTTTTGGGGCGATGCCTCCAGAATCTGGATGCCCAGGGTCTTGACCAGTGTTTCGCGCTCGAGCTGTGTGGGGTCGATCTTGCTCATGGCCCCAGACTACTCAAGAAACAAAAAACCTGCTAGAATACATATTTGCCTGGGGGCGTTCCGGTTTCGACAGGGGCTCTTGAAGGCAGTACGGCGTGTCGAGGTAGCCCATGGCCTCGTAAAAATGGGCAAAGCCATAACTGGCAACGTTCGTAGCAACAGCTACGCCCTCGCTGCTTAAGTCAGCGACGTTCTTCAGAAGCCCAGCCGATGGCGTGCTGAACGAACGACCTAAAGTCGGCTAGCTCGAGGCAAGGCCCCGTAGCCAAGAGCGAAATTCACACGGTGCTCGGTTCTGGCCCGCTGTTGGTGGCGCAAGCCCGAACGACAACCAAACACCAACTACACACGTAGAAGTCTGCTGGATGGGTCTTTGGACAGGGGTTCAATTCCCCTCGCCTCCACCAGTACGCCGCCCTGCTAATGCAGGGCGGGTTTTCGTTGCCTCGGGGTTGAAGCCAGGTGTATCTCGGTTGCGACGAACCGAGTAACAAGTTGTGCTATGAGGTAAAGTTCAGCCGCCGAATAATTCATCTGCGGCGCTACTCGCATTTGGTTGAAGCGGAACCTCTGATAATAAGCGTGTGTTGTTCGGGGTACGCGCTGCCGTTATAGCCCTTCTGCTGCTGGCCTTCTGGGGGCCCAGTATTCCCGTGCAGCCCGTCCGAACTGTGGTCTTGCTTGACCAGAGCCCCTCGGCGCGGGAGGCCGTCTGGAAGGTTGCCCCCGAGCTAAATCTGACAGGGGCGCAGTATGTGGCCTTTGCCAGCGGGGCTACACAGGTGCCCACCCCCACGGCCCGCCGCCTCGACCTGGGTGAGGGCACCCAGCTACGGGAAGCCCTTCGCAAGGCCCAGGAGCTGCGCCCCGACCAGATCGTGCTGGTCTCGGATGGGCTGTTTCAGGATCAGGCCGAACCCATTGGGGTTCCCATCTACAGCCTTTACCAGCCCCCCAGTCCCAACCTGTCACTATCGCTGGTGGCGCCGGCGCTCCCCGGTAAGGGCGAGACCATCGAGGTGCGGGCCGTGCTGGAGTCCACGGCCAGCGTCAAGGCCCGGCTGATTGTGGAGGGCCCAGCAGGGCGGCAGGAACGCGAGTTGCAGCTCGAGGCCGGGCGCAGCAGTGTGGGTTACCGCTTCCGGCTCGAGGGGCTTGCTACGGTGTCGGCACGGGTGGAGAGCCCCCTGGGCCCCGAACAGGCCCGCCTCGAGCTGAGCCCCGCCGACACCACCCGGGTGTGGGTGCTGGGTGACACCGCCCTGGCCCGCTACCTTCAGGCCCAGGGGTTTACGGTAGAGGAGCGGAAGGAAATCACCCTGCCCATCCGGGCCGAGGTGGTGGCCCTGGGGGTCGGGGCTCGAGACCTGTCGGCGGCCGAACTCGATGCGCTACAAAGCTTTTTGAACCAGGGGGGCAGCCTGCTCTGGACGGCCACCCCCAGGGGGTTGTTTTTTGGAGGGTGGGAGCGCTCCAGCCTGGAGGGCAGCCTGCCGGTGGAGCCAGTGGAGGAACCCGGTGGGGTGGGGATTGTGCTGGTGCTAGATGTCTCGGGCAGTATGCTCGAGGCCGACAAGCTGGGCCTGGCGGTGGTGGGTTCGCTCGAGCTCATCCGCTCGGCCCGACCCCAGGATTACATCGGGGTGGTGGTGTTCTCGGATCGCCCGCGCTGGCTGTTCCGCCCCCGCCCCATGACCGAACAGGGCCGCAAGGAGGCCGAAAGCCTGCTCCTGTCCACCTCTGCCGGAGGCGGCACCATGATACGGCGTGCCTACCTGGAAGCCCTGGACGCCCTGGAAAACCTGCCCACCAACTCCAAGCAGGTGATTGCCCTGACCGACGGGCTGGCTTCCGATGTCACCCCCGACCTGCTCGATGCCGCCCGCGATGCCAGCCCCCGGATCAAGACCAGCACCGTGGCATTGGGAGCCGATGCCGACCGTCAGTTCTTGCGTGAGCTGGCCCAGGCGGGTGGGGGTACCTTCTGGGATGTGCCCAGCCCCCAGGATCTGCCCCGGTTTTTCCTCGAAGAGGCCCAGCGGGCCTTCAAGCGAGACGCCCTCGAGGGCAGTTTTCCGGTCTCGGTGCGCCCCCACCCCATCACCCGCGCCACCAACCCCCCAGCCCTCTCGGTCATCCTGCCGGCCAAAACCAAACCCTGGGCGCAAACCCTGCTCTCTTCCGGCGAAAACACCGTGCTGGCGGTAGGGGAGAGCGGGCGAGGCCGGGTGGCGGCCCTGGCTACCGACCTCTCGCGCTCCTGGCAGGGCTGGCCGGGTACGCCCGCGCTAATGGCCGAGCTCATGCGCTGGCTTTCGCAGACCCCCGCCCGGCCCAGGGTGCAGGCCATACGCGAGCCCGACGCGCTGCGGGTGCTGCTGGAGGGCCAGTTCGAACGACCCAGTGTACGGGCTGGCGGCCTCGAGCAAAGCCTGGCCCCCACCGGGCCCCTGCGTTACGAGGCCCGACTGCCCAAAGAAACGGTAGGTCAGGCAGTGATTTTCGAGAACGAGCAGCCCCGACTACGGCTGCAACTGCCCACCCTGCCCGAGTGGCGCATTGAAGATGGTCGGGAAAATTTACGCAGGTTATCGGAAACCAGCGGGGGCCGCCTTTTGGCCCATACTTCTGAGCTTCAAAGCCTTACGGGTCGGAAAGCCCTGAAGCTGGAGTGGCCCCTGATTGCGCTGGCGCTGGCGTTGTTTTTGCTGGAGCGCTACCTCGAGAGAAGACGAGTCCAGCGCATGATTCAAAGTTCACCCTAGCTATCGGCTATGGGCTATCGACTACAGGCATATAGGCATCCTCTATCCGCATCAGAGGGCCTCCCCTTTAGCCTTTCCTGGAAATGGTCAGAATTGGCTTGACTTTGACTACGGGGCGGTTAGTGTTGAAGAGATGCGCCTTTACGCTTTGCTGGCACTGGTTCTATTAGCAGGGTGCGCCTCGCAGAATGCCTGGATGCCTGCGCTGCCCAACTCCATTCCCGGCGAAGTGGTGATGGAGGGCCTCGAGGGCACCCTCACCCTTCGGGTGGGCTCCAATGTGGCCTGGCGGATTGACTCGTCTAGCAGTTGGCTCACCGCCAGCCCGCAGAGTGGGGTGGGGCCCAGGGTGGTGAAGCTCGAGGCCAACTTCAGCGGTGAAATCCAGAGCCAGTCGGAATACAGCGGCAGCCTCAGTATTTCTGGGGACGTAGAAACCACCGTGGCGGTGCGCTTGCCGCTGGTGCGGGTGGTGGGCGCGGTGGCGGATGCAAGTCTGGCAAGCACTGCCAGCCTTGCCCAGATAGACTCTCAGGGGCTGCGTTCCGACCCGCCCAGCAAAGCCAGTACGAAGCCCACCGAAATCCTGGTCAAGTACCGCCGCGACCTGCGGAGTGTGGCCCTGCCGCAGGGCAGCCGGGTGCTGTCGCACGACCAGATTAGCCGCCTGACCAAGCTACAATCCACCAACCCCCAGGCCTTGCTCCAGCGCCTGCGTCTCGACCCCAGCGTAGAGTGGGCCGAGATCAACGGCACCGTCAGCGCCCAGGGTGAACCCACCGATCAGTTCTACCCCCAGCAGTGGTACCTGCGAAGCACCGGCGCCCGCTTCACCTACCTGCAAAGCTACACCAACCCGGTTACGGTTGCGGTGGTGGACACCGGGGTGCGCTACGACCACCCCGACCTGGCCGGACGGCTCTGGCTACCGGGCGAGGGCGCCTACGACTTTGTGGGCGACGCCGCCCCTCCCACAGACCCCAACCAGCCCTACGACCCCTGCGCCGACCCGGCTCCCGGCAACCCCGGCGACACCGACCCTTCCGACCCTTGCGATCTGCTCTCGCGCAGTGGCGGCAGCCACGGAACCCACGTGACCGGTATCATCGTAGCGGGCGTCGGCCCCTTTACACCCGCCTGCCCCACCTGCACGGACTCGGGCATTGCCGGTATGGCTTACAATGCCCCCCTCAAGGTACTGCCCTTGCGGGTCCTAGACTCGCTCGGCAACGGTACCTTCGAGGATGTGGCGCTGGCCGTTCGCTACGCCGCCGGCATCCCGGTGCAGAAGGGCAACCAGACCCTGCAAAACCCCCAGCCCGCCCAGGTCATCAATCTCTCGTTGGGTTCTCTGGCCTATTCCAACGTAATGTGTGAGGCGGTTTCGGATGCGGTGGCGCGGGGGGTGCTGGTGGTGGCCGCCGCAGGCAACTTTCAAAGCCGCAGCCCCGGCGCCCTGGTTTACCCGGCAGCCTGCCCAGGGGCGATTTCGGTAGCGGCGACCGACCAGAACAACCAGGTAGCCTTTTACAGCCAGCAAAACAGCGAAGTGGACATTGCCGCCCCTGGGGGCAACACCTCACAGACCGGTGGCGGCATTCTCTCGACCACCTGGAACTACACCACCAACCTGCCCAACTACACCTTTTACATGGGTACTTCCCAGGCCACCCCCCAGGTAGCAGCAGCGCTGGCCATGGTCTTATCGGCGGGCAAGGCTGCCGATGCAGCCCAGGCTTGGGCTTTGATTCGAGGCAATCTCACCGATTTGGGTGATCCGGGCCGGGACGATGCCTACGGCTATGGCCTGCTCAACCTGCCGGGTGCCTTTGCCTGGACACTACCCAGGGGCGATTTCCTGATGAGCTTCAGTGGCCCCAGCCCCAGGCAAGTGCCGGTAGTGAATGGGCTTTTTGAGACCTACCTGGTACCGGGTCGTTACACCGTCATGGCCTGCCGCGACGACTCGGGTAACAAACTTTGTGACCTGGGGGAGCCGAAGCTCGAGCGCCAGCTACAGGTGGGCGGCAGAAGTACCCTTGACCTCGGCACCATGCGGATTGGTCCCTAGAGACGCGTGTTCCGGACCCTCAGCCAGTTACCGCGCTCTCTACAGATGTGGCCGCCTGGATGGGTGGCCAATGTTCTGTCCAGAACAAAGTTTTCTTGGATTCGGTTGGCTCAAAATACGAAGGGTGCTCTACACAAAAACCGAAGGGTCTACGTTGAAAAAGTTGGCCAGGGAGCGGATTTGCTCCAGGGTTAGCTTGCGCTTTCCACGAAGCACCTGACTCAGGTTGCTCTGGTAGATACCGGTGGCCCTTGCTACTTCACTTTGACTTAAGCCCCTCTGCTCCATCAGAAAGGCCAGCACTTGGTGGGCCGGGGCGTCAGGAATGGGGTTGACCCGGTTCTCGTAAGCACTAATTCGCTCGGAGAGCAGCGTGAACAGGCTGCTGTAAGGAGAGTTGGGGTTTTCTCCTACCTTGGGCCAGACTGCTTCCAGGAGCTCCAGCGCAGCTTGGTGTTGCGCCTGTGTTTCGATGGGCACGAGGTACGCATGGGCAACCTTGTCGAGTTGTTCCCATTTATCCAAAACCATGTCTAGCACAGGCATATGTACTCCTTCAGGGTTTCCAGCGGTCGTACTGGGGGTGGGTGAACACGTGCTTGATCCAAAAGGTCTTATGGGTAAAACTGACCCTGGTAACTACCCGGTACTTGTTGCCCTTGATGTTGAAAATGATGTAGTCGGGCTGCACCCAGTCCGCCGAGCCAAAGACCTCTCGCAACTCGGCAAAGTTGCTGAAACTACTTCTTGACAGCAACTTGTACCAGCTTTGCAGGGCTTCTTGACTATCAGGATGTTGCTCCCAGAACTCTTTGAGTCTGGCCCTGGAGATGATGTTGAAGCCCATAGATATTTATATCAAAATGATATAGCTGCGTCTACGCCTCCCCCCCAAAATACTCCGGCAACTGGTCGCGGGTAATCAGCACATCGCGGGGTTTGCTGCCCTGGTGGGGCCCCACAATGCCCATGGCCTCGAGGGCATCTACCAGCTTGCCGGCCCGGGCGTGGCCCACCGAGAGGCGGCGCTGGAGCCTGCTGACCGAGGCGTAGCCCTCCTCAATCACAATTTCGGCGGCTTTTTTAAGCAAGGGGTCGCCAAAGTCAATATCGCCCGCCTCGCCCGAAGGCCCACCGCCCAGGTTGAGGGGGCCTTCAAAATCGGGGCCGTACTGCTCGACGAAGCTATCCTCGAAGCTCTGTTCGCGCAGGAAGCCGGCAATGCGGTGCACCTCGGTTTCGGAGAGGAAGGGGCCTTGCAGGCGCACCGGCTTGGGCAGACCGGGCTGGTGGAAGAGCATGTCGCCCTGACCCACCAGGCGCTCGGCCCCGTAGGTGTCCAGGATGGTGCGCGAGTCGAAGCCCGACGAGACCGCAAAGGCCATGCGGGCCGGGATGTTGACCTTAATCAAGCTGGTCAGGATGTCCACCGAGGGGCGCTGGGTGGCCAGAATCAGGTGCATTCCGGTTGCACGGGCCATCTGCGCCAGCCGCAGAATGGCCTGCTCGACTTCCTTGGGAGCGGTGATCATCAGGTCGGCCAGCTCGTCAATCACGATGACCAGGTAGGGCAGGGTGGGGTCGCCGGCAGCGCGCATCTTCTGGTTGAACTGCTCGAGGTTCCGTGCTCCCACCTGGCTCATCATCTTGTAGCGCCGCTCCATGTGGGCCACCGCGCCCAGCAGCACCCCGGCGGCATCGGCGGGGTTGGTGACCACCGGGCGCACCAGGTGGGGGATGCCCTCGTAGGGGGTGAGCTCGACCATCTTGGGGTCAATCATCAGGAAGCGCAGCTCGGTGGGGAGGTATTTGAACAGCAAGCTGGTAATCAGGGTGTTCACCGCCACCGACTTACCCGAGCCGGTAGAACCGGCAATCAGCAGGTGAGGCATGCGGGCCAGGTCTTTGACCCAGATCTCACCATCTATGCTCTTGCCCAGCACCATCGGCAGGGTGTCCTTGCTGCGGGCGAAGGCAGTGGACTGGATAGCCTCGCTGTAGCGCACCAGTTCGCGCTCGGCGTTGGGCACCTCGAGGCCAATCACGCTCTTGCCGGGAATGGGTGCCTCGATGCGCACCGAGCCTGCCGCCAGGGCCAGGGCCAGGTCGTTATGGAGGTTCTGTACCCGGCTGATTTTTTCGCCGGGGGCGGGCTCGAGCTCAAAGCGGGTCACGGTGGGGCCGCGTGACCAGCTCACCACCCGGGCTTCTACCCCGTGGTGTTGAAGGGTGTTGTTGATGTGCTCGACCTGCCGCTGGGTGATGATCTCCAGGGCCTTGGGGTCGTAGCGCGGCGCTTCGGGCTTGTCGAGCAAATCGAAGCTGGGTAGCACCAGGGCGGTTGAGGGTCTGGCTGCGGAGGCAGGCTGGGGTGCGCTATTCTTGGCAGGTTTGCCGGTTTTGGGCTTCTCGGGGGGTGGAACGGTTTTGTGGGTAGCCTCTACCTTGTCCGGTTCGGGAAACACGAAATCGAAGTCCAGCACCGGTTCGGTGGGCGGTTTGGCGGTTGCCACCGCAAAAGCAGGGGGCTCGGCTTGCAAGCCCTTCTCGAGCAAGGCCCGCAGCCCCGCCGGGTGGGCTTCTGCCGGGGCCGACTCCACCCACTCGGCCCAGCGCAGCCAGCCGTCCACCCGCTCCTCCAGGCCCAGGGTCAGCTCTTCCGACTCGCGCCAGCTCGCCAGGCGCTGATGGTGCTCGTCCAGGGCGACCAGCAATGCCCTGGCAGTGGTGGGGTTGCTCAGGTTTTTAGCGGCAGCCTCGGCCTGGCGGGTGAGGGTCTGGGTTTTGGTCAGCAGGGTGCCGATTTCCAGCACCAGTGCGGTGCGGCGCTCCTCGAGGGCTTGGGCCAGACCATCGCCTTTCAGGGGAGCCGCCAGCGCTGCAGCCAGTCGCTCGAGGCGCACTGGCAGAGGCCGGGGCTCGGCAGCTAGCTTTCCAGCCAGCTCCTTGGCCCGTTCGGCTCGGAAATCGTCCAGTAGACGGGCAAATCCGATAATGGCCTCGCCATCCTGGGGGTTGCGCCGGAAGACTCTGAGGTCGTCTTGCAGGGTGTGCAGGGCCTTGTGCTCGGGGTAGCGCTCGGCTAAGGCCTGGGCTTCGTGCAGGAGTCGGGTGGCAGTCTGGGAAAGGCGATAGGCCTGGTGCAGACGCTGCGCGGCCAGCACCACCCGCCGGGTGCCTTTGCCCAGCAGGAAACCAGGTCGCTGGCGCAGGGCCATATCGGCCACAAAGCTAAGGGCCAGCAGGGGAATCAGCAGGCCGAAATTGCCGAGGTGGCTGGTCAGCAGGGAATGGAGGGATTCGCCCAGAGCGCCACCCAGCGGTTTGGAGGCATGAGCGACCAGGGGTAGGCTTACCAGGCCCCCCGCCGCAATGAGGGCAGTTCCCCTGAGAAAGCCCCCCAAAGGGCGGTCCAGCAGCAGCCAAACCCCCAAAAGCGCTAGCGTGGGTGGCACCAGCCAGGCCAGATACCCCAGGTTGCCCCAGAAAAACCCTTGCACCGTGCTACCCAGCTGTCCGGCCAGGTTGGAGCCAAAATAGATAGCGGCGGCCAGCAATACTGAGAGCCCCATCACGACCAGGGAGAAAGCCTCGAGGTCGCGCTTTCGCTCGGTGGCGGAGGCTTTACCTGTTTTATTGCCCTTAGATTTGCCCTTGGCCATCGTTTACGAGTCTAACATATCGACAATTAAACTTGACCCTGACAATAAACCAGCCAGTGAAGGTTGATAGTTTATCGTTCATGGTCGATAGTTGATGGTCTATGGTGTATGGCCGAAAGTCAAAGCTGGTAGCCAGGGGCGGTCATAAGGGGGTCGCTTCAATCAAACAACAGAGAAAAAGCGTGGGCCACATGCTGCCCACGCCGGTTGGTGTTGGTTCTTAACTATTTGGGGAGCGCCCGGATCACAGCGTCGGTAATCTCGAGTTCGTCGGCGGCGTACACCACCAGACCGCTACTGGCAGCCACTTTCTTGTCCAGCACAACGGCGAAGCCTTGCTGCTGGGCCACCCGTGCAATCACCTGGTCAATCTCTTCGGTGATGGGCTTCAAGACTGCATTACTACGCTCGGTCCACTTGCGCCCTGCTTCTTGCAGGCTTTGGGCCAGTACCCGGTAGTCCTGCTGCTCCTTGGCGGTGGCATTTCCGGCCCTTAGCTTGGCTTCCAGGGGTTGAAGCTGGTCGCGGAGGGGCTTGAGCTCGCGCTCGGCCTGGGTGCGCACATCCTGTACCTTCTTGAAGTCCTTGTGGGCCTGTACGACTTTTTCGGCATCCACGTAACCGATGCGGGTAGGGGTGGGGCGGTTCTGCGCGATGAGCGAACCACCCAGTAGCAAACCTGCCAGCATCACCACAAACAACCAGTTTCTGTTCATCCTTTCACTCCATTACTTGGGCAAAGCCCGCACGATGGCCTGGGTAATATCGAGCTCCTGTGCGGCGTACACCACCAGACCACTGCTGGCAGCCACTTCCTGGTCGAGCACTATAGCAAAGCCCTGCTCCTGGGCTACTTTGCTTACGATTTTGTCAATATCTTCGGTGATGGGGCGGAGGGCAGCGTTCTGCTGGTTGTTCCACTTTGTGACCGATTCTTGCAGGTTTTGGCTCAGGGTTCGGTAGCTTTGTTGCTCCTGGGCCGTAGCATTGCCCGCGCGGATTTTAGCGTCCAGGGGTTGAAGCTGTTCGCGGAGGGGTTTGAGTTCAGCTTCAGCTTTAGCCTGGATCTCTTTAACCCTGGCAAACTGTGGATGGGCTTCAACCACGGCCCTTGCATTGAGATAGCCAATTTTGGTAGCTGTGGGTTGGTTTTGTGCTACCAGCAGGCTGCTCAGCAGCAGGCCAGCCAGTATCGGCACAAATAGCGAAAATCGCTTCATACGCGCCATACTGTAAGGGCCCGCCCTTAGCATAGGGTGAGAGCCAGGCCACTGGCGATTTAGGCCAGGCTGGGCTATGGTATCGCCTGTGAGGTCTGCGACCTCAAAACCAGAGGTGTGTGTCATGAAACGTTTACCTGTCTTGATCGTTTTGCTGTTGCTGGCGTTTACCTCGTCCGGTTTTGCTCAACGGGCCTTCCAACTCCGCATCTCGGTGCCTGCGCCCAGCCTGGGGTTTGGCCTCGAGGCCAACCTGCAACGCGACCTGGTAGCCCTCATCTACGGCGACGTGCGCTTTAGCGGCCCCAGCTTCCTGATTGGAGGCGAGGTGCTCTTCAAGCCCGACCTGGGTCAGTTTGACCGCGACCTGCGCGGCATCAAGCCCTACTTTGGCGGGGGATTGGGCCTGGGCTTGCCCAACGCCAACTTTGCCCTGACCCTGGATGCCGGAATCGAGTTTGCCCTCGACCGCGATACCGGCCTGTTCATCGGCGGTCAGAGCATCTTTCCCTTTAGCAGCTCACCTTCGGCCCGACTGCTGTTTGGAGCAACGTTCCGTTAGCACCCCGCCGGAAAGTGGGTAGTGTTTGTGGCCTCCTGCCTTATGCAGGGGGCTTTTGCTGAAGTTTAGCTCTCTTTGAGCAGACCCCAACTGGTCACTGCGGGATACGAGCCCAACACTTTGACAAACGAAGCCCGACGCAACAGGGTCAGCAAAGCCTGAGACGGGCCGGGGTCTTCGGCGTGGCCCTCGAAATCGGCGTAGAAGATGGGGGAGAAGGGTCGGTCGGGGTCACGGCGGGGACGGGACTCGAGCTTGGTCAGGTTAATGCCCTGGTCGGCGAAAGCCTGTAAGGCCGCAAGCAGTTCGCCGGGCCGGTGGCGGGTGGTAAAAACCACCGAGGTTTTGTAGGGGCCTTCCCGGCGGGGCAAATCCTCCCGCGAGAGCACAAAGAAACGGGTATAGTTGCCACTGAAGTCCTGGATGGCTTCGGCCACGATACTCAGACCATAGCGCTCGGCGGCGCGGCGGCTGGCAATGGCGGCCAGGCCAGGCTGAGGGTGTTCGGCCAGCTCACGGGCGGCGCCGGCGGTGTCGTAGACAGGCTCGGCCTCGAGTTTGTAGCGGGCAATAAAGCCATCGCACTGGGCCAGGCCCTGCGGATGGCTCTTGACCTTGCGGATATCCTCCAAACGGGTTCCGGGCGGGGCCAGCAAGCAGTGCTCGACCTTCAGCACGATCTCACCCACCACGTGCAGGTCGGTTTCCAGGAGCAGGTCGTAGGTTTGATTGATAATTCCGGCGGTGGTGTTCTCGACCGGAACCACGCCCATATCCACCTCGTGGTTGGTCACCGCAGAAAACACCTGATGAAAGGTGGGAAGCCCAATGGTTTGTGCACCTGGAAAGGCTTTGAGCGAGGCTTCTTCGCTGTAGGCTCCCTCGGTTCCCTGAAAGGCAATTCGCATCACGCAGCCCAGTATAAGTTTTCCTGGTTTTACCAGATAGCCCAGCACCCACGCGGATAGCCCAACCGGGATACGGCATAATGGTACAGCGTGTTGAGATTAGAGCCCATTACCGAGGTGGCTATTTGGAATCAAATGGTTTCGTCCCTGCCTATTAGCAGTGCCTTGCAGTCCTGGGGCTGGGGTGAGGTCAAAAAGCTCTCTGGGTGGCAGCCGGAGCGGGTCGCAATCTACGACGGCGACGAGCTGATTGCGGCTGCACAACTTTTCCGCCGCAGTTTTGTGGGGCCTGTCTCCATGCTGTACGCTTCCCGGGGCCCCGCACTGCGCGACATTCGGGATTTGCCCAGGGTAGTAGAGGTGCTCAAACAGCGGGCCGGAGGTGCGGTTTACCTGAAACTCGAGCCCGAGACCGGCCAGCCCGCCGTGCAACCCGCCCCAGAATTTCCCCAGATGCTCATAGAAGAGACCATTCAGCCCGAATACACCATCTGGCTCGACCTAACGCTGGGGCGCGACGGACTGCTGGCCAACATGGAAAACATGCACCGCCGGAATACCCGGCTTGCCGAGAAGCGCGTTGTGACCACCATCGAAGGCATGGAAGCCTTTGAAGAGTTCTGGCAGCTCTTCGCGGAAACCAACCGGCGGGCCAGGCTTTTGCAGCACGCCAAAGCCTATTACCAAGCCGTACTCAAAGAGATGAATCAACCCCTGGGCCAGGCCTTCATCTCCATCTCGCGCCTGGAGGGTAAGGCGCTGGCCGCAGGTCTGTTTGTGGCTTTCGCGGGCAAGGTGGACTACCTTTATGGTGGCAGCAGCCGCGAGAACTCCAATGCCAAAGCGCCCAATGGCATGCACTGGGGCGCCATCAACTGGGGTATCGAGAACGGCTATCGTATCTACGACCTGTGGGGTGTGCCCCGTCAGAGTGAGGGCAGTCATGCCGCAGGCATAGACGCATTCAAGGAAGGCTTTGGCGGTAACCGGGTGCGCTTTCCGGCTTACGATGTCAGCCTCTCACCGTTTTATAGCGCAATCAAAAAAGCCCTGCGGCTTCGCAAGAACTGGGTCAACTACCGCACCCGGGGCACTACGCGCGATGTGCTATGAGCAGCGCTGGGTTAAGTTACGCCTGTATAACGTCTCGAGATGCTTCCAGGCTGTGCCAAAATCATGCTCCGGGCGCAATACCCGAATGACTTTATACCAAATCTGCCCAGAAGTGACTCAAAAGCGACATACAAGTCCCTCGTACGCGCCCCATGGCGCGGCAAGTGAGGGGCGCGTTTAGCGCCGCTCACGCGCAGAGTTGGTATTAGATCGTCCCAGTAGCCAAAACATAGGCGGAATGTACTTAGAGAACCGTGAAAAGAACCTTGTTTGTCGGGGGAAAACGCTATTCTGGGTATAGATGAAGCAAAGCGGCTGCTCATCTGACGTTCAACTTGTGCCAACGATCTTTAGCCCTCTGTTCACGCTTCTTAGCGACCTTGCTTCTACCCTCTAGCCGTGGTTCGACCTGCGCTCATCGCTCTAGTTGTTATAGGGGTACTCTCGCTTTTTCTGGTGAGCCGCCCCGTTCCAACGCCTGCTACCCCCAACCGGGGGGTGAAACTCGAGAACGTCCGCCTGACCCTTTACCCCGAACAAGACCCCAAGGCCCGTTGGGAGTTTGCCGCCAGCCAGGTCGAGCAAGACCCCGGCACCCGCGAGGCCAGGGTAACTGGTTTGCAGTCCGGGCAGCGTTTTGTAGAAAACCGCCTGGATATGCGGCTCTCTGCTCCAGAAGTGACCATTGACCGAGCCGATAACCTGCGGCTGCCCTACGCTAAGGTGGAGATCCTGAAGGGGTGCTACACCGTCAATCTGGGTAAACCTGGCGAGATGCCGGTCACGATTGACCAGCGCGAGGGCTTCCGTGCGCCCAGCGTCTTAATCACCGCGCCCAGCCTGGAGGTGCAGGGCAAGGACTTCAAAAGCGATTTTGGTATCGAAAACCCCAGTTGGCGCGACCCTATCGAAAAGTTCATCTCCGGTGGGGAGCAGCCTCCCTGTCCTATCGAAGGTGGTAGTTCATGAAACATATTGGATGGTTACTTTTTCTCTTGACGCTAATGGTGCTGGCACAGGGCAAGGAGCAGCGGGTTATCACCATCGAGGCGCCTGGTGGCCAGCGTTCGGGCAACCTGCGCAATGGTCCCTGGGTCTATGAGGCCGGCAAGCCGGGCGGGGTGATTGGGAAAGTCAAAGACCTGGAGATTAACGCTACTCGCGCTACCCTAGAGGCTCCCCAGGGCAAAACCATGCAGGAGGCAGAAGGGGAGCGGGTGGCCTCCTTCGATGGCAACGTGGTGGTGAAGCGCGACCGCATGACCGCGAGCGGCCCCCGGCTGGTCTACCGCGAGTCCAACGGACGCGGCACCCTGGACGGCAATGCCCGGATGCGCCAGGAACCCCGCGACAAAAACAGCGACCCGGTCGAAGTGACCGCCCCACGCATGACCTTCGAGGTAGACACCAACATCTCCACCAGCGAAGGGGGCGTGACTCTCAAGAATGGTCGCCAGGAAGGGCGCTCGGACGCGGTTTACTACGAAGAGGATCGGGGTCTGGCGGTCTTTACCGATGCCCGGGAAGTGGTGCTGGTTCGCAAGCGCGAGGGCAAGGGCGATCTGGTCATTCGCGCCAGGGAAATTCGCAGCCTGACCGATGAGAAACGCTTGCTAGCTACCGGCGGCGTCACCCTGGTGGATGGCGACATTACCACCACCGGGGCCAGCCTGCTCTACAACGATAACACCGGCGAGGCCACCATTGTGGCGGGTCGGGTTGGCAACCAGAATGTGCCCGCCCGCAGCGTCAACGCCAAGGAACGGGCTACCCTGTCGGGCAACTCGCTTTTGCACAACGTTAACCGCTCTCAGGTGCGGGTGCTGGCCCAGGCACCCAGGCTGCCGGTGAACGACTTCCGCAAGCTGAGCGAGCAATAATAATAGCCATGCGCTGGTTTTGGCTGGTCTCGGGGTTGTTGTTGCTGATGGCCTTGGCCCAGCAAGACCCCGAGCCCTCCTTTCAGACCACGGCTGAAATTGAGCGGCGCGGCAAGAAGATCGTGGTAGTCAAGACCGGGCCGGATAACCCCCCGGCCATCATCGAGCTGCGCGACCTGTACGGGGGGGTCATTACCGGGCTGGATCCCGAAAAGAAAACCCTTAGCCTGGGGGAGCAGGTGTTCGCTACGGATAACCTGACCCGTTTCTGGCAGGAAGGCAAAGCCGCGCAGTTTACCGACCTGAAGGTGGGGCAGCAGGTGCGCCTCGAGGCCGCCGAGCAAAACGACGGCAGCCTGAAAGCCTTCGATGTTCAGATAGGGGGCAGGCGTGAGGGATCCTCGTTAAGTCGCTCCCTCTTTGCGGATCCCGCCCCGTTCAGGGTTCAGATCACTTTTGGTGACGATGCCAAGGCTTTTGGAGCTATTGCTCGCGTAGAACAAATTCGGGAGGTCAACGATTTTGTCTTCATGACCGGCGGTACCGCCAAATACATCGAAGAGGAAGACCGCCTCGAGCTCGACCTCAAACCCGCGCCCAAGGCGGTAGAAGTTCAGCAGGGCAGGAGCAAGGCCTGGGGCAGCCGCCTCGACTACGACAACGAGAGCGGCGATGCACGGGTGGCAGGGCCCATTGAACTCGAGCGCTCCGGCGACAAACCCCTTCAGGGCAACGCACAACGCATGATTTACAACGTAGACGACGAAATTCTTCGTTTATTTGGCGGGGTCAAGCTGGTGCAGGACGGGCGCACCTCCACCGCCGAAAGTGCGGTGGTGCGCGAGAAGGACCGGGTGGCCTATCTGTATGGCTCCAGGGATAAGCCGGTGCGAAGCCAGAACAAAGACGGATTTGTAGAGGGAACCAAGGTGCTCTACAATCTCGATACTAGTGATGTGGTGGTGCTGGAAGGCGTCAAAGGCGAGTTTCAAGACCCTTGAGGGTTGAGATGCGGGCTTATGGCGCCCTTCACAGACGTTGCCGCCCATCCGGGCGGCAACTGTTTTGTCTGGAACAGCGAATCCTAAATTCTGGGGAAGCTCACTTTATGTGAAGAGCGCTCTATTTGCTTCTAGCCTGACTCTGGTTGCTTCATGCCCTCGATGCCCCGGGCTTGCGACCTGTGACCTGAGACCTGCGACTGCACCTTAGCATGGCTTCCAGATAGCTTTCGGTGCGGCATTGTATTCAGAACCATCCTTCTGCCCAAACTGCACTACACTGGTAGATGTGCGAAACCTGGTGCAAATTCTGGTAGCGATAGGCTTCATTGGTGCGCTAGCCTTTTTCTTTCTGTTTTACCCCACCCAGACGGTGGAAGTCCTGATCTGGACTTCGGGCGAGAAGCAGAATGTGCTCAAACCAGCCCTCGAGGAGTTCAATAAACAGGGTAAAACTGTCTTGGTTGGGTCCCGGCGCTACACCGTGCAGGCCAAAAGCGTCACGGTCAACTCGGGTGAGATGTATACCCACCTGGTACGCAAACTCAACCAGGGGGTGGCCTTCCCGGAGCGCACCGGTGGCGAGCCCACGGTGGTCTCACCCTCGACCTCGGACTGGCTGGCCCAGGTAAACCTCGACACCCGCCGCCAGGTTTTCGACTTTGCCGAGATGCCGCCCATTGTGCGTACCCCAGTGGTAATTTTCACCTTCCGCGAGATGGCCGAGTGCCTAGGCTGGCCGGCCAAACCCATCGGCTGGTCGGACATCATCGCCCTGAAAGAAAGCCCGCAGGGCTGGGCCGCTTGCCCAACCGCCAAAGCCGAGTGGGGACGCAAGCCCCGGGTGGCCTTTACCGACCCGGCAGTGAGCTCTACCGCTCGTTCGACCTTGCAACTTTTGTACCAGGCAGCCGCCGGACGCTCGGGTTCAAACCTGACTTTGGAGGATGTGCGGGCGGCCAAAACACAGAACTATGTGCGGCGTTTCCAGGCCACGGTAGACCACTACTACCCCGAAACCCTCAAACTCCAGACCAAGATCTTCCAGGGGCCGCGCTTCGTGCATTTTGCGCCACTGGAGGAGTACAACCTGCCCTGGCTCTACCAGGGAAGGGTCAATGCCGAAAGCGTTCCGGGCGGTCAGGTCGTACAGCGGCCCATCACCGAGGCAGGCTACGAGGTGGTGGCGCTCTACCCCAAAGAGGGTACGGTCTGGCACGATAACCCCTTCGCCATCCCCAACGCCGAATGGGTCACGCCGCAACAGCGGGCTGCAGCCCAGGTGGTCAAGGAGTATCTCCTCAACGAACCGGTGCAGAGGCAGTTTATGGCCTGGGGCTTTCGTCCCGGCACCGACTTGCCTTTTGCCGATGTGCTGGGCTCTACCCTGGGCATCAACCCCAGCGAGCCCAAAAAGTTGCTGGGAAGGTTGAATCCCGAGGTAGCCAGGGCCATTCAAAATAGCTGGGAGGACGTCAAGAAGCCGGGCGTGGCCGTCCTGGTGCTGGATACGTCAGGCTCGATGTCTGGTGAACGCATTCAACAAGCCAAGGAAGGAGCCAAACGCTTTTTAGATCGAGCGGCACCGGGCACCCATGTGGGGCTGGTCACCTTTGCCAGCAGCGTGCAGGTGCGGGTTCCTATCGGCCCCCTGAACAAGACCCGGTTTGCCATTGTGGAGGCCATTGATTCCCTCACGGCCAGGGGCAACACCGCCATGTACGAAGCCATCAAGCGGGGTTTGGAGCTGGCCGACAGTTACGAAGGGGTCTCGAGGGAGGCCATCCGGGGGGTGGTGCTGCTTTCAGATGGGATTGCCAATACCGGTTCTGTGGGCATTTCCGGCTTGCTCAAGCTAACCGACCGTCAGGAGCGGGAGGTTCGGCTCGAGTTCCCCGAGAGCGCACAACTAAAGAACATCGTGGCCTCGGGTCTGGCCTTTACCCCTCAGAACACCGTGCACGTCTTTAGTGTTGGCATCGGCGAAGCGGACTGGGAAGCCTTGCGCCTGGTGGCCGAGGGGACGGGCGGGGTGGTGGTACGTAGCGACGAAAATGGTCTGGGGCCGGTGCTCGAGCGTTTTTCCAAGTATTTCTAATGACTGCGATTTTTCAGGTCAAGGTTGAGTTGAAGTGGCATAGCCCTGGCTGGCTTTGTTTTGTGGTGATGAGATAGCCGAAGAAAAAGCTGTTCTGGGCGAATATTCTCTGGTGAATGGCTGAGCAGAGAGCCCATGATTTGATTGCAATAAGTTGTGTAAATCTTGTGTAAGACGATGTTTATTTGTCATAACTAGCCGTTAATGCTCTGTGGTATGGTTGACAAGGCTTGGTTAATCACCGATTAATGAAGCTGCATTTGCGTCACTGAATGGGGTGGCCAGTTCGCAATGCGCTCTGAAGCAAGTTGAGGAGCGCTCCTTGTTTTTTTGTTTACTGGAAGGTCTAATCCCAGGAGGAATCGTGGGGAACTATAGTCACGTCAGGAACGTAGAACAAATTGCCACCATCTCATCGAGTTGCAATGAAAGCCTACCCCCTAGTGTTTTGGCTGAACAGCTTGCGGGCGCTGTGAGGAGGGTTAGATGATTGGTAAGGCTCTGGGCGGTCTGAGATTATTAGCAGTCGGATCCATTTTCTTTCTTGCTGGAATTGCCCAGGCGCAAATTCCCAGCCGTATTATTGTCAACCCGAGTTTTGAGATTCCCAACATTTCTACAGCGGGTGTCTGCACCGCATCCGGGGGAACCCTACAGCGCTATCTACCAGACAGCAGCTACACGGGAACCAACGAGGCCAACAAGGTACTGGGTTGGCGCACCACCGACGATCTTTACAACAGTACAAGCTTCAACTGCCCCACCTTCACGCTGCCCTATCGCCCGATCGAATACTTTCGCACGCCCCAGCGCGGCAGCGCTGCCGAGGGACAGCAGTGGGCCGAGCTAAATGCCGAGAACCCACGGAGGCTTTACCAGAACGTGTGCTTGGTGGCGGGCGAGTCGGTGCCCTATACCTTTAGCCACCGGGCCCGGTTCGATGCTGGAATCGAGACGGCCAGAGCAGCGATTTATGGCGCCGACGGTGTTACATTAATCAGCGCAGGTTCCGACTTCACCGCGACCTCCATTGATATCTGGGATAACCGCTCTGGGGTGCTGACCAATACAGGCCCCAGCGGGGTTTACCAGTACGGTTTTGAGGCCCGGATTGGGGCGGGGGGCACGGCGGGGGTCATTGGCAGTGGCCGGGCTAACGAAGGCAACTTCCTGGACAACATTCGCATTACCCTGCGCCCCCTGGCCGATGTGAACCGCTTTGTCAATGCCTCGGGGGCCACCCTTACCAGCGTGGGGGAATCGGCAGGCACGGTTTTTCTCGAAGTAATCATCAACGGTACCGTCACGGCCCCTGCCACCATCACCCTTACCCGTAGTGGCGCGGCAAATACAGCCGATTTCAGCATCGGCACCCCCAACCGGGGCAGCGCCAGCGCCAATGCCAACGGCGACATCAGCCTGAGCATTCCGGCAGGGGAGTATGACCCCAACGCCAGCACCGGCACGCAGATCGGGGCCATTCGCATCCCCATCACCATCACCAGTGATAGCTCGGTGGAGGGGGGAGAACCCCTAACCTATGCCATCACGGCGGTAAGCAATCCAGGCGCACCTGCTGGAACCGATCTGGTCACCAATATCAACGGCCAAAGCGCCAAGTGTACCACGGCGGTGGGCAACACCACCCTGACCATTCAGGACGAAGCCGATCTGGCCATACAAAAAACCGGGCCAGCCAGCGTCAATCAAGGCGACAGCGTCACCTACACTATCAAGGTCTGGAACCGTGGCCCCACACTCGTGGCCAGTGCAAACTTCAGCGATAACGTACCCGCTACCCTGACGGGCGTGACCTGGACGTGCGCGGCTAGCGGTTCGGCGGTCTGCGGAACAAACTCTGGTAGCGGTAACTACATTAGCGTGACTACCGGGGTGCTGCCGGTCAACAATGTGGCCTCGAATCCCACCACGGGAAGCTACCTGACCTTTACCATCACGGGCACGGCCAGCAGCGCGGGTTCGCTGCCAAATACGGCCAGCATTGCCCCACCGGTGGGGGTGATTGATCCGAGCAGCGGCAACAACAACTCGACCACCACCACCCAGGTCTTGCCGCCCCCGCCCAGCATTTCCGGCACGGTTTACAACGACAACAACGGCAACAGTAGTCTTGACAGCGGCGAGCCCCGCCTGGCCAATGTGCAGGTGGAGCTCTTGAACAGTGCTGGCACGGTGATCGCCACCCAGAGCACCGATGCCGTTGGCAACTACACCTTCACGGGCCTGGCCCCCGGCACCTACACGGTACGGGTCAGCACTACCGACCCCGACCTGCCGCCGGGCTCGAGCCTCACCACCCCCAACAACCTATCGGTCACGGTGCCCGCGGGCAGTGCGGCCACGGGGCAAAACTTTGGCTTCCGCCGTTCGGCGCTGGACGTGATCAAGTCGGCAGGTACGGCCCAGCAAATCAATGCCACGACCTACGTGGTGCCCTATACCATCGTGGTTGGCAATACCGGCCAGCTTGCCCTGCCCAACGTGCAGGTTACCGAAAACCTGAGCCAGACCTTCCCCGGTAGCTCGTCCATCACCATTGTGACGGGCTCGCTAACTGCCACGGCGGGTGGAGGTGCTACCTGCACTCTCAACAGCGCCTTCAACGGTACCGGCGATACCCGCTTGCTGAGCGGCTCCAACACCCTGAACCCAGGCCAGAGCTGCACGATTAGCTTCTCGGTGCGGGTGACCTATGCCAGTGCGGGCGCGGTGCCCAGCGTGCCGCAGAACAATACCGCCTATGGCTCGAGCCGCACGGCGGGCCCCAACCCCGGCTATACCTTCCCCGGCGGGGTGCCCACCCCACCCAGCGGGGCTATAGCCACCGATGCCAGTACCAACACCACGAACCCGGCGACCCCGGCAGGCTTGCCCAGCACACCAGGCGGCGACAGCCCCAGCGCCACGCCGGTCTCGCTGACCCCCAACCCCGGTAGCATTCAGGGCACGCTCTACAACGACCTGAACAACAACGGCAGCTTTGACCCGACTTCCGACCCGCGCCTGCCGGCCAACATCGAGGTGCAACTGCTGGACAGCAGTAACAACGTGATTGCTACCACCCAGACTGACGCGGATGGCAACTATGCCTTTGCCAGTGTCAGCCCCGGCAGCTACACCGTACGGGCGGTAGCGAGCGACCCCCAGGTGCCCCCTGGACTTGCGCCCAGCGCACCCGCAACCGGTTCGGTGCCGGTCACGGTAACGGCAGGCGCGCCTTCGACCCAGAACTTTGGCTTCCAGCGGGTGGCAATAGACGTGATCAAGTCGGCGGGTACGCCGGTGCAGATCAACCCCACCACCTTCGAGGTTCCCTTCAGGGTGGTGGTGGGCAACACCGGCAATGTGCTAGCACCCAACGTGCAGGTCTCGGAAAACCTGAGCCGCACCTTCCCGGGGGCCTCGAGCATCACCGTACCCGGCGGGCTTACGGTCACGCCTTCATCCGGTGCTACCTGCACGGCCAACCCCGCATTCAACGGCACCAGTGTGTTTGGTCTGCTAAATGGCACAGACGACCTGGCCCCCGGCCAGAGCTGCACCATCGCCTTCACGGCCCGGATTCAGTACTCGAGCACGGCGGCAATTCCCAGCAGCCCCCAGAGCAACCAGGTCTACGCCTCGAGCCTGCCCGGTACCGGCACCAACCCCGGCCACAGCTACCCCGGCGGGGTGCCTACGCCGCCTGCTGGTGCCCTCGCTACCGATGCCAGCAGCAATACCACCCACCCCGCCAGCCCGTCGGGTCTGCCCAGCACCCCGAACGGCGACACCCCCGGCGGTACCCCGGTCACCTTCCCTAACCCTGGGAGCATCTCGGGTACGCTCTACCTCGACCAGAACAACAACGGCAGTTTCGATCCCAGCACCGACCCGCGCCTGCCCAACGTTTCGGTAGAGCTGGTGGACAGCGGCGGCAATGTGGTAGCCACTACGCAGTCCGACAGCAACGGCAACTACACCTTCACCGGCGTGGTTCCCGGCACCTACACCGTGCGGGTAGTTGCCAGCGACCCCGACCTGGGCGGGGCTTCCCCCAGCGCTCCGGCCAGCGGGGCCCTGAGCGTGACGGTGAGCCCTGGCGCGGCCAGCAACAACCAGAATTTCGGCTTCAGCCGCACTGGACTGGATGTGCTCAAGTCGGCGGGCCCGCCCACCCAGGTGGATGCCCGTACCTTTACCGTCCCCTACACGGTGGTGGCCGGCAATACCGGTACGGTGCCGCTGCCCAGCGTCCAGCTCACCGAAAACCTGGCCCTGACCTTTGCCACCGGCACGCCCACCATTACGATTGTCTCTGCTCCCGCCAAGACCGCCGGTAGCGCCCCCTGCACGGTCAACCCGGCCTTCAACGGCACCACCGACACCCAGCTTCTGACCGGCACCGACACCTTCCAGGGTGGTCAGAACTGCACCCTGAGCTTTACTGTGCGGGTGCAGTACGCCGACGCCGCCTCGGTACCCGGCGCGCCGCAGAACAACTCGGTGTATGGCTCGAGCACCCCCTCTGGCCCCAACCCCGGCCATAGCTTCCCCGGCGGCACCCCCACCCCACCGTCCGGCGCCACCGCCACCGACACCAGCAGCAACACCACCAATCCCGCCAGCCCCAGCGCCCTCCCCAGCACCCCGAACGGCGACACCCCTGGCGCCACTCCGGTTAGCCTGGTGACCAACCTGGGCAGTATCTCCGGCACCCTCTACAACGACCTCAACGGCAACAAGAGCTTCGACGGCACCCCCGCCGATAGCCGCCTGGGGGCCGGTATAACGGTGGAGCTTGTAGACGGTAGTGGCAACGTGGTGGCCTCCACCACCACCGATACCAGTGGCAATTACAGCTTCAATGCGGTCACGCCAGGCACCTACACCCTCCGCGTGCCGACCGGTGCGGGCAACCCGGCCCTGGGCAGCCTGCAACCGGTAGCCCCCGCCAGCGCGCAGATAACGGGCGTAACCATCACCCCCGGTACGGTCAGCAACAACCGCAACTTCGGCTTCAACAACCCACCGGTGGCCGCGAACGATAACGCTACCACCCCCTTCAACACGCCCGTCACCTTCAGCGTGGTGGGCAACGACACCGACCCCGACGGGTTCATAGACCCCGCCACACTGGACCTTGACCCCAGCACACCGGGCGATCAGAAAACCCGTACCGTGCCCGGCCAGGGCACCTTCACGGTGGACAGCAGCGGCAACGTGACCTTTACTCCAGAACCCACCTTCAGCGGTACGGCCAGCATTCCCTACACCCTCCGCGATAACACCGGCAATCTCTCCAACCCGGCCAGCCTCTCGGTCACGGTGCAGCCGCCGCAGCCGCCGGTAGCAGTCAACGACGACTCGAGCACCCTGCCCAACACCCCCGTAACGGTAAACCCCCTGGCCAACGACTCCACCCCCAACCGGGGGGCCAGCATCGTGCCGGGCTCAGTGGTCTTCCCGGCCTCCGGGCAGCCCGCCGGCAGCACCCGCTCGCCGGATGGCAAGACCCTCTCGGTGCCGGGTCAGGGCACTTACACCATCAACCCCGACGGCACCGTGACCTTTACCCCGCTGCCCACCTTCGTAGGCCCGGCTACCCCGGTCACCTACACCTTCCAGGACACCACCGGCCAGACCTCCAATCCGGCCACCATCAGCATTGATGTGAGCAGCCCGGCGGCGCTGGACGACACGGCTACCACCCCCTTCAACACCCCGGTCACCCTCGACCCCAAGACTAACGACCTGGTGGCCTCGGGGCGCAACCTGGTACCGGGCTCGGTGGTCTTCCCGGCCACAGGTCAGCCCACAGGAAGCACCCGTTCGCCGGATGGCAAGACCCTGAGCGTACCGGGCGAGGGTACCTACGCCATCCAGCCTGACGGCACGGTCAGTTTCACCCCGGCCCCCACCTTTACCGGCACCACCACCCCGGTGCAGTACACCATCAGCGATAACACCGGGGCAGTCTCCAACCCGGCCAGCATTCGCGTGACGGTGGGGCCCCCCGCCGTTCCGGTAGCCAACCCCGACACGGCCACCACCCCCTTCGGGACGCCGGTGACCCTGAACCCACCCGCCAACGACACCGCCGGCCCCGGTACCACGCTGGTTCCCGGCTCCATTGACCTTGACCCCAGCACCCCCGGTCAGGAGACCACCCGCACCGTGCCGGGCCAGGGCCGTTTCGACCTGAACCCCAGCACCGGCCAGGTCACCTTCACCCCCGACCCTGGCTTCGCAGGAACGGTGCAGATTCCTTACAACATCCAGGACAACCTGGGCCAGACCTCGGCGCCCAGCACCCTAACCGTAAACGTTACCCCGCCGCCCGCACCTGTGGCCCGCGACGACGCCAAGGCTGGCGACTTCAACCAGCCGGTAGTGGTACCGGCCCTGTTGAACGACACGGCCAGCCCCGGCACTACCCTCGTACCAAACTCGATTGACCTCGACCCCAGCACCCCCGGTCAGGAGACCACCCGCACCATCCCTGGCAAGGGAACCTTCACGGTGCAGCCCGACGGCACGGTGCGCTTCGATCCGGTACCGGGCTTTGAAGGTACCGTGGTTGTGCCCTACACCATTCGAGACAACCTGGGTCAGACCTCCAATCCGGCCAACATTGCCGTCACCATTCGCCCGCGCCCAGCCCCGCCCACGGCAGTGGACGACCAGGCCACCACCCCCAGGGGTAGGCCGGTCACGCTGGACGCTGCCGCCAACGACACGGCCAACTTGCCCTACGTGATTGACCCGGCTTCCATTGACCTCGACCCCAGCACGCCGGGCCGTCAGACGACCTTGAACGTGCCCGGGCGCGGCACCTTCGAGGCCCGCCCCGACGGTACGGTGGTCTTTACCCCGGAGCCGGGCTTTGTCGGGGTGGTGACCATTCCCTACACCATCAACGACCAGGACAACGACCCCAACACCGCCCCACAGACGTCCAACCGGGCTAACCTGACCGTCACCGTGACCGAGCTGCCTGCGGCGGTGGACGACCGCGCCCAGACCCCGGTGAATACCCCGGTCAACGTGCCGGTAGCGGCCAACGACGTGACCAACCCCGGCCAGACCATCGTGCCCAGCACCATTGACCTCGACCCCGAGACCCCCGGCCAGCAGACCACCCGCACCGTGCCGGGGCAGGGTACGTTCGCGCTACAGACCGATGGCAGCGTGCGTTTCACCCCCGAGCCGGGCTTTGTAGGTACCGCTACCACGCCCTACACCGTGCAGGACAGTACGGGGGTACGCACCAACCCGGCCAACCTGATCATCACCGTCACCCCGCCGCCACCCACCGCTACCGACGATCAGGCCCGCACCCCCTTCAGAACCCCGGTCACGCTCTACCCCAGCACCAATGACACGCCGGGCGCGGGCGGGCAACTGGTGCCCAGCACCATTGACCTCGACCCCAGCACCCCTGGTCAGCAAACCGAACGGGTGGTGCCGGGCAAGGGCCGCTTCGTGCTCCAACCGGCCACCAACCTCAACAACGAGTCGGTGCAGTTCATCCCGGAAGGTGATTTCACCGGCACGGTGAGCATTCCCTACACGATTCAGGACAACTTCGTTCAGACCTCGAGCCCGGCCAACCTGGCCGTCACGGTGAACCCGCCCACCGCGCCCATCGCCAACAACGACCTCGCCAGCACCAAGCGGGACACCCCGGTCACCCTGAACCCAGCGGGCAACGACACCCCCGGCCTGGGCACAGGACTTGACCCCCGCACCATAGACCTGGACCCCAGCACCCCAGGGCAGCAGACCCGCTTTGAGGTGCCGGGTCAGGGAGTGTTTGAACTGCAACCCAGTGGCAGTGTGGTCTTCACCCCAGCCCCTGGCTTCACCGGCACGGTACAGGCTCCCTATACCATCCAGGACCAGACCGGCCAGACCTCCAACACCGCCCGCCTGGTGGTGACGGTCAACCCGCTCCCGGCGGCCAGCAACGATAACGCCAACACCCCCTTCAACACCCCGGTCACGCTAAACCCGCTCACCAACGACACCCCCAGCGATGGCGCGGCCCTCGACCCGAGTACCCTCGACCTTGACCCCCTGACCCCAGGGGTGCAGGAAAGCCTCACGGTGCCGGGCAAGGGTACCTTTACCCGCAACCCCGACGGCAGCGTGACCTTCACGCCTGAGCCGGGCTTCACCGGCACCGTGACCATCCCCTACACGGTCAAGGATACTAGCGGCAGCACCACCAACACCGCTAACATCGCCATTACGGTGCGGGCCCCTGCCGTACCGATAGCCCGTGACGACAGCGCCACCACGCCCTATAACACCCCGGTCACGCTGAACCCCATTGCCAACGACACCCCCGGCGCAGGCGCGACCCTGGACCCCAGCACCCTCGACCTCGACCCGGCCACCCCCGGCATCCAGAACCAGGTGATCGTGCCGGGCAAGGGTACCTTCGTGCGCAACCCCGACGGCAGCGTGACCTTCACCCCGGTGGAGGGCTTCACCGGCACGGTGGAGGTGCCCTACACCATCCGCGATAACGCCGGACAGGAGTCCAACCCTGCCATCATCCGGGTAGAGGTACGGGGCCCCAACCTGGTACTGGAGAAAACCGCTGTGCAGGGTGTGGCCCGAATTGGGGGAAGCCTCGAGTACATCCTCAAGGCCACCAACCAGGGTTCGGGCGCTCCAATGCGCCAGGTCACCCTGAGCGACCTGCTGCCGGTGGGGCTGGAGTACCGTTTGGGCAGCTCGAGCCTCAACGGCGCCCCTTTCCCGGACCCACAAATCACCAACGAAGGGGGTCGCCAGCGGCTGGTCTGGTTAGTGGGCGAGCTGGCCCCCGGCCAGTCGGCCAGCCTGCGCTTTGTCACCACCGTGACGGCAGCCGCTCCCACCACCGGCCAACTGGTGAACACCGCCGAGGCCAGCGCCCTGATCGGTAGCTCGCTCAACCCGGTGCGGGTCAACTCGGGTGTGGCCACCGCCACCGTGCGGATCGAGGCCGGCGTCTTCAGCGATAAGGGCACCATCCTGGGCCGGGTCTACTTCGACAAGAACAACGACAACAACTACACCGCCGGCATAGACGAACCCCTGCAAGGGGTGCGGGTCTACCTCTCGGACGGGCGCTACGCCGTCACCGATGAGCAGGGCCGTTACAGCCTGAGCGAAGTGTTGCCGGGCCTGAACACCCTGCGGGTAGACCGCCTGACCGTACCGTATGTGCCCAGGGCCGTACCGGACGACCGCGGCCTGCGCGGCACCCGCCAGGTGCGGGTGGAGGGCGGGGGCCTCTACACCGAGGACTTCCTCTTCGAGAACCCCAGCAGCCAGGCTGCCGTCACCCGCTCGACCCGCGTGACGGTGGACGGGCAGCGCCTGGAGAAGACCCTTACGCAGGTCTCGAGCAACACCTACACCGTCACCCTGACCCTGACCCTGAACAAGGCGGTGAGCAACCTGCGCATCTCCGACCCGCTGCCCCCTGGCAGCAGCCGCGGGGCCATCACCGCGCCCAACCTGCAACCCAGCGTCCAGGGCAATGAGATCCGCCTGGGCAACCTGGCCGCCGGAACCTACACCCTGACCTACACCCTGAGCGGCAACATCCCCTTAGACCGCCTGATTACCGACCCCGACCTGTTCTGGGAGGAGGTGCGCTGATGAAAAGGCCGGTATTCTTCTCCGAACTATTAGGTGTACGGGCCGTAGCCCGTCCCGAAGGGAATCTACCTATTGGTGTACGGGCCATAGCCCGTCCCGAAGGGAATCAACTTTTAGTGAATGCCATGCAAAGCCACATCAAACTGGTATGGATTGGGCTGATGGCCCTGTCCCCCTGGGTGGCGGCCCAGCCCGCGGCAGTGCCACAGTCCAGCATCAACCTGCCGCTCTCGAGCGTAGGTAGCGAGGTGGGCTGGGACCAGCGGGCCGGAGGCCAGGACGACTACCGCCTGGCTGTCTTTGAGCGGGCCGCAGGCCAGCCCAAGCGGGTGGAGCTCTTCAGCCCCGACATCAACCTGAACGATTACCGCAATAAGCGGGACGTGCAGAACTACTACGGCGACGAAATCTACGCCCCCAACGTCAAAATGCAGTCCGACTTCAAGCTGCTGGGCCGGGGCACATCCGCATTGCTGGCCGAGCGGAGCTACGGCAACGCCGAAACCCACCGCTACGATACCTTCTTCGAGGGCATCCTGGCCCAGGGCTACTACGGCCTGCCCGTGCGTACTTTCGGCAACGGCAAGAACGCCTTCGGCTTCCGGCTCTCCCCCGGTATCGCGGTGGAGGCCAGCCAGTTCACCGTGGTAACGCGGGGGCAGTTTGGCCGCGACCAGATAGCGGCCCGTCTGACCCTGGGGCAAGCGGCGGTGGGCAAGGTCTTCCGTATTGAGAACTTCGACGCCGACGGCCCCCAGGAGATGCGTATCTTTGTGCGCTTTCCCAACGGGCAGCGCCGTGAGCTCACCAGTTCAGGGGATGTGCAGTGGGCCCGCAACGAGTTCCGCGTGACCCCCGAGCTGCGGGGCGAGTGGGCCATCCTGGTGCGGATTCTGCCCACCACGCGACAGTTTTCCAACTCGGTCAAGTTCCGTCTGCGCCTGGACAACCAGCCTTACTATGCCCGTGTGCCGGCCGAACCCGGCCCGGCCCTGCCCCGCTTGGAGCCGCCCCCCCCGCCGCCGGCCCCCAGGGTGGACCTGGCGGTGAGCAAGAGCGTGAGCAGCCCTCAGGCCAATCCGGGTGAGGTTGTCCGCTATACCCTGACGGTGACCAACAACGGCCCCGATGCCGCCACCAACGTAATCCTGACCGATGCCCTGCCCAGTGGACTGGGGGAGGCTCGTAGCGAAGGAGCCCGCCAGGAGGGCAACACCCTGACCTGGACCCTGGGCCGCCTGGGGCCGGGGGAGCGCCGGACGGTGCAGGTGGAAGCCAGGGCGCAGAGCCTGGGTACCTGGGTCAATACCGCCGAGGTACGGGCTGCCGAGGAGGACACCACCCTCGAGAACAACCGCGCCCAGGCCCGCCTGGAGGTGGTGGCCCCACCCCCGCCCCCGCGCCAGCCGGAAGTGGATCTTGCCGTGAGCAAAACGGTGCAACCCGCCCGCCTCGAGGTCGGGCAGAACGCCACCTACACCCTGACCGTGCGCAACAACGGCCCCGATGGGGCCAACGGGGTGGTGCTCACGGATCGGCTGCCGGTGGGGCTCGAGTTCATCTCGGCCACGCCTGCGCCGATGCGGGAAGGCAACGCCCTGACCTGGAACATCGGCAGCCTGGCTAGCGGAGCCAGCCAGAGCTTTAGCGTGGTGGTGCGGGGCCAGGTAGCGGGCCAGCGTACCAACCAGGCCAGCGTTCGCTCGAGCGAGCGGGACCGTGACCCCGCCAACAACCAGGCTCAGGCTGCCCTGGAAGTGGTAGCGCCACCTCCGCCCCCACCCCCAAGAACTTCCCGGCCCGGGCGTTGGCGAAGCCCCGCTCCCCAAAGAGGACCACCACCCCGTCGGGGAGCTCCTCCAGCACCTCCGAAAGCCGCTTCCGCTC
>FWPV01002270.1_pt1 | contig 47925 bp, 44 predicted proteins | sample 2228371 | NCBI WGS metagenome assembly FWPV01 (sample SAMEA103939776, study PRJEB20133) | metagenome | reverse complement strand
ATGCATTGGAATGGTACCGATACGATAATGACGGAAAAGAATTTCTCAATACACTATATTATGAATTATCACGTTTGTATGAAACTGGTGAAATAATCACAACCACTGTTTCCGAATATATTTATGGTAATACAAAAAGAGGAATTCCTTCTCATACAATTGATACATTTAATCAAATTCAATGGCTATGGCCTGGATCGTGGATAAATGCAAATTATGACACGTGGATAGGCGGGGAAGAGGAAAACGAGGCATGGGAGTATTTACGAATAGCAAGGGAGGATTTGGAAAAATCGGGCTTGTCAAAACCTGATTATAAAGCTAAACAACCGAAAAAGAAATCGAAAGAATATTTCGCATATCTTGCCTGGGAATCGTTATATGCAGCAGAAGGTTCTGACTGGTTCTGGTGGTATGGTACAGATCAGAATGCTCCTGCAGGTGAAAGACCATTTGATATCGCTTTTATAACTCACCTCAACAATATTTACTATTTTGCAAAATTAGCAGGTGCAACAATTCCTGAAAGAACGTTTAATCCTATTATGAAAAAAGATAAAAGTGAACTGTATGCTGGTTCTACAATGTCTCAAAGTGATGACGAATTAGTGACGGTTGTTTTTCAGTGCGATGCGAAGGAAATGTATGTGCGTAAAGCAATATATATAGTTGGGAATCATGAATTACTTGGACAATGGTGTCCGAACAAAATTCAGATGTATGATGATGGAACTCATGGTGATCTGTATGCAAATGATAATGTGTGGACAATTGAGCTGAAGTTTCCTGTTGGTAGTGTTATAGAGTATAAATACACAAACAGTGGACCGGAAGGTGGTTGGTATCCAGGGGAGGAATTCCCGGCTCTTAACAGGAAGATTGTTGTTCATCGAACTTCGACCGGAAAAATGGTTTTGAAAGATACATTTGGGAAAATATAAACTGATGCATCGGAAATATTCTCTTCTTTATTTTGTACTCATTGTAATAGCACTCTTATTAATCCTGTTCATTGTTACCGGAGATAATGATACCGATGTAGTGCTAACTAATTGGCTTTTTTTTCGTTACATTCAAAACCAAGATAATTCAGATTCGATAAAAGACACAATGTGTGTCACAATACCGTATCCGGGTGAAAAGTATTTATTCGGTAATTATTTAGAAGGAGTTAATATTTGTTTTAAAGCCGATTTTAATCTACCTCATGTCAATAAAGATTCGTACTATTTTATTTTTGGTGGTTGTGATGACAAGGCAGAACTGTATATTAATAATACATTCATAAAAACATTACCTGCAGGTACACGTCTGTCTGTTATTCAACTTCCTGATATATTAAAAAAGGGTAAGAATGAAGTAAAAATAAAATTATTAAATGAGTCGGGTTTGCTATCGTTATATCAGCCACTTGTAATCACGAAAAACAAATATATATATTATCAATCGAATGTAGAAAAACAGCAGATTGAATTTAAAGACACATTCCTTGAGTGGGATATAGAATATACGAACGCTAACCATTCTCTGCAAACGTTGCAGAATAAATTAGTTTACTTTGCAAAAAAAGGAATTACAACAATTGTATTTAGAAATATTTTCTATCGGGGAGAATTAGGGTTTTCTTTCAACGATACTAATGATGAAGCTGTAAAAGATTATTTCAATCTGAATCCCAAAGCTGGCACTACTGAAGAGCTGACTTCTCTTGTTGCTGCTGCACACTCTGTCGGATTAAAAGTAGTGCTTGAGTTTATACCCGATAGATTATCATGGGATTCAGATTTGTTTATTCACTATCCGGAATTATTTGCAACTAATGAAGAAAGAAATTTTATTTCACCGGATTGTTTGTCTCCGAAGAGTGTTAAACTTAATACCAATTCACACGAAATAAAAAAAATCGTACTTCGGATAATGAAATACTGGGTTCAAACAGCCTCCATTGATGGTTACTATATACGCTATTCTACATCATATCCATTGTATTTCTGGAAGGCGGTAAAAAAGAAATTGGAACAATACAAGCCGATTATTTTTATAACGGATCAATTATTTTATAATAACGAGACCACATTTGATTTTTATTTTACTTCAAATATCTGTGTTCTGACAAAAATTCTTCAATCAAATGCTGTTTCATTAAAAAAATATATTGAAGAGGAGTCACGGATCGGAATACCAATGCAGAATTTTATCAGACGGAACATAAATACTAATGCTAACACAAAAACAGAAAAAGAATTCAGACAATGTATGTTGTTACAAATGTTATTGCCTGGTACACCGTATATCGAATATGGCAATGATTTTAAACAATATGAGGATATGTTAAACATTCGAAATAACTACCTAAAAGAAAGTGTGAGGGATTTCAGAATTATCCGCTTCCACAATAATGTTGATGGATTACAATACAAGTTAAGAGAAGGCACACTATTGCTAATGATGAATAATTCAGATATTCCTAAACGTGTGCCACTTGTGTCTCGAAATCTTACTATCCGGCGACTATATGTTTCCGGTGGAATAAATGAAGAATACAATAACGAAAATATATTTGTATTATTGAATGCTCAATCATATGCTCTATTCTATATTGTCAAATAACAAGGAGTGCAATAATGAAATTTTATACAGAATATCTTTGGTTTAATACGAAGAAACATCGGGAGTATATTAATATAACAGCTGAGTTAGAAGAAATATTATTCAAAAGCGGAATTCGTGAAGGTATGATGCTTGTTTCTGCAATGCATATTACAGCGGGCGTGTATGTGAACGACGCAGAATTAGGTTTAATACAGGATATTGATGAATGGCTCGAATCGCTGGCTCCTTTTAAACCGACATATAGGCATCACCGAACCGGCGAAACAAACGGCGATGCACATTTAAAAAGTTTACTCGTCCATCATCAGGTTATTCTTCCAATTACAACAGGTAAACTGGATCTTGGTCCATGGCAACAGGTTTATTACGCTGAATTCGATGGTCAGAGGCGAAAACGTGTCATTGTCAAAGTGATGGGAGAATAATTACTTCTTAATGAGTGGAATAATGAAAAAAAAATTATCGCATTATATAGAATACGTTGCATTTCATTTTGTAGCTGTAATTGTACGCCTGATTCCATTCCAGTATATCCATAAAGTTGGATTAGCACTTGGGAATATAGCGTATCATGTTCTTACATCACGACGTAAGGTTGCTCTTAGAAATTTAAGAAACGCATTTCCTGAAAAATCACTCTCTTGCTTGAAAACAATAGCTAAGCATTCTTTTTGCAGTGTTACAACAACATTTCTTGAAATACTTTATTACCCAAAACTTACTACGAAAAAAATGCTTGAGAGAATAAAAGTATCGAACACTGAATTGTTTGATAAAGCTAAATCGAAAGGGAAAGGATGTATTTTCCTTACCGCTCATTATGGATCGTGGGAATTTGCAATGCAGGTTGCGGCAATTTTATATGGAGAACAGGGAGTGGCAATTGCAAAATCCCTTTCAAATCCGTTACTTGATAAAGTAATTCATAAATACAGAAGTGCATATAAACTGCTTGTTGTATCAACGCAACAAAGTGTTCGTGAGTCTTTGCGTGTACTTCAGGAGGGCGGTATACTGTGTCTTGCAGCAGATCAGGCAGCATCAAAAGAGAGTATAGCTGTAGAATTCTTTGGACGCGAAGTACCAACATTTGCCGGACCAGCAACATTTTGTCTTAAAACCGGAGCAATGCTTATAGTTGGATTAGCAATGCGTCAGAAAGATGGAACGTATCAAATGGAACTACGCCAAGTACAGACTGACAATTTAATCAAAGCAACAGAAGAAAATATACTCGAGCTTACCAAAAGGTTAACAAAAATTACAGAAGAATTAATTCGGCAACATCCAGATCAATGGATGTGGATGCATAAGCGATGGAAGCATGTAAAAGATAGGATTGTGATAGAAGATGAGCTATGAAAATAAAAGCATATTAATAATACAAACTGCATTTATCGGGGACGCGATTCTTACCCTACCGTTAATACAATCCTTAAAAGTAAATATACCGACGGCAACAATTGATGTCGTTGCAATACCACGTACAAAAGATATTTTTGAATATCATCCAGCCGTATCGAAAGTATATGCATACAATAAACATAGTCTTGACAAAGGAATGATTGAATTTATACAGCTCACAAGACAATTAAAAACAAGAAAATACGATATCGCCATTGTACCTCATCGTTCTTTACGGAGTGCATTATTAGCATGGATTTCCGGAATACCGGAAAGAATAGGCTTTGACCGTAGTAGTGGTAAAAAGCTCTTAACCAGTGTAGTTCATTATGAACCATCATTACACGAAATAGATCGCAATCTCGTTCTTCTTCGACCTCTTGGAATTATACAACAAAGTGGAGAGTTACCAAAGTTATATCCAACAGATGAAGATAGGTCAACGATTAATGATTTTTTTACCGCACAACAAATTCCCCAAAAAGAACAATGCGTTGCAATTGCGCCTGGTTCGATATGGCTTACAAAACGATGGTTGCCAGAACGGTTTGCTCATTTAGCAGGGGAACTATCAAAAAAATTCATTGTATTTTTGATCGGTGCAGAAAGTGACAGAGATCTTTGTGAAATGATAGCAGGTTCGAATTCGCGTATCATAAATTGTGCTGGTGAGTTTACTCTATTGCAATCGGCTGAGCTTATAAGACGTTGCATTTTTATTGTTTCAAACGATAGCGCGCCAATGCATCTGTCTGTAAGTGTGGGTACGCCTGTAATTGCAATTTATGGAGCAACAGTACCGGAGTTTGGGTTTGCTCCACGAGGTCCGTTTGATGAAATCGTACAAATAAATGGTCTTTCCTGCAGGCCATGTGGTATCCATGGTGGAAACAGATGTCCTATTAAAACTTTTGATTGTATGAGAACCATTACAGTTAAAGATGTATTGAATAAAATTGAGTTTCTTCTTCAACGAGTTGGAAAGGATTAACAATGACACTCTATCCAAAAGAATATGTACTAACAGTTAAAACAGATGAGTTCAGACGCATAGGGTATTTTCAAGGTATTTCATTTGATATAGATAAGTATTGTGCTCTTATTGAATCACCACAATATCATCACTTTAAGGAACGGAATTTGGTTGAAACGGATGAATCATATAAACAACTAATTCCGTACGCTATACTTTCTTATCAACAATCACTTTTTGTTTACAGGCGTGGAAAATTACAAGGAGAAAAAAGACTGGTTGGAAATTATTCGTGTGGTGTTGGTGGGCATATTTCTATAGATGATCCGACCCTCTTTGGGACAACATACAGCGAAGGACTTTTACGAGAACTCAATGAAGAAATAATAATCGAGACTGACTACGAGCAACAACTTGTTGCACTTATTAATGACGATTCCAATGATGTTGGAAAAGTTCATATTGGAATTGTGCATCATCTTCGTCTGAAAAAGCCTGAAGTAAAACCTCGTGAGAAATCGATGATGGACCCACAATTTCTCAGTATTGAACAAGCACTCCAGAAGATTGATGAATTTGAAACATGGTCGCAAATATGTTTAAAGAATATAGGACAGATTGTCAGAAATAAAAAATCATAGTATCGGAAATAATAGTTTCGATTGAATAGTCTCTTGCTTTTTAAGCATTAATAATGCATCTCTGAAATTAATCTCTAAAACCAATGTTTGCTCGTCCACAGAATTTTTTCTATATTTTATATTAATTATGCATAAGCTGAAGTAGCTCAGTGGTAGAGCAGCGGTTTCGTAAACCGCAGGTCGTGGGTTCAAATCCCACCTTCAGCTCAATATGAGCTACAAAATTTTTTTTCTTGTAACTATAACAAATAAAGACGTTCTATCCACCCGATTATAAATCCTTCCTTATGGTACTAGCAGAAATTATTCTTCTTGCTTTAGCTCTTTCGACAGATGCATTTGCTGTTTCAATATCTGCCGGTACCAGCGGTTTTTGTGGAACCCTTCGATCATGTCTCCGGCTATCGTGGCATTTCGGTTTATTTCAATTTATGATGCCTGTCATAGGTTGGTTTGTTGGTTCTCATATTGCAGTTTTTATTGAAGAAGTAGATCACTGGCTTGCTTTTGCATTGTTATCGTTTGTTGGCGTACGAATGCTTCGTGCAGCACTATATCCTGAAGATGTACAAATAAAAAAAAATCCATCGAAAGGATCTATGCTTGTCTTATTGTCTGTAGCAACAAGTATCGATGCATTAGCTGTTGGATTAAGTTTAGCATTTGTGAATATTTCTATTTGGCAACCGAGTGTTATAATTGGTATTACAACCGCTGTAACGTCGTTCATAGGAATACAAATTGGAGCAAAACTACAGAGACATTATGGGCGTATTGCAGAAGCAATTGGTAGTATAATGTTACTTGTGATTGGGGTAAAAATAGTAATAAGTCATCTCTTCAGCTAACATCGATGAAAATCTGTAACGAATATTCTTGCTTGTCGAGTGTTCTTTTTATAACTTTAACATTGATTTTATTTATTTAAAACAACCATTTTGTTAGGAAAGAATATGACAGAAGGAACTATTGTTCAGGTTATAGGTCCGGTAGTAGATATTGAATTCCCATCGGGTAAATTGCCGGAAATTCTTAATGCTATCAAAATACCACGCGTTAATATCGAAGGTGTCGAAGAAGAGTTGATTGTCGAAGTTCAACAGCAACTTGGTGAGGATAGAGTACGTACTGTAGCTATGGATTCCACAGATGGGTTAGTACGTGGAATGAAAGCTTATGATACAGGTGCACCAATTATGGTTGCAGTCGGCCCAGAAGTACTAGGTCGAATGACAAATGTCACAGGTCAACCAATTGACGGAAGGCCTAAAATAGAATCGAAACGTTTATATCCGATTCATAGACCTGCGCCAAGCTTCGACCAGTTGACAACAAAAAAGGAAATGTTTGAAACAGGTATCAAAGTTATTGATTTGCTGGAACCATATACAAAAGGAGGTAAAACAGGTTTATTCGGTGGCGCGGGTGTCGGTAAAACGGTTTTAATTCAGGAATTGATTCATAACATTGCAACTCACCATGGTGGATACTCAGTGTTTGCTGGAGTTGGTGAACGTACGCGTGAAGGAAATGATTTATGGCTCGAAATGAATGAATCGGGTGTTATCAGTAAAACGTCGCTGGTTTTTGGACAGATGAATGAACCACCAGGAGCACGTCAACGGGTTGCCTTAACTGCACTCACTGTTGCAGAATATTTCCGAGATGAAGAAGGGAAAGACGTACTTCTGTTTATCGATAATATTTTCCGTTTTGTTCAAGCTGGTTCTGAGGTTTCTGCATTGTTAGGACGAATGCCATCAGCTGTTGGTTATCAACCAACATTAAGTACAGAGATGGGAGAACTTCAGGAACGGATTACTTCGACTAAAAAAGGTTCAATTACATCGGTGCAGGCTATTTACGTGCCAGCAGATGACTTAACAGATCCTGCTCCTGCTACGACATTTTCTCACCTGGATGCAACAACAGTATTGAGTCGTCAGATTGTGGAGAAGGGTATTTATCCAGCAGTTGATCCACTTGATTCAACATCACGTATACTTGATCCGCAAATAGTCGGAGAAGAACATTACTATGTTGCGAAAAAAGTTAAAGAAATATTGCAAACGTATAAAGATTTGCAGGATATCATAAACATCCTTGGTATTGATGAATTGTCCGATGAAGATAAGTTAATTGTATCCAGAGCAAGAAAAATCGAAAAGTTCCTTTCACAGCCGTTCTTTGTTGCAGAACAATTTACAGGTCAGCCAGGACGGTATGTAAAGCTGGAGGATACGATTCGTGGTTTCAAAGGAATTATTGAAGGTGAATACGATGACCTCCCCGAAATGGCATTTCGTATGGCAGGTCCAATTGAAGATGTTATCGAACGTGCAAAGAATATGTAGTTAGAATATGAGCGAAAAACTTTTTGATATTGAAATTATTACACCGCGTAAAGTAGCTTATCAGGGAAAAGCACAAAGTTTTACAGCACCTGGAGTGATGGGTAGTTTTCAGGTGCTGTACAACCATGCACCAATGGTAGCTGCTTTCGAAATAGGAGAAATAAGAATTCTTGATAGTAACAATACAGAACACCACTACGCTACTAGTGGTGGAATTGTACATATCGTACAAAATAAGGTGACTGTTCTTGCTGAAACAATTGAATCACCAAAAGAGATAGATGTTGCTCGTGCTCAAGCAGCGCAGGAACGCGCACAACAAAGACTTCAAGCACGATCCTCCGATATCGATATTGACAGAGCGCAATTTGCATTAAAACGTGCAATCAATCGTTTGAGAATAGTAGAACGTTATTTATAGAAGAATTCTGTTGGGATGTGAAAGGAGCATTAATCTCCTCAAAAAGGTATTATTTTGAACATTATTATTATATGTGGAGGCTGTTATCGGATGACACGTTCTCAACAATATATCGATATCTTACTCGATCACATCCCAAAGTGGGAACTAAGGGAATTTGAGCATCGTAATTTATATGATCAAATTAAAGAAGCGCTTATATCTACAGATGATCTCAGAAATAAATTACTAACACTTTATAAAGTACAGGGCTTTTCTGATTTTGCTCTTTACCTGTTATGGATTGCAGAGAGAGTTGAGAAAGACCAATCGTTGGAACGTTCAACACCTGAAGAAGAAAAAACGGTTTTTAATTTATTTAAAAAAGCTGTAGGCGAAGAAGTTTTTGAAGAAAATATATCACCGATAAGTTCTTCAAGTGATTATTCTACACCAATATCTCCAGTTGAAACTACAATGGTTTATGAATCCGAAAGTTCTTTAAACTCATTTACGACACCAGTAAGTGAGTTTACAATGGACTCATCAGATGTTTCAGGAAGTAATACAGATATTTGGGGTACACAAGCTACTGTGGTACAACGACAGGAATATAATTCTGAAGAGCGTTCGTTTGCAAAATTACTTGAAACATTTCTCGAAGCAATTCAAACCGGTAATGAAGATCGTGTTATTCTGCTTAGTACACTACGCAGTGAATGTAATGAAATGCTTTCCTAAATTGTAGATACACAATTAAAAGAATTCTATACTTTGCTTATAGAATTTCTTACCTACATAGAAACAAACCAATATATTGATGATGTACGGGTCATGAATATTGTTACGAATGTTCAGGAACCATATACGTTATGGTCTAAAACACCTCCTGACCAACGAAGTGGGATACTTGATCCGGCAATTGAAATGTTACGTGATTTCAAAGTAATGTTTGAGTAAACAATGGTAAATGTCTATGCAGTTATAATGGCTGGAGGAGTCGGTTCTCGTTTTTGGCCAAGGAGTCGTGAGCGTTCTCCAAAACAAGTGCTTGAAATTGTTGGCCCTGGAACAATGATTCAGAATACAGTAAAAAGAATTGAGTCCTTTATACAGCCGGAAAATATCTATATAATCACAAATAAAATACAAAAAGATATTATAGCTGAACAATTACCTGCTATTCCAAAAAATAATATTCTTGTTGAACCTTTTGGAAGGAATACTGCTCCCTGTATTGCTCTTGCAGCACACTGGATACGTCGTCGAGATCCGGAGGCAGTAATGTTAGTACTACCGGCTGATCATCTTATTAGTGAACATGATAAATTTTGGGCAATTGTTCAAAAAGCGATTATGGTCGCTGAAACAAGCAATGCCCTGGTAACAATTGGTATTAAACCAACTCATCCGGAAACAGGATATGGCTATATCCAATACGATGATTTAGAAGATAGAAATCCATTCTTTAACGATCATATTTACAGAGTAAAGACATTTGCAGAAAAGCCAAACTATGAAACAGCTGTAAAATTTTTAGAGAGCGGCGATTTTTTGTGGAATAGTGGTATGTTTATTTGGAGAGCATCGTTTATTTTAGAAGAGATCGAACGATTGCTCCCTGAGATAGCAGAACAATTGCAAAAGGTTGCATATTCAATCGGTTCAGAAGAATATGAAAGCACTTTAGAACGCGCATATGGGCTAATACGTGGTATTTCAATAGATTATGGAGTTATGGAAAAAGCAAAATCTGTTTATGTTGCAGTTGCAGATTTTGGCTGGAGTGATGTAGGCTCGTGGGACGAGGTTAAACGCTTAACACCAGTTGATGAAGATGGGAATGCACTAAGGGGTACCGTAGTTGTAAGAGATGCAAGCGGTAATTACATTGATGCTGGAAATAAGCTCGTTGCTGTCATCGGTGTAAAAAATCTTATTGTCGTTTCAACCGATGATGCAGTTCTTATTTGCGATCAAGGTCGTTCTCAGGAGGTAAAAGAGATTGTTGATTATCTGAAACGTAAAAAGATGAATGAATATCTATAAGTTACGCTTACTTCTTATTTTACTTCTTTTATTAATTGGTTGTTATTCTTCGCCACGTTTTCGGGAAGAAAAGAAAGAACAAGAACGTACGATTAATACTTCTGTAACAAAGAAACAATCATCAGAACCGGAGATAAGTAGAAAAAATAAACCATTGCTTGTATTAGAAGGGGTTGCATCGTATTATGCAGAGGATTTTCATGGGAAAATGACATCAAATGGTGAAAAGTACGATATGCATTCGTTAACAGCTGCACATCGAAATTTTCCGTTTGGTACAAAAATAAGAGTAATTAATCTCGAAAATAACAAATCAGTAATCGTACGTATCAATGATCGTGGTCCTTTCCATGAATCGAGAATTATAGATCTCTCCTATGGAGCAGCAAAAGCAATCGAAATGGTAAATACTGGTACCGCAAGAGTTCGACTTGAAGTACTTGAATGGGGAAAAGGGCAGTAATCACTTCTCTACTGGAACTTTCTATTAAAATAGTTGTTAAAGTATGAAAATAACTGTTTGGGTTAAGGTATCAGCGCGCAAAAATGTTGTTGAACGTATTTCTGATAAAGAATATAAGGTTTATGTATCAGAACCACCGATCGAAGGTCGTGCTAATGAAAAAGTGATTAAACTGCTTTCGGAATATTTTAATACACAGAAATCAGCAATAGTGTTAATAAGCGGAAAAACATCAAAAAGAAAAATATTTAATATTGAAATATAAATAATGAGTAAGTATATATTTTTAATATATTGTGTAGTTGTAATAAAAGTATCGGTTTAGTATATTAATATTTTAAAGGGGAGTATGTTTCACTATTTTAAGGATGTTCTATGAAAAAGTTTTGGAGAGGGGATTTTAATTGGAATGCGACTCTACCATTAGTATTATTGCTTATTAGTGTTGGTTGCACAAAAACGATGGTAAATGGTACTTATACACAAAAACCAGAAAAACCAGCAGATATTGTTGAAAACACTGCGGGTTTAATAGGTAGTCAAAATAATATATCATCTCAATTGCGTGCAGCTGAACAATACATCCCACTGGTTAAGTCATACGCACAGAAGTATGAAATCGATTGGATACTTGTCCTTGCTATGATGAAACAGGAGTCTTTATTTGACCTTGAAGCAGTGAGTCATCGCGGCGCTTATGGCTTAATGCAATTAATGCCTTTAACACAAATTGAAATAGCCGAACGTTTAAGTTTGCAGGAAACGATATCACCAAGAAACAATATTTTAGCAGGTATCTATTACTTTAAATCGTTATACTCCAATGTTCAGGGAGTAACAGAAGATGACAGATTAAGAATAGCCTTAGCGGCATATAATGCAGGTTTGTCAAGGATTTATGATGCACAAACGATTGCCCGATATCTTGGTGAAAATCCACTTGAATGGAATTCTGTTGCAAAAGCATTGACATTGCTAACAAAACAAAATTTTACACTTCATCAAAGAATCTGGGAAGCAGGGAAGCCGCCAAGTGGTTATTTTAGGGATTGGAAACAGACTCATAACTATGTTAATGAAATAATAACGCGTTATAATACGTATTCTTTAACGTTACGATAAAGGATTAACATGAAGCGAATAAATTTTTTTGTGGTCTTTACTATTATCTTACTAAGCAATAGTCAGTTAGTAGCACAACCACAAGGAGGAACATATGGTGTATCTATTAATCTGACAAATGGTTTTTTCACATCTCAATCTATCGTAACACCGGCTGGTCCTTATACAGTGGGGGTTGTGTATATTCCGAGCGAAATTATAAGATTAAGAGGAGATGTTGGTTTTCGTTCACAAAAAGATATGAATGGCAACAAAGAAACGGAGTTTGCATTTACTGCAAACCTGTGGCGTTACTTTTCAACAAAGGAAAATGTTACGCCGTTTATTGCTGGTTCACTAATTGTTGGTTCAGTTTCTTCAAATAAAAATACTGCTCTTATTGGATTTGGAGCCGGAGGTGGTTCAGAATTTTGGATCAGTAAACGATTTTCAGTCTATGGACAGCTGAATATAATGTATGCTCATTATTCAAGGGATGGCAAAAGTGCATATGATGTTTATTCATCTGCAACAGCAGGGGTGTGCTGGTATTTTTAATTTCTTCATTTGAGGATTAAGGCTTTGTTTTCATTTCCTGGTAAGTTGAACGATGTTCCGGGTCGAAACGAGATAATTGATCATAAACATCGCGGTTAGGATAACGAAGAAAAACTTCGGCAATTTCTCTATATTTTGCATCAAAGAATTGTTTAACTGATACACTTGAAGGGTTTGTTTTTCTAAAAGTCGATATAACTTCAATGGCATCGAGCATAGCGTCGAGTGCTTCAGATTGATTCGTTGATAGTTTGTCAAGGCCGTCAAAATAATAGTTGTTCATTGCAAGACGAAATGGTTCATATGATGGATTCGATAGTTCACTAGCTAACCCATAGCGGTTGTAACTGGTAGACATTTGTTGCCAGTATTTGCCGCCTTGAGTAGATGCTAGTTGCTGACAGATGTTTAAGGCCTTTTGAAAGCAAGATGTTCCGCTTAATGGAACATAAGAATCGAGATCATAACCAATTATGATGTAAGCATAGAAATCTAGAAAATCACAAAGGGGATCGACAGTAAAATCATCTTGGACCATACGTTGATTGGGAGTATAAGTAAATTCCCAGTTTTCATCCATTATCCGTATTACGGTTGAGGTTGCTTCAGTTTGTATGCTATTTTTATAAATGGGACGTTGACTTGCAATAAACACTTGAGCAGAATACTGATTGTTACCAGGGGCAGACTTGAAAAAAATATCGAAAGTACATCTGATTTTTTCCTCAAGATTTTCATTTGTAAAGCGGGTACTGTTAAGATAACGTTCAATATCGGATTTAAATGTACGAAGGTAATCGCGTTGTGCTGATGGGATAGATTCGAGATTGACATTAACTTCGCAGAGTAATTCTTGTGCAACTACCGGAGGGGTGAGTAAAATGTTCATTATAAAAGTAAAAATCAGAAATCGCATAAGAAAACGTATCCTTTTATTATGTTGTTCAAAATATACCACTTTTCTCAGAAGCCTACAAGTTCCTCATTTTTTCTTCATGGTAATGCTTTTAATTATTTTTCTATCGGAAAAAAGTTTTGGAATTGGCGAAAGGTTTGGCCGAGGTACAAAAGCAATAGGTCTTGCTAATGCTTTTGTTTCGTACGCAGATAATGTGTGGAGTCTTTACTACAATACTGCTGGTTTACAGTCTTTAGAAAATATTGAAAGCAGTATCTTTTATGTACCCAATCAATTCGGATTAAAAGAACTACAACAGATATCATTTGCTCTCGCAGTTCCTGTCAGTCCACTCTCTGTGGGGTGTGGTATTGAGACTTTTGGCTTTGAATTGTATCGCGAAACTCAGATCACAACTGGTATAGCATTTCAATTAACTGAAACAGTATGGTGTGGTAACTCGCTTAATATTTATCATCTAATGATTCAACACTATGGTGAAAGTACTTTGATCAGCGGTGATATGGGTATTCTTTTATTACCATTTGAGAGTATTTCATTGGGATTTGCTATGAAGAATATTGTAACCACAAAGTGTAAGTACGGTAAAGAATCTGTTCCTTCAATAGTATCTATGGGTATAACATATTGTTCTCCATTTAATATGACTATGTCGTTTGAACTTGAAAAAGAATATAGATTCCCGGTTAGTGTGAAATACGGAATCGAGAAAAAAATTTTTGATGTTGTAGCGCTTCGTGGGGGATTTATGACTGAGCCATCGGTTTTTTCAGTCGGTTGTGAATTCTATATCAAAATGTGTTCTGTCGGATATGCTGGTTATAACCATAAGTATCTTGGTTGGACAAATCAATTTGAAGTTACGGTACGTCTATGATATTAATAGTCGTAGCAATCGGTTTACTTATAAATATTCCTTCTGATAGTGTAGATATTTCGTCAGATTATCACCCTTGGGAGGAGATAGATCTTGAATCGGATGAGGAAATTATTAGCTATAGTGATGATGAACTTTCGGAATTTGTTAATGCACCTTTGGATATCAATATTGCATCGTATGAGGAACTTCTTGTTGTGCCCGGTATGACAAGAGAAATTGCTACTGCTATTGTACAACGTCGCAGTATAAAGGCTTACAAATCTATAGAAGAATTGCGCTATGCAGAAGGTATTACACCAGATAACTATACGATTCTCTCAAAGTGTTTATGTATAGGAAAAACACAAAAGTCATCATGGCTGTTCAGACAAAGAGTTGGCAAAGAAATTGAAAAAAGTAGAGGATATAGTAACGGAATATTTTTGGGAAACCCTTATTTCACACTATCAAAAATACATTTTTATCAGGAAGTTAATGAGCATAGAATCCGAATAGAAGGGGGGGCAATATTTGAAAAAGATGCTGCCGAACAACTAAAATACGGTAACAGAAAATACTATCTTGCAACGGAATATATTCCTACAAAAACATATTTAATTTCGGGTTCTTTTCTAGTACATGCTGGTGAAGGATTAATATTCGGGAATAGACCATATAGTACAAATACATCGTTTTATTCGGCATTGACGATTCCTAAAAAGGCAAACATCCGTCCATGGTTATCTTCAAATGAAGGAATGTGTATGAACGGAGTTGCTGTTCGATATCTATCACGTTTCTATAGAATAATAGGTTTATACTCAAATCAGTATTACAATGGAACAATTCAAAATGATACGATAGTAACTTCTATAGATAAAACAGGAAGGTTTAGAACATATAACGATATTCAACGTTGGATTACCTTTCAGGAAAAAATGTACGGGGGCATTATTGAAGTACCTGTGTCTGAGAATTATTACTTTGGCATTACGTTCCAAAACACAACTTATAACCGTTGGCTTTTTATAAAACAATCAGATGAGTTTATAAAAAGAAATATTCTTTATTCTGCATATACTTCACTGGATTTAGATCAATGTTACGTGTCTTTAGAAACTGCTTTCACTAAAAATCGTAAGAATGCTACTGTTGGAAGAATAAGATACAACTTATTTGATAATTGTATTGTATCCTTTTTATATAGGAAATATCCAAATGTGTTCGTTTCATTTTATAGCGATGCTCCATCGTCAACTACAATTAGAGATAGTGAGAATGGTTTTACAATATCATCGCAGATAGCAATTTTCAGAAAAACAATAGTAAATACTATGTATGATTCATATACAGTGCGAGATAATCTTTTCGGGTTGTTATTACCATATCAAATTTTTGGAAACGATTTAGATTTAACACTTGGTTCGAAAGTAAATCTATTAATAAAATACAGATATAAGGAAGGTAAAAGTATTAGTAAAAAAGAAGATGAATATGGAAGGGAGATTTCTTACTTATCACCAAACAACTCGCAACGGTTAAGACTTAGTTTTTCCTATGCGCCGCAAAAGAATATGCAGTTAGTATCCAGAATTGACGGGGTAAAAGTTAAGACTGTTGAAAACAATGACAATGAGTACGGATTGACATTTAGTCAGACTTTACGTTATTCAATTATGAATTGTTTTGTTATCGAAAGCAGAGCTACTGTATTTGAAACGGATTCATATCGTTCCAGAATTTATAATTATGAGACAGATTTACCGGGATATTCTAAAAGTATTGCTCTTTACGAAGACGGATTACGGTGGTATATATTGTTCCGTTGTAATATTACAAACAATTTTTCATTTGCTTTCAAATATTCAACTTTATGGAAAGACGGAAAAACTTTCTTAGGTAGTGGTGATGATCGGATTGATTCAGCAACTCTATCACAAGTACTATTGCAGGTAGACTGCAGTTTTAAATAAATCGTATCCAAATGAACTAAAATTTGTCGAAATGTGTTATTAGAAACGACGTTTGATTTATTAACTGAAAATTCTTTCGTAACTTGTTTTTGTTATGAATATGCAAAAGAAAAAACGGGTTGTTGTTGGGATGAGCGGAGGAGTTGACTCTTCTGTGGCAGCGGCATTGTTGATTGAACAAGGATATGAAGTAATCGGAATAACCATGAAAACATATGATTATTCTACTGTTGGCGGTAATATTAATAACGACAGCAGCTGTTGCAGTCTTACAGCCCTCTACGATGCTCAGCATGTAGCCACGAAGCTAGGTATCCCACATTATATTGTTGATTTTCATGAATTGTTTGAAGAAAAAATTATCAGCAATTTTATCAGTGAATATTTAATCGGCCGTACGCCTAATCCCTGTGTACTATGTAACCGTGATGTAAAATGGGGTGTGTTGTTACAAAAAGCAGAAGCACTTGGCGCAGATTATATTGCAACAGGGCATTATGCTCAGATAAAATATAATTCAACAACTCAGCGGTATTGTGTTGCACGTGGTGTTTACAATGAAAAAGACCAATCATATGCATTGTGGGCTGTAAAGCAGGAGGCACTTGCCCGCACATTGTTTCCGCTTGGTACAAAAACAAAGCCTGAAGTAAGAACATTGGCGGAGCAGTACGGTTTGCGTACGGCTAAGAAATCGGAAAGTTTTGAAGTATGTTTTATCCCAGATAACAATTATTCTCGTTTTTTAAAAGAACGTGTACCAGACTTGGAACATCGTGTCGATGGAGGCAATATAGTTTATGAAGGAACTATTGTAGGCCGGCACGCAGGTTATCCATTCTATACAATTGGTCAAAGAAGAAATATTGGTGCTTATGGCAAAAAAATGTATGTAACCGGAATAGATAGCAGGACAAACACTGTTTTTATCGGAACAAAAGAAGATTTATTACACACTACACTACTTGCCAAAAACGTGAACTGGATGAGTAAGTGTGAACCAAATGAAGAAATAGAAGGTACAGCAAAAGTACGATATAAAGATGAACCATCACCTGCACTATTAAAGTGGAAAGGAAGTGATCTGATAGAAGTACATTTTATTGAACCCAAACGTGCTATTACGCCGGGACAGTCTGTGGTATTTTATGAAAATGATGAAATTGTATGTGGTGGAATCATTGATAAAGTAATAAAATAGACTAGTTTTGTAGCCGTTACTAAAATATATGTACAGAAAAAAGGCTCACTTTATAGTGAGCCTTTTTTTATATTTAGACAAGCATAGAAAGAGGTGCTTCGAGTACCGCTTTTAAATCCTGTAAGAATTTTGCAGCAGTTGCCCCATCGATGATACGGTGATCTGAGGAAAGTGTTACTTTCATTGTGTGGCCAATAATGATTGTACCTTTTCTGACAACCGGTTTTTCAATAATTGCACCAACAGCAAGAATTGCACCTTCCGGTGGATTAATGATAGCAACAAAATCTTCGACACCAAACATCCCGAGATTGCTAATAGTAAAAGTAGCGCCCTGATATTCTTCGGGTTTAAGTTTTCGGTTTCGTGCCCGTTCAACAAGATCCCGTAGTTCGGTGTTTATTTGAGAAAGGGATTTTGATTCACAATTCCGAATAACAGGTGTTACGAGACCATCATCAAGTGCAACTGCTACCGCAATATGTGCTTCGCGGTATTGTCTGGCTTGATTACCAAGGTAAGATGCATTGATAGCCGGATGTCGCAACAATGTTACTGCAGAGGCTTTTATCAGAATATCAGTAAAACTATATTTTGCATTGAGTGTACTGTTGATTTGTTCTCTGAAAGCTATAGCAGGTTCCATATCAATTTCCATTGTAACATAGAAATGTGGAACCATTTGTTTGCTTTCTGTCATTCGTTTTGCGATGGTTTTACGTATTAAGGATAAATCGATGTCGTTGTAAGAAGCGGTTGAAACAACGGTAGTTTGTGGCTCCAGATCAATTACATCACGTTTGATTATTCGTCCGCCAGGTCCAGACCCTTTAATTGAACGCAAATCAATCTCTTTTTCTGCGGCAATTTTTTTTGCCAGAGGTGAAGCTTTAATTCTGTCGTCTTTTTCAGCCTGATCTTTGATTTGCGGTGTTGATGGCTTTAGTGTTTCGCTACTTTTTGGTTCCTGTATAGCTTGTTTCTGAGGTGTTGGCTTTGGTTCCTGTGGTGCTTCGGATAAAAGAGAGGTTATGTCTTCGTCCGCTTCTGCAATTATGGCGATTGGTGCGCCGATGGGTGCCTTGCCACCTTCGGGTATAATAATCTTTCTTAAAATACCCGAATCATATGCTTCGAGTTCCATATCGGCTTTGTCAGATTCTATTTCAACAAGTATTTCGCCCTGCTTGACTTTGTCACCTTCCTTTTTTAACCACTTCAAAATAAGACCTTCGGTCATTGTGTCGCTAAGTTTTGGCATTAGAATTTTAGTTGCCATAGTTTACTTTTCCTCACTCTTTGTACATAACTTTTTTGACTGCACGTATAACTTTTTGAATATTTGGCAAAGATGCAACCTCTAAGTTATGTGCATAAGGGAGGGGAACGTCTTCCTGTGTAACACGTTCTACAGGTGCATCCAGGAAGTCAAAGCAATCGTGTTGAACCTGATAGGCAATTTGGGCACCAACTCCGGCAAATGGCCAACCTTCTTCTACGATAACAAGTCTATTTGTTTTTTTGACTGAGTTGTATACTAATTCCCAATCCATTGGTTTTATTGTACGTGGATCGATAAGTTCGATACTGATTCCTTCTTCTTCTTCAAGGCGATGGACGGCTTTTATTGTAACATGTTGAAGAATTTTTGACCAAGAAACTACTGTCACATCTTTTCCTTCTTTCAAAATATTTCCAACACCGATCGGGATAGTATATTCCCCTTCCGGAATTTCTCCCTTATCTCCATACATTACTTCACTTTCGATAAAAATAATTGGATTACCGTCCCTTATTGCAGATTTGAGTAAGCCTTTGGCATCTTTTGGTGTTGAAGGCATAATGATTTTTAAACCTGGTATATGTGCATAGAGTGCTTCCAATGCCTGCGAGTGTGTTGCAGCAAGGCTGTGTGCTGCTCCGCCTGGTCCACGGAAAACAACAGGTACGCTATAATGACCACCGGACATTGATAGCATTTTTGCAGCATGATTTACAATCTGATCGAATGCTACGAGTGAGAAATTCCACGTCATAAATTCCACTATTGGTCGTAATCCAACCATTGCTGCACCAATTCCAATACCTGCAAATCCTGCTTCGGCAATTGGTGTGTCGAGTACACGTTTTGGACCATATTTAGCTAACAAGCCCTGACTGACTTTATAGGCACCATTGTATTGAGCAACTTCTTCGCCCATCAAAAAAACTCGTTCATCACGAGCCATTTCTTCGTCCATTGCCTGATTTAAAGCTTCTCTGATACTTACTATTGGCATTTTCAAGCTCCTTGATTATTATTTTCAACGTAAACATCGGTATACAGTTCTTCCAGTGGTGGCACCGGGCTACTTTCAGCAAATTCAACACATTCTTCAACAATTTTTTTGATACGTTTTTCAGCTGCATCGAAATATTCGTCGGTTACAAGTTTATGTTCTTTCAGAATTTCTGCAAAAACAGTTATCGGATCATATTTTCGCATAAATTCTACTTCTTCTTTGGTGCGGTAATGTCCATGTACCGGATCGGACATTGAATGTCCACGATATCGGTATGTCTGTACTTCAATGAGTGATGGCTCGTAGGTTTCACGAGCATGATCAACAGCAGGTTTTATAGTACGATAAACATCGAGCACATTGTAGCCTTCAACGGCATCACTTCTCATATTATATGCTGCAGCTTTTTTAAATATTTCTTCTACTGCCGAAGCGCGTTCAACAGCAGTGCCCATTCCATATTTATTGTTTTCAATAATGTATATTACCGGGAGTTTCCAAAGTGCAGCAAGATTCAAAGCCTCGTGAAATGTACCGATGTTTGTCGCACCGTCACCAAGGAAACATAAACAAACTTTTTTCTCTTCACGATATTTTATTGCAAATGCAACTCCCGCTGCAATTGGTAAATGACCGCCGACAATAGCATGACCACCGAGAAAGTTTTTTTCGCGATCGAAGATGTGCATCGAACCACCTTTCCCTTTTGTCGTGCCGGTTACTTTTCCAAGCAGTTCTGCCATAATCTTTTTGGGATCAACTCCTTTTGAAATTGCCTGTCCATGATCACGATAAGCAGTAATAACATAATCATCGGGGTTGATAGCACCAATTGCACCTGTCGATACTGCTTCCTGACCGTTATAGAGGTGACAAAAGCCACCGATCTTACCCATGCCATACAGTTGTGCAGCTTTTTCTTCAAAGCGCCTGATAAGCAACATTTCATCATACCAGCGAAGAAGAGTATCGGCAGGGATGCCCTGAATAGATACTTGTTTTTTTACGTCGGATTCTTTCTGTGTTGTCATTTTCATTGTTTCAGCTCTCTACTGTTTAACATCTTTTATTTTTTATTAGAGGATTTGAAATGTTAAGTTAAATTTAATAACACAAAATTTCTTCAGGAAGTTGCAGAAATTTACTTATTTAATATTTATTATAGAAATTTTTTTATTTGTTACTACGCTTGAAGCATAATAGATTCTGTTGTACATTGGTTTATCATTGTTGCGTGTGTAACTAATATAATAATTTAATGGAGGAAAAATGAGTAATCTTTTTGATTTATCGGGAAAAACTGCCATTGTTACCGGTGCCAGTACGGGGCTTGGCCAAGGTATGGCAATTGGATTGGCTGAAGCAGGTGCAAATTTAGTCTTGGTCGATTATGTATCGTCCGATGAAACAGCTGATATTATCAACAAAATGGGAAGGAAAACTATCACTATTGTTGCGAATTTGATGACGTTAGAACCAATTCCTTCAATAATAGAAAAAACAATTACTGAATTCGGGCAGGTCGATATACTTGTCAATAATGCGGGAATAATTCGTCGTACACCTGCAATTGATTTTAGTGAAAAAGATTGGGATGAGGTTATGGCAATTAATTCCAAGACCGTCTTTTTCTTTTCGCAGGCTGCTGCCCGTGATATGATGAAACGAAAACAAGGTAAAATTATAAATATTGCGTCGCTTTTATCTTTCCAGGGTGGAATTCTCGTTCCTTCGTATGCAGCAAGCAAAGGTGCTGTAGCGCAGGTAACAAAAGCGATGGCTAACGAATGGGCAAAATATGGATTGAATATTAATGCTATTGCACCAGGATATATGGCTACTAATAATACAAAAGCGTTGCGTGAAGATCCGGTGCGTTCAAAAGCAATCCTTGAAAGAATTCCCGCTGAACGCTGGGGATTGCCTGAAGATCTCAAGGGAGCTGTTGTATTTTTAGCATCAAAAGCTTCCGATTATGTAAACGGTCATGTTTTGGTCGTCGATGGAGGTTGGTTAGCTCGTTGATCAAAGTATCTCAGTATAGTGTGGGGTTGTTGGCTTTTGACAAAAGCGATCAACCCCTTTTTAGTAGTGAAGTGTGTGAATGAATACAAAAGTTTTACATATCGCTAATAACGTTGATGAAGCTATATTTTGTGCTGTGGAAGTATTACGCAATGGTGGTTTAATTGCTTTCCCCACAGAAACGGTTTATGGTCTTGGTGCTGATGCTCTCAATGCAAATGCTGTACAACGTGTATTTGATGTTAAAGGGAGACCGTCAACAAATCCACTAATTGTTCATATAGCTTCATTGGATTATATACATCTTTTTGCAAAAGAAATTCCTCTCAAAGCTCGTCGTTTAGCTGAACATTTCTGGCCGGGACCGTTAACACTTGTTCTAAATGCAAACAATGAACTACCGCGAATAGTTACTGCTGGTCTGAATACCGTTGCCATCAGAGTTCCAAAACAGGATTTTACAGTACGGTTATTAAAAGAGTTTCAGGGTGGCATTGTAGGGCCAAGTGCAAATCTTTCGGGTAAACCAAGTCCAACAATGGCTGAACATGTTGTAACAGATTTCTATGGCAAAATAGACCTGATACTTGATGATGGACAAACACAGATTGGCGTTGAATCTACAGTTGTTGATGTTACAGTCGATCCACCGGTAGTATTACGTCTTGGAGGATTAAATATCAATGACATTGAAACGATTGTTGGCAAAATTATTGTTGCAGAAAAAAATTCTCAATTATTACGCCGTTCACCTGGCACTCAATTCCGACACTATGCACCATCGGCAAAAGTAGTATTGATTGAGAAAGAAAACGATAGACAATTCTATGCAATATTAAAACAGGCGATTGAAGAAAAAAAGAAAATAATTACGATAACTCACTCATTCAAACCAGAATTGAATGATTCAGCTATAGAAGAGATCTTTTATTTTCCTATTGTTTCGGACTATGCACGTGAAGTTTATAAAGTTTTCCGAAAAGCTGATAAACTCCATATTGATTATATAATTGCTGAAAGCGTGCCTGAAGATGGAATAGGAAAAGCATTGATGGACCGTTTGCGAAGAGCTGCAGAATAACTACCGTGAATTAAACATCGACATCTTTCCATTGATAATAGAATAGAGTTTCAGTAAATTTTACAGGCTTATAAATGTTCCATTGAAAATGGTTTGAGATATGAAATACGATTTTGCGAGCATTGAAAAAAAGTGGCAGGAATATTGGGAAAAGAACCGCACGTTCAGTGTTAACGATTTTGAATCAAAACCAAAACTCTATATCCTTGATATGTTTCCATATCCCTCTGGCGCAGGGTTGCACGTCGGCCATCCGGAAGGATACACGGCTACAGATATTATTTGCCGCTATAAAAGGATGAGAGGTTTTTCTGTGCTTCATCCAATGGGATGGGATGCTTTTGGTTTGCCCGCCGAACGTTATGCAATGCAAACAAACATTCACCCCAGCATTACAACAAATCAAAATATTGATACTTTCAGGCGGCAAATAAAAATGCTGGGACTGAGTTACGATTGGGATCGTGAAATAAACACCACTGATCCAAATTATTATAAATGGACTCAGTGGATATTCCTGCAAATATACAATGCATGGTATGATACTCGAATTAAAAAAGCACGCCACATAAAAACACTTATTGAAGAACTTGAAACAAAAGGAAGTATCGACTTACCAACAGATGAAAAATTTACTGCGGAAGAGTGGAAAAAGAAAAATCGTAAACAACAACACGACTTTTTAGCAAAGTTCAGACTAGCATATATTGCAGAAGTGCCGGTAAACTGGTGCGAACAATTAGGGACCGTACTTGCAAACGAAGAAGTCCCTGAATGGGTTGAGAAAGGTTATACCGTTGAACGCCGGCCGATGAAACAATGGATGATGAGAATTACAGCTTATGCAGAGCGACTTCTTGAAGATGCTAAGGATCTCGATTGGCCTTCTTCTACTCTTGAACAACAGAGGAATTGGATTGGACGATCTGAAGGGGCAGAAGTCGATTTTCCAATAAAAGGACATACAGAAAAACTACGAATATTTACAACTCGCCCCGATACTCTTTTTGGTGCCACTTATATGGTTCTTGCACCGGAGCATCCTCTCGTTGATATATTAACAATACCAGAAAAGAAAAAAGAGGTAACCGATTATAAAAAAGCAGCATCACTTAAAAGCGATCTTGAACGGGGTACCGAAAAAGAAAAAACAGGTGTTTTTATTGGTTCGTACGCAATCAATCCTGTTAATGGGAAGGAGATTCCCATCTGGATAGCTGACTATGTACTAATGGGATATGGCACTGGCGCTATTATGGCAGTGCCGGCTCACGATGAACGTGACATGGAGTTTGCGAAAAAGTTCAACCTCGAAATAATTAAGGTCGTTGATGGTGGTCCGGATGCACCAGAGTGTTTTGTTGGTGATGGAATAGGAATGAATTCTGCTAACAACGAAGTTTCGTTAAATGGATTACCAACACCTGAAGCGAAGAAAACAATTATAGCATGGCTTGAGAAAAAAGGTATAGGTAAAGGTACGGTTCAATATAAACTGCGGGATTGGCTTTTTTCACGCCAACGGTATTGGGGTGAACCGATCCCGATTATTCATCTCGAAGATGGAACATTAAAGGCACTGGATGAATCGGAGTTACCATTGGAATTACCAAATCTCGAAAAATTCCAACCAAGCGGTACTACAGAATCACCGCTTGCATTAGCAACTGAGTGGGTTAATGTTGTCGATATTGAAACTGGCCTGAAGGGACGACGCGAGACGAATACAATGCCTCAATGGGCTGGTTCATGTTGGTACTACCTACGTTTTATCGATGCAAAAAACCCAAATGCATTCTGTGATCCGAAAAAAGAAAAACACTGGATGCCGGTTGATTTATATGTTGGTGGAGCAGAACACGCAGTGCTTCACTTAATGTATGCTCGTTTCTGGCATAAAGTTCTTTACGATCTAGGATATGTCAGTACGAAAGAACCATTTATGAAACTGCGGCACCAAGGTATTATTCTTGGTGAAGACTCTAGGAAAATGTCGAAATCGCGCGGTAATGTTGTTAATCCCGATGACGTTGTAAAACAATATGGAGCAGATTCTATCAGATTGTTCGAAATGTTCATGGGGCCGCTCGAAGAAATGAAGCCATGGAGTACCAGGGGCGTTGAAGGGGTTTTCCGTTTCCTGAATCGTGTGTGGCGATTGTATATTGACGAGCAGGGATCCCTTGATTCCTCAATATCCGATGTAGAACCAATGAGAGAATTCGAAAGGTTGTACCATCAAACGGTGAAAAAAGTAACAGAAGATATCGAAGCTCTTCGGTTTAATACAGCAATTTCGCAGATGATGATTTTTGTTAACGAAGCAATGAAATTAGAGAAGAAACCAAAAAAACTAATGGAGCAGTTCATCCTTATATTATCGCCGTTTGCGCCTCACATAGCAGAAGAGCTTTGGTCACGTTTTGGTAAAACCCAAACACTTGCATATGAGCCATGGCCTGAGTATGATGAAGGAAAGTGTGTTGAAGAAACAATCGAGGTAGTAATTCAGATAAATGGCAAACTTCGATCAAAATTACTGGTTCCGCTCAATACACCACAAACCGAGCTTGAACGTCTTGCAAAGGAAGATCAGATTGTAAAAAAATATACAGATGGTAAAACAGTTCGTAAAATAATTGTTGTACCAAACAAACTTGTCAATATTGTGGTTGGTTAAAACTAACAATGGTGCAACTATCAGTTGCTATTATTACATATAATGAAGAAAAGAACATCGCACGATGTCTTGACTCGGTAAAAGGTATTGCAGATGAGATAATAGTTGTTGACTCATTTTCTACAGATAAAACAGTAGAAATATGCAAAACATATGGAGCAAAAATAATCCAGCATCATTTCGAAGGACATATCGAACAAAAAAATTACGCGCTTAATCATACAACCTACAACTACGTACTATCCCTCGATGCCGACGAGGAACTTTCTGAACAGTTACGTCAATCAATAATTGATATAAAATCAAAATGGCAATGCGATGCCTATGCTATGAATCGGCTTACTAATTACTGTGGAGAATGGATAAAACATTGTGGATGGTATCCAGACCGGAAAATCCGGCTTTTTGATAAACGAAAAGGGAAATGGGGTGGTGTTAATCCACACGATCGTTTCGAAGTGTCAAACGCATCATCGCGCATCGGAGTACTGAACGGCGATATTCTGCATTATAGCTATTATTCAATCTCCGACCATTTAAAACAAGTCGATTATTTTACAACAATATCAGCAAAGGAAATGTTCAAGAAAAAAAGAAGAGCTTCTATTATAAAAATTATTTTTGCACCATTGGTTAGATTTTTGAGAGACTATTTTTTCCGTCTCGGAATAATCGATGGATATGTTGGATTTGTTATCTGTGCCATATCGGCTCACTCGGTATTTATAAAATACATAAAATTAAAGGAGTTATACAAACACGGTGAGGTGAACGTATGACAAGTAATGATAAAACAAAAGCTCTTTTCTTTAGCTTGGTATACACATTTCATACTACAGCTCTTCAGCAAATGGGAAAAATTAAAAATCCTCTCACAGATAAAATTGAACGTGATTTAGAACAAGCTCAGATGTCTATTGATATACTAGATATGCTTGAGCAGAAGACCAAAGGAAATCTTGATGAAGAGGAACAACGATTCCTGAAAAATATATTACAGGAGTTAAAGCTAAACTACGTTGACGAAGTTACAAAAGAACAACAATCGAAAGCAAATCAACAATGATCCGCTTTGGTATTTATGGTAATGTAGAAAAAGGTGAAATTGCAGTTTTTATAGCACGCCTTATTGAAAAGTTTCGTGAGGGCGGCATTCCATTCTACCTCCAGAAGGAATTGTATCCACTTGTACGTAATCAGCTTAAAAGTACAATTCGACGCTCAACTAAAACTTTATCCGCTAAAAAATTAGCTTCAGAATGTGATGTTGTTATATCTGTTGGTGGAGATGGTACAATTCTTCGCTTAGCTCGTTTGGTTTGCAGGGAAGGTACGCCGATTCTTGGTGTAAATGTCGGAAAGCTTGGTTTTCTTGCCGAAATTTCTGTCGACGAAATTGATGATTGTATTAAAGAGATAATGGAAAATAAATATACAATCGAAAAACGTACAATGTTAGAAACAACAATTGGAAAAACACTGTATCCGGAAAGTGCTCTCAACGATGTAGTTATTAACTGTTCGGGTACTTCACGGATGATAAGTATCGAAACAAATGTCGACGATGAATATCTGGCGACATTTCGTGGTGACGGAATAATTATTGCTACACCTACGGGTTCAACTGCCTACGCACTATCAAACGGAGGTCCCATTGTACCACCCTCTACAGAAGTATTACTCATTAGCCCGATTTGCCCACACAATTTAACAGTGCGCACTGTTGTAGTACCTGACAAGACTGAAATTCGTATGCGTGTTGCATATGCACCAGCAAAAGTACACATTGCTATCGATGGTCAGCCACAAACATTTATTAAATCACCTGCAGAAGTTATTGTTAGAAAATCACCATATCTAACTTCTTTAATAAAACGGCTGAATACAAGCTACTATGATGTATTGCGTCGAAAGCTGAATTGGGCAAAGGATATTCGTGTTGGCTAACTTACTCGGGAGTTGCACCCTCGCGAATCCACGTTTTAACACCTTCAATTTGATTCTTTGTTAAAGTAGCTACGTTTGGCGGTGGCATTTGTGGCTGTAGTCTTCCCTCAAGTCTTTGAACAAGTATACTGTGTTCCGGATTACCTTTGATAATGTAATCGAGTAGTGCTGAGTAGGATGCTGGAAATTCAAGATTTGGTCTGTAGCCTCCTGTTACATGGCAACCACCTAAAGCACAGGTTTGTTGAAATAGCGGTCCAACATGTTTGGTATAAGTTACATTCTTATCAGGAAAAACGATTTCTGATGTTGTTGGAGTAAGAGTATCCTTACAGCACATAAGAGTAATAATCAGAAAGAGAATTAAGAGATAAATGTATTGTTTCATACGATGATAGTACAAATAATTCGGAATACATACAAAACAAAAATTGACTTTCGGGAAATGCTTGGCTATATTTGATTATGTTAATTATGGGCCGTTAGCTCAGTTTGGGAGAGCGCCACAATGGCATTGTGGAGGTCACCGGTTCGATCCCGGTACGGTCCACAGCTTTCCATATCAAACACTTCCTAATTTCCTTGCCTTTTTAACAATCCATTGTCTATATTGAATCGTTATAAACTAGTTTATTTCTTATACTAAAGAGGTGTACTATGAAACATCTTCTTTTTTTAACAATCGCTATAATAGCATTGCACCAATATATGAATGCACAATATAAAGGTGCATTTTATACGGGTAATTATCAAAATCTTTTCCACTCATTACTAAATAAATCAAAAGATGAAATCCGGATGAAAATTGATGCTGCTTATCAGCAACTTTTTTATGGAAACGATACTACTGAACGCGTTTACTATCCTGTTGGAAACGATATGGCATACATTCTGGATGTTTGGAATAATGATGTTCGAACCGAAGGGATGTCGTATGGTATGATGATTGCCGTACAACTTGATAAAAAAGAAGAGTTCGATCGTTTGTGGAAATGGGCAAAACACTACATGCAACACAAAAGTGGTCAACGCGAAGGCTTTTTTGCCTGGCATTGCAAAACAGATGGTTCGATACTCGACTCCAATTCTGCTTCAGACGGAGAGATATGGTTTACAACAGCATTATTTTTTGCTTCACACAGATGGGGTAATGGAGAAGGTATTTATAATTATAAAGCAGAAGCACAGAATATTCTTCGGGCTATGCTAAAAAAAACAGAGGAATCAGATGATCCGAAGGTTGTTACAACTATGTTCAATAAAAAAAATAAACAAGTAGTGTTTGTACCATCAGGAGAGGCTGATGACTTTACAGATCCGTCTTATCATACACCGCATTACTTTGAACTATGGTCAATGTGGGCAGATACAAATAACAATTTCTGGAAGGAAGTTGCTATAACAAGTCGCGTATATTTGAAGAGGGTGGTGCATAAAGAAACAGGTTTGGCTCCTGATTATGCAACATTCGATGCTAAGCCACACGATCCATGGAACAATGGCAGTCATCATTTTAGGTATGATGCTTGGCGTGTAGCAATGAATGTAGCAGTTGATTATGAGTGGTTTGCGCGTGATGTGTGGTCAGTGTTTCAATCGAACAGACTTCTGAAATTTTTTATTTCGCAGGGAATAAATGATTATGTAGGATTGTACAGCGTCGATGGTAAAAAGCTTTCAGCATATCAGAATTCTGGGCTGGTTTCAATGAATGCTGTCGCTGCATTGGCTGCAACAATACCGGAACGAAATGTATTTGTACAAAAACTGTGGGAACTGCCGGTACCGTCGGGCAGAGGAAGATACTACGACGGAATGCTCTATATGCTTGCTCTCTTGCAGGTAAGCGGTAATTTTAAAATATATTCACCTTAACCTTGGGAAAGGATTCTATATGAAAATGCAATCGTACATATTAGTTGTAATGGTAGTTATTACAACAAATGTTTTTTCACTTCCATTTCAGAAATCGTATGTAACAACAGAAAAGAACAAAAATAATTTTCCCGTTGTTGAAAATAAAACTGCGTCCCCATTGTGGGTTGATGAAAATGACTACCCAGGCATCATTAGAGTATCAAAACATTTACAAGCCGACATTGATAGAGTTACAGGAGTACAACCGGAACTGTTGTATTCAAAACCGCAAAGCAGTGAAGTGATAATTATTGGTTCAAAAGAAAAAAGTAAAATAATTGCTGCATTAGTAAAATCCGGAAAAATTACTGCAAAAGAGCTACAGAATAAACCAGAAACATTTCTTATTACTGTAATAAATAATCCTTTTCCGGCAATTAAACGTGCATTGGTTATTGCCGGAAGTGACAAACGTGGTACCATTTATGGTATGTACGATTTATCAGAACAAATGGGGGTATCACCATGGTACTGGTGGGCAGATATTCCTCCAAAAAAGAAAAAGAATGTATACGTGTTGCCAGGAAAACACAGTTCAGGTACGCCTAAAATAAAATACCGTGGAATATTTATAAACGATGAAGCTCCGGCTTTAACAGGATGGGCATATGAAAAATTCGGAGGATTAAATCATAAGTTCTATGAACATGTTTTCGAACTTATCATGCGTTTGAAAGGAAATTTTCTCTGGCCGGCAATGTGGAGCAATTCTTTTGCAACAGATGATACTCTTAATCCTATCATTGCAGATGAATATGGTGTAGTTATAAGTACATCACATCATGAACCAATGATGCGCGCCTGGAAAGAATGGGAGTGGGCTGGTAATCCGAAAGGTAGCTGGGATTACACTAAAAATGCCGATAAACTTCGCGAATTCTGGAGAGAAGGAATACGCAGAAGCAAGAATTTCGAAAAGGTTATTACACTTGCTATGCGCGGAGATGGCGATGAACCAATGAGCGAAGAAGCGAATATTGCTTTACTCGAACAGATCGTCAGAGATCAGCGTAACATTATCGAAGAAGTGACGGAAAAAAAAGCAACAGAAGTACCGCAAGTATGGGCACTTTATAAGGAAGTTCAGGAATACTACGAAAAAGGAATGCGCATACCTGATGATGTAATTCTTCTGCTATGCGACGACAATTGGGGTAATTTGCGGATACTACCAAAATTAACAGAATCAAAACACAAAGGTGGTTATGGTATTTACTATCACTACGATTTTGTTGGCGGACCACGTAACTACAAATGGCTGAATACAAATCAAATAGAACGTGTGTGGGAACAAATGAATTTAGCTTATCATTATGGCGCACATGAAATATGGATAGTAAATGTTGGCGATATAAAACCAATGGAATACCCGATAAGCTTTTTCTTTGATTTTGCTTGGAACCCTGAAGCAATTACAGCAGATAAATTGCCCGCTTATACACGCGAGTGGGCCGAAAAACAATTCGGACCGGAGTTTAAAAATGAAATTGCCGAAATTCTGGAAATCTATACAAAATATAACTCCCGACGTAAACCCGAAATGTTAAACTGGGATACATATAGCCTTGTCCATTATAGAGAATATGAATCGGTCGTTGATGATTATAAAAAACTTGAAACAAAAGCAACTGCAATTGCTCAAAAACTTCCTAGAGAATACTACGATGCTTATTACCAATTAATTTTACACCCCGTCGAAGCATGTGCAAATCTCAACGAAATGTATTATATGGTTGCAAGAAACTATCTGGCAGCTCAACAACAACGTGCTTCTACAAATTATTATGCAGAAAAAGTGAAGGAGCTTTTTAAGCGTGATGCTGAAATCACAAACAGATATCATTCTCTTGGAAACGGACGATGGAACCATATGATGTCACAAGCACATATAGGCTACACCAGTTGGCAGCAACCCGACAGCAATATAATGCCACATATAAAATTCCTCGACGTACCAAGGATATCAGATATGGGTGTAATGCCCGAAGGATGCAAACGATGGTTTCCAGAAGATACACTTAAAGCAAGATTACCAGAGTATGATTCCTATAACCAACAGGTTTATTATGTAGAGTTATTTAACAGAGGTTCTATATCTTATGAATTTTTCATAGAACCGTCAGTTCCATGGATAATTGCCGATAAAAAATCAGGTAACGTCACAACAGAAGAACGGATATATTTCAGTATCGATTGGTCAAAACTTAACGAAGGCGAATATGAAGCACCAGTCACAATCAAAAATAATAATAATCAATCAGTGACATTATATATCACTGTGAAAAACAATTGTGAGCCAGAGAGACAAAAATTTATTGGATTTCTTGAGAGTAACGGTTATGTAGCATTCGAAGCTCCTAATTATTCGCGTGCAATAAATTCGCCTGCTCACCAATGGTTTATTATTCCAAATCTTGGAAGAACATCTTCAGCAATTACAATAGAACCGGTAACAAATTCGATTGAAGAACATCATAAAAATTCTGCACGACTTGAATACGATATTTATTTCACCACAACAGATACGGTAGATGTTTATATTTACATGTCTCCGACTCTTAATTTCAAGCATGGACGTGGATTACGTTACGGGGTTTCGTTTGATAATGAACCTGTACAAATTATTAATATACATGAAAATGAAGTTGTTGCCGATTGGAAATATCCTGCATGGTGGAACAAAATTGTAAGTGAAAGTATTCGCATTTCGAAATCAAAACATTTTATAAACAAAAAAGGTAAGCATACTCTGAAAATATGGGCATTAGATCCCGGAATTGTATTGCAGAGAGTAGTAATAAATACTGGTGGTTTAAAACCGAGTTATTTGGGACCACCTCAAAGTTACAGAATTCAATAGAAAGGAGATATACGATGAAAAAGATTATTCTTCTATTAATAATGTTGCTATCAATATCATTTGCGAAAAATAATGAGACTCGTTTCTACAATCCGATTCTCGCTGGTTTTTATCCTGATCCCAGTATCTGTAAAGTCGGAGATGATTATTATCTTGTTAATTCCACTTTTGCATATTTTCCTGCAATACCTGTTTTCCATAGCAAGGATCTTGTAAACTGGAAACTTATTGGTCATGTGCTCGACAGAGCCGAACAACTTGACTTAAATGGTTTTGGTGTATCAAGAGGTATTTTTGCTCCAGCAATACGGTATTATGATGGAATATTTTATGTTACATGCACTGTTGTCGATGGTGGAGGTAATTTTGTTGTAACATCAAAGGATCCCGCAGGACCGTGGTCCGAAATTCATTGGCTTCCAGAAATTAGGGGAATAGATCCATCTCTCTTTTTTGACGATGACGGAAAAGCGTACATAACTTACAATAGTGACGCTCCAGATAATAAACCTTTGTATGAGGGTCATCGAACAATTCGTATCGTTGAGTTTGATTATAAGAATTTAAAAGTTGTTAGCGAACCTTTTATTCTTGTAAACGGGGGAGTCGATATAACTCAAAAGCCGATTTGGATAGAAGGACCGCATATATACAAGATAAACGGAATATATTATCTAAATTGCGCTGAAGGCGGTACTGCAGAAGATCATCGTCAGGTCATTTTCAGGAGCAATAATGTAATGGGTCCATACATTGCATACGAAAAGAATCCGATTCTCACACAACGACATTTAGATCCGAAACGGCCATATCCTGTTACATGTACAGGACATGCAGATTTTGTGCAAACTCCAAAAGGTGATTGGTGGGCAGTTTTTTTAGCATGTCGACCTTATGAGCCGTTTGAGGAAAATTATTACAACACAGGACGTGAAACATTCCTTGCTCCAATTAAATGGTTCGATGGCTGGCCGGTTATTAATCCCGATTTCGAGGAAGTGCAATATTCTTATGAAATACCTATAGAACCACTTGTACCGGTTGATGATATACCATATAACAGTAATTTTACAATTCGAGATAACTTCGATAGTACCATACTACATCCAAGCTGGATTTTTCTCAGAACACCAAAGACGAAATGGTATTCACTCGAAGAAAGAAAAGGGATGCTAACGATAAAACTTCTACCACAAACATGTAGTGGAAATCAAAATCCTGCTTTTGTTGCTCGTCGTCAGCAACATTCAAAAGGATACGGTATGACTGCATTGCATTTTTCTCCACGCAATGAGAATGAAAAAGCGGGTCTTGTTATTTTTCAGGACGAATCCCATTTCTATTATCTTTGCAAATCAAAAGAAGGTAGAAATGAAGTGGTGCAACTATTTCAGTCAGACCGATCAGAAAAAGATGGGATAAAGCTTATTGCATCAAGAAAATTGCATATGAAAGCCCAACAACCACTTCTCTTAAAAATAGAAACAAAAGGGAGATATTTTGCGTTTTATTACGGAACTCATCCTGATAAATTATGGTTGTTAAAAGATGAAGTTGATGCAACGTTCTTGAGTATCAAAAAAGCATGGGGTTTTGTCGGAAACATGTACGCAATGTATGCAACTTCATTAGGATCGGATACGAACTCAAAAGCCTATTTCGATTGGTTTGAATACAATGGTAATGATGATATATATAAACAATAATAATTAACTTGGAGCTTTCTATGAACCGACGTGACTTTCTTAAAACAGGGGTGACTACTGTTGGTTTGTTATCGTTAGGTCCTTTTACAAAGATTTTTGCGCAAGAAAAGAAATATGCAAGCGATAAGGTTGTGTTGGGAAAGACTGGAATAACTGTTTCACGTCTGGCAATGGGTACTGGTACACATGGCTTTAATCGTCGATCTGAACAAACAGAAAAACTTGGACTAAAGGGCGTAGCAGATTTGTTAAAGGCAGCATACGACGAAGGGATAAACTTTTGGGATTCAGCCGATGCATACGGTACTCATCCTCACTTAAAGGAAGCATTGAAACTTGTACCGCGCGATAAAGTTGTGATACTCACAAAAACGAGGGCATCAACTGCCGAAGAAATGAAAGCCGATCTCGATCGTTTCAAAAAAGAAATTGGTACTGATTATATCGATATTATTTTACTTCATTTAATGACAAATCCAAAGTGGCCGGAAGTTAAGGCCGGGGCAATGGATGTCCTTTCACAAGCAAAAGAGGAAGGTATTATTCGTGCACATGGAGTTTCGTGTCATACAATAGGAGCACTTGAAACAGCGGCAAATTCAGATTGGGTTGAGGTTGATATGGCACGGATTAATCCTTATGGTTCTGTTATGGATGCAGAAGTGCCAACTGTTCAAAGAGTATTGCAAAAAATGCACGACAGCGGCAAAGGCATTATCGGTATGAAAATATTTGGTGGAGGAGCACTGACAAACAAAGTTGATGAGTGTCTTTCTTTTGTACTCAGTTTACAATATGTGCATTCATTTACAATAGGACAGGAAAATCAGGCACAAATGAGAGATTTAATAAAAAGAATTCCTGCTGCAAGTGTGAAAGCATAACTTATAAATAAAAAAGGAGAGGAGAAAGGGCTTGCGGTAATAGTACTGCATATACAGTATTTTAAAGCCCACCGTTAAAATCCCTTTTTATTTAAATCGAATCAATTAATAAAGGAAGGAGAGAAAGATGAAAAATGTTGTATATTTACTATGTCTCTTACTCATTCCAATTGTTTTAAATGGCCAACTTTCGGAACACTTGATTATTAACGATAATGAATATTTTGAAAAGCAGGGGTGGAATGTTTTTGTATTCAATAACTGGTATGATGGAAATTTTAGTGATGCAAAAATAGCCGGTATAGAATTTATCCATCATGGAATACGTACAGTAACAAATGGTGATATACGTCTTAAACCAACACCAGGGCAGTGGGATTCATTGCCACAGTTTGTATCAAAAAAAATTGATAAAAAAGCTCAGCAGATTGATGTAAATCTCCGCTATCCTTCCTATAATTTTAACTACACAATACGTGTAGCAAAAAAAGATAAAGGGATTTTACTTTCAGTTATACTCGAAAAACCTTTACCCCCAGCTCTTGTTGGAAAAGCAGGATTAAATCTGGAATTTCTTCCATCGGCATATTTTGAAAGAACATATTTTGCAGATGAACAAGTCGGAATATTTCCGTTGTATCCGTCAGGTACACTGAAAAATCGTGGTGGAAATGAATATGAACCAGAGCCCTTTGCTGTAGCATCGAAGTTTGTGTTTGCACCTGAAGATCCGATGAGAACAATTACAATTCAGGGTATTAACTGTATACTAACCCTTTACGATGGAAGACAAGAAGCACAAAACGGTTGGTATGTACTCCGTACGCTTGTGCCATCTGGAAAAAAGGGAAAAGTTATAGAATGGTACATAGAAGCTACAACAATACCAAAATGGATACGTACTCCTGTAATTGGTTATTCTCAGGTTGGATATCATCCGAAACAACGAAAAATAGCGATATTAGAATTCGATAAAAACGATACTCCAAAACAAGAAATTCGGTTAATCAGATATTCGAGTAATGGATCTCAAAATGTTCATCATTCTTCGTCATTAAAAATATGGGGGCAATATTTACGATACAATTATGCCATCTACGATTTTACAGAAGTGCAGGATGAAGGGTTGTATGTTATTCAATTCGATACACTTCGCACACCTGCATTTAAAATCAGTAGAGATGTGTATGAAAAGGTATGGTATCCCACAATAGATGTATTTTTCCCCGTACAAATGGATCATATGTTTGTACGCGAAGCATATCGTGTATGGCATGGACTTGCTCATATGGATGATGCAATACAGGCGCCCCCAAATCATATTCATTTTGATCTTTATGCCATGGGTTCTACCACTGATTCACCGTTTCAACCGTTTGAACATATACCAGGGTTAAACGTTGGAGGGTGGTTCGATGCAGGAGATTTTGATATACGCACACAAACGCATTACCTTGTAGTACAAACACTTTCTCATGTATGGGAAGATTTTAAACCCATGCGTGATCAGACAACAATTGACCAGGTAAAACGTTATGTTGAAATTCATAAACCTGATGGTAAGCCGGATTTTCTCCAGCAAATTGAACATGGTGTATTAGCATTAATAGCACAATTCAGGGTTTTTGGTCATGCTATTCCAGGAATTGTAGAGGGCAGTCTGTCACAGTATACTCATTTGGGTGATGCAGCTTCTCAAACAGACAATTATATTTATTCCAAGCGCTTAAATCAATTTCAAACCGAATGTGATAGTAGCGGTGTTTTTGATGATCGATGGGCTTTTACTACAAGAACAACAGCGCTCAATTATGGCTCGATTGCTGCACTTGCTGCTGCAAGCAGAGTATTAAAGGGATATAATGACACTCTTGCTCAGGAATGTATTACCATAGCAGAGAAAATCTGGGATGAAGAACATTCACGACCACCATCATTATTTAGGCATGGTAATACAACCGGAGGTGATGTTAAGGTTGAGGAATTCAAAGCTTCAACAGAATTGTTAATTTGCACAAATAAAAATATCTATCGACAAAGAGCAGAAGTTTTATTCGATTCATTAGACAATAACTTTTCACTCATTGCTCCATTTGCTGTGCGTGCACATAATTACTTTAATATGAGCTTTGTTGAAAAAATAAGAAATCGTACTATTGCTTACAAGCAATACATTGATAGTATTAAAAGTGATAACCCATTTGGTGTACCGATTACAAGAACAGGTTGGGCAGGTAATAATTTTATAGTTAATTATGCAATTAACAATTATTATTTGAACAAATGTTTTCCCGATATAATATCTTTAGATGACGCATTGACCGGTCTTAACTATCTATTTGGTTGTCACCCGTATTCAAATATTTCGTTTGTTTCTTCTGTTGGAACAGTATCAAAAAAAATAGCTTACGGGAACAATAGAGCTGATTTTTCTTTTATTGCAGGAGGAGTTGTTCCGGGCGTTTTAATTTTAAATTCAGATTTTCCTGAAAATAAAGAAGATTGGCCGTTTTTCTGGGGTCAGAATGAATATGTCATTAACATAGCGTCAACTTACATTTATCTTACTATAGCAGTGCATGATGCTCTGAATAAGCAATAATGATCAAATAAAAGGAACTAGATTGCAAAATGAACGTCTATCTCATAAAAAATCTGTATAGGATTATTAACGAGGTATCTGATGCCTACGGAGATAGCACTGAAAGATTTCAACATTGGAGTACGTGCCGGAACTTTTGTACCTTATCAAAAAGCTTATGAAAGCACGGATATTCCAATGGTTGAACAAAATACGAAGAACGAGCAAATACAATTATCGGTACAGGAACTTAAGAAGCTATCAGATCATGATTTAATCCGTCAGTTTCAGCAGGGAAATGAGATAGCATTTCGGTTTTTAGTTGAGCGGCATCAGGATAAAATCAGAAACCTTATTTTTTCCATCTTTCGCGAACGTGATTTTGCAGATGATCTTGCGCAGGAAGTATTTATAAAAGCCTATAGAGCACTACCAAAGTTTAGGTTCGAAGCATCATTCTATACATGGCTATGCAGGATAGCTATCAACCGTAGTCGAGATGAAATCCGTCATCGCAAAATTCAACGCTTTTTTTCTTTTGAACAACTTGATGAAGGAGTTGAAGCCGAACTGCAGGCACGAATTGCAACTCAACCAAAAAACAGAGACGATGAAGAAATTGTTGCGCTTGGTTTGAAAATGATTCCGGAACCTTATAAAACTGCTGTTATTTTAAGGGATATAGAAGGACTTCCATATGATGAAATAGCTCAGATACTGAAATGCGAACTTGGTACTGTGAAATCAAGAATTGCACGTGGACGTCAAATGCTCCGTAAAGTTTTAAAGCCATTGCTGGAGGAACCACGCCTATGAAAAAAATGCTACAATATGATGTTTCAGAATTATTATCTCTCTATATCGATGGACAACTAAACGAAGAGCAAACAAAAATTGTAGAGCAATTGTTAAAAACCGATGAATCAGTTCGTCAGGAGCTTCGCGAACTTCAACAACTCAGGCACCTGCTATCATCTTGTCCACGTGTCGAACATGAAGAAACTTTCTGGATTCGATTATCACAGCAGTTGTATAACAAAAAATCATTACCACTTCCGAAGATTTCACCTTATACTCAAATTGCTTTCACAATAGCATCTGTAATTCTCTTACTTATTGCAGGAGTGTATCTTTCTTTGTTTTTAGAACAAAAGGTAGTTACTCAATCAACTATTGTTGTACCTGATAAAAAAGTGTTTCCTCTCTTCACAACACTAAGTAATGATGATGTTCTCAAATTTTCCTTGTTTGGCCTTCTCCCATTTGATCAGAACAGAAAGACGCATATTGAGGTCAATGAAACAGGGAATAACGGATGCCAGATTAAAGTATGCAAACCTTCAGATGAGATTTTAAAAAATGTTACTTTGGATAAATTTGTAACAACAATACAGCCTACAAAGGAACAACAACAGGCGATTGAAAATCTAATAGAGGAGACACACGAACGTCTTCGTTCTTCTGTATTGGTAAGCGACGATCAGGCTTTGGCAGTTGATCCGGAATTAGCAAATTATAATAAACTGATTCTTTCAAAATTGGTTGCAACACTTAACCCTCAACAAAGGAAAAAACTCGATGCTTTCCTGACTACATATAATGCACCATACCGACTTAATGAAAATGCTATTGTTTCAAATGAGATACATCAGTTTGTACCAAAATTACCACCGAAATCAAAACGTCGTTCATTTGTAGTTATAACGCCAGATACATTGCTATATACAAATCATATAAATATCGATAGTATTGAGACTTTATGGAAACAAGAAATATTTGCATTGGAACAAAGACGTCGGAAGTTTGTTGAGCAATTTATGCAACAGGATTTCAAAGCATACCGGCGCGAAACACAGAATTTAACATCACAGAGTATTCAGAATGGAATATTTCAAGTCGAGGTAACAACATCAAGTAATAGCTCATATCAGACACAATTACCAGTAGTACCACGTCACCCTCGTCGATTAACAATATCACCCCAACAACCATTACGATAACAACAATAGAAGGGACTTCATACAGAGTTGCGCTTTCCTTGAAATAGTAATACATTTGCTCTGAGATATTTTATAGGAGGGCGCTATGTATGAACGTAGTTTAAATGTTGCTGAATCAATTTTGCAAACAACTGATAAACCATGGTTATCTGTTCGGGATCTGTGGGAAGAGGTAGTACGTCGATCCAAAAAAGAAATTTTCGAAGTTGCTCCTCTTGCAGAGTTTACAGCAATGCTCGATGCAGACAATCGTTTTCAGATAATTCCTGCCCATAAAGAGGGCGAACCCTTAGAAGATATAATATCAGATACAGAAATTGATATGGATGAAATGGAGCAATTAGGTTTTTATCCTGAAGATCGTGTACGTCTCAAAGCTAAAAAAGAACCCATTTACGACGATGATGAAGAATTGCCGATAAACGAGAATGAAGAAGAAATGGTAAGTATACGGCGTCGTTCTTTTGTTGATGAGGTAAGTAAAGCATTAAAAGCAGTAAAGAAAAAAACAGCTAAAAAAACTTCACTCAAAAAGGGAACTACCGCACGGAAGAAAAAACAAGTTAAGAACAGCTCGAAAAAAAAGGTTACAAAAAATAAAAAAAGCACACCAAAGAAAAAACAGAAGTAATAATGAATCAGGAAATGTCAAAGCAATGGACGGTGCGGGATTTGATGAAAACCGCTATCGAATATTTACGTGAAAAAGGATTCGATGAAGCACGCCTGACAGTTGAATTATTACTTTCGTATGCCCTTCACTTACAACGAATTGAATTATACATAAATTATGACAGACCAGTTGATGCAAAAGAGCTTCACTATTTTCGTTCACTCTTTGAACGTCGACTGAGACACGAACCGGTGCAGTATATTATACAATCTGCTTTTTTTATGGGATTACAGTTCGATGTTGATTCGCGTGTACTTATTCCTCGTCCTGAAACGGAAACATTGGTAGAAGAAGCACTTTTTGAATGTAAAAACAGACGTGAAGAGAAGCTTACTGTGCTTGATATTGGTACAGGTTGTGGAAATATTGCAATATCAATTGCTAAATATTGCACAAATACACACATCACAGCAGTCGATAAATCACCAGAGGCGATAACTGTCGCAAAAAATAATGCTCAGCGTCATGGTGTGCACGATCGTATTGATTTTTTGGAATATGATATTTTTGACACGTCGTTTATTAGTCAACTTAGCAAATATGATCTTATACTCAGTAACCCGCCTTACATACCGGTAGATGAATGGGAAACACTTCAGGCTGAAGTTCGTAGGTATGAACCAAAGCATGCTTTAACAGATAATGGTGATGGGTTGTCTTTTTATAAGCAAATTGTTGAAATCGCAAATACAAAACTTAAAGCGGGAGGGGTATTAATTGTTGAAGTAGGCTACAACCAGTTCAGTAAAGTGGAGTTTTTTTTTAAGACAAAAGGTTTTTACAATATATCAGTTATTTACGACTTGCAGAGAATACCACGAGTTGTAAAAGCTACGAAACCAATGCATCCGATATCCACTAACTAATCATATCGAGATATGAAAGCAGTACTTCAGCGTGTAAAAAAATGCACTGTTTCTATCGATGGCAAGTTATATAGTTCAATTGGCAGCGGACTTCTGATTCTACTTGGCATAAAAAACACTGATGTTATTGAAGACGCCGTCTATCTTGCTGAAAAATGTGCTCATTGCAGAATATTTAACGATAATCAAGGAAAGATGAATATTTCTCTATTGCAAACAGGTGGTGAGGCAATGGTTGTATCGCAGTTTACATTGTATGGCGATACACGACGTGGTCATCGTCCAAGTTACACAGATGCTGCCTCTCCTGATATTGCAATACCACTTTATGAAACATTTATATCACATTTAAAAAAACTACTCGGAGATGAGAAAGTAGCTACAGGGGTATTCAGAGCGATGATGGATGTAGAATTAATTAATGATGGTCCTGTTACAGTAATTATTGAAAGTAAATAATTACTCCAATATGAAGAAACAACATGCTCCCGAACATTGCATTATCGTTTTTGTTGATGGAATTGGAATAGGAAAAAAAGAACCATCGATAAACCCTTTTTTTCAGGCAAATCTACCAACATTGCAAAATTTATGTGGAGGCGAATTATTTCACAGAAAAAGAAAGAAAATAACAACAAACATTTCAGAAGTACGTGCAGTAAGAGCAACTTTAGGAATGCGTGGGTTACCGCAAAGTGGAACAGGTCAGACAGCACTTTTTTCAGGAATTAATGGAGCAAAGGTATTTGGCAGACATTTCGGTCCTTATCCTCCAACACTGCTACGAAAGGTGTTAATGGAAAAAAATATATTTCTTGAATTCAAAAGAAGAGGGAAACAGGTAATATTTGCAAATGCTTTTCCTCAGCCATTTTTCGATTATACATCAAGTGGAACACAACGAATTCCTGTGTTGACGTATTCATGTATAGTTAGTAATACACCGCTATTAAATGTCGGTCATTTAATTACAAACAAAGCAATTTCTGCTGATTTAATTCGTGCACGGTGGCATGAACAGGGACATCACAATGTACCACCAGTCTCGGCATTCGAAGCCGGACAACATTTATCTCTTATTTCAAAAAATTACAATCTTACAATTTTCGAATACTTTCTTACTGATCGTGCAGGTCATTTGTGCGACATGACAGTTGCTGTTGATGTGCTTGAAAGACTCGATCAGTTTCTAAGTGGATTTCTCATGAGCTTTGATCATGAGAACTCACTCTTTATTCTTATTAGTGATCATGGTAATGTAGAAGATTTATCGACAAAGAAGCATACTCGTAACAATGTGCCATGTATTATTTGTGGCAACGGCCGTAAGGATGTTGCTGAAAAAATAAAATCAATAACAGATTTAACTCCCACGTTACTAAAGCTTTATACCTAAACAATGAACTATAAACTACCAGCTGTTCGTGTAGTTGGGTTGGTTGTTGCTGGAATTTTGATTGGGGAATACTCGTATATTCCCGTCAAATATTTTTTTTATCTTTGCTGTACACTCAGTTTTGTTGCAGTTATCCTTTATAAAAAAAGAGATACGCTTCTTTATTCAATTCTTCTTCAGATTCTTTTAATTTTCTCCACTTCTCTTCATCATCGGATAACTACTGAGGACACGTTTCGTCAACGATTAGTGCCATTTCAGGATGAGGAACCTATAGGATTGTATGGAACCATATATACTACACCGAAAATTTACGAGAAATATGTTCGTTGTCTTATTAAAGTAGACAGTGTTAAACAACTTGGGTGGTTTGGTGGAGCACCAAAAATTGTTAGTGTGTATGGAGATAAAAAGGTTTTTGACACACTTCAATATGTAAGGGGAAAACATGTTTATATTTATGGCAGAATATTGGAATTTCCAAAAGAAAGAAATCCGGGTGAAAACAATTATGCACGTTTTCTTGAATCCAGTGAAATAGATGGTATTATACGTGTAGATAGTTCATTCCTTTTATCAACACAGAAGAATGATTTTTTTAGCAATTCTGTTCTTTCAATACAAAACCATTTATACTCGATCTTTGATCAATTTCATAGCGAACGTGTAAGCGCTTTTTTAAAAAGCCTTGTACTCGGCAACAGAAGCTATCTTGCGCGTGACATTAAGGATAGTTTCGTAGAAACAGGCACCATTCATATTCTTGCGGTTTCCGGTACGCATGTCGGAATAGTATCGCTCATTTTTTACACTCTTTTTTCAGTGTTACGTTTTTCACGTAAAAGTATTTGTATTACATCAGTTGTTGCACTCTTGTTTTATATGGTGCTTACTGGTATGAGTCCTTCGGTGGTGCGGGCAACCATAATGGCTACGATTATACTCGTTGGTATGTGTCTGGAAAGACGAACAAATATTTATAACTCACTCGCCGTTGCCGCATTAATTTTGCTTCTTGCAAATACAAAAAATTTGTTTAGTATAGGAGCACAACTATCGTTTGCTGCAGTACTATCAATTGTGTATTTCTACCCAAAACTTACTCAATGGATTAACAACATACCGGAAAACAGCTTTATTGATTACATTTTCAAACCACTATACAAGCTCTTTGCAGTATCGCTTGCGGCTCAGATTGGTACTATTCCGTTTACGGCTTATTATTTTGAAAGAATATCTCTTATTTCGTTTGTAGCAAATATTGCTGTAGTACCTGCAGCAGGTTTTATTATTGTAATAGGTTTTATTGAAATTTTTTTTTCACATTTTTCAGTAGTTGTTGCTAGCTTGTATGCAGAGGTTAATGAGATTGCTGTACAGTTATTATTGTGGCTTGTTCAAACCGCTGCTTCTGTACCTTATGCTTCTATAAAACTTCAGAAAGTTGAACTACTGAATGTGCTTTTGTACTTTGTAGTTGTGTTGGAAATTTCGATGCCTAAACGATTTCTGAAATATACAATTATTGTTTTATTGATTTGTGCTAATATACAAGTCTACTCACTTCTGTATGATGAATGGCACAACTCAAGTGAAGCAGTATTTTTTGATGTTGGTCAAGGAGATGCTTGTCTTATTACATTCCCAAATGGCAGCCGTGCTCTTATAGATACCGGACCTCGTTACGGATTATCAGATGCAGGTAAACGTGTAATAGTACCTTATTTTGAAAAAGAAGGAATAAAACGGCTTAACTACGTTGTGTTAACCCACCCTCACGATGATCATACAGGTGGTATGTTAAGTATTTCAGAAACCATTTCGATCGATACACTTGTAATACCGGATTATGCGGGATACTCTGATATTTTTTTGTCATTTATTGAAGAGATAATAAAAAGGGGAATAGCAGTAAAACGAGTTACATGTGGAGATCAGCTTTTTCCTTATAACGGAGCGCGTGTATATGTACTTCACCCGCAAAAGAATACAACGAGTATAAAAAATTTAAATAATATTTCGGTTATTCTGAAAACTGTGTACCGGAATTTTTCTATTTTATTAACAGGTGATGCAGAGAAAGAAGTTGAACAAATTGTATCAAATCGTTATCAAAGTTTTTTAAAGGCAGATATATTAAAAGCTGGTCACCATGGCAGTAATACAAGCTCTTCAGAAGTATTTATTGAGAGTGTTAATCCGAATCTTGTTGTTATTTCAGTAGGAAAAAAAAATAAATACAATCACCCATCAGAAGAAGTAATTGAACGATTTCAAAAAAAGAACATTAGAATTCATCGCACCGACAGTGAAAGAGCACTACTTATAAAAAGTAACGGAAATGATTGGAAAACAATCGACTGGAGCAACTAAGCATGCAACTAAGTAAAGCAAAGTTACAATATCTTAGAGGACTCGCGCAAAAAAAAATTCGTGAAAAAGAAAATAAATTTCTTCTTGAAGGAGCCCGGGCTATCAGCGAAGCTTTACTATCTAAAGCAATTGTTGAAATGGTAGTTGCAACTTCTGCAGCACAACGTAATTATCAAAAGGTAATAGAAATTGCAATAGAAAAAAAAATACCAGTTTATACAATATCAGAAAATGATGTTTCAATAATCACTAAAACTGTCCATACACAGGGTATTTTGGCTGTCGTAAATCAGTTAAATTACACAATCAATGATGTACCTCTAGATCATGGATCAATGATCGTGGCTTGCGATTCAATCACAGATCCCGGTAATCTTGGTACTTTAATACGTTCCTGTGATTGGTTTGGTGTTAATGCTGTAGTTTTATCAAGAGGAAGTGTATCATTATATAATGAAAAAGTTATACGTTCTACAGCTGGATCTATTTTTCATTTGCCGGTAATTGAGCATGTTGATTTGATGAGCTTGTTTGACATGTTAAAGAAACAGGGTTGGTTTGTTGTTGCAACAACTCTAAAAGGAACGTTGGTTAATAGTAAATTCAAGTTTCCTTCTAAAACAATACTTGTTTTTGGCAATGAAGCACATGGTATTTCTCAACAACTTCAACGGGTAGCAGATGAATCTGTTACAATTCCCTCATTTGGCAGAGCCGAGTCATTAAATGTGCATACAGCCTGCTGTTCACTATTAACAGCATGGCGATTGCTGAATAATTACAATAGCGTCTAATTGCATTTTGTTAACGTTCTCTCTTCCGAACCGGTTGTTGTTCAGAATTGAATTGTTTTTTTTCCTCTTGCTGTTGATTACGTTGTGGAGGTGTTATTCTATTCCGTTCGTATCTTTCCATCAATTCCTGTCGCCGTTCATGAGGTACTCTGTGCTCGGGGTTAACACGGGGTGAAGGAGGTGGTTGTTGTTCAGATCTTCCGATCTTCTTATCTCTATTTGGCTGAACTTGTGTAAAGAGGTCGTTGGAATTATCAAGATTATCACCGGAGTTATTATTCTGCAATGTTCTGCCGTTAGGTCTTTCATTACTTCGTTGAGGACCAAATACTCTGTGTTTGCTGTAATTTTTTTCTCTTTCTGTTTTAGCTCTTTTTTGGTTTATAAACTCTGGTGTTAGTTGTTGTTCACTTGTAACATTTTCTGTATAAATACCTTTGATAGGTTTGCTGTTTTTAAAGAAATCCTCATTTTGAGGATAATATATTCTTTCAAATGAATGGTGTTCATTGAAGTGTTCGTATGGCACGTACCACCAGCAATGTCGTGGTGGGTGTTTATAAAAATGTCTTTCATAAGCAATTACACGTGGAAGTCCGACTGGCGGTAGGGGAGCCCATCCGATATAAAAGTCACTGTATCTCCATTCGACCCAAGCCGGAGCCCATTCATTATCCGGAATCCAAATCCATCCGTAGAATTGATCAAAGTGCCAACGACCATAGTGGTATACAATCCAACCAAATGGCTCATTCGATACCCAATACCATCCCCATTTTGTCCAGAGCCAATAACCATCAATATATGGTCTCCAATAAGGATGAGGCGAAATTGGTTTCCATACAAGCAATCCACCATGGATATTGAGCCAATGGCCATACGGCTGAAGAGAGGAGTAAAATGTTCTTACGGGATCGAAGTTCTTTGCCGATGAAAAAGAATAGTTCAAAATAAGAAATATACATACTGCCAGTATATAAAATGCCTTTTTGATTATCATAACTCACCTTTTTGTAATAAGGAATAACAAGCATTATGCCATTTTAAAACGTAATTATTAGTAAAAAAAACAAAATATCGTTTCGCTTTCTGTTTTTTTTATAATGCATTCTGTTTACAAAGATAGACATTAACGGCAATAATCCGTTATTTATAAGTGGATTTTATTGGTATTGCATCAATATACAAAAATCTCCATTTTATGAATACTTTCTTAATAGTTTAATTATTAAAACAGCTAGTGAAATAAATACTTAGAAGGTATATTATGCGTAAAGCAATTGTTGTAATAGCAGTATATATCGCTACTCAAATGTTGGCAAATATTACCAGCCTGAAAATTATACTACTTTTTGGGTATTCGATGGATGCCGGTACACTTATCTATCCAATAACATTTACATTAAGGGATCTTGTTCATAAGCTTTTGGGTATTCGTGTTGCCCGTACGGTTATTATTGTTGCAGCTGTTATAAACCTATTTATGGCTATGCTTTTTTGGATAGTGTCTGTTATTCCCGGAGATCCAGGGGTGGGTCCACAAACTGCATTTGCAGAAGTACTATCACCGGTCTGGCGATTGGTTTTTGCATCGATTATAGCTATGGTTATTTCTGAATTGATTGATACGGAAGTTTATCATCTTTGGGTTTCAAAAGTTGGGGAGAGATTTCATTGGGCGCGAGTGTTATCAAGTAATTCTGTCAGTATACCTGTAGATAGTATTCTTTTTGCATGGCTGGCGTTCGGCGGAGTTTACGAGGCATATATTGTGTGGGAAATTGTATTCAGTAACATTGGCGTAAAAGCATTTACTACCATTATCAGTATGCCTTTGATATACACCGTACCTGAGAAAAAAGTTGAAATAATAGAACAATAATTCCGGTCATTAAGGGTAGAGTGATATTATGCAACATAGTGAAACAATTTTAATTCTTGACTTCGGTTCACAGTATACTCAATTAATTGGTCGCAGAATACGTGAGCTTGGTGTTTATTCTGAAATACATCCCTATAATTTTCCAATAGATGAAATTAGAAAAATCAACCCTATTGGTATAATACTTTCTGGTGGTCCATCCAGCGTATATGAGAAAGATGCACCGAAGCCGGATGCAAGTATCTATGATTTGAAAATACCCATACTTGGAATATGTTATGGATTGCAGCTTTTAGCAGAGCAATTTGGAGGTAAAGTTGATGCAGTTGCAAAGCGGGAATACGGAAAAGCAGAGTTAGAAATATTGACTAGTGATGATCTGTTTTTTAACCTGCCACAAAATACCTTAGTATGGATGAGCCATGGGGATGCATTGAGTGTGTTACCTCAGAATTTTGAGATAATTGCAC
>FWPV01002269.1_pt1 | contig 47934 bp, 49 predicted proteins | sample 2228371 | NCBI WGS metagenome assembly FWPV01 (sample SAMEA103939776, study PRJEB20133) | metagenome | reverse complement strand
CTCTCGAAAACTAGTCCAGCCTTCGTTCAGCCTGCTTCGCCGCCGCCTTCCCAGCAAAAAGGCCTCGAAAGTTGCCTCATCTCATCTCTCATGAATAATGCGGGCTAGGAGCGCTTGATTACGGTGTATTCGGGCTTCTTCCATCTGGCTTGTATCATCATCGCCTTAAGGCAGTTTTGAAATGACTTCCAGCAATTCCCCGCGCCCTGCCCCCTGGTCGGCCAGCCGCCGCACGACCGGTCCTGCTTGCCCATGAGGGCCTCCTGAACGGGGCAGCAGGCCTTGCTTCCCCCCACGAATTTCCCCCGGTTTTTCTAACCGTCGGCCTTGCTAAGATGACCTGATTGCTGGGGGCCACTGTGGGGCCGCATGGCAGGCTGCGCAAGTTTTCTGGCTTGGTCTTTCCCCCGGCGAAAAAATGCTTGATTTACTTAAAACCGGCCCTATAATGCAAGGCAATACCTGAGAAATATTTCAGGCATTGCCTTAGAACCATCTCGGGGGAGCTGCTCTCCATCACCGGCGGGGCCCAGCGGAACGCTTGGCGCGCGGCAGGCAGCCGCCGCGAAGTTTCCTCCCGCCACTCCTTTCTAGGGACAGAAAGGATATGAACCCAGGCCGGAGCGGGTTTTCGGGGACAAGGACGTGCCGGACGAGCGGCAGGGGGGCAGGCGGGCAACTCCTGCTCCCTGGTTCCCGCGGTCAATCTCCTCCCGTGACGCAACAGCCCTTTCCAAGGCGTCCGCCCACCAGCCCGCCGGTCCCGGCCCTGGATACCGGTGGCCCACTTCCAGGAGCCAGGTGCCGGCCTGACCGGCCTCCCGAGGTCCGGGCAGCCTGTCGCCGGGGGGCGCCGAAATCCGTGGTGCCTCAGGTTGGCGGCACGCGGGCCGAAGCGCCTGCGTATTAGCATAAGTATTTGATATTACATTATAATTCATTGATACCCCGATGTAATTTACAGGGGCGAAGCATGCCCGGCAGCTCCCGCCACGTGGCTGGAGCCGGCCTCGGCGCCCCCCCGGGCGGGGCGCCGCCAGGCCCGGCTTGGTATGTCATCCACACCCGCAGCCGCCATGAAGCCAAAGTGGAGGCCGGGCTCCGGCAGCGGCACCTGGAGGTCTTTCTTCCCCGGGTGGCGGTCCCCAGCCGGCGCCGGGACCGGAAAGTGATCCTGGACCTGCCCCTCTTTCCGGGCTACCTCTTCCTCTTCGCGGACCTCCAGACCCAGGCTTACGAGGAGGTGATCAGAACCGCCGGGGTGGTGCGCATCCTGGGCCACAACCGGCAGTTCGTGCCGGTCCCGGCGGCCACGGTGCAGGCCATTCAGACCACCCTGGCCAGCGACCGGCCCTACTACCCCTGGCGGTTCCTGCGGCGGGGCACCTGGGTGCGCATCATCGACGGCCCCCTGACCGGGGTGACGGGCATCGTCCAGGAATGCCGGGAAAAGAAACGCAAGCTGGTGATCTCGGTGGACCTCTTCTGCCGGGCCCTGGCCGTGGAACTGGATGACGACGCGGTGGAACCCTGGCCGGGCCCCTAACGCCGCCCGGTGGCCGATGGGGCCCCGAGGCGGGGAAGCTTCGCCCCAGACCGGCGGCGGTGTCTCGTGGCCTCATCGGCTGGCCCGTCGGCCCGGATGAATTTCCCGGAATTGGCGGCGTGGGGCTCTCCTCCCTGCCGCCGGCTTGCCGTTGCGGGGGGCGGGGCAAGGGTGGCTTCGGCGCATCGCAGAGAAATCTCCTGGCAAGGTGGACGCCCATGACGAGGGTAATTTTCCGAAGACTCGGGGTGGCGGCGGTCCTGGTCTGCTTGGCAGCCGCCGGCGCGGCAACCGGGCAGTCTGTCGTGCCCGGGGATCCGGCCCAGCGAGGAGCGCTCACCCAGGCGCTGAGCGCCAACCTGGCAGCCGGCCCCAGCTTGGAGACGATCCTGGGGCAGGCCCTGGAGGAAGGGGCCGAGCCATGCGAGCAGGTCAAGGCGTGCCTGTCCCAGGGCGCCGAGCCGGCCAGGGTCCTTGCCTTTCTCCTGAACCGGGCCAAGGCCGAGGCCGCCTTGGCTCAAACCTGTGCGCCCTGCGAGTTAATGAAGTGTGCCGTCCAGACCGGCCTGGAACGGGTGGAGGCGGCCAATGCCCTGATGTCCGCCGGGGCTGGCCTGGAGGAGGTGCGGGCCTGCCTGAGCGGCCTGGGCTTTCCGGAGGCGGAAACCTACACCTATTCGCCCCCGGGGCCGCCCGCCCCCCCGGGGCTCCGGTGGCCGGATTTCCCCGGGCAGGGCCGCGGTCCGGTGAAGCGGCCGCCGGTGCCCAGCCCGGCCCAGTAGCGGAGCCATTCCTGGGGAGAGGGTGAACTGATGTGGGGGGCCATCTGGCGTTGTGGGCTTGCCGGACTGTTCCTGCTGGGCAGCGCCGTCCCGTGCCCGGGGCAAACGGCGACGCCGCAACCCGAAGAGGAGGTCCAGCCGGCGGGGGCCCCGGAGGCACCCGGGGAACTGCCGCCGCCCCGTCCGTCTCTGGAGCCCGGCGCCTTCCCGGGCATCTTTCCCCCCTCCGCCCAGCCCGCCCGCGACCCCATCCCGCTCACCGGGCCGCTGGCTCCCTACGGCAACCCCGCCGCCCAGGACACCCTGCTCCGGGGCTGGATCACCCGACGGGCAGGGCCGTTCCTGCTCACCCCCTTCCTGGAATACCAGGGCATCTATGATTCCAACATCTTTCAGACAGCCACGGACCCCAAGTCCGACTTCATCAACGTCCTCAACCCGGGCCTGCGACTGGAACTGCCCATCGCCGGGCTGCACCGGCTTTCCCTGGGGTATCTGGGCAACTATTTCCTTTACAGCCGCCACTCTGAGGTCAGCCATTGCGACCATAACGCCAATCTGAACGCGGCGGTGCACTTGCGCAGCGGCCTGAACCTGCGCTTCGGCAACACCTGGCGCCGGGCCACCCAAATCCCCAACGCCGAGTTTGCCCGGGAGCGGCCCTATGTCCGGGACACCCCCTACTTCACCGCCACCTACACCTTTGCCGACCGCTGGAAGCTGGAAGGCAGCTACCAGTACGACCTCCTGCATTTTGACCGGGCCGTGGACCGGCTGGACACCTATGGCGATCACCTCGGCGGCGTCGCCCTCTATTACCGCTTCTGGCCCAAGACCGCCCTGCTCAGCCAATTCCTGGTGGCTTCCCGCACCTATCCCCACTCCCCGGTGGACGACAGTCTGAGCTACAGCGCCCTTCTGGGCCTCACCTGGGACCCCACCGCCAAGGTCACCGGCACGGTGAAGTTCGGCTACACCTTCAAGAACTACTCCCGGGAGCTGGCCGGCCGCGACAACTCCCCGGAAACCTGGATCCTCTCGGCGCAGACCGTGTACCGCCCCAGCCGGTATGACACCTTTTCCCTCACCGGCCAGCGGGGCATCCAGGAGGACGTGGATTTCGGCAACAGCCCTTACTACAACACCGGGGTCTTTTTGGCCTGGCGGCATGACTGGCATTATTTCAAGGTCCAGTCATACGTTTCCTGTTCTTATGTCAACAACCGCTATCTTGCCGCAGCCCTTGACCCCGGCAGCGGCAGCTTGAAACGCCGGCGCGACGACATCCTGGCCGCCGGCCTCGGCCTCAGCCGACCCCTGGGCCGCCGGTTGCGGCTCCGGCTGGACTATCTCTTCGCCCAGCGCACTTCCAACTTCGGCCCCTTCGACTATCACGAAAACCGCCTGCTTTGCGGCCTGCAGGGGAGTCTGTAGGGCCATGCGGGCTGCGTCCCTGCTGACCGCCAGTTTGGTCTCCCTGACCGCCCCCCCCGGCGCCTGGCCCCGCTGGGCGGTTTTGGGCCTCGTGGGGCTGGTTTTGGTCCTGGCCCCGCTGGGCGGTTTTGGGCCTCGTGGGGCTGGTTTTGGTCCTGGCCCCCCTGGCCTTCGGCGCCGTCCACCCTTGGTCCTTCTATCCCCTGGGCCTCCTGCTCCTGGCCGTGAGCGCCGCCGTGCTGCTCCGGGGGCTTTACCTCCTGGGGACGGGCGCCGGCCAATGCCTGCTGCCCCGGCCGCCGCTCTGGGGCTTGGCCGCCGCCGGGATCCTCCTGGTGGCCCTCCAGACGGTGCCCCTGCCCCAGGGGCTGGTGGGTTGGCTGTCGCCCGCCGCCCTGGAGGTGCGGGCGGCAGGCCGGGGATTCGGCCTGGCGCCATTCCTGCCGCTCTCCCTGAACCCCTACGCCACCCGCCTGGAATGCTACAAAGCCTGGCCGGCCGTGGCGCTCTTTTATCTGCTCGTGTTCACGGTCAATTCCCGACGGCAGCTCCTCACCCTGACCGGCCTGCTGTTGGGGCTGGCCCTGGTGGAGGTGCTCTATGGCTTCTGGCATTTCCACTCCCATACCATTTGGGGCTGGCGCAACCCTTACGGCGGCGGACGCCTGTGCGGCACGTTCATCAACGCCGACCATCTGGCCGCCTATGTCAACCCGGCCATCCTGCTGGGTTTCGGCCTGTTTCAGGGGCTCCGGGAACGGGCGCCGGCCCTGGACGCCCGGTTCGCCGGCCGCCGCCGATGGCAGGCCTGGTCCCAGGCGGAGCACCTGGAACCCCGGTTGCAGAGGCTGCTGCTCCTCCTCCTGTTAGTCTTTCTTACGGTGGGAGTGATTTTCACCGGCTCCCGGGGCGGCATGCTCTCCCTGGTGGCGGGCCTGGCCACCATGGGGCTCCTGGTCCTGGACCGCCGCTGGCGCCAAAGCCTGCTGGTGCTGCTCCTCAGCTTCCTGGGGTTCTCGGTGCTCTACAGCCTGTGTCTGGGCAGCGCCCCGCTGCTGGTGCGGTTCCTGGATGTGCAGGATCCGGTGCGGGCGGCCGCCTTCGCCGGCGCCTGGGCCATTTTTCTGGAGTATCCCTGGCTGGGCTCCGGCCTGGGCACCTTCGGGGACCTCTTTTACCGCCTGGAGCCTCCTCAGTTCCAGGGCGCCAGGTTCCTGCAGGTCCACAGCGACTGGCTCCAGACCCTGGCCGAAACCGGGCTGGCGGGTTTTCTGCTCCTGGCCGCCGCCTGGGGCTGTTTCTTTGCCGGGCTGCTGCGGCAGTGGCGCCGGCGGCGAGACCCCTGGGCCCGGGGCCTGGGGTTGGGGGGTCTGGGCGCCCTGGTGGCCGGCGCGCTGCACGCGGTCTTGGATTTTCCTTTCCATATCCCGGGCCTCACCCTGACCTATGCGGCGGTGGCCGCCCTGACTTTCCTGGCCGTGTACCACCACCGGCCCTTTGATCAGTTCAGCTATCCGGCCTGGAAGTTTCCCGGCTCCCGACCCTGGTGCGCCCTGGCGCTGGCCGGCCTGCTGGCCCTGCATCTGGCCCTGGGGTTCCAGATGTATTCCTGGTGGCAGGCCGAGCGGGCCGCGCCCACCGAGCCGGACTCCACCCGGCTGCAGCCGGTCCCGGACCTGGCCGCACTGCGGCTGGCCGCCTCCCTCAACCCGCACAACAGCCACTACATCGCCAACCTGGCCATGGGGCTGGACGGGCAGCCTCCGGAAGCGGAGCAGCGGGCTGAGACGGCAAAGCTCTGGCGGCAGGCCATATTGCAGGCGCCGGCTGATTGGCGCCACCGGCTGGGCCTGGCGGAGTGGGCCCTGAAGCATTACCGGGACGACCCTGCCCGGCACCTGCCCCTGGCGTTGGAGGAGCTGAACGCCGCCGTCCGGCTCTTTCCCCAGGCGGCGGCCCTGCATTGGCGCCTGGGAGGCGTGCTGGCCTGGATGGAGAAGCATTACTGCCACCTGGTTCCTTTGGCCTTCAGGGGCCGGGCCGGCCTGCACCTGGAAGAGGCCCGGCGCTTGGACCGCCGCCTGCAGCAATGCATGCCGCCCCATCTCCACTGAGGGAGGAGCTGCCTTGCGACCTTGTACCCGCTGCCTGACCGGGGACCGCCCCGGGCGGCTTGGCCGCCTGGCGGGACGAGCCGCGGCCGCCCTGGCCTTCCTTTTGGGGGCCACCGGCCTCCTGCTGCCCTCCCCCGTCCTCCCCCAGGACCATTATCTCCTGGGCCCGGAAGATGAAATCGAAATCCGGGTCTGGGACCACGAGGACCTCACCCGGAAACTGCGGGTGGGCCTGGATGGGCGGATTTCCTTCCCCTTCGTGGGGGAGCTCCAGGCCCGGGGCCTTTCCATCCTGCAATTGCAGAAAGAATTGGAGCGCCGCCTGGGAGACGGCTACATCGTCAACCCCCATGTCTCCATAAGCATCACTGATTTCAGGAGCCGCAAGTTTTTCGTGGTGGGCAACGTCCACAAGCCCGGCGCCTATCCTCTGACCAAAAACATCACCGTGGTGGAGGCCATCTCCCTGGCCGGGGGGCTGTCCGGCAGCGGCGGCAAGCCGGCGGAGGGCGGCACCGCCATCATCGTCCGGGCCCGCCCGGGGGAGAAGGCCGACCAGCCCCGCCTGCCGGACAAGGCCGCCCCCGCGGAGAAGCTGACGGTCTCCCTCAACGCCGCCCTGGCCGGGGTCCCCGGCCAGAATGTGGAGATCCGCAGCGGCGACACCATCTTTGTCCCCACCCTGGTCTTTTATGTGGCCGGGGAGGTCAAGCAGCCGGGCCGCTACCCCTTTGAGGAAGGCCTCACCGTGCTGAAGGCGGTGATCACCGCCGGAGGCTTCAGCGACAAGGCCGCCCCCCGGCGCACCCATATCATCCGGGAACAGGGGAACGCCAAAGCAAAGCTGGCCGTGAAGCTGGAGGACCACATCCGGCCGGGAGATACCATTGTGGTTCCGGAATCCTGGTTTTAGGGGGCTGTCATGATGACTGACCGTCTGTCCCGGGACTGGGGCGCGGCCGGGGAACCGCTTCCCTGGCCGCGGCGCCGCCGCTCCCTGTCCGACTCCCTGCTGGTCCTGCTGGAGCGGCGCTGGACGGTGCTGACGGTGTTTCTGGCGCTGGTGGGCTTTGCGGCGCTCCACTCTTTCACCGCCACCCCGGTTTACCAGGCCACCACCCAGCTGCTCATCGAACGGCAGCAACCCCGGGTGTTGGAGACCCGCGTCGGGACGCAGTCCGACTATGTTCCCGGCGAAGAGTTTTACCAGACCCAGTACAAGCTCCTGGAAAGCCCGGCCCTGGTCAAAAAGGTGGTGGAGCGGCTCAACCTGAAGGCCCACCCCGCCTTCGCCCGCATCTTTGCCGACCTGCCCCCCGAGGCCGGCGCCGCCGACCTGCGCAGGGCCCAGGAACAGCTGGTGGCCGCCGTGGCCCAAGGCCTGACCATCAGCCCGGTGCGCAACAGCCGCCTGGTGAACCTCAGCTACCAATCGCCGGACCCCCACCTGGCCGCCCGTCTGGCCAACGCCTTCGCCGAAGGCTTCATCGACTACTCCCTGGACCTGCGCTTCGCCGCCTCCCAGGAAGCGGCCACCTGGCTCCAGCAAAAGCTGGCGGAAGCCCGGAAAAAGCTGGAAGAGTCGGAAAGCCGACTGCTCCGCTACAAGCGGGAAAACAACATCGTGGCCCTGGAGGACAAGGAGAGCATCACCGCCCAGCGCTTGGAGCACCTCAACCGGGAACTGCTGGCGGCCCAGACCCGGCGCCTGGAGGCCCAAACCCGCTTTCAGGAAGTCAGCCAGGGCCGGGCCATCCGGGAAGTCCTCACCAGCCCGCTCATTCAGACCCTGAAGGCGGAAGAGGCCAAGATCATCGCCCAAATCTCCGAGATGGGCAAGAAATACGGGGAAAAACACCCCCGCATGATCCAGCTCCATACCGAACTGGCCGCCACCCGGGCCAAAATCGGCCAGGAAATGGGCCAGATCAGCCAGAGCATCAAAAACGAATACAAGATGGCCCAGGCGCAGGAGGAAAACCTCCGAAAAGCCCTGGAGGCCCAGAAAGACGCCACCCAGGACCTCGGCGAAAAGGCCGTGAGCTACCGGGTGCTGCTCCGGGACGTGGAAACCAACCGGGCGCTGTACGAGAACATGCTGAAAAGCCTCAAGGAAACCACGGCCACGGAGAACGTGCCGGCCACCAACATCCGCATCGTTTACGCCGCCAGTCCCCCGGAGCTGCCCATCAAGCCCCGCACCCTGCGGAATCTGCTGCTGGCCGCCTTCGCCGGGGCGGTCTGCGGCGTGGCCCTGGCCTTGGGTCTGGAAAACCTGGACACCACCCTGAAAACCCCGGAAGAGGTGGAAAGCTGGCTGGAAATCCCCAACCTGGCCACCATTCCCCACCTGGAACTCGACCCGGCCGCCGCCGGCCAGGTGCCGCCCGAAGTCGTGGTATATCAGGGCCGGCAACCCTTGGCGGCGGAAGCCTACCGCAGTCTGCGCACCAGCATCCTCTTTGCCACTCCCGGGCAGGCCGCCCGGACCCTTCTGATCACCAGCTCCCTGCCCCGGGAAGGCAAGAGCCTCACCGCCGCCAACCTGGCCGCGGTGATGGCCCAGGCCGAGCCTGAAGTCCTGCTGGTGGACGCGGACCTGCGCCGGCCTTCGCTGCACCGCCTCTTTCTCATTGACAAGGAGCAGGGGCTGAGCAATTTCCTGGTGGGGGAGATCGACGAGCTGCCGGCGGTCCCCACTCCCATTCCGCACCTGTTTGTGGTGCCCTGCGGCCACCTTTCCCCCAACCCCGCCGAGCTGCTCCATTCCCAACGGATGCAGGAGTTTCTGGACCTGGCCCGGGCCCGCTTCCGCCATGTCATCCTGGATTCTCCCCCTCTGATGTCCGTGACGGACGCCGCCATTCTGGCCACCCGGGTGGAGGGGGTGATCCTGGTGGTCCGGGCCGAGTCGGTGCCCCGCGGCGCCGCCATGGATTCCCGGGCGCAGTTGCTGGAGGTCCGGGCCAACCTCCTGGGCGTCCTGTTAAACGACCTCCCCCTGCATCGCAACGTTTATTCCTACTACCGCAACTATTACCGCTCCCGGGGCGAGTATGCCGCCCCGGGGGCTGAGGAGGCCGGGCGACCGGAAAACGCCGGGGCCCTGCACTTCGCCGGAGGCTTCCTGGCCTGGCTGAAGAGCAAAATCCCCGGTCAGGGCCGGGGGGCTTGCCAGCCGTAAGGCCCAGGTGAGGGGCCGTCGGCGTCGGGGGCTGAGAGCATGGACGACCGTTTGGCGGACCAAGGGTGGGAAAGCGGCGCCGGACCACGCCACTCGCCGTCCTGCGGGAGTGAGGTCCTATGAGGGTCTTTGAAGAACCACGCCTCTTGCAGCCTTATGCCGCCCCCCTCCCCCAGGCCCTCCTGAGCCGGATGCTGGACCTGGTCTTCGGGGTGTTGGGGTGCCTCCTGCTGCTGCTCATGCTGCCGCTGGTGGCTCTCCTCATCAAGTGGGATTCCCCAGGGCCGGTATTTTTCAAATGCACCCGGGTGGGCAAGGACGGCAAGCTCTTCCAGATGTGGAAGTTTCGCACCATGTATGAGACCGCGACTCCCATGGGAGCCTCCGTCTCGCCCCGGGGCGATCCCCGGGTGACGGCGGTGGGGCGGGTCCTGCGGCGCCTCAAACTGAACGAGTTTCCCCAATTCATCAATATCCTGAAGGGCGACATGGCCCTCATCGGCCCCCGCCCCGAGGCCCCGGACCTGGCCGCGGCCTATCCCCCGGCCGCTCGGGCCATCTTCACGGTGAAACCCGGCTTGGTGGGTCCCAATCAGATCATAGGTCGCAACGAAGAGGAGCTCTACCCCCCCGGCGTGGACGCCCGACAGTATTACCTGGAGGCCATCCTCCCCGGCAAGCTGGCCCTGGACCTGCAGTACCTCCGGGAAAGATCGTTCCTCACCGACCTCGGCTATCTCGTCAAGGGGGTCTGGGTCACCGTGGCCGGCGCCCTGAACCGGCGTCATCTCACCGATAACCTGAGCCAGTTCCTGCTTTTGGGTGCCGATGCCCTGCTCTGCCCCGTTTCTTTCCTGGTGGCCCACTGGTTGCGCTTCGAGGGCTTCGAAAACCTGCCCCCGCACGGCGTCACCCTGAAGTTGCTGGTCCTGGCGACCCTGCTGCGGCTGCCCTGCTTCTACCATTGCCACTTTTACCACACCCTGCTGCGCCACTTCTCCCTGGCGGACATCAAACTGCACCTCAAGGGCGTCACCTTGGCTGCTGCGGCCTTTGCCGGGGTAGTGGTGGGCCTGCGCCTGGCGCCCGGCTACTCCCGGGCCGTCTTCCTCCTCGACTGGGCCACCCTCGCCTTCCTGGTCATCGGCTACCGCCTGGTTCTGAAAAAGCTTCAGCAGCGCTTCCGGCTCCCGGTCCCGGCGCCGGAAGAGGCGCGCCGGGTCCTCATCTGGGGGGCCGGGGATGGCGGCGAGCTCTGCCTGCGCTACCTGGAGAAGAAGCGGCAGCCCGCCTACCGGGTCGTCGGCTTCCTCGACGACGACCCCCGAAAGCGCCACCGCCGGCTGCACGGGGTCCGGGTCCTGGGAGACCGCCATCACCTGAAGGTCATCTGCGCCCTTTACCAGATCCAGGAAATCTTTCTGGCCGTGACCCGGGCGGCGCCGGAGACCCTGGACGGCATGGTCCGCTGCTGCCTGCAGGCCGGGCTGCCCCCCACGGTCTTTTCTCCGGAAGGTCAACAGACCGGCGGCAGTTCCTTCCCCCGCCTCCCGGAGCTGGCTCTGGCCGCCGAACCCTCGGCGCCCTATCACCTCGGGTCCTGACCCGCAAGGCTGACTTCCTCCATGCGCGTCATTATCCTGGCAGGCGGCAAGGGAGTGCGGCTGGCACCGCTCACCGAGGTGATTCCCAAGCCTCTGGTGCCCCTGGGCGGCCGGCCCATCCTGGAGATCGTCATCCGTCAGCTCCGCAGCCAGGGCTTTCGGCGCATCACGCTGGCGGTGGGCTACCTGGCCGACCTCATCCGGGCCTACTTCCAGGATGGGGCCAAATGGGACGTGGAGCTCGACTACTCCGAGGAGCCTGAACCTTTGGGCACCGCCGGCCCCCTGGCCCTGGTCAACGGCCTGGACGAAACCTTCCTGGTGATGAACGCCGACATTCTCACCGACCTGAATTTTGCCGGCCTGGTGGCCTACCACCGGGCCCAGGGCGGCCTGGCCACGGTGGCGGCCTACGAGCGTCAGGTGAAGATTGACCTGGGGGTCATCGTCAAAAACGGGGACGGCCGCATCCTGGACTACGTGGAAAAACCCAGCATCAATCACCTGGTCAGCATGGGGGTCTATGTCTTTGAGCCCCAGGTCCTGGCCCTCCTTCCTCCGGCCGGCGGCTACCTGGACTTTCCCGATCTGGTAAAGAGGCTTTTGGCCCAGGGGGCGGCGGTGCACTACTACCTTTTCGACGGCTATTGGCTCGACATCGGCCGGCATGAGGACTATGCCCGGGCCTGCCAGGAGTACAGGCGGCTGAGCCTGGGCCTGCCGGCGGAGATCCGTCCTTGAGAAAGGCGGCGGCGCGCCGGAGCGACTTGCACCGGCAAGGGCTTTCCCCGGTGGAGCCTCCGGCGGGCCTGGGTCTGGGACCGCGCGCCGTTGCCGGCAGCCTCTGGCTCTTCGCCGAAAAGCTCCTGCGCCAGCTGCTGTTTCTGGTGAGGGCCGTTATTTTGGGGAGACTGCTCAGCCCCCAGGATTTCGGTCTGGTGGGTTTGGGCGAACTGGCCCTGCAAAGCCTGGGGGTCCTGACCTACATCGGCTTCGGCGAGGCCCTGGTGCAGCGGCCCCGGCTCACCGCCCGGATGCTGCACACCGCCTGGTGGGTCATGCTGGGCCGGGCCGCCTGCACCTCCCTGGCCCTGTTTCTGGCCGCCCCCTGGTTTGCCGGCTGGATGGGCGCGCCGGGAGCGGTTCCCATCCTCCGCGCTCTGGCCGGGGTCCAGTTCCTGGGGGCTGCGGCCAGCCTGGGGCTTACCCTCTTTACCCGGGAGTTGCATTTCCAGGCCCGATTCCGGTGCGAGGCCTGGGCCCAGGCCGTGGACCTGGTGGTGGCCGTGGCCGCCGCTTGCCTCTGGCGGAGCGCCTGGCCCCTGGTGCTGGGCGCCCTGGCCGGCACCCTCACCCGGGTGGCGGCCTCCTATGTGCTCCACCCCTATCGTCCCCGCCCGGCCTTCGGTATGGGGGAGGCCCGGGAACTGTTCGGCTTCGGCAAATGGCTGCTCTGCTCGGCGACCTTGTATTTTTTCCTGTCCAAAGGGATCGATCTGGTGAGCGGCCTGCTCTTCGGAGCCGCGGCTTTGGGCCTTTACCAAATGGCGGCCCGTTTTGCCCTCTGGCCCAATTATCACCTGGGGGAGGTCCTCTTGCAGGTGCTCTTCCCGGCGTATTGTCGGCTGCAAGCTGAGCCGGAGCAACTCAGGGCCGCGTTTCTCAAGGCCCTCCAGGTCAGCACCTTCATCGTCTCTCCCGCCGCCGCCCTCACGGCCGTGGCCGTGGCCCCGCTCCTGCCCCTGCTCCTGGGGCCGAAGTGGGCCGCAGTCGCAACCTTGGTCCCCGGGTTGGCCTTGGGGGGAGCGCTCCAGACCTTGCTGCGCACCGCGCCGCCCCTGTTGTTGGCCACCCATCGGGGCCGCAGTCAGTTCGCCCTGGATCTGGCCGCGGCCCTGGGCCTGGGGCTCTGCCTCTGGCCCCTCTCGCAGCGCTTCGGATTGGTGGGGCTGGCCTGGGCCTACCCTTCAGGCCTCGGTCTGGCCCTGCCCCTCTGGTTTTGCCTGGTGCGAAGACACAGCCAGGCCTCCACCCGGGAACTCCTGCAGGCCTGCACCCCGGCCATGTTCGCCAGCCTGCTGTTGGCCGCGGCGGTGCTGCCGGTGACGGGCCTGGAACCGATTTCGGGGCCGGCCGGGCCGCCCCTGCTTGCCCTGCTCTTCGGGGTGCTGTGCGGCTGCATCCTGTACCTCGCCGCCATCCTGGTTATGGAGCGCCGGCTGGCGGGCTACCGGCCGTGGGGCACCACCCTGGCCCTCATCCGCCAGGTCTGGCAGCAGGCGCCGGTGCCTGCCTTGGCGGCGGGACTGCGGCTGCCTCCCAGCGTGCCCCAGGATCAGGAAGGGCGCTGCTGATGCGGGAACCTCTGCCCTTGGTGAGCATCTGCATCCCGGCTTACAACGCCGCCCCTTTTATTGCCGCCACCCTGGAAAGCGCCCTGGCCCAGGACTACCCCCGTATCGAAATCATCGTCTCCGATGACGCCAGCAGCGACGGCACCCCGGAGATTGTGGCCGGTTTTGCCAGCCGGGGGGTACGCTTGGTGCGCCAGTCCCGCAATCTGGGCAGGATGGCCAATTGTAATGCCGTCATCCGTGCCTCTCAGGGGACCTATGTCTGCAAGCTGGACGCCGACGACCTGTTGGAGCCCCGCTACGTTTCCCGCCTGGCGGCGGTGATGGCCCGCCATCCCCGTCTGGCCTTCGCCCACTGCGCCTGCCGCCTCATTGATGCAAAGGGCCGCCAGGTGGGCTATGAACGCTCCATCCACGGCTCCTTCCTGCGCCCCGGGTTGGCGGAATGGCCTCGGTATGTTTGGGGCCCCCGGGCGGTGAATATCGTCCTGTTGCGGCGCCGGGCCTATGAGGCCGTGGGTGGCTATGACGAGCGCTTCCGCTATTCGGGCGACTGGAAAATGCATCGGGACCTGCTGGCCGTGGGCGACGTCTATTACGACGACCGGGTCCTGGCCAGCTACCGGGTGCACCAGGTGGGCAAAGCGGGGGTCCGGCTGCTGCAGGCTTACGAGCGCCTCCTGCATTTGCAAGACATGGAGCAGCACTGGCCGCCGGGCCTGGGTCAAAAAGCCAGCCTGCTGGCCCGGGCCCGCCGCCGGCAAGCCCTGCAGGTGGCCCTGGACGCGGCGTTTTCTCCTCCCGCCGAGGCCGAAGCCCTGCTGGCCGTGCTGCCCCTGTTCGGCAACTCTTGGGGCCCCCGGCTCCTGGCCCGGTTGGTTTCCGGCGGCGGCGCCGGCCTGGTCAGGGGCTACGTAGGCCAGCGGCGGCGCCTGCGCCAGTGGGTCAAAGCCCGCCTCTACCGCAAGCCTTCCCCTGAATTTCCGGCCCCGGATCTGGCCCAGACCGCGGCTCTTTCAGGAGGCTCCTGAGATGCCCCCCCGGGTCGTGGTGGCCCAACTGGGGGCCCGGATGCACTATGCAGTGCCGGCGGTGCTGCACCGGGCGGGCCTCCTGGACCATTGCTATACCGATGCCTACGTCGGCCCGGGAAGTCCCTGGGCCTTCCTCCGCCGTACCGCCGGACGGCTGCCGGCGGCCTGGCAGCCGCCCTCCCTGCGCCGCCTCCTGGACCGCCAAGCCCGGGGGCTGCCCCCGGATAAAGTTACCGCGTTCAACCTGTTCGGTCTGCGCTACTCCCTGGCTTTGGCCCGGACTGATTCCGTCGCCGCCCGGCAGCGCCTGTTCCTCCGCTACGGGGATCGCTTCGGGGAGCTGATCCTGCGGCATCTCCCCCGGGCCCCCCAGGCGGTGTATGTCTTTCAGGGCTCGGCCTTCCCCCTCCTGGACAGCTTGCCGGCCCGCAAAATCTATGAGCGTTTCAGCGCCCCGCAATCCCTGGAAGGGCAGCTGCTGGAGGAGGAGCGGGAGCGCTGGCCCGATTGGGGGGCGCCTGCCCCCGAACCGGCCGCCTTGCAGCCGGTCCTGGAGCGGGAGCGGCAGGAATGGGCCCGGGCCGACCTCATTCTCTGCCCCTCGGAGTTCGTCCTCCAGGGCCTGCTGGCCGCCGGGGTCCCCGCCGGGAAACTCCGCCTGCTGCCTTACGGCGTTGACCTGGCGATGTTTTCCTGTCCCCGGCGGGACCGGAACCCCGGCCGGCCTGTGCGGCTGCTCTTTGTGGGGCGGCTGGGCCGCTCCAAGGGAGTGCCCTACCTTTGGGAGGCCCTGAAACTCCTGGCCAAAGTGCCCCTGGAGGCCCGTCTGGTGGGCCCCCTTGCCATCCCGGAACCGGTGCGCTCCCGGCTGGCGGCGCTGGCGCAGCTCACCGGCCAGGTCCCCCGTTCCCAGGTCCTCCGACACTATGCCTGGGCGGACGTTTTCGTCTTCCCCGCCATCTGCGAAGGCTCCGCCACCGTGTGTTATGAAGCGTTGGCCGCCGGTTTGCCGGTGATCACCACCCCGCATGCCGGCTCCGTGGTGCGGGACGGGAAGGAGGGTTTCCTCGTGCCCATTCGGGACCCCGAGGCGCTGGCCGACAGAGTGGCAAGGTTGGCGGCGGACCCCGACCTGCGCCTCTGGATGTCGGCCAACGCCCGCAGCCGGGCCCGGGAATTCAGTTGGGAAGCCTACGGAGAGCGCCTGGTGGCCGCGCTCCAGTGATTATGCCGGCCGCATCACCTTTGCTGTTCACCGAGGCCCTGGGCCTTCATCTCCTGCTCACCGGCAGCCTGCTGGCTCTGGTGAGCCTGGCCCTGCAGCGCCGCGGTCTGTTGCATTTCCTGTCCGCCGGCTTCTGGGCCGCGGCCAGCTTCGCGCTCTACTTCTTTGCCGTGCCGCTGCTTCAGTGGCTCACCGGCGAACTCACCTGCCTGGAAACCCGGCTGGCGGTCACGGAAGGCGTTTCCCGACTCCTGTGGGTGAGCGGCTGCGTCCAACTGGGGCTGGCCGCCTTCTTCGGAGCTTACCTGAAAACCGGCCTGCGGCCGGTGACCCTGGGCCTCCGGGACCGCCGGTTGTCCGGGGTCGCCTGGCTCCTTTTGGCCCTGAGTCTGGCGGCCGCGGCCTATTCCCTCATCATGTTCCGGGGTTCCTTCGCCGCTGCCAAATGCCGGGTGGTCATCGAGAGCGGCAGGTTCACCGGCGACATCACCGGCTATCAATATATGGCCCACCTGTTCGCCCTCTACCCCTTGGCTTTGCTGGTTTTCCAGGAACCCACCCGGAAATGGGGGGTTCTCCTGGCGGGGCTGTATCTCGCCGTCCGGCTGGAGGACGGCTGGGACCGGCAAAGCGCGGTCTCTCTCTTGCTGGCCCTGAGCATGATCACGGCGGCGCTTCAGGGGCGCCGCTGGCCCCGCTGGCCAGGGGTGGCGGCCATCGGTCTCGTCACCCTGGCGTTAACCCTGCGGGGGCACCAGGGCATGGGAGATTTTCTCACCAAGCAGAGCCTGGATCTGCCCACCGCCCTGGAGCCGTTGAGGCGCGGCGGAGACGCCTCCATGCTGGCCACCCTCGTCCTCGAGAGCTACCTGGCGGACAGAAGCGGCTACAATTTCGGCCTCCCCACCCTGAACCAGGCCCTCTTCGGCCTCATCCCCCGCAAATATTTTCCCCAAAAGGATGAGGCCCTGGAAACCCTCCTCTCCCTGCCGCCGCCCAAGTCCTGGGGAGACATTTACGGGTCCGAAATGATGTACGGCGCCAAGTCCACCGTCATCGGCGATTTCTACAATTGGGGGGGTATCCTCATGGTGGGCCTGGGCATGGCCGGCCTGGGCTTCCTCTGCCGCCGTTTCGACGGCATGCTGATTCCGGCCTGTCCGACTCTGGTCCGAGCCCTGGGTTTTCTCTGGCTGGGAAACTTCTGGATGCTGGCGGCCGGACACCTCTTCTGGATCCTGGCTTGCCTGTTCCTCACCGGCCTGCCTTTTCTGCTCCTGGCGGGCTGGCAGAAACTGGCCTCCCCCGGCCGGAATAATCCGCTGGTTTATGGGGGCCACCCCCGCAGACGTTTCCCCGCAGTCAGGAAATGTCCGGACCCTCCGGCACCTTGAGCCGCAGATGCACCCAGATATCCTCCTGATTTGGGCCAATTTCGGGCCCTATCACCTGGCCCGCCTGGCAGCCGCCCAGGACGCCGGCCGGCTGGCCGGCCTGGAAGTGGGGGGACTGGAGCTGGCCGCCCGGGAAACCGCCTATGCCTGGCAGGTGCCGGTGAAACCGTCTTCCCTTACCACGCTCTTTCCGCATCAGACCGTGGAAGAAATCTCCCCCCTTGCCTATATCGCCCGGACCTGGGGCGCTTTGCAGCGCCTGCAGCCGGAGGTCCTGGCCATCTCCGGCTATACCCACCCGGCCATGCTCACTGCCTTGGCCTGGGCCGATCTGCATGGGAAAATCGCCATTTTGATGTCCGAAAGCAAGGCCGACGACCAACCCCGCCGGCCCTGGAAAGAAGCCGTCAAGCGCTTCCTCCTGAGCCGCTGCGCCGCCGCCCTCGTGGGCGGCCGTCCCCAACAGGCCTACGCGGTGTCCCTGGGGATGCCGGCGCACCGGGTCTTTCGGGGCTACGACGTGGTGGACAATGACCATTTCGCCGCCGCCGCGGCGGCCGCCCGGCGGGAGGCAGCCGCCATCAGGCGACGCCTGCACCTGCCCCGGCTCTATTTTCTGACGGTGACCCGCTTCATCGAGAAAAAAAATCTCTTTCGGCTGCTGGAAGCCTACCGCCTGTACCGCCGCGTGGCGCCCACCCCCTGGGACTTGGTGCTCGCCGGCTGGGGGCCGCTGGTAGACCGACTCAAAGAGCAGGCCGCGACCCTGCCGGGCGTGCATTTCCCCGGCTTTCAGCAGGCCTCCGAGCTGCCGGCCTATTATGGCCTGGCTTCCGGGTTCATCCTCGCCAGCTCCCATTACGAGCAGTGGGGCCTGGTGGTGAACGAAGCCATGGCCTGCGGTCTGCCGGTCCTGGTCAGCCGGGCCTGCGGCTGCGCTCCGGACCTGGTGCGGGAGGGAGTCAACGGCTTTACCTTTGACCCCTTCGACGTGCCGGCTCTGGCCGGACTCATGGCCCGTCTGAGCTCCGGCGGGATGGACCTGCAAGCTATGGGGGAGGCCTCCCGGGCCATCATCTCCGGTTGGACCCCCCAGGTCTTTGCCGCAAACCTCTTGCGCGCCGTCGAGGCGGCTCAATCCTCCCGGCGCTCAAGGAAAGCCTGGTGGCCGCGCCCCTCCGTCTCCTCGTAGTCAGCTCCTATTACCACCCGGCAGCCGTGTACGGCGGGCCGGTGCCGTCCATGGCGGACCTGCACTCCACCCTGGCCCGCCTGGGCCACCAGGTGGCGGTGTTCACCACCAACGCCAACGGCACCGGGGACTTGCCGGTGCCCCTGGGACGCCCGGTGCCGCTGGATGGTCTGCCGGTCACCTACTTCCCCCGCTGGTGGTTCGGCCGCAAAGAGAAGGCCCACAACTTCTTTCTCAGTCCGGCGTTGGGCCGGGCGGTGCGGCGGCTGCGGCCGGGGGAATACGACCGCTTTCTGCTTCACTCCGTCTGGGGGGAACCGGGCCGGCTGGCCGCGGCGGCGGCCCGGAAGACGGGCACGCCTTACATCTGCCACACCCACGGCAGCTTCGAGCCCTGGGCCCTCCACCGCCATTGGGGGGGAAAGCGGCTCTACCTGGCCCTGGTCGAGAGCGGCATCCTGAAGCGGGCAGCCGGCATTGTGGTCTGCAATGGGGGGGAAAGGGAGGCCTTGCACCGCCTGGGCATCAAGACCCCCATACGGCGCCTGCCCTGGGGGGTGCGGCTGCCCCGGGAAGGGCCGCCCTCCCGCCAGTGGCTGGCGCAGTCCTGGCCGGAGCTGGCCGGGCGGCCCTTTCTCCTGTTTCTGAGCCGCCTCCATCCCAAAAAGGGGCTGGACCTGCTGCTGCCCGCCTTCGCCGCCCTGGCCCGGGACTTCCCCGACTGGCTCCTGGTGGTGGCCGGCCCGGACGAAGGCGGCTACCGGCGCACCCTGGAGCGGCTGGTTCAGGACCTCGGTCTCGGCCGCCGGGTCCTCTTCCCCGGCCTGGTCACCGGCCCGGCCAAGGCGGCGCTCCTGGCCCAGGCCCACTGCTTCGTGCTGCCTTCCTACTCCGAGGGCTTTCCGATGGCAGCAGCCGAGGCCTTGGGGTATGGCCGTCCCCTGGTGCTCACCTCCTCCTGCTATCTGCCGGAGGTGGCGGCTGCCGGCGCCGGCCTGGAAGTGCCCCCGGAGCGCCGGGCCCTGAGCGCGGCGCTGCGCCGGATGCTGGCCGACGACCGCCTCAGGGAAGATTGCAGCCGCCGGGCCCGGAAACTGGCGGCAGAGAACTTCACTTGGGAGGCCGTGGCCCGGGAGGCCGCGTCCTTCTACCGGGAGGTGGGGTAGGTGGCCTTCTTCCGCTTGGATCAGGTGGACCGTTCCGGCTACGATTACGGCCGGTCCCCCCTGGTGGTCTTCCTGTGGCTTTTGGTCCAGGGCACCCTGTTTCGCTTTTCGCCGCTGCCCTGCTATGGCTGGCGGCGCTGGCTGCTGCGGCTCTTCGGCTGCCGGGTGGGCACCGGGGCCATCGTGCGTCCCCGGGCCCGGTTCCATTACCCCTGGCGCATCGAAATCGGCGATTACGCCGCCGTGGGCGACGACGCCTGGCTCTATGCCGTGGCGCCCATCCGCCTCGGCAACCACTCGGTGGTGTCGCAAAAATGCTTCCTGTGCACCGCCGGACACGATTACGCCGATCCTTTTTTCCGCACCACCTCGGCTCCGGTGACCGTGGGCCATGGCGTCTGGCTGGCCGCCGATGTCTTTGTGGCCCCGGGGGTGACCATCGGCGACGACGCGGTCATCGGGGCCCGCTCCAGTGTCTTCCGGGACATGCCCCCCGGGATGGTCTGCTACGGCCATCCCTGCCGGCCGGTGCGGCCCCGTCCAACCGCCAGACCGCCGCTTTCCACCGCGGGTCCGGAGCCGCACGCGGCGGCCCGAACGCCCCATCTTTCCCGATGCCGGCCCCCCTCCGCAGCCTGAACGTGGCGGTGGACACCTGGCGCGACCTGGCCGCCGTCGCCGAGCTCCACCTCCGGTATCTCTCTTCCCGGCACCCTGCGGATCGCCGAACCAAGGCCCTGCTGACGCGGTATTACGAGGTCTGTCGGGACGACCGGGACACCGCCTTGATCACGGCGGACCACCGCGGCGAGCTGGTGGGTTACCTGTGCCTGATATCTTCCCTGCCCGACCTGTACCGACAACTGCTGAGGAAACATTGGCACGAGGCGATCGGTTTTGCATTGCGCCGGCTGGGGCACCACCCCCGGGAAATGATGCAGGAGTTTCTCCAGAAGATTATGCCGGCCATCCGGGAAAATATCCTTCCCCGTCACCGGGGAAAAAACCCCCTGCCGGCCGCGACCCCCGGGACCTTTGAATTGCGCCCCATCGTGGTGGTTCCCCGCTATCAGGGCACCGGCGCCGCCCCATTGCTGCTGAAGCGGGGGGAAGATTATCTGCGTTCCCGGAATCTGACCAGCTACTTTCTGCGGGTGGAGGCCCAGAATCAGCGGGCCTTTCATTTCTATGTAAAGTCAGGATTTCAGGTGGCCTGCCGGGACGGCAACGTTTTCCTGCTGACCAAGTCCCTGCCATGAGGCTCCTCATCACCACCCAGGTCTTCCCCCCGGAGGTGCATCCCAGTGCGGTCATGGTGCAGGAGCTGGCCCAAGCCGCGGCTCGCCAGGGCTGGGCGGTGACGGTGGCCACCGGCTTCCCCCACCACCCCCACGGCCGGCCCTTTCCCGGGTACGGCCGGGGGTGGCGCCGGGTGGAGCAGGTGAACGGCTTCCGGCTGGCCCGGCGGGGACACCTGATCCACCCCAGCCCGGCCTTGGGGATCCGGGCCCTGGTGATGGCCAGCCAGAGCGCCGCCATGCTGGCAGAGGGCTGGAGCGGGCCCCGGCCCGACGTGGTCATTTCCTACGGCCCGCCCCTGGTCGGCCCCCTGGCCTCCGCCCTGGCGGCCAGGCGGTGGCGGGCCCGGCTGCTCACGGTGATCTACGACCTCTACCCCGACATCCTCATTGCCTCGGGGCACCTGCGCCGCGGCCTGCTCCACCGATTGCTGACCCGGGCGGAGGCCCTGGTTTACCGCTGGTCGGACCGGATTCTGGTCCTCTCCCCGGGATTTCGCCGCACTCTCATGGCCGACAAGGGGGTGCCTCCGGAAAAGCTGGTGGTTCTGCCCGTCTGGCTGGACCGCCAGGATATCGTCCCCCTGCCCCGGGACAATCCCTGGCGCCGCGAGATGGGCCTGGCGCCGAAGACCTTCGTGGTAATCTATGCCGGCACCGCCGGCCTGGTGTCCGGCGCCGAGGTGGTCCTGGAAGCGGCCCGCCGGCTCGCCGGCCAGCCGGACATCCTCTTCCTCTTCGTGGGCGAGGGTCGGCTCAAGGAGCGGCTCCGGGCCCAGGCCGCAGCCCTGGGTTTGGCCAACGTGCGCTTCCTGCCCTTTCAGCCCCGGGAGCGCCTCAGTGAAGTGCAGGCCACCGCGGACGTGGGCCTGGTGACCCTGGCGCCGGGCCGGGGCCGGACCTCGGTGCCCAGCAAGGTCCTGGGCTATATGGCGGCGGCCCGGCCGGTGATCGCCTCCGTGGATGCGGGCTGCGACACCGCAGCCACCCTCCGGGAGGCCGGCTGCGGCCTGGTGACGCCGTCGGGGGACGGCGCCGCCCTGGCCGCCGCGGTGGGCCAATATTACCGCGCCCCCGACGTCCGGCGCCGGGACGGCCGCCGGGGCCGGCACTATTTCCTGGCCCACTTTGAAAAGGAGGCGGTCCTCAGCCGGTATCTGCACCTCATCGCCGACCTGAAGGGCAGGGGAGAATCGCGGTGAATGCGGAAATCATGGCGGAATGGTTCCGGCGTCAGGGCCGGCAGGTCAGGCGCACGGCCAGCAGCTACTGGGTGGAGATGGGGTTTCGGGTGTACCAGGCCTTCCCCTATCACTGGCTCATCCACCCGTCCGGGGAGGAGCTGAATTGGTTACTGAAAGGTCAAAGGAACATCGGCCTGCGATATTCCACCTTTCCGGACCTGCCTGCCGGTTTGCCCAGCTATCACGTGGTCCGGGAGTCCGGAACCTACGACCTGGACACCCTGGGCAAATGGGGACGGAAAAATGTCCGCCGGGGCCTGAAAAATTGTCAGGTGGAGCCGCTCCCTTTAAGCCGCCTGGCCGACGCGGGCTGGCGGCTCCAGCAGGACACCTTGCATCGGCAGGGGCGGCAGGTAAGAATCTCCCGCCGACAGTGGTCCCGCCTCTGCCTGGCCGCCGCTGACTTGCCGGGTTTTGCTGCTTGGGGGGCCTTCGTGGACGGACGCCTGGCGGCCTCGGTCCTCACCTTCCAGATGCAGGATTGTGGGTACCTGCTTTATCAGCAATGTCTCCGCGATTATCTCCCTGCCCGGGTCAACAACGCCCTTAGCTTTGTGGTCACTCAAGCCCTGCTGAAGCAACCCGGCATCAGGAGCATCCTGTATGGGCTGCATTCCCTGGATGCCCCGGCCAGCGTGGACGAGTTTAAATTCCGCATGGGCTACGCCGCCAAGCCGGTGCGCCAGCGGGTGGTCTTTCATCCCTGGCTCGCGCCCCTGTTCAACGGCTGGTCCCACGCCGCGGTGCGCCGGCTCCTGGGGTGGCGTCCCGGCAACCCCTTGCTGGCCAAAGCCGAGGGCATGATGCGGTTTTACCTGGAAGGCAACGGTGGGGGAGGCAGCCGCCCTGAGGGCCTGAGTCCGGTCAGGAACCCCTGGCTCGGGCGAAGTACTCCTGCACGGCCCCGGTGACCAGCTCCAGTTGGCTGGCGGTGAGGCCCGGAAAGAGCGGCAGCGTCACCTCCCGGGCGGCCACCGCCTCCGTCTGCGGCAGGCGGTGGTCGTGGCCCGGGGGCCAGAGGCGGCGATAAGCGGAAAAGGTGTGCACCGGCGGGTAGTGAATGCTGCTCTGAATACCCCGCTCTCTTAAAAACTCCAGAAAGGCCAGGCGGTTCTCCCCGGCCGGCAGCAGGATGGGGAAGAGGTGGCAGGCCGAGGCGGTGAGGTCCGCGTCCAGGAAAGAGAGCTGCACCGGGGGCAGCTCCCTGAGTTTTTCCCGATAGCGGCGGGTGTGCTGCCGCCGGCGGGCATTGGCCTCCTCCAGGCGGGCGAGCTGCACCAGGCCCAGGGCGGCCCGCATTTCGTCCAGCCGGTAGTTGAACCCCGGGGTCACCACATCGTAGCTGAAGCTATGGCCCCGGTGCCGGTCCCAGGTCAGCGTGGTCATGCCGTGGGAGCGCAGGAGACGCAGCCTTTCGGCCAGTTCGTCATCGTCGGTGACCACCATGCCGCCCTCGCCGGTGGTCAGGTTTTTGTTGGCAAAAAAGCTGAAGCAGCCCGCGCTCCCGCCGGTGCCCACCCTCCGGGGGCCGGCCGGAGTGGGATAAAGAGCGCCGGGCGCATGGGCGCAGTCCTCGATGACCTTCAGGCCGTGGCCCGCCGCCAGAGCCCGGACCGCCTCCAGGTCGCAGGCGTAGCCGCCGTAGTGCACCGCCAGAATGGCCCGGGTGCGCGGGCTGAGCTTGCGGGCCGCGTCCGCCACGGACAGGTTGAGGTCGTGGGGGCCGGCGATGTCCACGAACACCGGCCGGGCCCCGGTGTACAGAATGGCATTGACGCTGGCCACAAAGGTCAGGGACGGGCAGAGGACCTCGTCCCCCGCTTTGAGCCCCAGGGCCAGACAGGCCAGGTGCAGGGCCGCGGTGCCGCTGGCCACCGCCAGGGCATGCCTGCTGCCCAGGAACGCCGCAAATCGCTGTTCAAATTCCTGGACCCGGGGCCCCATGGAGAGCCAGCCGGACCGCACCACCCGGCAGACGGCTTCCACTTCCTCCGGCCCCAAGCTGACCTCGGCCAGGGGCACCCGCCACCTCCAAGCCTCGGGGTCAGACATTATAGATCTCCGGCTTGTAGCGGCCGAGGTGCTCTCTGATAAAGCCGATGGTTTTGCTAAGGCCCTCCTCCATCCCCACCCGGGGCTCCCAGCCCAGCAGTTCCCCCGCCAGGCGGCGGTCACAGACCAGCTCCAGCACCTCGCTGGCTGCGGGCCGCACCCGCCGGTCTTCGGTGACCAGCTGCTTGCCGCCTCCGGTGAGCTCGGCGATTTTGGCCGCCAGCGCCCCGATGGTCATGGGCTGCCCGGCGCCGATGTTGATCACCCGGCCCACGGCCTGCGGGTTTGCCGCCACCCGGAGGAATCCCTCCACGGTGTCGCTCACGTAGGTAAAATCCCGCACCGGGGTGAGGCTCCCCAGGCGGATGGTCGGGCCCCCCAGCGCCTGGCTGATGATGGTGGGAATGATGGCCCGGGCCGACTGCCGGGGCCCATAGGTATTAAAGGGCCGGATGGTGGCCACCGGCACCCCGAAGGAGAGGTGGTAGCTTTCGGCCAGCTTGTCCGCCCCGATCTTGCTGGCCGCATAGGGCGACTGGCCCTTGAGGGGGTGGGCCTCGTCCATGGGCGTATACTGGGCGGTGCCGTAGGTCTCGCTGGTGGAGGTGTGGACAACGCGCTCCACCCCTTGCATCCGGGCGGCTTCCAGGAGGTTCAGGGTGCCGGTGCAGTTCACCGCCACAAACTGGGAAGGGGCCAGATAGGAATAGGGGATGGCGATGAGCGCGGCCAGATGAAAGACCACCTGACAGCCGCGCAGGGCCCGGGCCGTACTGAAGGGGTCGGTGACGTCGCCGGGGACCACCTCCAGCTCTCGGCGCACCGCCGGCGGCACCAGCTCCAGGAGGCCCCAGTCGTTCCGGGAGTTGTAGCGCACCAGGGCCCGCACCCGGGCCCCCAGCTCCACCAGTCGCTGCGCCAGATGGCTGCCGATAAAGCCGCCGGCCCCGGTGACCAGGACCCGCTTGCCACGCCAATCCATGGGAGGGTTCCCTGAGGGTTGCTGCTGCTCCCAGGGTAGCGCCCCATCCCCCGGATGTCAAACGAAACCGGCCCTTCAGGTGATGGACTGCTGCACCACGAGCCGCAGGTCGGCGCTCTTGTCAATGGTGCCGTCCGGGTAGCGCACCCGCAGTTCGCCCACGTACGGACCGGCTTCCTGGTCCAGGTCGCTGGCGGTGAGAAACACCGTGACGATCCCCGCCGCCGCCTGGGCCTTTTGAAATTCCTCATCCCCCTTGGAAAACACGTAGGCCGCGTCGCTTTTGTCCCGCTTCACCCCCAGAAACAACTCCGCCCCGGAAAGGTTCACGGGATTGCCGTTCTCTTTGACGGTCAGGGTCACGGTCTTGGCTTCCTTCTGCTTGAAGGTCAACACCTCAGTCATGCAACGTCACCTCCATCTGGGGGGATGAAAGGGCCACCTCCAGGTGCCCCACCGGCTGCGCCTCAATGTGGAACTCCCCCGAGGGCACGGGAAGATACCCGGTCGCCGGCGGACTCAAGGCCACCTGCAACTTTTGCTTCTCCGTCAGGGTGAGCACATCCCTATAAGTTGCAAACCCCGTCTGGCTGACGGTCAGTTGGAAGGGCCCCAGGTTGAACCGGCGGATATGGGGAAAGTCGGGCACCGCCACGGGGTCGAATCGCCAGAAGCGGCTGGTCACCGTCTGCCGGGGGATGGTGCCGTCCTCCCCGGTGCTCGCCTGAAAGGCCACCGCCCCCTGGTTGTCCCGCAGGGTGACGGTGGCCCCGCTCACCGGCCCGCCGCTCTGGTCGGACACCCCCAGCTCCAGGGTGAATTTCTCCCACAGGGTGGCCTCGTGGGCGCTGCTGTTCCAGCCGACGGCGGTGTAGAGGGCCGCGGTCTGAGGCCGCGAGCTGCCTGCAACCGTAACCCGGAGCCGGATAAAGTAGCCGGTGAAGCCGTCAATGGTGGTGGCGGTGAAATCATACTGCTGCTGGTAAGGCGACTGGAACCAGATCTTGCCGTCCTGGGCGAACTGCACCCCGTTCACCCGGGTGCCGTCCCACACCACCCCCTGCCACATCCCCCGGGATTCCAGGTCCACCCAGGCGCCTCTGATGTAGCCCTCCCACACATACTGATTGTCCAGGTTGGGGCTGTGGAGCACCATCCTGAGGTAGTTGCGGGCCCCCGCGGCGCCGAAATAGAGGCAGTCCCCCACCTTGGGGGCGCTGCCGCCATAGAGGGGCACGGGCGCCCCTTGGGCGGTGTGGTCGGTGAACGTCCCGGTTGCCTGGTCGAACACCTTGAGGCAGTAAGTGGGCCCGGCAATGAGGACCTCGGGGTGATCGCCGGTCCTGGTCATGGCCAGCTCCGGCAGCGCCGGCCGGGGATTGACCACCTCCAGATAGCTGGTGGGGTAAACGGCCCGGAGGCTCACCGGGTAGTCGGCGGCGCCGCTGGCCAGTTGGCAGTCCGTCAGGGTGGTACGGGAAAACAGGTACGGAGTTGACACCAGGCAATCCACCAGGTGGGCATTATCGTCCGGGTAGCGACCGTCGGCGTAGCAGCGCAGGGTGGTAAGCTCCGCCTCGGACCCGGGATAGGGGCCCACCACCGCGTCCAGGTGCTCGCCCTTCCGGATGGCCGGCTGCCAGCCGGGGTTGATGGTGACCCCGCCGTCCGTATAGGGGCGGCCCAGGATGCGGCCCCCGTAATTCCGGGTGTTAACCGTGGTGGTGGTGAAGACGCCTCCCACATAGCTGTTATACAGGAGCAGCAGGGCCGTCCGGTCCGCCACCATGGCCGGGACGCCGCCGGTGCTGGTCTTTTCGCCGATTTGCAGGTAGGAGAGGTCAAAAAAGGAGCTGGAGCCGTTGCCGAAGGCCACGCAGCCGCTGGTCATCTTGAAGCGGCTGCTCATCTTCGGATAGACCGGGAAAAAGTAAAAGTCCTGGATTTGCTGGCAGCCCACCTCCGGGTGGTTGGCCGCAAACCAATCGTAGAGCTCCTGGGGGGTCAGGGGCGCGGCGTCGGTGTAGCCGGTCCACTCCACCGTGGCATCGCCGCCCTGGACCTTTTGGCTGCTCTGGGCCCCGCCTTCGGTGACGGCCGTGAGGGCCGCCAGCCGGCAGCGGATCCACATGAGGTTGTAGGTCCCGCCCAGATGGCAGTAAGTCAGGATGGGCGGGCAGTTGAAGCTGACGATTCTCTCGCCGGGGTTGCGGAAGCCGTTGGTGCCGTCGGCCAGGCCGGGGACCGGGGTCCACACCGGCATACCCACGCCCTGATAGCGGCTGTATTCCCACACCAGGGTGTAGGTGCCCGCCATGGGGGTGCCGATGCAGAATTTCAGGTTGCTGATCCCCTGGACGCCGGGGTTGACCCCGAAATAGAGGGCGTCATTCACCTGGGGTGCGTCCGGGAAATAGTCGAAGTCGCACTGGTCCTTCAGGTTCCCGCTGAAGTTCACCCCGCCCCCGGTGGCCCGCAGGATTGCCGCCAGGTCCTTGTAGGTGTTGTACACGATGGGCATTTACTGTGGCTCCTTGCCGGTGAGCTCCCGGATTTCCGCCCGCAGACAGGCGAGGTCCCATTCCACCCGCTGCCGCCAGGCCTGCAGACCCTCATTGTAGCGGTCCAGGACCTCCTGAATGCGCACCTTGGCACTGGCCGGGGTCACGTCCTTGGGAATCCCCTGCCTTTCCGCCTTCAACTCCTCCAGCCGCTGCCGCAAGGCCGTCAGATTGACCCGCTCCTGCCGAACCCTGAGGACAAATTCCTCTGCCATGGCCCCCTCTTCCCCTCTGTGCTCGCCAGCCGCCGGCCGGGACCTGCCCCGCCGGAATGGCCTCACCTTACGCCAAATCCCCGCCCCGTTTCCAGAAAACCCGGGACACCTGGCCCCCTCCTGGAGAGCCAAGTCCATCAGGTCGGTTGACAGCTTTTCTGCCATGGCGTACATTAAATGCGGCGCGCGGAAGTGCCAGGCTCACTGGTGGGGCCCCCGGACTTCAAATCCGGTGTGCCGTCTGAGGAAGGCGGCGGGTGGGTTCGATTCCCATGCACTTCCGCCAGGCCATTTTACTAAGGCGCAAGACCGCGGCCGGAGCGCCCCTCGTGCAAGCGATGCCCGTCATCGGGAAGGTTCCCTGCCCCTGTCCTGCCCCAACTCAGACACAGCCAAGGAGATTCGCATGACTACCATTAAGAAGGGACAGTATGTCCAGGTGCATTACACCGGCACCCTGGATGACGGCACGCAGTTTGACTCCTCCGAGGGCCGCCAGCCCCTGGAATTCCAGGCCGGCAGCGGTCAGGTCATCCCCGGTTTCGAGGAAGCCGTGTGCAGCATGGCCGTCAACGACGAGCGGCAGGTCACCATCCCCGCGGCGCAGGCCTACGGGGAAGTGCGGGACGACTTGCAGCGGGACTTTCCCGTGAGTATGCTGGGCGAGGACACCGTGGAAGTGGGCCAGACCGTGTGGTTCCGCAGCCCCAACGGCCCCATCCAGGGAAAGGTCGTGGCTCTGAACCCGGAGAACTTTACGGTGGACTTCAACCACCCCCTGGCCGGCCAGGACCTCCACTTCCGGCTGAAGCTGGTGGGGGTAACCGATGAACCCACCCAACGGCAGATGGGCTGCTCCTGCAGCGGCGGCAGCTGCGACACCTGCTGAGGGTTGGCTGCCTGAGGAAGGTTGCACCAGGGGAGGGCCGACAGGATCCGGCTCTCCCCTTTCCCGTCCCAACCCCCCGATACGGGATTGGGGAAGGGTCACTCACCCTGGCGCCCGAAGGGGGGCGGCGGCGGACATTCAGGTCCGCCCGGCGGTCCGGGGCCGCGCCACCGGCCCCCCCGTCCCGGTCCCCGGCCGGCCGGGAAGGCGGCGAAGCGCTGCTCCAGGAAGGCCGCCATGGCAGCCCGCTGCTCCGCGTCCAGATGCTGTTGCAGCCGCAGCAGATGCTGCACCACCTCTTCCTCCAGCTGCCCCTGGAGGCGGCTGATCTCCCTGACCTTGCCCTGCACCGCCGGCCAGGCCGGCAGCGGCTCGGCCTTCATGAGGTTGAGCAGCTCCTGGCGCTTGGCTCGCAACTCCTGCCGCATTTCCCGCAGGCGCCGCTGATGCTCCGGCACCAGCCGGCGCAGGGTCTGGCGCTGCTCCGGCTTCAGGTTCAGCCGCCCCAACAGCTCCCGGAAGGGGGGCGGCCCCGCCTCCTCCCGGGCGGCCTGCCGATCCTGATACCGCAGATAGGCAACGGCGCCGATGGTCCCCGCATTCAACGCCAGGCTGAACACCACCAGGTAGAGCAGCCAATCCCGCTTCATGCGCTGCCGTCCTCATCCTCCAGGGGGGAGGTGCCCCGGTCTCCCCAGGAGCCCGGAAAATCCCGCAGGACCTCCTCCAGAGCCGCCAGTTCGGTGCCGTTGCCGTTCGGCAGGGAATAGAGCTGTTGGGTGAGGCTGCCGCCCGCCACCATGCCCAGCACCAGGGAGGCCGCCAGGGTCAGAGCCCGCCATCCGGCCGCCCGCCGGGGATGGAGGCGGCGGCGCACCTTGCCGGCCACGTCCGGGGGGGCCGCCGCGCTCAGGCCAGCCAGCGCCGCGGTCAGCCGCTCCAAGGCCGCCAGTTCGCTCCGGCAGGCCCCACAGGCGGCCAGATGACGGGCCACTTCCCGGCTCTCCCCGGCCGTGGTCTCCCCGTCCAAATAGGCGGACAGCCGCTCCCTGACCCGGTGACACTCCATGAACTTGCCTTTCCTTAATAAAAAATAACCCAGGCCCGCAGGCAATCCGGCGGGTCCGTCCCCCCGGAAATTTCACTCACCGGGCCTTTCTTTTTTTCCGGCTGACTTTATTTTTATTCCAAAAGGCCCCACGCGGGCCAAGGAAAATTTTTCAGGAGGTTCATTTATGTTATCGCAGATCCCCATTGATCTCACCAAGGTGAGCAGCGCCGACCGCGACAAGGAAATCCTCCGGGCTGCCATCATCGCCGAGCTGGATGCCGTGAACCTTTACGAACAGATGGCCGGACTCACCGACAACCCCCATCTCCGCACCATCCTGCTGGATGTGGCCAAGGAGGAAAAGACCCACGTGGGGGAATTCCAGGCCCTGCTGCTGCGGCTGGATGAAGAACAGGCCAAGGAGCTGGCCCACGGCCAGGAGGAGGTGGAGGAACTCATCGGCAAGTGAAGGGCCGGTCCCGGGGCCGGCTTGCATTCCGGCGCCGGGATCATACAATAAGACAAGATGTGCACATTTCAGCAGGGAGGGGCCGCCGCCGTCGGCGCCCTTCCCCAAAGGATACCGGCCCGATGAAATACCGTCGCCTGGCGCGCAGACTCCTTTTGGCCGCCGTGCTGCTGGCGGTCGTGGGCATCGCCGGCTTGGCCCAGGCCGCCGTCCGGGGGCAAAGCGCCGCCCTCTTTTATGAGGCCCTGGCCCCGCACGGCCAGTGGATTGTTTATGGAAACTACGGTCCGGTATGGTATCCCGGCAAGGTCTCCCAGGATTGGCGCCCCTATCTGGACGGCCGCTGGGTGCCCACCGACATGGGCTGGGTCTTTGAAACCCCCGAACCCTGGGGCTGGGCCACCTACCACTACGGCAACTGGATGCCCACCCTGGATTTTGGCTGGGTCTGGGTCCCGGGGAGCACCTGGTACCCCTCCACCGTGGCTTGGCGCACCAGCCGGGACTATATCGGGTGGGCGCCGGTGCCCCCGCCCTTTTTCACCCCGCCCCCGGCCTTTGCCGGCGGCGCCTTCTTGACGCCGGGGACGCCGGTTGCCAGCCTGCTGACCCCGTTTTTCTTTACCTTCTGCCCCACGTCCAGCTTTCTTTTGGGCTTCGGCCTGCCCTTCGCCCCGGCCTACTCTTTCTTTAACTGCGGCTGCCTGGTGCCGTTTGGGCTTTTCCCCACTTTCTTCCCCAGCACCGCCTTCCTGACGAATTTCTTTTCCCCCTTGCCCTTCCATTCGGGATTTTTCGCCTTCGGCCCCGGCTTTGCCTTCATCGGCCAGGTGACGCCGGTGAAGCTGGTGCAGATCAACCTGTTCGTCAAAAATCTCAACATCACCAAGGTCAAGAACCTGGTGCCCCCCCAGCCCGTTCTCCAGAAAATGCCCCAGTTGGCGGAGGTGGTGCCCGCCCCGCTGCTGAAAGGCCAGCCCCTTAAAGTGGAGCCGGCGGCGGACCGCACCCTGGCCGAAAAAGGCTTCCTGAGGCCCGATGTCTCACCGCTGCCGGCGCACCTGCCGGCGCTGAAAGACGGAATTCCCCAGGCCATTACCGTGCCCTTCGCCACCCGGGTGGGGCCGGAAGCCCTCCAAGGGGTCAAGGGCGCCGGGCTGCCTGCCAAGGCCTTGGATCCCAAGCTGGCCCAGCAGGTTCAGGCCGCGCCCCCGGTCCGGCCGGCACCCGTCCCCCCGGCCCGGCCCGAAGAAACGGCCCGGGAGACGCCGCGCGCCGAGGTTCCTCCGGCCGCCGTCCCGACGGGGGAGCCCGGCCGCCGCCGGGGCGCCCGCATGATCGAGCTGAACCGGGAGGGCGTGCCCGTCACCCGGCAGCCGGAGGCCCCGCGCCTTCGGGAGGCTGCCCCCCCTGTCTCTCCGGCGCCCGAGGCCCCGGTAACCCGGGGAGCCCTGCCCCGTCGGTCAAAGGAGGCGGTGGCGCCCACCCCTGAGCCGCTAACCCCGCCCGTGGCGCCGCAGCCGGAGCGCCTCCAGGAACTGCAACGACAACAGCAGATTCGCCAGCAACAACTGCAAGAGCGGCAGCTGCGAGGGCAACAGGAACTCACCACCCGCCAGCTCCGCCGCCTGGAACAGCAGCGCCGGCAACTGGAGATGAGGCCCGGACGCCCCGCGGCCCCGCCTCCCCGGCCGCAGACCCCAGGACCGCGGCTTCAGTCCCCGGCCCGCCCCGGCGCGGGGGTCCCTCCGGCTGACGTCACGCCCCGGGGCGGCGGCCTGTCCGGGCGGGGGAGCTTCGGTTCGTTCGGCAGGTAGCGTACAGAGAAAAGAAGATGGGAGGGGGGCGGGGTGGCTGCCTCCGGCCCTCCCCGTGTTTTGGGGATTACGGCTTGGCAGCGGTGAACAGGGCCCCTTCGGTATAGGGAGAGCTCTTGTAGCCGCTGTAGCCCACCAACCGGGCCTGGTGAAAGCCGGCCTGCTTAAGAAGGGCCAGGAACTCCGTCCCCGGTATGGCCCCGCCGATTCACTGGTACCAGTTCTCGAGGCGGTCCTGGCGCTCCGCAGGAAGTTCCGCCACCAGCACCATGTCCGCCAACCGCACCCGGCCCCCGGATCGAAGGACCCGGAAAATCTCCGCCATAGCCCGGGCCTTGTCCAGGGTGAGGTTCAGGGCGCCGTTGCTGATAACCACGTCAAATTGGGCGTCCTTAAAGGGCAAAGATTCCGCCGGGGCCTGCTCAAAGGCGGCGTGGGCCAGCCCCAGCTGCGCTGCGAAGGCCCGGGCCTTGGCCACCATCTCCCGGGTGAGGTCGATGCCCGCCACCCGGCCGGCGGGGCCCACCTGCCGGGCGGCCAGCAGCGCGTCCAGGCCGGCCCCGCAGCCCACGTCCAAAACCCCGGCCCCCGGCGGCAGCGGCCCCAGGGCGAAGGGGTTGGCCACCCCGCAGCACGAGGCCACCAGCTCCCCGGGCAGGTCCTGCCAGGCTTCCGGGGGATATCCCAGCCCTTTCAACCCCTCTTCGCCGGTGGGATATCGGAAACAGCCGCGGGCCGCATCCGCCACCTGGGCGTACTTTTCCTGGATTTTCTTCCGCACCTGGTTGGCTTCCTCGGCGGTCGGCTGCATCGCCCGCTCCTGCTTTTTCCCCACATTGTATCGGCGATCCCGGGATTCGGCAACGCCGCCCGCGCCGGGAGTGGCCCGCCGGGGCCGGATATGCTAAGGTCAAGGGAGAGGCTGCCATGAAGGATCTTTCGGCAAGACTGGGGCTCCTGAACCACCTGGCGGAGCGCCTGGCCGCCCGCCGGGAGGAGCTGGCCCGGGCCGCAGGCGAGGATATCGGCACGCCCCACTGGCTGGGCCGGCTGGAGGTGGACCTGGCCGCCGAGCATCTGCGCACCATGTCCCAGGAGGTGCCCCAGGTGGCCGGCAAGGCCCCCTACGGGGTGGTGGCCGCCATCTTCCCCTACGACGCCGCGCCCGTCATGCTGGCCCGGGTGGGGGGCGCGGCGCTTCTGGGAGGCAACCGCTTCCGCTTTTCCTGCTCCTCCCAGACGCCCCGCCAGGCCCGGCTGCTGGCCGACATCACCGCGCCCTTTCCGGAAATCCAGGCGGTCACCGGCGTGGACAACCGTACCTTCGGGCGGCAGGTGGCGGCCGACCCCCAGGTCCGGGTGCTCTTCATTTCCGGCGGCGCTGAGGTGGGCGCCGTCTATGCCCGGGAGATGGCCTCCTTTGACAAGCTCTTTTTCGCCGGCCCCAGCGGCCTGCCGCCGGTGCTCTTCTTTAGGGACGCGCCCCTGGCGGCGGCGGTGCCCTTCCTGGTGCGCCGGGCCTTCCTGAACGGCGGCCAGTATTGCACCTGCCCCAAGCGGGCCTATATCCATCGGGACCTCTTCGACGACGCCAAGGAGCAGATCCTGGCGCAGATGGCCGCCATCAAGGTGGGGGACCCGGCGGACCCGGAGACCTGGATCGGCCCCCTCAGGGTGGCCCGCACCCGCACTCTCCTGGAGCGGGCCCTGGCGGCGATGCCTGACCCCCGCTTCCTGGTGCCGCCCCTTCGGGACCGATCCTGCCAAGGCCCCTTCCTGATGGAGACCCGCCAGCCACCCGACCTGGAACTCTTCGGCCCCTTCCTGGCCCTGACCCCGGTGGCCGACGACCAGGAGGCCGTGGCCCGGGTCCTGGCCAGCCGCTACCCCATGCTCACCGCCTTTTTCGGCACCCCGCCCCCGGGCGCCCGGGAGCAGCTGGCCCAAACCTTCGGCATGGTCTATGACAACCCCGACTTTCTCTTTACCCCGCTGCGTCTGCCCTTCGGCGGCAAGGGCGCCAGCGGCTGGATTCTGGAACGGCAGGACGGCCGGCCGGTGCAGCGGGACGGCGCCTTCACTTACGCCGCCGAACTGGTGCGCCCGTAATGGAAGGGAGGCCGGGGGTGCCTGGCTCCTCCGCCCTCCCCGCAAACTCCCTTTCCCAAATGGAGAGCAGTATGGACGTGGCCGGATTGTTGGCGGCCCTGGATTACCGGGAGGAACCCCTGGGGTTTTGTTACACCGACCAGGAGCCGGAAACCTGCCTGGCCCCCAAGCCGGGCAAACTCCCTTCGGCTGAGGCGGAAGCTCGGGGGGAGGTGGATTTCGGCGGCCTGTTCGCCGACTTTTCCTGCGTCATGGGCCATCTCTGGCGGGCCCGGCGCCAGGGCCAGGCCGCCTGCTTTGACCGGGAGCGCTTCGGCTGCCTGGGCGGGGCCTTCTACCTGGGCTTCCTGAAGCCCCAGCTGGATTTCATCGCCCGCTACGTCTCCACCGGCATCCCCGGCGTGGTGGAAGGCGAGCGCTACCTGGCCTCGCCGGAGGACTGTCGCCGCTTCTTCAACACCATCGATCCCCGTCCCGCGCCGGCCCGGTTCTGCGTCTTTCAGCCCTTAAGCCGTTTCGCCCCCGGGCAGGAGCCGGAAGTGGTCATCTTCTTCGCCCGGCCCGAAATCATCACCGGGCTCCATATGCTGACCGCCTTTGTCACCGGCGACTTTCAGGCCGTGGCCGCGCCCTTCGGGGCCGACTGCTCCCAGGTGGTCACCTGGCCTCTGAAATTTCTCCAGCAGGGGCGGCTCCAAGCGGTTTTGGGGGGCTTCGACCCCTCGGCCCGGAAATTTCACCGCCCCGACGAACTGAGCTTTGCGGTGCCCTGGGAGCTCTTTCGGCGCCTGGCGGAGCGCTGGGCCGAGTCCTTCCTCACCGGGGAAACCTGGGCCGGAGTGAAGAAAAAGATCCGCCACAGCCGCGAGGTGTGGGGGGAGGCATAAACCGTTGGCCAAGAGGGCCGGGGAGCTGTGGCGCCCCCGTCTGCGACGCGGCGAGGAGGCTTTGTGCCGAACCTGAGCCCCTGGCCCGCCACCTACCGGGAAGCCGTGGCTTGGCAGGAACTCTGGCGCCGCCTGGTGGTCATCGCCCCCCTGCGCTCCCCACCCCGACTGGTGGCCGGCGTGGACGCCACGTACGACCGGGCGGAGAAACGCGTCTTCGGCGCGGCGGCGCTCTATGCCTATCCCGGCCTGGAGTTGCTGGAGGCAGCCGTGGCCGCCGGCCCCTGCCCCTTCCCGTACATCCCCGGCCTCTTGAGCTTCCGGGAGATTCCCATCCTCCTTCAGGCCCTGAGCCGGCTCCGGCGCCGACCCCACCTGGTGCTGGCCGACGGCCAGGGCATTGCCCACCCCCGGGGCCCGGGGTTGGCCTCCCACCTGGGGGTGCTCCTCAACCTGCCGGTCATCGGGGTGGCCAAAAGCCGCTTGGTAGGGGAAGGCCGGGAGCCGGGGCCCGGGGCCGGCGCCTGGAGCCCGCTGTGCCTGGGGGGCCTGGAGGTGGGGATGATCCTGCGGACCAAAGAGGGCTGCAAACCCCTGTATGTTTCTCCCGGGCATCTCCTCTCCCTGGAGGACTGCCGGGAAATCACCCTGGGGTGCGTGCGTCGCTACCGCCTGCCGCTGCCGCTCCGGCAGGCCGACCTGCTCAGCCGCCGCCTAAGAAAGGAATTCAGCTCTTAGCCGGCCAGGAAGAAAAACCGGGAGGGAAGAGATCCGCCCAATAGAGGCGCTGCCGGTAGATGGAACAGAGGGCGCTCTGGCAGTTCCGGCAGCACCCCAGCCGGGCATCCCATTCCCGCCACAGACAGTTTTGGCACTCCTCCCGGATGTCCCGGTTCAGACACATTATTCCCACTTCACCGAAATTCATGGCATCAACCGGGCGACCGGTCCTCCCCCTGCTCCCGATCGTTTGCTTGCTTGGAAATATGCACGCAATTCTTGCAGATGTCTAACCCATGTAAAACAAAATTGCCGGATTGTCAAATTTTTGTCACTGAAAAATTTTCCCCGACCGCACGGAACAACCCCTGCCGGAGAAAACCGGGATTGTTCTCCACCGAAGCAGTCCGGGAACGTGGCGCAGGGGCGGCAGGGTAGGTGGTGATCTGCGGGGGAAAGCAGGCGGCCGGGCCGGGAGCGCCTGGGGCGCAGGCGAGCGCGGCGGCCAGGTTCGGTTTGCTCCAACTTGCCCTTCGCCTCAGCCCTGGCCGGCCTGGGCCGCAGACGCCGTGTCTTCCTGCTGCACGGCGTCCTGAACCACGTTCTCTGCCGTCCAGCCGGCGCAGATGTGGAACTTGCCCACCCCCTGCTGCAGGCGGTCGCAGAAGCCCTTGTATTTTTTGGTCCAGTGCCGGCAGGTGGAGCAGACCTTCAGGGGACGCTTAAGATGTACGGTTGCCATGAGTGAGGCTGCCTTAAAACGGTGAGGATTTGATGAGCTCCATGTTACTCCCGGCCCGGTTGCCGGTCAAGGCGGAAATGGTCATAGCCTCCCCCGGTGATGACCCGCTCCCCGGAGGGCCCCTGGAGCACCACTTCCTGGCCCTCCACCACTACTCCCAGCCGCAGCGGCGGGGGGAGACCGGCCTCGGCAAAGGTTCGGGTCAGAAGGGCGGCGGGTTGGGGCGAGGTGAACAGGAGCTGGTAGTCCTCCCCGCCGGCCAGGGCCAAACTTAGGGGGTCCTGCTTCAGCGCCGCCGCCACGGCCAGGACGCCTGGCGTCAGCGGCACCGCCTGGGCCTCCAGGCGGGCCCCTACCCGGCTCTGGCGGCAGATGTGCCCCAAGTCCGAGGCCACGCCGTCCGAGAGGTCAATGAGGGCCGTGGCCAGGCCTTTGGCGGCCAGCAGACGCCCGGCCGCCACCTGGGGGGTGGGATCCAGGTGCGCCCTGGCCAGGGGCGCCCGCACCGCCTCCGGCAACGCCAGGCCCCGGCGCAGCGCCTCCAGGCCCGCCGCGGCCTCTCCCAGGGGCCCGGTGACATAGATGCCGTCCCCCGTCCCGGCGCCCGCCCGGGTCAGCATCTCCCCCTTGGGCACCCTCCCCAGGACCGCCACGGTAATGGCCACGCCCCCGGGCGAGGCCACCGTGTCCCCGCCGATGACCGCCACCCCGTATGCCCCGGCCATCTCCCCCAGCCCCCGGCCGACCTCCAGGGCCTGTTCAAGATCCCGATGAGGCGGCCAGCCCAGGGAGAGCAGGGCATATTGAGGGACGCCCCCCATGGCCGCAATATCGCTTAAGTTGACGGCCAGGGATTTCCGCCCCAACTGCCGGAGGGAGGTGTAGCCCAGGTCGAAGTGCACCCCCTCCAGCAGGGTGTCCATGGTCCACAGGAGGTAGTCCGGCCCTTGCTGGTCCAGCGCCGCGCAGTCGTCCCCGATGCCCAGGACCACCCCCCACGGCGCGGCCCCGAAAATCTCGGCCAATCCGGCGATGAGGCCGAACTCCCCGGCGGGCGGGCGGCTCATTCAGATAATTTCCAGGGCGCTGAAAAAGAAGGGAATTTCCACCCCGGCCGTGTCCGGGCCGTCGGAGCCGTGCACCGCGTTCTTCTCCTTGTCCAGGGCCAGGTCCTTGCGGATGGTGCCGGCCGCCGCGTCCTGGGGGTCGGTGGCCCCCATGAGGTCCCGCCAGCGCTGGATGGCGTCCTCTCCCTCCAGCACCAGGGCCACGATGGGCCCGGAACTCATGAACCGGGTGAGGCTGTCGAAAAAGGGCCGCTGGCTGTGCACTGCATAGAAGGCCCGGGCCTGCTTTAAGCTCAGCCGCAGCCGCTTCAGGGCCAGAATTTTCAGGCCCGCCGCCTCCAGGCGCCGGATGATCTCCCCGGTAAGCCCCCGGCTCACCGCGTCCGGCTTGATCAGGGCCAACGTTCGCTCCACCGTCATAGGGTTCTCCTGTGTGCAGGTTATTGGGAGTGGGTGTCAAGCGCCGGAGGGCCCTTACCTCTCCCCCAAACCCCCTTCCCCCCTCCCTTATGCTTTGGCGGGTTGGGGGGCGGCGCGGCGGAAGGGCAGGGACCCCAGGTCCCCGGCCCTGCCCGCAGCTTACTTCTCCACCTTGCCGAAGTGGTCGAATTGCAGGGTGAAGGTGCCCCGGCCTTGGGTAAGGGAGCGAAGCGCGGTGGCGTAGCCGAACATGGCGGCCAAGGGCGCCTGGGCGGTGATGAGGCGCACCGGCCCCTTGGCGGTGAGCTGTTCGGTCTTGCCCTTCCGGGCGTGCAGGTCGCCGATGACCTCGCCGGTGAACTCCTCCGGCGTGATGATCTCCACCTTCATGATGGGCTCCAGCAGCACCGGCTGGGCCGCGGCCATGGCCTGCTTTACGGCGGTCATGGCCGCCACCCGGAAGGCCATTTCGGTGCTTTGGCCTTCCTTCACCTGGGCGTCCAGGAGGGCGCAGGCGATATCCACCGCCGGGTGCCCGAACACCGGGCCGCCCTCCAGGGCCTCCCGCACGGCCTGCTCGATGACCGGCACGAAGGCCGCAGCCGGGTGCTCCTCCGGCAAAAACGAGGTGAAGGTGTGGCCCGCGCCCCGGGGTCGGGGGGCCAGGCTCAGGCGCACCTCGGCGAAGTGGTGTTTGCCGGCCAGCTCCCGGTCAAAGAGACCGCTGGCCTCCGCGGCCTGGGTGATGGTTTCCCGGTGTACCACCTGGGGCCGCCCGGCCCGGAGGCGCGTGTTAAATTCCCGTTCCAGGCGGTGCAGCACCACCTCCAGGTGCAGCTCCCCCATGCCGGACAGCAGGGTCTGGCCGGTGTCCTCATCGGTGTGCACCCTCAGGCTGGGGTCCTCCTCGGCCAGCCGCGCCAAGGCGGGCCCCAGGCGTTCCTGGTCGTCCCGGGTCTCGGGCTCGATGGCCAGGGAGATCACCGGCACGTACGAGCTGATGGGCTCCAGCACGATGGGGCGGTCCGGAGTGCACAGGGTATCGCCCGTGGTGGTGAATTTCAACCCCACCAGGGCCACGATGCTGCCGGCCCGGGTCTCCTCCAGGGGCTCCCGCTTGTTGGCGTGCATCCTGAGGATGCGGGCCACCTTCTCCGTCACCCCCTTGACCGGGTTATAGACCTCCTGCCCCACTTTCAGGGTACCGGAGTAGAGGCGCACGTAGGTGAGGCGCTGGCCGGCGAAGAGCTGGATCTTGAAGGCCAGGGCCGCCAGCGGCCCCTCCGTCTGGGTGGGACGGCTCTCCTCCTCGTGGGTGAGGGGGTTCTCCCCCCGCACCGGCGGCACCTCCAGGGGGTTGGGGAGAAAATCCTTGATGCCGTCCAACAGCGGCTGGATGCCCTTGTTCCGCAGGGCCGCGCCGGCGTAAACCGGCACCCCCTTCAGGGCCACGGTGGCCCGGTGCAGGGCCGCCTGGATCTCGGCGGCAGTGACCTCCCCCTCCCCCAGGTAAACCTCCATGAAGGCGTCGTCCGCTTCGGCCAGGGCCTCCAGCAGCGCCTCCCGGCGGGCTGCCACTTCTTCCCGGAACTCCGGCGGGATTTCCAGCTCCTGGAAGACCGCCCCCAGGCTCTCTTCCTCCCAGGAGAGCGCCGTCAGGGTGAGCAGGTTGAACACCCCCTGGAAGCGGTCCTCCTCCCCCCAGGGGATGGTGATGGGCAGAGGATGGGCGCCCAGCTTCTCTTTGAGGCTGGCCACCGCCATCCAGTAGTCGGCGCCGGGCCGGTCCAGCTTGTTGATGAAGGCCAGTTTCGGCACCCGGTAGCGGTCGGCCTGGTGCCAGACCGTCTCGGACTGAGGCTCCACCCCGCTCACCGCGTCGAACACCCCGATGGCCCCGTCCAGGACCCGCAGCGACCGCTCCACCTCGATGGTGAAGTCCACATGCCCGGGGGTGTCGATGAGGTTGATGAGCACCCCCTTCCACTGGCAGGTGGTCACCGCCGCAGTGATGGTGATGCCCCGCTCCTGCTCCTCGGGCATCCAGTCCATGGTGGCCGCGCCGTCGTGCACCTCCCCCATCTTGTGGGTGCGCCCGGTGTAGTAGAGGATGCGCTCGGTGAGGGTGGTCTTGCCCGCATCGATGTGCGCGATGATGCCGATGTTCCTGAGCTGTTCCAGCTTGACGCCCACGGCCGCACTTTCTTCCTGGTAAAATCTTTTCATTTCTAATGGAATTTGGCCGCGGTTGCAACTGTTAAACGTCCCAGGGGCCTCGGCCACCCCCGGCCCGTCTTCGGCCTTGGCTTTTTCTTCCAAGCGGGTTTAAATAAAGCATGCCCGCCACCGAATCCGCCTCCCTGCCGGAGCTGCGCTTCTGTCCCCGTTGCGGCGGGCCCCTGGGGCAGAAAGAAATCAACGGCCACCCCCGCCTGGTCTGCCGCGCCTGCGGCCGGGTACACTATGTCAACCCCGCGGTGGGCGTGGCCGTCATCGTCCGGCGCGCCGAGGCAATTCTTTGGGGCCGCAGGAAAGGCGGGCCTTTCGCCGGGGCCTGGTGCCTCCCCTGCGGTTACGTGGAGTGGGGCGAGGAGGTCCGGGCCGCCGCGGCCCGGGAGTTCCGGGAGGAAACGGGACTGGAGGTGGCCGTGGGCGAAGTGGTGGCTGTGCACTCCAACTTCCACGACCCCGCCCGCCTCACCGTGGGGGTCTGGTTCGCCGGCACCGTCACCGGCGGCATCCTTACCCCCGCCGACGACCTGGACGCCGCCGCCTTCTTTCCCCTGGAGGCCCCCCCGGCGCCGTTGGCCTTCCCCACCGACGCCCTGGTCCTGGCGGAACTGCGGGCCGGCAAACTGGCCCTCATCCCGGACTCGGCGGTTGTCTCAAGGGATTGAGGGGAGGGAGTAAGGGGCCGCCGCCCCTCAGCCCCCTCCCCCAAACAACTCCAAGTCCTCCAACTCTCTCAAATCCCTCAGAGACACCATGGCCACCCGCCGGTTGGCGTTGTCCAGCACCGCGAAGCTGAAGGTGGGATACCGCTCCTCTTCCAGGGTGAAGGCACCGGGCACCAGCAGATAGACGCTGTCCGGTTCCAGCCGGATGCAGGCCTTACGGGGCTTAAACTCCTGGGGCCGAAGGCAGTCATTGATGTACAGCAGGCGGTGCTCCGGCGGGCGGTAGTAGGTGAGACTGGGGACGTGGGTGTGGCCGTGGCAGAGGAGCAGGGGCGGCCGGCCCGCAGCCGGGGCGGCCAGGTAGTCCCCCAGTTGACGTCGGAAATGGGTCCAGACCAGGGCCCGGGTGTGGGCGATGAAGACGTTGCCGGGCAGAGCCAGCCCCATGCCGCAGGCAGTGGCCTCCGGCATCTGGGGCCCATGGAAGTCATAAACCCAGTAGAGGCGGCGGGGGGGCGGGCCGCTGAGCCAGGGGCGAAAGGCCTCCGGCGGGCAATCTCCCAAGGCGGCCAGGTCGGTGAGGCCTTGGGCTGCGAAAAAGGCAAACAGCGCCGGGAGGCCGGCCCGGTAGGTGTGGGTGTCCGCCACCAGGGCCAGCCTCCCGGGAGCCTCCGCAGGCGGTCCGGCAGGAGAGGCGGTAAACTTATTTAAAGCTACGAAATCCGCAGGCGTGGCCGGGGCCGGTGCCCTTGATGCGTTCCACCAGCTGGGTGAGGAATTTCAGGGCCTCGTCCGCGTCCTTGTCGATGACGATGCCCTCGATGTACATCTGGTCCTGGGCTTCAAACACAATCTGCTTCTCGGCCATGGTTGCCTCCCTTGGTCAGGTGGGTCGTCCCCAGTCCTTAAACCACTTTGGGGCCGCAGGCATGCCCGGGATGCCCCTTGATCTTGTCCAGCAGGTCGGCACAGAACTTCAGGGCTTCTTCCTTGTCCTTGTCGATGACGATGCCTTCCATGCGCTGCTGCTCGGCATCACTGAACGTGATGGTAACCGCCATGTGGCCTTCTCCTTTCACGATTGACTGTTCCCAATTTACTCACCGGAGCCGGAGCTGTCAATAGCGGAAGCCTCCTGTTTGCCTCTTCCGGAGAAATCAGGGATAATTAACTGGGGTTGTCCTTGTGCCTTCAGGAGGACATTTTCGCCCCCAAGGAGATGTGCTCGTGCTGAACTTAGGCCAAGGACGCACCCTGCCTGCTCTTTGCCCCTTTTGCCACCGGCCGGTGCCCCCTCCCCGGGAACTGGAAGGCGGCCTCTGGTATGAATTCGACGGCGGCGTCTGCCCCGCCTGTGGGGCCCATTACGCCCATGACCCCACTGCCAGAAACGGCGGCGCGGTCATGCTCCAGGCCATGGTCCAGGCCTGCGCCGGCGATTGGGACCGGGCCGTGGAACTGACTCCTGGACAGGACTATGAAGACGCCGTCCTGACCCATTACGACGGCCAGCATCACCGCCTCGCGGATACCGCCTTCGGCTCCCTCTACTTCATCCGCCTCAAGCGACGGGACCTGAGCTAGTGAGGTGGTTCAGGAATAACTCACCAAGATTCCTGGGCCACATCGGTCATCATCACCCTCCCCCTGGCTGGGGGAGGGCTGGGGTGGGGATGGGAAAATCCTCGTTTTGCCAAGGAGTTACCCAATAAGTATGCCCCCTCCCCCAGCCCCCTGCCACCAGGGGAGGGGGAGTTTGCGGCCCAGGGTTATTTTAAGACCCCTGTGAAACAGGAGACCAGGGCCCGGAAAAGGGGCCGGGGAGTCCCCGGACCCGCCTTTGGCCGCCAAAGACCTCTTGACAACTGCCCCGGCTTGGCGTACAAGGGAAATGGAGTTATGTTCAGGCCGTGCGCGGCCACCCAGGCTCCCTGGGTGGCCGTTTCTTTTAAGGGGTGGCCCATGCGCCTGGTGATGATCGACAACTACGACTCCTTCACCTACAACCTGGTGCAGCTTTTTGCTGAATTCGACCTGGAGATTCTCGTCTTTCGCCACGATGTCATCGCGGTGGAGGAAATCGCCGCACTCCAGCCCCGGTGGCTCTGCATTTCCCCCGGCCCCAAGGCCCCGGCCCAAGCCGGCATCAGCAAGGCGGTGGTGGCCCGCTATTTTCGGGACCTGCCCATCCTGGGGGTCTGTTTGGGGCACCAGGCCATCAATGAGGTCTTCGGGGGGGCCACGGCCAAAGCGCCGCTGCCGGTGCACGGCAAACGGCAAGAGGTGTTCCACCGGGGGGAAGGGCTCTTTCACGGTCTGCCCTCACCTTTTCCTGCGGCCCGCTACCACTCCCTCATGGCCGCCCCCGCGGCCCCGGAATTGACCGTCACCGCCTGGACCGCGGACGGCGTCATCATGGGCCTGAGCCACCCCGTCTATCCCCTGCACGGCGTCCAGTTTCACCCGGAATCCTTTCTCACCGCCCACGGCGCCAGGCTGGCCGAAAATTTCCTGAACCTGGGAAGGTAAACCGGGAAGGCTCAACCTTGAACTTTAGCTGAGATGTTCGGACGCATCGTTGACCTGACCATCACGCCCTTTGTCCCCCCGCCGGGAATCGCCGGCCTGGCCGAGCTGTTCCTTCCTCTGCGGCAGCGGCCCTACGCCATGCTGCTGTTGAGCGGCGGCGACCTGGACTGCGCCCGCTACTCCCTCATGGGCTGGGACCCCTTCCTGGTCTTGCGGGCCAAAGGGGAGCGGATCTTCGTGGGCCTGGACCCGGAACCCGCCCTGCTCACCGGCAACCCCTTCACCGTGCTGGCTGAGGTGTTGGGGGAGCTGGCGCTGCCCGGTCCCCCGCCCGTGCTGCCCCTGGCCGCCGGCGGCCTGGGCTTCCTGGCCTATGACCTGAAAAACCACCTGGAACGCCTGCCCGCCACCGCGCTGGACGACCTCAGGCTGCCGGAGCTGGTGCTGGCCTTTCCCCGGCGCCTGCTGGTGCACGACCGCTGGGAGGATCGCCATTTCCAGGTGGAGGTGTGCTTCGAGGACCGCGCCGGCCGGCGGCTGCCTCCGGGCGAGGCCCTGCCCGCCGGTCCCCGCACCGTCGGCGATTATCAGGTGGGACCCCTGGCCAGCAACTTCTCCCGGCAGGCTTACCTTGCAGCCGTGGCCCGCATCCGGGAGTACATCCGCCAGGGCGACGTCTATCAGGTGAACCTCTCCCAGCGGTTCTCGTTTCCCCTGGCCGGCGACCCCTACGCCCTGTTTTTGCGGCTTTTCGGCCTCAATCCCGCCCCGTTTTACGCCTACCTCAACTGCCGGGACTTTGTCATCCTGTCCACCTCCATGGAGCGCTTTCTTTACCGGCAGGGGAACTACGTGGAAACCCGGCCCATCAAGGGCACCCGGCCCCGGGGACAAACCCCGGCGGAGGACCTCGCCAACCGCCGGGAGCTGGCCGCCAGCCCCAAGGACGACGCCGAGCTTTCCATGATCGTGGACCTGCTGCGCAATGACCTGGGCAAGGTCTGCCGGCCCCGCTCGGTGAAAGTCAAGGAGCACAAGCGCCTGGAGGCCTATCAGAACGTTTACCACCTGGTGTCCGTGGTGGCGGGGGAACTGGCCCCGGATACCGGCCACGTGGACTTGCTGAAGGCCGCCTTTCCCGGCGGCTCCATCACCGGCTGCCCGAAGATCCGGGCCATGGAGATCATCGACGAGCTGGAGCCCCAGGTGCGCCATGTCTATACCGGCGCCATCGGCTACCTGGGCCTCCACCGTAATCTGGACCTGAACGTGGCCATCCGCACGGCTGTCATCTCCGGAGGCATGGCTCATTTTTCGGTGGGCGGCGGGGTGGTGTACGACTCGGAGGAAGCCGCGGAATACGAGGAGACCCTGCACAAGGGCCGCACCCTGTTCCGGCTGCTGGAGACACAGCAGGGGAACCCCGGGAGCCTCCCGGGGCCGCGCGCCCCGGCCTCCCGGAGGAAAATCCTGTGAGCCCGGCCGAGACCTTTGTCTGGCTCAACGACGACTTGGTGCCCGCCGCCCAGGCCCGGGTGTCGGTGTTCGACCGGGGCTTCCTTTACGGCGACGGCTTCTTTGAGACCATGCGGGCCCAAGACGGCCGGGTGCTGCTCCTGGGAGCCCACCTGGAGCGTCTGGCGGCTTCCGCCCGGGAGTTCCGCCTTGACTTCCCCGGAGGGATCCCCTGGGAGGCCCGCCTGGACCGCCTTCTGGCGGTAAACGGCCTCACCGCCGGGCTCGCCGCGCTCAAGATTCTCCTGACCCGGGGGGAGGACTCCCGCCTGGGGCTGCCTCCGGGCGGGCGGCCCACCCTGGTGATCTCGGCCCGTCGCTACGAGCCGCCTCCGCCGGCGGAATACGCGGCCGGCTGGCCCCTGGTCACCTTCCCGGAAGGCCGCTCCACCTTCCTGGGCCGCCACAAGAGCCTGAATTACCTCTTTTACCTGGCGGCCCGGCAATACGCCCTGGACCAGGGCGCCCGGGAGGCCCTGGTGTTGGAGGCCGACGGCCGGGTAGCGGAAGGCGCGGCCACCAGCCTGGTCCTGGCCCGAAATGGCCGTTACCTCACCCCTGCGGCGGCCAGCGCCCTGCCGGGGGTGACGGTGGCGGCCCTGGCCCGGGGACTGGCCGGTCAGGGTCGGCAGCTCCTGGCGGCGCCCCTGTGGCCGGCGGACCTGGCCCGATCCGACGGCCTCTGGCTGGCCAACTCCCTTCTGGGACTGATGCCGGTGGCCTCCCTGGATGGCCGGCCGCTCCCCCTTGATGCTGCGGCCACCCGCTTCCTCACCGACTGTCTGGCTGCAGCCGCCGAAGGAGAATAAGGGGGGAGAGCCGAGGGACCGAAGCTCCCAGCCGCCCTCCCCCTGAAGCTTCCCGCCAACCTCCATAAGGGATTGGGGGATGTGGTCCCCCAACCCTTGGCCTCCCTTCCCCGCACTTTACTAACGTTCAGGCCCCGACCCGCTCCTCGCGGTCTGCACCGCTTCCCGGAGTTGCCGTCCCACTTTTTCCATGTCCCCGGGCAGATACTCCCCTTGCGGAAAGAAACGCAGACCGTCGCTCAAAAAGCGGGGGATGACGTGCAAGTGGGCGTGGTGGACCACCTGGCCGGCCGCATCGAAGTTGTTCATGCCGACGTTGAATCCCCGGGCGAAGAGGGCCTGTTGCAGGGCCCGGGCCACCCGTCGGCACGCCTGCCCCATTTCCAGCCACAGGGCGTCGGGCAGGTCCAGGAGGGTCTGGTGGTGCTCCTTGGGAATTACCAGGGTGTGGCCGTAGTGCACCGGGGCAATGTCCAGGAAGGCCAGGACCCCATCAGTTTCCAGGACTTTGACGCACGCCTGCTTCCCGGCTACAATGCGGCAAAAAATGCAGTCCCGCATGGCATCCCCCTTTTGTGCGAGAATCGGAAGGCAGTTTTGGTGTATTATTATAGGAAACTTCGCGGCCAAACCCCAGGCGGTTTATCCGGGGAAAAAGCGCGGCTTGGGGACTCGGGGCGGCGGGGGAAGTGGCGGAGGTCCCCGGTCTGCGGCCTCCAGATGAACCTCCTTCTGCCCGGCCTCTTGCCAGGCGGCGGCCGCTGAACGAGGGGGCGCCGAACCATGCTGGTGGCGGTGGTGAGCGATACCCACGGCAATCTCGCCGCCATGCGGCAGTTGGCGGAGAACCTCCGGGAACGGGGGGTTGCCACCATCCTGCACCTGGGGGATGATTACCGGGATCTGGCGTTCCTGCAGCGCCAGGGGTTTGAGGTGATAGGGGTCCCCGGGGTCTTCTGCCCGGAATACGCTGACCCCCGGATTCCCAACCGCCGGATCCTGCAACTGGCGGGGGTGAAGCTCCTGCTCACCCACACCGAGAGCCGCCACCGCCATGACCTGCCCGAAGACCCGGACCCCCGGGAGGCGGCCTGGGAGGTGGATCTGGTGCTGTACGGCCACAGCCACGTCCCCCTCCTCACGGAGCGGGAAAGCGGCTGGTGGCTCAACCCCGGCCACCTGAAAAACCTGGTGGACCGGGGCTCTCCCGCCTCCTTCGCCCTCCTGACCCTCTCCCCCCAGGAGGTGGGCGTGGAGATTCGCCGCCTGGCAGACGGCGGCCTCATACTCCGGCGGAATCTCCCCCGGTCGGAATAACGGGTCTTCACGCCGGCAAACCACGGCCCCGCCGGGAACGGCCCCTTTCCCCTGCCTCTCCCAAGTTCTCGGGGCAGTGGCCGGTAACCGAAGCTGACCCCCTCCGTGCCGGGCGTTGTGATTCTGCCCTCAGGCCCGCCCCGCCGCCGGAGATTTGGCGTTCGGGTCCTTGTCCTCAGCCGGGCGAGGCGGCTCCGGCATGATGGGCGAAGGACCGGCTACAGGTAATCCCCCCGCTGGAATTTGACACTTTCCACATAAGCCAGGGCCGCGGCTTCCTCCACCAGGGGACGCAGGGGCGAGGCCGTGTCCAGGGAGCGGCAGAGCGCGGCCAGGCGCCGGCTGTCTCTCTCCAGTGCCTTTGCCAGGGGGGCCAGGTCCTTGAGGTTGCGCCCCGCGTCCTGAAGGCCTTTGGCAAAGGCCTCCAGGCGGTCCAGCGCCGGCTCCACCGCGGCGGCGGCACCTGCCGGGCCCGGGGCCGGGGGGGCCGTCTCCGCCAGGCCGCTAAGCCCTTGGGCGCAAACGGGCCCCTGGGGCTGACGGCCGGTCACGGCCTCCTGCAGGCGCTGGGCGAACTCCCCCGGCTCAGGTCGGGGGGACGAGGGCCGACCCGACGGCGGCAGCAAGACTACCAGGTCTTCAATTTTCATAGGGGCACTCGGGCCTTGTCTCAGGATTACCACCGCTCAGGCGGCGCTCGGCTCCTGCAGGTTGCAGCACAGTTCCCGCAGTCGGTCAAACTGATACACCTGGCGGGCCTCCTGCTTTTCCAGGCCGGCCAGCTGCTCGGTCACCCGGCGCAGGAGCACCAGGGCCTGTTCCAGGTCCACCGGTCGGGGTTGGGGGGATTCCAGGTTCTGGGCCTGCACCAGTTCCACCCGGTCTTCACCGGGCGCCGCAGAGGGGGCCTGCGGCCGGGGGCCCGGCACCTTGGCAGACAGGGTCTGAAGGTCCGTTTCGGGCAGCCCCGGCGTGCCATACGGGGAAAGGCGGCTGATGTCCACCGATCGTCTCCTGCAGTGGTTTTCCCCGGGAGAAAGCAAAAACAGTGCCACCCGGCAAACCCGCGCCTTCCTTGACGAAATGCCTGCACCCCTCCCCTGCCCCGGCAATCTTTGCCTAGTTTGTGGCGTCCCAGCCTGCAGACGGCCGACCCCCTGGCTGCGTCCGGCCATTCTCCCGGTTAAGAGAAGGCTCTCAGGAAGCCGGCGCAACCCGGGCCGGGGTGCAGCCTTGCCCTCGCCTCCCCCGGGGCTCCCCCGGCGGTGCAGGCTCAGGTCCTGCCAAAAACCCAGACTTTTGCCGGAAGGTTTCA
>FWPV01002268.1_pt1 | contig 47941 bp, 49 predicted proteins | sample 2228371 | NCBI WGS metagenome assembly FWPV01 (sample SAMEA103939776, study PRJEB20133) | metagenome | reverse complement strand
CACGGGAGATATGGAAAGACCATCCTTGCTGTGCCCTTGTCTGTGACGAGCGTTTTTTTGAAACCCGAAAGGATCAGGCCAAAGCCATGGTAAGGGCCCACGTCAAAGCCATCGACTTTATTCTTCGCAACCGTGAGGAGGCTCTCCAGATCGGTATCCGATATACGGGGATGGATGAATCTACCGTCAGGTTAGCCATGGAGAATGTCAATTATACTCCTATCCTGAGCGTGGAGGGAGAAAAGGAATATGTCGACTTTCTTAATAAATTAAAATATATCAAAGTCGATGATGTAGAGGGGTTCGTTCGTCGTTTCATGAGGACAGAGATTCTCAAAGAGATCATCCGCCGATGAAAAAGGAGCGTTATTTACTGCTCATCCTATTGATCCTGGTCTGGCAGGGATTATCCTCTCTTCATCTGATTCCCAGCTATAAACTCCCTTCCCCGGTCGAAATTGTTATTGGCTTCATAGACCTCATCGCCGTGGGTGTTCCACCCGGACATCTTCTTCACGATCATGTGCTTTACAGCCTTTATCGAGTGGCACTGGGTTACGGGGTTGCCGCCTTGTTAGCCATCCCCTTAGGACTCTTGATGGGATGGTTTCCGAGACTTAGAAGAATGATCAGCCCCATCATCGAAGTAGTAAGGCCCATTCCTCCTTTGGCATGGATTCCGATTGCGATTTTATGGTTTGGCATTGGCATCAAATCAGCGGCTTTCATCATCTTTCTTGGCGCCTTTTTCCCCATTCTCTTAAATACGATTGCAGGGGTTCTTTCGATTAACCCAGTTTTAATAGAGGCGGCTCGGACATTACATGCGAAGGAGAAGGATATCTTTTATAAAGTTCTTCTTCCGGGCTCTGTTCCCTACATCTTTGTGGGAATGCGGATTGGACTCGGGGTAGGGTGGATGACTCTGGTGGCTGCAGAATTTACAGGGGTGAGAGAAGGATTTGGACTGGGCTATATGATCATGACCGCCCGGGATATTCAGAGACCTGATGAGATTCTGGCAGGCATGTTGGTCATCGGGGTAATCGGTCTATTAATCAATGCGGGACTGAGAGTTACTGAATCAAGGGCTTTAAGGTGGAGGTAAAAGTCTTCAATTCAAAGCCGTTTCCTGTTATTAGACAAAGGCAAAGAAGTTCGTTTGGTTGAACCTTCACCCTTAGACAAAAAAGCAAGGAGTGATCATTGAGTCTTGAATTCTTAGGCCTCAGTAAAACCTTCTATGGCAAGAATCAGTCGGATTCGGTTCATGCCTTAGACCATATTGAGTATCGAATCGAAAATGGGAGATTTGTGGCCATCATCGGGCCAAGTGGATGTGGAAAGACCACGCTTCTTAGGATTATTGCGGGTTTAGAAAAGGCCTCAGAAGGGAAAGTCCTTCTGGATGGAGAGGAGATGGTTCAAGGATCAGAGGCAGTGGGAATGGTTTTTCAAGAATATGCCCTTTTCCCCTGGAGGACGACACTCCAGAATATTGAGATGGGTCTCGAGATCCGAGGGGTCAATAAGGAGAAGAGGCGTTTGATCGCTATGGAATATATCAAGCAGTTTGGTCTCAGTGGTTTTGAAAACCGTTACCCTCGAGAACTCTCAGGAGGGATGAAACAAAGAGTGGCGATTGCGAGAACATTGATCATGAACCCTCGAGTCGTTTTAATGGATGAGCCTTTCGGCTCACTGGATAGTCAGACCCGTAATGGCATGCAGGAGTTTCTCCTCCGAATCTGGCAGGAGAGGGGGGACACCATCATTTTTGTCACCCATAATGTGGAGGAAGCCGTTTTTTTAAGCGATGAGATTGTGGTCCTCTCAAGGAGGCCTGGCAAAATTATTAAGCGAGTTGAGGTTCCTCTCCCAAGACCCAGGGATCGAACAAGTGAAGAGTGTAATCAGATTCGAAGGGATATTCTAAGGATCTTGGAGGGAGAGATGATGAAGGAGGAGGGAGAAAGATGAAGATTGTTGGGGTATCCTGTAGCCCCCGAAAAGGGAAATCAACTTTCTTGGCTCTTCAGGCCTGTCTTCAGGCAGCTAAGGAAACTTTTCCAGAGATCGAGACAACCTTGATTGAACTTTCTGACATGAAGATCAATGGCTGTTTGGCCTGTGGAAAATGTATGAAGGTTTTGGAATGCAGTCAGGAGGATGACTTTGTGCAGTTGATTCCCCTCCTTTCTAATCCTGCTGTGGGAGGGCTTATTGTAGCTACACCGGTCTATTTTGGCTTAATGTCCTCTCAGTGTAAGGCCTTTTTTGATCGATGTGTGATGTTTAGAAGAAATGGATTTCTTCTTCGGAATAAAGTAGGTGGGGTGATTGCCGTTGGAGGGGTTCGAAGCGGAGGTCAGGAGCTTGCCATTCAGGCGGTTCAGACGGCCATGCTGGTTCAGGATATGATTGTGGTGAGCGAGGGGAAACCCACTGCCCATTTTGGAGCAACCTTATGGAGTAGCCATCCCGAGGGAATTGAAAAGGATTCATTTGGTCTGGAGACAGCCCGAAGCCTTGGCCAAAGGGTGGCCGAGGTGGCGTTAAAGATCCATCGATAGATGCTCCAAGAATTTCTTGTAGAACTTCAGAGTTATGGATTGCGTTTTCAGGGAGACCTCTTAAAACGAAAGGGAGGCGCAGGTCCAGCCGAAGGGGGGACCTTTTTAATTGAAGGGAAAACAATTTCGATTCCAATCAGCAGTCCGTATGTCCTTCAATCTCCCTATTTTCTGAAAGAAGAGGATGGACGTTTTTCAGTCTTTAAGGGTGAAAGACCCCTTTCCTCTATCGAATTTATAAAGAGACCAAAATTTTATAATTTCTCCACAGAGGAAGGAATTCCCTATTCAAAGATTGCACTCCTTCACGGAAAAGACTGTTTAGCCACCACTGTCATCCAGACTTGCATTTACTGGAACACGAAGAAGAGGTGTCAGTTTTGCGGAATAGAACTCTCTTATAAAAATGGCCAGACCTTAAAAACCAAGACCCCTGAGCAGTTGGCCGAAGTTGGAAACAAGGCCAAGGCTCTTGATTCGGTCAAACATATTGTGCTGACCACAGGGGAAGTGAAACCACCAGGGAAAGAAATTGATTACCTGGGACGTTGTTCCAGGGCGATGAAGAAGGCCACTGGGTTACCCATTCATGCTCAATTTTTCCCCACCGTCGATTCTGAAGGGCTTTATCAACTGAAAGAGTCAGGGGTGGACACCGTAGGGATTCACATCGAAAGTTTTGATCCTGAGGCCCTCTTTAGGGTTGCTCCTGCCAAGGCTCGCCTGGGGCTTAAGAAATATGAAGAGGCCTGGAAGAGGGCGGTTGAGGTTTTTGGTCCCAACCAGGTGAGTAGTTTTCTAATCGTGGGTCTTGGGGAAAAACCGGAATCAGTCGTCCGGGGAAGCGAATTTCTTGCTGACTTAGGGGTTTATCCCTTCGTGGTTCCCTTAAGACCCATCTTAGGATCGCTCATGGAGGACTCTCTTCCCCCCGATTCGGATTTGATGAAGAGAATCTATGAAGAGGTGGCATGGATTCTCAAGAGAAAAGGACTTTCTTCTTCCCAATCGCTCGCAGGATGTGTTCGATGCGGGGCATGCTCAGTTTTGCCTGCCTATGAGAAGGAAGGGGACCGATTGATCTGCCATCCGGTGAGGAGAAGAATTGAGCAGGAGAAGGCCTTTGAGATTCGAAGGGAGGTCTTTGTCGAAGAACAGAAGATTTTTTCAGATTCAGATCAAGATGAGAATGATTCAAAAAGCATCCACCTCGTAGCCCAATTAGACCAAGAGATCATTGGAACCGTTCGCCTCTTCCCGGTTGATCAGAATGGCCACTGGGTGGGAGGAAGGCTTGCGGTAAAAAAGGAGTTTAGAAATACAGGGGCTGGGGAGTTGTTGGTCAGAGAAGCCATCAAATGCGTTAAACAGAAAGGGTGCAAAAAATTCACTGCCCATATCCAGGTAGAAAATGTCCCCTTCTTCTTACGACTGGGTTGGAAGGCCATTGAGCCTGTAAAAGAGTATTTTGGCAAACCCCATCAATTGATGGAAGCCAATCTGGAAGACATATGAAATTCCAAATTCCAAATGACAAATTCCGAATAAATTCGAAGCACCAATTTCCAAACACCGAAACGATTCTCCCCTCACCCTCCCCCTCTCCCGTGGGGGAGAGGGAGGGGGTGAGGGGGAATTTTAAATACCTTTGGATGGAGCTTATTTGGGATTTGGCCTGCCTGCGCGAAGCCCCGCCTGCCAAAGCCTTGTGCGGCGGGCAGGCACTCCGGCGAAGGCAGGTGCTTGCGGTTTGATGCTTAATAGGGAAACTGGCATAAGGAAACGAGTTGTTATGAAAATTAATTTAGATCAACTCATCGAGAGGGTTCGTAACTACGAAGGTCTATTGCGGAAGCGTCCCATTGAGGATGTTTTTAAGAAACTTGTCCTCCAGGGTCAGCCAGGTCCACAACTGCCCAACTATGGGGATGATGCGGCGGTGATTCCGTGGAAGGATGGGTTTTTACTTTTGGCTGCGGATGGCATTATGACACGGTTATTAATCAACGAGCCCTATGCAGCAGGGAAGGCCTCTGTGATGGTCACGGTCAATGATATCTATTCCATGGGTGGTAGGCCACTGGCCATGGTGAATGTCCTAACAAGCGGAGATGAAGACCATCGATCTCAGGTGGTGGAGGGGATCCGAAAGGGTTGCGAGAAATTAAGAGTTCCAATGGTAGGCGGACATGTCCATCCTGAATCACCCGGGGGTATTCCTTCATTGTCCGTAGCGATCTTAGGTTATGCCAATAAACTCCTTCGAAGTCACCTGGCCCGGGCAGGAGATGATCTGATTTTTGCCACAGACCTCAAGGGTCAGAAAGGCTGCCATTCTGTCGTGAGTTGGGATGCAAATTCCCATAAGAGTTCTGAAGAGTTGCTTTATCGACTGGAGACCCTACCCCTGATCGCCGAAAGAGGATTGGCCGAGGCCTGCAAGGATGTGAGCAACGCGGGGATCTTAGGAACCCTCTCCATCCTGTTAGAAAATTCTAAAAAGGGGGCCTGGGTTGATCTTTCCTCCATCCCCAGACCAGTTGAAATTGACCTTTCAGATTGGTTGGTCTGTTTTCAGAGTTTTGGATTTGTCCTTTCGGTTTCTCCAGAAAAATCGAAGGAGGTGATCCATCTCTTCAAAGAGAGAGAGATCGATTCAGCCGTCATTGGCAAGGTTTTAGAGGAACCCATCGTAACCCTAAAAAACGGCCAAGAATCCCGAATTCTTTTTGACTTTAAAAAGGATAAGATCACAGGGATAGTTTACCCTCCTCATCAACCCTCCCCTTAAGATCATCAACGTCAAAACGAAGCATTTTCAGCCATCCGCCACCAACCTCAGGCAGATAGAGATTTAGACTTAAATGAATTATTAAAACTTTTTATTAGGGTGGAAAAATGAACCCCTCATTTATGTTTTTTTAGGTTATCTTTACCTTGTAACTCAGCCCTTTAGGGCTGAGCCATCAGGGCTAAAGCCCTGAGTTACTTATTCCAAAAACATTTTCCACCCTTTCCGGATGAATTACCTCAAAAAATAGTTGACAAATGAAAAGATTTAATCTATTTTAATTATTGTGAAACTTTTTTACGCTATGCGTAAATCCAAAATAGAAAAGCCTCGTTATTTTATCAATTCATTGTCGAAAGGACTTTCTGTCCTTCAAACTTTTTCTGAAAGGGGAACCCCCCTCACCCTTTCAGAGATTTCTAATGCCATGGGAACAAATAATGCCACCGCTACTCGTTTCTTATATACCCTAACCCAATTAGGATTTATTCAACGAGATGAACAAAGACGGTATCACCCTACCCCAAAGGTACTCTCTCTTGGATATGCCTTCATTTCGGGATCCGATTGGCGAGAGGTAGCCACCTATTACCTTGAGCGTCTTTCCGATGAGACTCGAGCTACTGCAAACTTATCAATCTTAGAGGATAAAGAAATTTTATACGTCATTCGGATTAGGAAAAGAAGCTATCTTCCTTTTGATATTCGGATTGGTAGCAAACTTCCTGTTTATTGTACCGCCATGGGAAAGGTCTTGATGGCCATGGGAGACCCAGAGAAGATTAATCCGATTCTAAAGACCCTGGAGTTTAAACCCCTGACGAACCATACCATTACCAGTCTAAAAAAGTTTATGGATGAATTAAAAAAAGTGAGAGAAAAGGGGTATGCAATAAACGATGAAGAACTTACGATTGGAAATCGGGCGATCGCTGCCCCCATTTTAGATAGTGAGGGGTTTGCTGTAGCGGCCATCAACCTTGCCTTTCCTACCACGGAATATAGTCGAAAAGAATTGGAAACCCTATTAGCACCAAAAGTGATCAGGACAGGGCGTGAGATTTCAGACTCACTTATTAAAATGGAATCCCCTTTTGTCCTGGGAGGGGGTAAACCCCGTATCTCTTCGCGCCCTAAAGAGGAGAAAAGGGTTTAGTGCGATACGCCTCACATATTTTGAGCATCTGAAGATAGGGGCTTTCGGGATTACGGGGTAAAAAGACCAAAGAGGCGAATATGAGACTTGAGATTGAATCGGTGGATGTCAAGGATATTCAGTCGGGACCTAAGACCTGTGTCGAGGATAGAGTCTTATATGTCCATCTCAAAGAATTGGAAGAGATTCTCCTCCGAGATAGGCGAATCCAATCGGTGGAGTTAAATCTGGTCCATCCTGGGGAAAAGGTTCGCATTGTTAATCTCATGGATGTGGTTCAACCTCGGTGTAAGATCGATAAGGTGGAGGCTGATTTTCCGGGTTTCATTGGAAGATTACAAATTGCTGGAAGTGGGCGAACACGATCTTTACGTGGGATAGGAGTTCTTGTCTCCAATCCATTGACGAATCGGAAATATTCGGCCTTTCTGGATATGTCCGGCCTTGTTTCGGAGATAAGTCGGTATGGAAAGATGAGCCATCTTCACCTTTCCCCTACTCCTTCAGAGGGGATCGAAGAGCGTGACTTTGAAGATGCAGTAAAGATCGCTGGGTTAAAGACAGCGGTCTATCTGGCTCGATGTGCAGAAGGAGGACCCGTGGATGAGGTAGAGGTTTATGAATTGGATATCCCAAGCCTCTTTTCAAAATCGGACCTTCCTCGGATCGCCTATTATTATCAACTTTATAGCCCTCAGCATGACCATCTCGGGATATCCGATCCCTGTTTTTATGGAACCGATGTCCGAAACCTCACTCCTACGATCATCCATCCCAACGAGATCTTGGATGGGGGAGTGGTGGGAGCCCATACCATTCGTGCTCTCGACACCTATACAATTCAAAACCATGGAGTCATTAAAGAGCTCTACAGACGTCATGGAAAGGATTTGATTTTTGCTGGGGTGGTCTGTGGGGTGGCCAATATGGAACCTCTTCCCAGAAAAAGACAGGCCGTGATGGCATCTAACCTGGTCAAAAATGTATTAGGAGCAGATGGGGTCATCCTCACCAAGGTTCACGGTGGATTGCCCCATGTGGATCTGGCAATGGTTGCAGAAGAGTGTGAGAGGCTTGGAGTCAAAACCGCCGTCTTTGTTCAGCCTCTGATCAGTTATGGAACGCTTGCGGAAACCTTACTCTTCAATGCCGAGGCTGTGAATTTGATTATCACCGTTGGAGCCACCATGGAAAGAATTAAGATCCCTCTGGATGCAGAGCGGTTTTTAGGAGGGAATGCCCAGACGAAAATCTACTGCCCAGATCCCATTGAACAGCATGCGGGCGATCCGGTGATTGACGTGGAACAATTTTTAATTGCGGGTGTCCATGATCACCTCGGAGGAGCCAATATTGTTGTGAAGGAATATTAGGACGAAGCCCTTTCAGGGAGGTTTAGATGGTTCAAAAAAGATTGAAGGTGGTTCATTATCTCAATCAGTTTTTTGGTCAAATCGGAGGTGAAGAAAAGGCGGACATTGGGGTGATGGTTAAGGAAGGTCCCATCGGTCCTGGACTTGTTTTACAAAAGGCACTGGGGGACCGGGCCCAAGTGATAGCGACGCTCATCTGTGGAGATAACACTTTTTCAAAAAATCCTGAAATTACTTCAAAGGAAAGTTTGAAGCAGATCGAGCCCTATCAACCTGACCTCTTTTTTGCAGGCCCTGCCTTTGCCGCTGGAAGATATGGAGTGGCCTGTGGTGCCATCTGCAAGGCCGTCAGTGAAAACCTTGGCATTCCAGCCATTACCGGAATGTATGAAGAAAATCCTGGCGTGGAGATGTATCGGAAGTATGCCTATATCTGTAAGGCTGGAAACAGTGCAAGGGAAATGGCCCCAAGCATCGAACGGATGGTCAGACTTGCCTTTCAACTTCTTTCCGGGGAGAAGGGGATCCATCTGGTCTCAAGAGAGAATCTACCAAGGCCTGAGGAGTTTCATTATTTTTCACGGAATCTTCTTAGAAACGAGTACACCGAGAAAACAGCCGCTCAAAGAAGTGTTGACCAGTTGCTGGCCAAGATTAAAGGGGGTCCCTTTGAGAGCGAAATCATTCTTCCACGGTTTGAAAAGGTAGAGCCTCCTGCTCCAATCAAAAATATTCGTGAGAGTGAACTTATTCTCATCAGCGATGGAGGGTTGGTTCCCAAAGGGAATCCCCATGGGTTGAGCGGAAGGGGAAATCTCCGTTGGGCAATCTATGAAATCAATACTTTTCTCCCAGAGAATTTCAACTCATCCAATTACGAAATTGCCCATACCGGTTATTTTCCGGTCCATGTCTTGGAAGATCCGAATCGATTGGTTCCGGTCGATGTGATGCGGGATTTGGTGAAAGAGGGGAAGATCAGGAAACTCCATCCCTCCTTCTTCTCCACCTCTGGCAATGCCACGATTTCAAGAAGGTGTGCCGAAATGGGTGAAGAGATGGGAGAGGAGATCAAAAGGCGAGGAGGGATAGATGGGGTGATTCTCACCTCCACCTGAGGGTCCAGTACTCGTTGCGGTGCAACGATTGCTTCCCGAATTGAAAAGATGGGTATCCCAGTGGTTCAGATTACCGCAGTACCCAATGTGGCCCAAATGGTGGGGGTCAATCGCATTTTGCAGGGGCAAAGTATTACCTGCGTGGTCGGGAATTCTGTCTTAACCAGGGATCAAGAGAGGGCTTTGCGAAGGAAGTATGTGTTAAGGGCCCTCGAAATCCTCCAAACAGAGGTGAGCGGTCCAACCATCTTTACCTTGGAAGGAATCCAGTAAATTTTACTCGTAATTTAATGAAGTGGGAGCATCTTCATTTTTGAAGTGTGAGGTTAAAGGCTTTTAGAGTTAATAAAATTTTTGCGCCATTTTCGGAAAGGGGGTGGTTAAATTTTAAGCATTTTTTAAATTTCGGCGGAAACGAAAGGTTTAAATGAAAAGAAGAAAGGAGGAGGTTCGATGAAGTTCTCGAGGAAAACCTATTTGAGTTTGATCGTTATTTCAATTTTTATTCTTCCATTTTTTAATGTGAATGCTTCAGCGCAGACCATGAGTTCAGTCAAATTACCCGAAACCCTCTTGTGGAGTTGTTATGATGTGGGCTCTACTGGATATGTTCATGCCTCTGCCATGGCCGATGCTTTACTCAAGAAGTATGGGATTCGAGTTCGATTGATGCCCTCAGGGACTTCGATTGGCCGAATCATGCCTCTGAAGACCAAAAGGGTTGAGGTTGGATGGTTGGCGACAGAAGCCCATTTTGCTGCAGAGGGGGTTTATGATTTTGCCTCCTATGAGTGGGGTCCACAGGATGTAAGAGTGATTCTTGCGCTCCCTACTGCACACGCAGTCATCACCACCAAAGAGAGCGGAATTAAAACATTAAGAGACCTCAAGGGGAAAAGGGTTTCGTGGATTCCAGGAAATCCATCCTTGAACGTGAAGATGGAGGCCTACCTCGCTTTTGCCAATCTGACCTGGGATGATGTAAGGAAGGTTGAGTTTCCAAGTTATGCGGCCACCGCGAAGGGGTTAATTGCCGGACAAGTGGATGCCATCTGCGGGACAGCCACCGCCAGCCTGATTTATGAGTTGGCAAGTACTCCAAAAGGTGTGTATTATCCACCCTTTCCCCCTGAGGATAAAGAGGGGTGGCAGAGAATGTTAAAAATAGCCCCTTATTTAAAGCCTTTTAAGGAAACGGTTGGGGCTGGACTTTCAAAGGATAATCCTGCGCAATTGGTTCAATATCGATATCCTATCGGGACGGTCTATGCAGATACTTCTTTTGACTATGTCTATAACCTGGTAAAGGCCCTGGATGAAACTTTTCCGCTTTATGAAAAAGCACATCCAACTATGGTCTGGTGGCGTATCGATCATGCAGGTGTCCCTCCTGTCGACGCTCCGTTTCATGAAGGTGCCATAAAATATTTCAAAGAAAAGGGAATATGGACTCCTGAACACCAGACTTGGAATGATAAATATGTAAAGCGCATCAAAAATTTAGAAAAGGCCTGGGCAAAGGCAGTGGCCATGGGGAAAGCCCAAAAATTGGAATCAAAAGAGTTTGAAGCGCTGTGGATGAAGATAAGAGCTGAAGTCCCACAGGATTAAGAATAGTCTGTTGGTTTAGACCTGAAATTGGGGGGTCTCCTCACAAGAATGAAAAAGAGGGGGCCCTAATCTCTAATTCAGGTCGGAGAAACCTTGATATGTCTGAAAATTTGGTTTCCTTCCCCAAAAAGGAGAATCTGGATGGAATCTCTCGCGTAAAGCCCTTGGTCTATGTGATTTGTGCCATCCTATCAGGGATTGGGCTCATCATCATTATCAATCAACTATTTCATTTACAGCTAGCTGGCTTTATGCCTATCGGAACCGCCTACTTTTACTATCTACTGGCCACTTTCCTCTCCTTAACCTTTCTTCTCTATCCTTCTGCTGAAAAGAACAAGGGCAGGGTGATTTGGTACGATTGGGTACTTTTTATCTTATGTGTGATCACCAACCTATACCTTGCCTTTCATGCCTATGACATCCTAACGAAAGGATGGGAATTCCAAGCCCCTCTGATCCCAACGATTGCCAGTTTTGTCCTATGGGGTTTGGCGCTTGAAGGAATTAGACGAGCAGGGGGGAATGTCCTTTTTATCATCTGTGCGATCTTCTCTTTTTATCCGGTTTATGGAGAGTTTCTTCCGGGGTTGTTTTGGGGAAATCCCTTTACCTTTACCCAATCTGCCCGTTACCATGCAATGGGAGTGGAGAGCATCATTGGCATTCCGACCAAAGTCGTGGGTGAACTGTTGGCAGGTTTTATCATTTTCGGTGTGGCCCTTGTCATCTCCGGAGGGGGGAAGTTCTTTATGGACTTTGCCTTGGCGGTTTTGGGCCATACCAGAGGAGGAGCAGCCAAGGTAGCCGTACTATCGAGTGCCTTTATGGCCATGCTTAGTGGAAGTGTGATTTCAAATGTTGTTACCACAGGATCAGTCACCATTCCTGCGATGAAAAGGACAGGGTATAACCCAACGTTTGCTGGGGCGGTGGAAGCTTGTGCTTCTACAGGAGGAACCATTACCCCCCCCATCATGGGAGCAGCAGGGTTTTTGATCGCCTCTTTTTTAGCCGTTCCATACGCTACAGTCATTCTATCGGCTTTCTTTCCTGCTGTTCTTTATTATATCACCCTTTACACTCAGGTGGATGCCCATGCAGCCAAGTCAAATTTGGTTGGGATGCCAAGAAAAGATCTTCCCAATTTTTGGAAGACCATGAAAGAGGGATGGTTCTTCTTTGGTTCTATTATCCTTTTAACCTTCATCCTCTTCTATGTGCGAATGGAGTCATGGGCGCCTTTTTATACAATGATCTTCCTCTTTGGATGTGCCATGATACGAAAGAGCACCCGACTTACATGGAGGAAGATCGTAGACTTTCTTTTTGAATCGGGCAAACTCATGGCTCAGATTACAGCCATTCTCGCAGGGGTGGGCTTGATCGTGGGATCCCTTTCTGGCACTGGCGTGGCCAATTCCTTCTCCAGAGAACTTGTGATTTTGGCAGGAGACAATTATTTACTTCTCCTCCTCTTGGGAGCCCTTACCAGTTTTGTCTTAGGAATGGGAATGACCGTCACAGCCTGTTATGTCTTTTTAGCCATTGTGATGGTACCTGCCCTTGTTAAAATAGGATTAAATCCAATGGCCTGCCACTTATTTGTACTCTATTGGGGAGCCCTCTCTTATATCACTCCACCTGTGGCCTTGGGTTCAATTACCGCTGCAGCCATTGCGGGATCAGATCCAATGGCAACAGGTTATCAATCGATGAAGTTGGGTTCAGCTAAATATATCGTGCCTTTCTTCTTCGCCATCAATCCTGCTCTCATTATGATTGGACCTTTATGGGATATCCTCTTAGCAGTGATCACGGCTATCCCTGGGGCTGTATTTTTAGGAGCCTCTATCGAAGGCTGGCTCTTTTTTTATGGAAGGATGACGATTCCTCAAAGAATTTTAGCCTTTGCTATTGGAGTCTTGTTGTTGTATCCCAGTTGGAAAGCGACGGTTGCTGCTTTGATTGTTTTCGTTGTCCTTTTCATTTCTCTGAAGGTATTTTCTTTATCTCGTAAAAATAAGATGGGAATTTAAGAAAGGGGGTGAAGGGATGGACAATTGGCTTAAAGGGAAGACAGCCATCGTTATTGGTGAACGGGATGGGATTCAGGGCCCATCCATTGCTGAATGCCTTGAAGCAGCAGGCGCCAATGTGGTTTTTAAAGTCACAGAGTGTTTTGTCTGAACGGCTGCAGGGACGATGGACCCGGAAAATCAGTCTCAAGTAAAATCGATCGCCGAGAGAGCGGAACAGGATAAAATTCCTCGGAGTGAAATCATTGTGGTTCTGGGTGCAAGTGATCTGGATGGGGTATTGATTTCGGCAGAAACGGTGACGACAGGAGATCCAAGTTTTTCTGGGCCATTGGCAGGAGTCTCGTTGGGACTTCCAGTCTATCATATCTTGGAGCCTGAGGTTCGTCAGGCAATTCCGGAGAATGTATATGAAAGGAATGTTGGCATCTGGGCGTTGGCAATTGAACCGGAAAAGATTGAGAAGATCAGTCAAGAACTCAAGGCCATTCGAGAGAAGAGTTTATCAAACGCTTGACCCCCTTTTCTTAATTGGAGGTTATTCAATATTTACCGAGTAATCATGACCTAACTGTCAGGCGACCGGTTAAGCGGGCAGAAAGTTTGGGGCTTCAGTCCCCCGCAATACGCTCGGGGTATAGCGTTTGACATTTAAAACCCCCATTAGGCTTTGAATAGAGGGGATTCACTTAAAGAGGAGGAATCTATGGTTTTTGAGGTTAGTGCAGATACTTTTGAAAAAGAGGTCGTCCAATCAGACATTCCGGTATTGGTTGATTTTTGGGGCCCTCAATGTGTCCCTTGTTTGGCTCTCATGCCCCAGGTAGAGAGGTTAGGAGAAAAATTTGGAGAAAAATTGAAGATTACAAAAGTGGATGCCTCTCAAAACAGGCGTCTCTGTTTAAATTTAAAGGTGTTAGGGTTACCTACCATCCTAATCTATAAAGACGGTAAGGAGGTCGATCGCTTAAGTGGAAACCACCTAAGAATAGAAGAGATAGTAGAAGCCCTCAAGAAGGTAATTGACTAAATCGAAAAGGAGATTTTTTATCATGTCTGTTGTTATTCAAGAAGCAAGTTATGTCATGGTTCATATCCCTGACTTAGTCCAATATGGTTCCAAGCCCATTCGGGATATTCAGGATAACCCGGAGGTTAAAAGAGAATTGGAGAGGCATCTTAGGAGCTATGATGAGGTTCTCCGATATGCTCCCCATCAAGTCTATATTGGAAACATGGATCCAGAAGATTTGTATCATATCCCCAAGCCCTGGTATGAACATCTGCTTCCAGAAGGAAAACGGAGTGGGGCTTTTGGGGAGATCATGCCTGAGGAGGAGTTCTACGGGTGGATGAAAGTGGCTGATGACTTTGACCTATTCTGGATAGCCCCTCAGTTTATCGAAGAGATCAAAGATAAATTTGCCTCCCATCCTTTTGTGACAGAGGCCTGGGTCAAGAAGTTGGGTCAAGGGAAGTCTCCTGAAAAAATAAAAGAAATCATTGAAAAAGAATCTGCCATCCCCCTTTTTTATCAAGGAAGACTCATCGGTTCTATGAGGCGTGATCATGAAAGGGACGATACATTGAAAGCGGAGGTTTTGTTGGAAAACCTGATCGCTAAGGCTTCCGGGGTTTTGGCCATGCTCCACCTTTTTAAATTAGCCCAAATGGATCCCACTGAAGTAGAATTTGTTCTCGACTGTACTGAGACCGCTGTAGGAGATAGGTATAATCGGGGAGGAGGGAGCCTTTCTAAGGCTTATGCGGAGATGGCAGGCTGTGTAAATGCCACAGGTAATGATATTCGAGCCTTCTGTTGTGCTCCCAATCATGCCATTGTTAATGCCGCAGGATTAGTGGAGTCAGGAATTTATAGAAATGTCGTGGTGGCCGGGGGCGGTTGTTTGGCCAAAGTGGGGATGAAGTCTGCAGCCCATTTAAAGCATCATATGCCGATCCTGGAAGACGTGGTTGCCGGGATGGCCCTGGTGGTTAAGAAAGATGATGGGGTAAGCCCTCGGATCAGGTTGGACTCTATCGGTAAACATGATGTGGGAGCAGGGTCCCCTCAACAGGCGATCCTGAGTTCTTTAATTCTGAAGCCCCTAAGGAGGTTGGGGTTAAAGATGACAGATATTGACAAGTATTCCACAGAGTTGCATAATCCAGAAATCACACTACCTGCAGGGTCAGGGGATACCCCTGCCACCAATTATAAAATTATGGCTTCTCTGGCGGCTTTGAATAAAGAGATTGATAAATCAGAACTTGATCAATTTGTCAGGGAGAAGGGTATGTTAGGATTTTGTCCAACGCAAGGGCACATCCCTTCTGCAGTGCCTTATGTCGGCCATGCGATTCGGGCCATGAGGAAAGGGAAGATAAAAAGGGCAATGTTCGTGGCCAAGGGAAGTCTCTTTTTAGGGAGGATGTCACAACTTTCTGATGGAATATCCTTTCTGTTGGAGGCCAACTCCAACACTGCGTCTTGATGACCCAGAATGAATTTTTGAAAGATTAAGTTCTTAGGAAGGAGAAACCTTTATGGCAACCGAGGAGAGGACAAAAGAGATTCTAAAGGGACTACATGATGCGGTGGCCTACTTCGAAGAAGAGGAGGCTAAGAAATGGGCAAAGATTGCTCTGGAGGAAGGGGTGGATCCCTTCGTGGCGACGATGGAAGGTTTGGCTGAGGGAATGATGGAAGCAGGGGAGAAGTATAATAATAAGGAGTATTTTGTTCCTGAACTTTTGATGTGTGCAGATGCCCTTTATGCAGGGTTGGATATCCTGAAACCCGCCATAGAAGCCTCGGGTAGAAAATCGGAGGTGAAGGGTTCGATTGTCCTCGGGGTGGTTGAAGGGGATGTGCACGATATTGGGAAGAACCTGGTCAAGATGATGTTTGAAGTGGCAGGTTGGAATGTTTACGATTTAGGAAAAGATGTGCCCTTGGATAAATTTGTGGAGGAACAGATTCGGACGGATTCAGATATCGTGGGCATCTCAGCCCTTATGACCACCAGTATGCTTTCCATGCCCGAAGTGATTAAGAAATTAAGGGCCAAAAACCCCAAAGTCCGGATCATGTTAGGGGGGGCCCCCCTCAATCCGGAGATTGCAGAAAAATATGGTGCGGATGGGTATGCCAAAAATGCAGGCACTGCAGTTGATGAGGCAATAAGACTCTTAAAAATGCTTAAAGAAGAAGAGATGAAAAAATAAAAAGGATTTTCAGGAAAATGAAAGTGACCAAAAGTTTTTGGAGGCTAATTTATTGATTTTAAAAGATAATTTATTTGGTTCATTTTATTATAATATTTATAATATTTTTCTTGACATCTTCACAAAGGTTTGTTTAGAATAACCCCACTTCCCTCAAATAGAATTAATTTGTGAGATTCATCTTTGTTTCAAACCGCAAATAAAGTCAAGAAAATTTCAGACCAGATTGTAGAACAGATCCGGAATGCTGTTCTTTCGGGCCAATTTAAACCTGGGGACCGAGTCGCCTCTGAAAGAGAACTCATGAGTGAGTTCGGTGTAAGCAAGGCTACCCTCAGGGAGGCATTGAGGGTGCTTGAAGGAATGGGATTGGTGGAGATCCGGAAGGGTATGTCAGGCGGAGTCTTCATTGCAGAAGTGGATATGAAGACCACCATCCACAGCATCATCAACTTCCTTCACTTTAAAACCGTTTCTATAAAAGACATCACAATGATTCGTTACTTCCTTGAACCTCCAGTGGTTCAAATTGCGGCCTTAAAAATCCAACCCGAAGATATTGAAAAACTTGAGAAGATGATTTCCGAAGATCTCGGTTCTCAACAAACGATTATTTCAAGAGAGATTGGGTTCCATCGCTATCTTGCCAGGATGACCGAGAATCCAATCCTGATCCTGATCATGGACTTTATCGATAATATTTTGAATGATATCAAGTTCAAACTAAAATTAGGACCGGAATTCTACCTTAAGGTCGAAAAGTCACACCGGGCTATTCTCGAATGTCTAAAAAAGGGTGATGCCAATGGGGCGAGACGCGAAATCACCAACGACCTGATTGAAGTGGGATATGAATTGGCAAGGTTAAGTGGGACCGAATCTTTTGATGCACGCATGATGGAGGAAAAGGATTTTTCTCATCGACCCGTGCAATCTCCAATCTCTCAAGATGAACCGATGGAAAAGGCCCTTTAAACAAAGGGATTGGAGGTTCAATTCAGATGGGTTTGGGAACATCAAAATAGAAGGGAAATGATTTATGGCAGTCAAGAAGGAGACTTCTGACAAATGTATGGTCATCTTTCAACCCTCAGGGAGAAGGGGATTTATCCCGAAAGGAAAGACCCTTAAAGAGGCCTCGATTGCTCTTGGAGTGGATATTGAAGGCATCTGCGGTGAGAAGGCGATCTGTGGGAAATGTAAGGTAAGGGTGGAACAGGGGGTCTTTGAAAAGTATGGGGTAGAATCGAGTCTCGATCATCTCTCTCCCATGGGACAAACCGAGAGAAAGTTTTTTAGCCTCCAGCAGGAACGTGGAGGCTACCGCTTAGCCTGCCAGGCCCATATTTTAGATGATATCATTGTTTTCGTCCCTGAAGAAAGTCGAATGGGAAAGCAGGTGGTTCGAAAGGCAGCCAAAGAGATCAATATCGAACTCAAACCGGCAGTCAAAAAATATTATGTAGAATTACCGAAAGCAACCCTGGAAGATACCCGAGGAGATTGGGAGCGTTTAACCACTGAATTAGAGAGACAACATGGTCTAAAAAACCTCACTATTGACTATCAGGTACTGGTCACCCTTCAGGAGGTCATCCGTCAAGGCGATTGGAAGGTAACCGTTTCAGTCTGGCATGACCGAGAAGTGATCAAAGTAGAGCCAGGAAACGTGAAAAGGGCCTTTGGGTTGGCAGTTGATGTTGGAACCACCACCGTAGCAGGTTATCTCTGCGACCTCACCAATGGCAAGTTGGTGGCGACCGCCTCCATGATGAATCCCCAGGTCATCTATGGCGAAGACGTCATGTCCCGGATCAGTTACACCATGACCAACCCGGATGGCCTTGAGCATATGAATCAGGCCATCTTAGATGGTCTCAACGGAATTGTTGAGGAGGCCTCTGCCATCGCAGGGATAAAAAGAACAGATATTCTGGATATGACCATTGTCGGTAACACCTGCATGCACCACCTCTTCCTCAATATCGACCCTCGAAATATAGGACGTGCTCCCTTTGCCCCTTCCCTTCACCATTCCTTAGATATTAAAGCGCGGGATTGGGGTCTCAAACTCCTTCCTGAGGCAGAGACGGTTGAGATCGGAGGATACCCTCCCTGTCAAGTCGCTTGCCCGGCTGGGATCAGTGGCCAGGACTTTTTGTACTACATCGCCCAAGGGAAGTTTGATGAGGCCCTTGAAGAGATTAGAAGGGCGATGCCTTTCCCAGGGGTATGCGGTCGCGTCTGCACCCATCCCTGTGAGCCTGAATGCGAGAGGGGAAAAGTGGATCAACCGCTTTCCATTCGAGCCCTCCATCGGTTTGTAGCAGACCACGAGTTAAGAAATGGAAGAAAGAAGCCCACGCCCATTGAGAAAACAAAAGAAGAGAGAGTCGCTGTGATCGGTTCAGGACCTGCGGGACTTTCCTGCGCCTACGAACTGATAAAGAGAGGCTATCCAGTCACAGTCTTTGAATCGGCTCCAAAGGCTGGGGGAATGCTTCGATATGGGATCCCTGACTACAGGCTTCCTAAGGAGGTGTTGGATGAAGAGATCGCCTATATTGAAGAATTGGGGGTGGAGATAAAGACCAATCATCCTGTTCGGAGCCTAAAAGAGATTTTTGATCAGGGCTATAAGGCGATCTTTCTGGCCACAGGCGCTTGGATGAGCCAGAGGATGGGTATTCCCGATGAAGAGTCCAGAGGAGTGATCCATGGGCTTGACTTTTTAAGAAAGGTAAATTCTGGGGAGGAGGTTGAAGTGGGAAGAAGAGTGGCGGTGGTGGGGGGTGGAAATGCTGCCATTGACGCCGCCCGAGTGGCCAAACGCCTTGGAGCAGAGGAGGTTTTTATTATCTATCGTCGTTCCCAAGATGAGATGCCTGCGATTAAGACGGAAATTCTGGAGGCCGAAAGAGAAGGAGTGAAGTTTCATTTCCTGGCATCTCCCATCAGGGCTCTGGCCAATGATGGAAAACTCAATGCGATTCAGTGTATCCGGATGGAACTCGGTGAGCCCGATGAAAGCGGTCGGCCCACTCCTATTCCCATTCAAGGTTCAGATTTTCATATCGATGTGGACCAACTCATCATTGCGGTGGGTCAGGCTGTGGATCAAAGGATGTTTGTTGATGAACTGAATTATACGGATTCAGGGACCCTTTCGGTAGATCCCATTACGTTAAAAACAAATATTGAAGGGGTATTTGCTGGAGGGGATGTGGTGTTGGGTCCAGCGGATGTGATCTCTGCAGTAGGGGCTGGACAAGAGGGAGCCATCTCGATTGAACTCTACCTTGCAGGAGTGGATCTGGTCAAAGGGAGACCTGCCAAGAAGAAGAAGATCGAAGAAATTCCAAAGGAGGGAATCGAAAAGGAGGAACGAAAAGGCCTCATTCTTATTGAACCGGAGAGGCGGATGGGATTTGAAGAAGTCGAATTAGGGTTTGCTGATCAGATGGAGATGGCCATCCAAGAATCGAAGCGATGTCTTAACTGCAGTGTTTATGCTGAAAAGGGAAAAGCAGAGACAAAGACATCGAGGGATATTGGAATTAAGATTGCGCCAGGGGCCTATGTCCATGTGCTTCCCATTGAGGCAGGTTTTGTCGGAGCAGACAACGTGGGGGTTTTGATTGCTGAAGAACCTTATAACCAGGATAGCATTGAACTCATCATTGACATTGGCACCAACGGAGAACTTGTCTTGGGGAATCGGCAGAAACTCATCTCCTCTTCCTGTGCCACAGGTCCTGCCTTTGAGGGAGCAGAGATTAGATTTGGAATGCGGGCTGCTCCAGGGGCCATTGAGAAGATCGAGATCGATCCCGAAACCATGGAGGTTCGCTTTAAGGTGATTGATAAGGAAGGGTGGAACACGGAATTAGAAGAAGTAGGCGCCAAAGGCATCTGCGGTTCAGGGATCATTGATATCGTTCCCCAGCTTTTTCTTGCAGGGATTATTGACAGGACAGGCCGGTTCAATAGGAATCTCAATACTCCTCGATATCGCGAGGTGAATGGCCAACCTGAATTTGTTATCGCCTGGGCCCATGAGACCTCGATCGGTCAGGATATTGTCATCTGTCAGGATGATGTTCGGGCGATTCAATTGGCTAAAGGCGCCATGTATGCAGGAGCCAAGATCATGATGCGTGCCTTAGGAGTTGAGAAAATTGACAAGGTGATCCTGGCTGGGGCATTTGGAAGTTATATCGACAAGACATCCGCCGCCCTATTGGGACTCTTCCCCGACTGTGATCCGAAGAATGTCTATTCGGTTGGCAATGCGGCGGGCGATGGAGCCCGTATGGCGCTTCTCAATGTGGATAAAAGGAAAGAGGCAGATTGGATTGCAAGGAGGGTTGAATACCTTGAACTCACTCTGGAGCCAGGGTTCGATAAGATCTTTGCCCAGGCGATGTGGATCCCCCATATGAAGGACAAGTTTCAACATCTCGAGCATCTTTTATCAAAAAAGAGAGGATAAACAATGAAGAAGTGACCTGTCCATCGTCTCTTGTTTAACGTTCAAGGTCAAAAAGGAGGAGGCATGTTTCGATATCAAGTGGAACAGAAGGTATTTAAGATCGGAGGGGCCAAAGTGGGGGGACAGTTGGGGGAAAATCCTCCGCTTTTGATCGGGAATATGTTTCAGAAAGGCGATCTTATCTTAGAGGATAGAAAGTCCGGAAAGTTTAATCGAAAGGTGGCAGAGGAGAGAATCCGGGAGTTGGAGGAGATTTCCCGTGAGACAGGGATTCCTGGTTTAATTGCCTTGGTTGCGAATTCTGAAGAGGAGATAAAGAACTACATTGATTTCCTGGTAAGCGTCACGGAGCTGCCCTTTGCCATCGATATCTGGCAGCAGAAGACAAGGCTTGCAGGGGCCCGTTATATTGCCACGAAGGGCTTACAAGATCGGGCCCTTTACAACAGCATCACCCCCTGGGATGAGGATATCAGCGCTCAGGTCTCTGAACTTAAAGACCTTGGGATCAAACATGTGGTCATTCAGGTCTTCGATATGGAGGATAAGACTCCTACGGGCAGGGTCAAATCCCTGAAGGCTTTACTTCCTCTGGTGGAGAAAGGGAAGTTTGAGAGCATCCTCGTAGATACGGCGGTGATGAACCTCCCTGCAACGATTTTTTCCTTACTGGCGAATCATCTCATTAAAAAGGAGTTTGGTTTTCCAGTGGGATTTGCTCCTTCCAACGGAACTTATATGTGGAGGAAGTCAGCAGGGGAAAAGGATCGAAACAAATTTCCAGCGATCGATGCAGGGGTTCACGCCATCTCCGCACTGGCAAGTGATTTTCTTTTCTATGGACCCTTAACAGGGACCCATCGGGTTTTTTCAGCCGTGGCCGCAGCCAGCAGTATGATGGCTGCCCTGGCCTATGGTGAGACAGGATCCCTTCCCATTGGAAATCATCCCCTGAACCTCCTCTTTCCCGATGTGGTTAAGCAATTTGAAAAAGAAAAAGGAGAAAAGTAATATGGAAAACCATTTAAGTCCAAGAGAGCAGGTGCTTAAACTTTTAAGGAAAGAAAAATTAGACCTCATTCCTCTTTTTAGTGGCATGGGAAATGTGACCATCCATGGTTTGGAAAAATATGGATGGAGATTTCCAGAGATCCATACAGATGCCGAGAAGATGGCAAAGATGGCTGCCTCGACCTATCAAATTTTTGGATTTCCCTGTGCAGTCGTTCCCTTCGATATGGGGGTTGAAGCCGAGGTATTAGGGAGTAAGGTCAATTACTATGCCCACCAATCCGACATCCTCTATCCAACCATTATGGAGCATCCTTCAGAGACGGTTGAAGGTTTGGAGATTCGGATTCCCCCTGATTTAGAGAAGGCAGGAAGACTTCCTGTAGTTACGGAGGCGATCCGCTTATTAAAGAAGGAGGTGGGAGATAAGATTGCCATTGGTTCCTGGGTCTTAGGACCCTATACGCTGGCAGGGCAGTTGGTAGACCTCTCAAACCTTGCAAAATCAGCCTTTAAGAAGAAGGATTTGGTGAGTCAAAAACTTGGCCAGTTAGCAGAAGTGCTTATCAAGATAGTAAAAATTTATAGGAATGCAGGGGCGGATTATATTACGGTCCGCGAGATGGGTGCTGGTCCGGATATCCTGAGCCCCAGGATGTTTGAATCCCTGGTCAGACCCCATCTGAAGCGAATCTTTGATGAAATCGACTCCCCCAAGATTCTTCATATTTGTGGCGATACGAATGCGATTATCGATCAAATGGCTCTCTGCGGGGCAGATGCGATCAGCGTAGAAAAAAAGAACAGAGTGGCAGAGAGTAGAAAAAAATTGGGTCCGGAAGTGTTAATCTTTGGAGAGATTGATCCTTTTGGGGTTTTAACCCAAGGGAAGCCTGAGGATGTGGAAAGGGCAGTGAAAGAAGCTGTGGACGGAGGAGTTAATGCGATCTGGCCAGGATGTGACCTCTGGCCAGTGGTGCCAAAGGAGAATATGGAGACATTGATCAGGGCTGCCCAAAAATATGGGAAACTCAAAAATTGATTTTTAAATCTCTTTGTCCTATAGTGGTTTTTGGAAAGGAGGCCCAAATTGAAAGCGACAAAAAAATTAAAGAAGAAGCCTGTAAAAGCCAAAAAGGCGATCAAATTTGAAAAAAAGGAGAGGATATTAAAAGAATTAAAATCGATTGTGGGCGAGAAGAATGCCACCGCCGATCAGCATATTCTCTATGCCTACTCCTATGATATGTCCTTTGTCACACCCAAGATGCCAGACTATGTGGTCATGGCCCATACGGTGGAAGAGATCCAGAAACTACTCAAGTTTGCCAACAAGGAGAAGATTCCAGTAATCCCTTATACCGCAGGGACCAATATTGGTGGGCTTTGCATCCCAGAGAGGGGTGGCATCATCTTAGATTTGAAGAGGATGAATAAGATTATCAAGATCGATCCCGAGGCGTTATACGCAGTGATAGAGCCAGGGGTTTCCCATGGCCAGCTCGCTGGGGCCTTATATAAGTATAAACTTCGATTCGGTTGGCCGGTGGGTCCCCCCTCTGCCTCTGTCGCTTCTTGTGCCATATGCCACGGAATTGGCCATATGAATGCTCGATATGGGCTCAACAGCCAGGAGATCACAAGTATGGAGGTGGTTTTGCCTACCGGTGAACTGGTTCGTGTGGGTTCCTGTGCCATCAATCCAGAGGCTTGGCACAGTTGTCTCCCCATGCCCCAGATGGATGGTCTTTTCAAAGGGTGGCTGGGAACGACGGGGGTGGTGACCAAACTTGGAATTGCTGTTCATCATATCCCGCCGATCCTAAAGATCTTCACGGTTTCTTGCGATAATGTAGATGATATGTACTCCTATATGCTCAATCTAAGTAATTATGAGATCTGTGATGACCTCACAGCCGTCTCCTGGTGGCTATCCCAGGTTCCCATTCCCTATCCATACAAGCCCAAACCTGACGACGCACCCGAGTGGTTCAGTTATGCGACCACTTTCTCTTTTACCGAGAAGGAGAAAGAGGCGAGGCAGGAGATCTGGGAGAAGGTTGTGGATGAGGAAAGAAATAAAGGGACCAGTGTCAAAGTCACCCATTATCCCGAAGAGGCCCTCAGAGCCAGAACGGAATTGCCAAGCCAGATTGTGGGCTCAACCAAAAACTATTGTAAAATGGCTGGGGCAGGAATCTCCTGGCCTGGGACCTTTACCCCAGCCAACCGATGGGCACCCATCTATAAAGAGTGGAAAAAGATTATGATCAGCCACAATCTCTCTCCTGCAGTCAGGATGAGTATGTATCGAGGTGTCCATTATGGAATGCTCAGGGCGATGACTCCCTTTAACAAAAAGAGCCCTGAAGAGACAGAGAATGCAAGACGTGCGATCGTAGAGTGTTTAAAGGTTGATCTCGACAATGGGGGAATGCCCTACAAACCCCCTGTAGACTTTGCGATAGAGATTAATAAGAGGGCTCATCCTGGGTATCTGATGCTGATGAAGCGGTTGAAAAAGTTGTTAGATCCAAACGATATCATGAACCCTGGAAAGTTAGGAATCTAATTAGAAATAAGAAATTCGAATATCGAAATCCGAGAAATTCGAATATCGATTGACAGAAATTCAAAATGGGTTTGGGTAATTTAAAATTTGTTTAAGATTGCTTCGAATTTCGGATTTCGGGTTTCTCAAACAGGAGGTTAATATGAATTGGAACATTCCCAATCTTAAAGAATTAGAAGATGTCCTCTGGAGGTGTACGGCCTGCGGGACCTGCAAGGAGGCCTATGAATATGGGCCCCCCTCGGTGAGCAATCCCATCTGTCCTGCTGGAGAGGAATTTGGGTTTGAAGGATTTTTGTCCTCCAAAGGGAAGATCGCCTTTGCTCGAGGGATTTTAAATGGGGAGTTGAAATGGACCGAGGCGCTCATCGATGCCATTTATAAATGTAACGTCTGCGGTGGATGCCAGAGCCAATGCCAGCTCGACCACAAGCCCTTCATCCCAGAAATTATTGAGGCGATGAGGCGAAGAGCAGTGAGCGAGGGAGTAGGCCCCATGCCCAAGCAAAAGGTCATTGCTCAATCCTTGAGTAGTTATGACAATCCTTATCAGGGGCCACGCCGGGTAAGGTTGGATTGGACAAGGCCCTTTAAAAAACAGGGCAAACCTATCAAGAATATCCTCGAAGAACCTGCCCCCATTCTGTATTATGTGGGTTGTACAGGGGGATACAATGTCCCTGTAAGGGTGGTTCCCCAAGCCACAGCCTCTATCTTTCAAAAATTAGGACTTGACTTTGGAATCTTAGGAGAAAGTGAGATCTGTTGTGGATCGACCGCAATGCGGCTTGGAGATGTGGAGGCTTTTAAAAGGGTAGCTGAATCAAACTTAGAATTGTTTAGAAAATTACATGATGAAAAAGGAGTTAAAACCATTGTGACTTCCTGTGCGGGTTGTTATCGAGCATTCATGAAAGATTATCCGATGGCAGAGGAATATGGAAGGATGATGGAGGGGATTCGGGTGATCCATACCTCACAATTTCTATACGAACTATGGACCACGGGACAATTAAAATTATCAGAATCCTTACCCTGGAAGGTCACCTACCATGATCCCTGTCATGCAGGTCGACATCTGACCAAATTTATCATCGACAAAGAGGGGACCCAACTCTGGGCAGGAGCTTATATCAATTTGGACGAAAAAGAGTGCCTCTACGATATTCCCAGGCAACTTTTAAAGGCGATTCCAGGAATTGATCTCAGGGAGATGAAAAGGATTAAGTCCAATTCATACTGCTGTGGGGGAGGGGGAGGCGTCATGACTGGATATAATGATTGGGCTCAAAGAAATGCAGGCCTCCGAATTCAGGAAGGAATGGAGACCGGTGCGGAGCATATGGTCTCCATCTGCCCCTTCTGCCATTATAATCTCAATCAGGGCTCCCAGGGGATTGGAAGCAAAATGAAACTCTACGACCTGACCGAGTTAATCGATAAGGTTTTACCCGAGAGGGTTTCATAGAAACAACTGAGGAAGGGTCATCGAGTCAGAGCTAAGGCAATTCTCAGGATTCTAACTGTAGGACCCTAAAAAGACCATTAGAAAGGAGGTGAAAGAGGTTATTGAGAAGGTGGGAGAGGTTAATGGTTTAACATTTAACCAATCACATGAATCGGGAGGGGATTATGGAAACAAAAAAATCAAAAAAGAAGAATAAGGGTATCTTAGACAAAGAAGTTTCTCGTCGTGATTTTATTAAAACCACTGCATTGGGAGCAGCAGGCTTGGGCGTCAGTTCCTGGTTGACCGTTCCCTTTACCTATGGAGCCGAGCCACCGATTAAGATTGGAATGTTTAATGAATATACGGTATTTGCCACAGAGTATGGATACTGGCTGGGGAAGGTGGGCAGGACAGCCATCGCTAAATTGAATGCAGAGGGGGGGATTGCCGGAAGGAAAGTTGAATTGGTGGATTATGATACAAAATGTAAGCCTGACTGGGGAGCCGCCATGTTCAAAAAGATGGTCCTCGAAGACAAAGTGGATTTTATCATGGGCTCGATCCATTCTGGAGTCCATAAAGCCTGTTTCCCCCTTGCCATGGAGTACAAAGTCCCCTTCTTCAGTGGGGGCGCCATGACCTATGAATTCACTGGGAAAGACGCCATTCCCTACTATATTCGATGCCATTCCCATGCGAAATCACAAGCCATTGCAGGCTGGAAATTTGGTTTTGATAATCTCGGGAAAAAATGGACCTTCTTAGTGGCTGATTATGCCTGGGGGCACTCTCTGGCCAGAGAATTTGGAAGTCGTGTCGTAGCCGCCGGAGGGAAAGTTCAAAATATTATGGCTCCACCTGCCACCGCAGATTTTATCCCCTATTTACAGAAAGTTGATCCTGATACTCAGGTTCTATTTACGGCCTTCTTAGGGTCTGCAGCCTTGGGAGTTCTGAGACAAACCGTTGAAATTGGCCTTCACAAACGTCTCCAGAGGTATACCGTGATTTGTTGCACAGAGGGGATTGGCCAGGAGGTCGTTGGGAAGGAATCCATCGGAGCCTATTATATTGAATATCACCCCCGACATTTAGACCAGGTTCCCAAAGAACTTCATCCCTATGAGATCGCCTATCGAAAAGCCTGCGGTGTAGACCCCGATGGAAAAGAGGTCGGAAATCCTAAGGTGACCATTGCAGGTTCTCACATGTTTTCGATGTGGATCTATCCCTATATGATTAAATTGGGGATTGAGCAGACCGGTTGGAAGGACAAGAAGAAGAATGCTGATCTCATCAAGGCGATTTGTAGTTTAAATTTGAAACCTGGTCCATGGTGTCCACTGAGTGGTGGGGTACTGATGAGAGAAGAAGACCATCAGGGTTTCTCAGACTTTTATATTTCCCAAGTGCAACCCGATCTCAAATTAAAGGTCCTTCAGCGTATTCCAAAAGAAAAAGTGATATATGAACCTGAAGTGGATTTAAGAAAGGCCCAATATTAAGTTTATATTTTCTACCTAATCCCCCATGGTAGCGGGGCCATCCGCGAACCATGAAAAATTCCCCTCACCCAGACCCTCCCCCTCCGAGGGGGGAGGGTGATGGAGGGGGAGATAAACTTATTTTCTAACTATATCCTCCCCTTCGAAGAGAAGGGGAGGGGAAAAAATTCTGACCCTTACCTTGAGTCAGATGTTTTTTAAAATTGTTTCTAAAGAGGTCTATTTTTCTCAAGGGGTGGGGTTTCTTTTTCAAAAAGGTCAAAACCTGACCTGATCAAAAGGAAAAAGTTGTGCTCTCTCAATTGACCGTTGCCGTCCTAAATGGAATTGTATGGGGTTTGATCATGGCCCTTATTGCCTTAGGGTTAAACATGATCTTTGGTCTCCTCCATATTATCAACATGGCCCACGGAGCACTCTATATGTTAGGGGCAGTGGTGGCCTGGTATCTTATAGAGTATATTGGGAGTTTTTGGATCGCTCTCATCATTGCCCCTCTTTGCGTGGGTTTCATTGGCCTCATCATAGAGAGGGGATTGATCAGGACGATCGAAGATAAACCCATTACCACCATTATCTGTACATTCGGGATCATGCTTGTTATCCAACACCTGGTGCTCATCATCTTTGGAGGTTCACCAAGAAGGATTTCTCCCCCCATCGCCTACCGTTTCCCGATCTTCGATTTACAATATCCCTCCATACGAATCGTCATTGCCTTGATCTCTATTGCGATGATGATCGGTCTCTGGATTTTTTTAAGGAAGACAAAGTATGGACTCTGGATGAGGGCAGTCGTCCAGGATAGGGAGATGGCTGTGGGGTTAGGAATTCCAGTCAATAAAGTCTATATGTGGACGTTCGTTTTAGGGTCTGCTTTGGCTGCCTTTTCAGGAATATTGGCAGCTCCCATTGTCTCTGTTGAATTTATGATGGGCCGTGAAGTGCTGATCCTGGCCTTCATCATTGTCATCGTGGGAGGGATGGGGAACCTCGAAGGCTCCGTGCTTGCTGCGATTATGATCTCGTTGATCCAGGGAGTAGGCGCCCTCTTTGTTCCCCCTTCGATTGCGACGGTCTTCGCTCTGGCATTTATGATCATTGTCTTGTTGTTACGACCTCAGGGGCTATTTGGAGAATGAGGTAAGATAAAGGATGTCTTTTGTCAGAATAAAAACTATCAGTTTCCCATTAGTCTTTGGCCTTGTCTTATTGGTCTTGGCCATTATCCCTTTTTTTGCAAGCCGTTTCTACCAAACCTTTTTAACAGAACTTTTCGTATGGATTCTATTTGCGATCTCTTTTGATCTGATCTTTGGCTATACAGGACTTTTAAGTTTTGGGCAAGCCCTCTTTTTTGGTTTGGGGAGCTATACCATAACGATTCTCATGAGAAAATATGGTTTCAATACAGAATTGAGCCTCCTGCTCTCCATTATCATCCCCATCCTTTTTGCCTGGTTTGTGGGATATTTTTCAGTGAGGTTGACCGGGATTCATTTTGTTATTATAACCATCATCTTTGCGATCATCGGAAATATCATTGGGGAAACCTGGACTTCCTTTACCGGTGGGTCGGATGGGCTTACCTTCTCGCCTCGGCCTTTCCGCTTAGGTTTATTTCGGGTCAATCTGGCAGATATTAAGGGGAACTATTATTTCGTTTTAGTGATTGTCGCCCTCTGTTTCCTCCTTTTGAGAAGGATGGTTCAGTCCCCTTTGGGGAAAATATTTATCTCCATTCGAGAGAATGAAGAACGTGCCCGGTTGATTGGTTACAATGTCCAGAGATATAAACTGATTGCCTTCATTATTGCAGGAGGGCTAAGTGGTTTGGCGGGTGGGCTTTACAGCCTTACCCTCAAATATGCCTGTGCAAGTTATCTTCACTGGTCAGTCTCAGGTCATGCCGTCGTTTATACCATTGTGGGTGGAATGGGGACCCTGATCGGTCCCGTCTTAGGAGCAGGGATTGTCATGTCCTTAGAACATTACCTGGTTAATATTTTGATGGCCACCGATCTGGTAGTAGGGATTGTTTTGGTCATTATGGTCTTGATGGCCCCCAAGGGTTTGATGGGTCTCCTTCGATGGAGATTTAAAAAGGGATAGAGGATTGTTAAAGGCAAACGAAACCATTCTTGAACTGAAAGAGGTCCATAAATCTTTTGGTGGCTTATTGGCGGTCAACCGAGTCAACCTTTCTGTGAGGAAAGGAGAGCTTCGGGCGCTCATCGGCCCCAATGGGGCAGGGAAGACGACCTTGCTCAACCTGATCAATGGGACTCTTCCTGTTTCCAGTGGACATATCTTCTTTAAAGGGAAAGAGATTACCAATCTTAGCCCACACCGAATCTCCCACATTGGGATTGCTCGAACCCTTCAGATCACGAGCCTCTTTTCCGGTTTGACCGTCTATGAGAATATCTGGACTGCTGTTCAATCACGAAAAAGATTTTTCAATCCCTTAATTCATGCAGGAAAATGGAAGGATGTGGAGCAAAAGACGGAGTCCATGTTGGAACTCACAGGATTGAAGGACAAAGCCCATCTCATCTGTTCGGAATTATCCTATGGGGAACAACGCATCCTTGAGATGGGGATTGCCTTGAGCACGGATCCAGACCTCCTTCTCCTGGATGAACCCACTGCAGGCCTGAATAGCCAAGAATCCCTGGCGCTGGTCAAGAAGATGAGGGGGATGCTTTCGGGGCAGACGATTATTCTGGTTGAACACGATATGGAAGTGGTGATGGAATTGGCAGATAGTATTTCTGTGCTTCATTATGGATCTATCATTGCCGAAGGACCTCCGGAGGAGATCAAAGAAAACGAGGAGGTCAAAAAGGTTTACCTGGGGACCTAAGATGTTGAGGATGGAAAATCTCAATTGTAGTTATGGAGATTGCCAAGTGCTCCATAATACTTCCCTGGAGGTAGCCGAGAGGGAACTGGTAGGCCTCATTGGTAGGAATGGAGTGGGAAAGACAACCACTTTAAAGTCGATCATGGGGCTGGTCCCTCGAAAAAGTGGTTCCATTCATTTTGGTGAGAAGAACCTTTCTGAATTACCCCCCTATCAAATCCCTCGCCAAGGCATCGCTTACATGCCTCAGGGGCGTCACCTCTTTCCCAAACTCACCGTGATGGAGAATCTGAGAATTCCGGTGGTGGAAGGGGAGATGGATAAAAAAGTCCTTGAGGAGATCTTTGAATATTTTCCAAGGTTGAAGGAGAGACTCAACCAGAAGGCAGGGACCCTCTCCGGAGGCGAACAACAGATGCTTGCCGTGGGGAGAGCACTGATCACCAAGCCCAAATTGATGTTGATGGATGAACCCACGGAAGGGTTAATGCCTTTGTTGGTCAAATTGATTTCTCAAACCATCAAGTCGATTAATGAAAAAGGGACGACCATCCTTCTGGTCGAACAGAACCTAAAGGCCGTTAAGGATATCTGTCAACGGGTCTATATCATGGAAAAGGGTTCCATTGTTTATGAGGGAACTCCTTCTGCTTTGGAAAGTGCCATCGATATTCAAGAACGGTATTTAAGTGTCAAGGTGTAATATTTTATAAAAAGTTATGATCGATCACCCTAACCATGTTGAGGATTCTTTTTTTATTCAATGCGAAATATCATTCCAACCCTTTTTATCGCCTTTATCCTCCTTTTGAGTCATGGAGTTGCCGACATCAAAAAATTGGGCGACGAGGTTGTCCATTTTAAAGGCCAGAAACTTTCTATCCAGTGGGATTCCCTTACCCGTTCCCCCTTAGTGATTAGGGCGGTAGAATCAAACCTTTTAGAGATTCGAAACATTTCAAAGTTATCGAGGAAAGAGATCACCCATACTGGCCCAATTCTGGTGAATAAATATAAACCGTTCCTTCAAATCGAACCTGAACAGTTAAGGCTGAAAGGAGCTGAAAAAATATCCGATACCTGGTATGTGAGTTACTGGCAAACCTTTCAGGGGGTGATTGTTTATGAATCTTCCCTGGGATATGCCATCGATTCCCGAGGACGAATAAAATCTCTCGGTGCCCTGCTTTATCCACATATCCAGGCCCCGAGAAGCAATAAGGTCAGCCATCCAGAGGCATTAAGGATTGGTCAAGCCCAGGTCAAAGACTTTAAAAAACTAAAATGTATCCTTCTGGCCGAAAGTGTTCTCATTTATCCAGTTAAAAAGAAAAACTCGATTGATTATTATCGAGTCTATGCCTTTAATTTTTTCCCTCAAGAAGCTCTCCATCCAGCCTCAGTCGTTGGGGGATGGGCTGTTTTTGTGGATACGCAAACAGGCAAGGTGGTCTTGTTTGAAGAATTACTCAAACCCTTAGGGTGCTGTATCCCTGAGGACTGGGTTCCTCCTAAACCTGAGGAGATGATGAAACCAAAGTGGTAACCCTCTTCTATTCCCCCCTATAACTCCCCCTTCCTCCTCTTAGTTTAAGAGGGGAAGAGTGGAAGGGGCGTTAATTAAAGGGGGATGAAGAAAGGATGAGGGCAATAAAGACAGGATTCGTAGAAGTGATAGAAGAACCAAAGGTTTTAAAACTTCTCGTAGTTGTTCTATTCACCCTCCTCATCGTGTTCGGGTGTAAGGAAAAAGCTAAAAAGACCTCCCTTCCTAAATTGGGCACTCCTGCCATTAATTTTAATTGTCAGGACTTGCAGGGAGAGTCTTGGAATTTAGAAAAACTTAAAGGGAAGATAGTCCTTTTGAGGTTCTGGGCGGATTGGTGCCCTTATTGTCGTTATGAGATGCCCATCATTGATAAGTATTATCGAAAATTGAAACAAGAGGGATTTTTGGTTTTAGCCGTCAATGTTAAACAGAGTGCGGAGGTCGCTCTGGCCTTTATTACCCAACTCGACGTTACCTTTCCAGTCCCTTTGGATCGAGATGGGAGTTTTGCAAAAAGATATGGGGTTTATGCGATTCCCACCAATTTCCTCATCGACCGCGAGGGAATCATTCGGGAGATCTTGATCGGAGAGATATTTCGGGAAGAAAAACCCCTTCGGGATCTACTTAAAAACTATTTTCCTTCCCTTTAAAAAACTGCTTTTCAGGAGTTTTCCATTTTCTTATTTGAATTGATTAGTTCCTATTTTTTCTTTTTTTATTAGAGATTTTGAATTCGAATCGTTTTTTTTCTTGACAAAAATATCATTTAATGATAAAACTGGTCTGACCAGTAGAACAGTAGTCCTATTAAGGGAGATTAAAATGCTAAAGCCAATTAAAAAAAATCGCCTTGCCGATGAAGCAGTCAAACAGATACAAGCCCTAATTAAGAGTAAAAAATTGAAACCAGGGACGAGACTTCCTTCCGAGCGGGAACTGATGGGAAAGTTTAAAATTAGCCGCGCATCAGTCCGAGAAGCATTGCGTATTTTAGAGATCATGGGACAGATTGATGTCAAACCCGGGAGTGGTATTTATGTAAAGGGAATAAAAGAAGATATTTTTCTACCTCTGACTGCTTGGCTTCCAGTTCATAAGGAAACGCTTCAAAACCATTTTGAAGCAAGGCAAGTTCTTGAACCAAAGGCTGCCTCTTTCGCTGCTCAACGTGCTTCAAATAAGATCATCAAAAGCATGAAAAAAACTCTTTCTGATTTTAAAGAAAAAATGGAGAAGAATGATTTGGTTGGAGCCATTATGGCGGATGTTGAATTTCATAGGCTCATCTCGCAGGCCACCGAGAATAAAACCTTGATGTTACTGATGGATACCATTGCTCGACATCTCCTCGAAGGCTGGAAGGCCACACTGCGTGTCCCTGACCGTATGAATAAAACCATAAGAGAACATGGGGCAATTCTTGATGCAATTGAGAAGAGAGAATCTGAGAGGGCCTATCAAGAGATGCATCATCATCTTGAGAATGCCTATCAGGATCTACGTAAGTCTGGATTAGAATAAGAAAGGAGGTGAACGAGAATCTTTATTTAAATAGTTAATGAGGGGGATAAAAATTTTATAGGCGGAATCTTTACAGAAAGGAGGACCTAATTCATGGAGAATGGAGTGAAGAAGTTAGAGATTAAAGTAGCTCCCAAGGGATGGGAGACCTTGAAAGAATTTGGGCCGGGGATCGTTTGGGCGGGATTGGCCATTGGTGGGGGAGAGTTGGTTCTCATTCCAAGAGTGGGAACCATTTATGGGATGATGTTTCTTTGGATGCCATTGCTTGCCATTGCTTTAAAGTATTTTATGTTGAATGAGATAGGGAGATGGTCTGTCGCTACCGGAACTACTATTTATGATGGCTTAGCCATGATCCCAGGGCCGAGGAAGTGGCTCAGTTGGATCTTACTCTTCGTCTCTCTTTACTTAGGGGCGGTTCATATCGGTGGATTGGTTGCGATGATTGGTCACATCACATTCAGTCTTGTCCCTATTTTAACGCCCTTTGTCTGGTCCATGGTCATGATGGTTTCATTTGTCATCCTGACCTGGACAAACCGCTATAGCATCCTTGAGAAAGTGATGCTGGTCATGGTTGCCATGCTCACCGTGACCACAGCGGTCATTGCCATTCGCGTGTTTCCACCTCTTGGAGAATTCGTTAAAGGCTTCTCTTTCCTTATCCCTTCCGTGACTCCTGATTGGGCGATTATGCAATACAAAATTTCCACGAACCCTTTGGTAGAAATCCTTCCTGCCATGGCATTTTAAGGTTGTGGGGCAGTCAATAGCCTATTTTACTCCAATTGGGCCCTCTCAAAAGGACTGGGTCTTGGTCAGTATTTCGACGGCCTTGAAAACACAACTGTAACCACAAATGATCTCAAGAAATTAGATCGAAGGACCGTAGAGGGGATTCGAGGATGGTATAAATCGATGTTTCACGACGCCCTTTGGGGAGCGAATGTTCTTACCTTATTAGTTACCTTTTTTTACCTCCTCGTGGCGATCGTAATCCTCCATCCATTAAAACAAGCTCCTGGAGGAACCAAATTTATCATCACCCTTTCACAAACCTTTACGAAAACAATAGGTCCTTGGGCGAAGTGGCTTTACCTCTTAGGAGCCTTTGGAGTTATTTATTCTACAATGGCTACGATTTATGATGGATATGCCTCTATGATTAATAAAAGTATCCTGGTCTGTTTGCCTAAGTGGGAAGGGTATAAAAGAATATCATCTATTTGGCGGTACAGGATGTGGATTCTTTATGGAACCGGGGCAAATTTCATCCTTGTCTACATTTTTAATGCTGTACCTGTCAGTTTTCTTCAGGCCGCTGCATGGATTGAGGGGACCTTCTTGCTTCCAGTCGTAGCTTGGTCCGTCGCCTACTTGACAGCCAAGGTACTTCCGAATTTTTACGCAGAAGAAACCCGGGCTATGATCAAACCTCATTTTATATTCACTCTTGGAACTATTGTGGCAGGGGCATTTTATGCCTTTTTAATCCTTGTTTTGATTTTCTAATTCAATTAAACTGTGGGAGGTGGTATTTTCAAAAAACCACCTCCCCTTTTTCTCTTTGGAGGATGCCGTAATAGAAAGCGCTAAGGTGATCATTCTGGTAAACAATTGGTTAGAAGAGTCAGCTTACTGGGGTGAACATGGACTCTCTCTTCTTCTCCGTTTTATTGAAAGTGGAGTGAAAAAGGAGATTCTGCTTGATACAGGCCAGAGTGGTGACGTGCTCCTACACAACTTAGACAATGGGGGAATTTCTCTTGATCATCTTAGTGCCATCGTAATTAGTCATGGGCATTATGATCATATGGGGGGCATATCAAGACTTCTAAGGTTTCTTGGACGTCCAATAAAAGTCATTCTCCATCCGGATGTTTGGGGTCAGAGGATTAATGCTAAACCTCATCCAAGAGAAGTGGGTACGACATTCACTCCCGAAGAAATAGAGCGTCAAGGGGGGGAAATTCTCTCCTCCTCAGAACCAGTTTTTCTGAGCAAACAACTCCTTACGACAGGGACTATCCCAAGAGGGGAAGTAGAGGAGCGAAATGATTCTTTTCAACGTATCATTGATCAAAAAGTAGTCCATGATGAAATTATCGATGATCTGGCAATCATTCTCAATTTAGGTTCCCAGGGTCTTTTCATCTTAACGGGATGTTGTCATGCAGGAATTATCAATACGATAAAACATGCGATCCAAATTACTGGAAATAATAAGATCAAAGGTGTTATCGGAGGGTTACACCTTCACGATACTGACGAGGTAAGACTTTTAAAGACTGCAACCTATTTAAAAGAAATCAACCCTGAGCTAATCGTTCCTCTTCATTGCTCAGGTTTAAAAGAAAGCTTTTATTTACGAGAGCGGATAGGTCCTTCAGTGGTCTTCTCTGGAGTAGGGGTTCAAATTGCCATCCTTTAGTAGCATCGCCCCTTTTTAAAGTCAATTAATTCGATACTCTCTGAGGTTTTCTCACCTGCCTTTCCAAATGGGTTTTCTTTTTTCTTTGAATGCTCTTGGTCCTTCTATGTAATCTTCACTGTGACGGCCGAGCACGCACATAGCATTGGAATAGGCAATGGCCATGGGATCAGGCGCTGTGACCTTTCTAAGTACCTCTTTAATATTAGCGGTAATTAAAGGGCTCATCTCGTTTACCTGAAGAGCAATCTGCTCTGCCTTCAAGAGCATGTCCTTTATGGGTACGACTTCGTTCACAAATCCTATCCTATAGGCGGTATGGGCATTAATGGTATTTCCAAGAAGGAGTAATTCAGCGGTTATGGCAGGGGGGAGATGCCTGCTGAGAATTGCAGGAATTCCAAAGGCGGGTGGAATTCCTACTTTAACTTCAGGCATCCCAAACAATGCTGTTTCAGAAGCAATCCTGATATCGCTGGAAACTGTGGCGAGGAGAAATCCAGATCCCAAGCAATGGCCGCTTATCGCTGCAATTACTGGCTTCTTTACATTTTGTCCAAAAGTTTCCAAATTGTTCAAAGGCAATTCTGCCAGAGGCTCTTTTTCCCTGAATTCCGAGAGTTCCTTAAGATCCTGTCCTGACGAGAAAATCCTTTCTCCTCCCGTAATAATTACCGAGAGGATGTCTTGATCCTTCTCTATTTTTTCCCATGCATCACATAACGCTTTCCGCATACTTAAATTAATTGCATTGTTGTGTTCGGGTCGATTCAAAATAAGGTAAGCCGTTTTGCCTTTTTTTTCGAATATAATAATTGAATCCATTTCTCCTCCACGCTCTTATTATTTTAAAGGACAATTAAAGGGTCTTTTCAGTTTAATAGGACTAATGCTCTAAGCCAGCTTCTCATCAAGTTCTTGTTGGAATAGAGGAATTTTTTCTCTTACTCCAGGGGATGGCAATACCAAAAACCATGAGGATAATGAGGAGCACCATGCCAGAGATGCGAACCTGAATCCATGGGAAGCCTAAACACAAGCCACTCAAAAAAATTCCTATCCTCAACCATATCGGAATAGGCCCAAGCTTAGGAATGTAGCCTTCAAAGGAATAGCTTAATAAAATAACCGCAATGAAGATGAGAGGGATACTGATAAGCATATTTTGAACAGTTCCATGAAAAATAATCGCAGGATTCAATACAAATAAAAATGGAATAAGGTAACTTACAAATCCAAGCTGCATGGCTTTAAATCCTGTTTTCATAGGGTCAGCACCTGATAAGCCCGCACCTGCAAAAGCGGCAAGTGCGACAGGAGGAGTAATATAGGATATCATCCCCCAGTACATAATGTAGAGATGGGTTGCCAGAGGATGCAAACCATTTTTCACTAACGCAGGAGCAAGAATTAAGGCCAAAAAGACATAGCAAGCTGTTATTGTCATCCCCATTCCAAGAATGAAACTTGTCAGAGCACCCAGGATCAATAGGAAAGCCGTATTTCCCTTCGCCAAAGCAACCATCTCTGTAGAAAATGAATGGGCTACTCCTGTAAGAGACAAAGCACCTATAATGATGCCTATGGCACAAAGAAGGCCAACAATCTCTGCAAGAACTTTGCCGACGGACTCTAAGAAGAGTAAAAGCTTCTTAAAATTTAGCCGAGTTTCTTTTTTAAAATTGCAAGCGATTAGAAGGATAAGGCTTGCCCAAAAAGGAGCCAGAATTTCCCACTGCCAGTAAAGCAAAGCCCACACGAGAAAAAGTAAGGCGAAGAGGTAAAACCAGCCTTCCTTCAGCGTTTTTTTTAAAGAGGGAATCTCGTTTTTCGATAATCCTTTTAGTCCAACCTTAGCTGCATAAGCATCGATCTGGAGAAATAAAGCGCTGTAATAAAGGAGAGACGGCACAAAAGCAGCAATACATATGACATGATATGGCACAGCCAAAAACTCCGCCATTACAAAAGCAGTTACTCCCATGACAGGAGGCATCAATACTCCCCCTGTAGAGGCAGCTGCCTCAATAGCCCCTGCATAGTGCGGGGGATACCCAGTCCTCTTCATTGTCGGAATGGTTACTGAGCCAGTGGTAATCACATTAGAGATGGCACTGCCACTGATGCTTCCAAAAAATGCACTAGCGATGATGGACATCTTTGCAGGTCCACCCCTCATTGCACCAAAAACAGACGAAGCTAAATCAAGGAAGAATTTCCCTCCGCCAGTAGTTTGAAGACTCACTGCAAAGATCATGTAGCCGATGAGTATATTGCCCACCACTTTCATTGGTAAGCCGACGATCCCGTCTGTTCCCATGGCGAAAAATCCAATCAGTCGTTTCAGGTCGACTCCATAGCCTTCCAGAAGACCTGGCATATGTTGAGCATAAAGAGCATAGGTGGCAAAGAAAAAACATATGAGAGCAAAGATAATCCCTCCTGCTCTTCGAGCACCCTCTAAAACCATGATCATAAGGATCAATCCAAGAATAAAGATTCTTGTAGGAGGAATTATCTCCCACCCTTCTTGAACAATCTTATAGGAATTGAAAAAGAAGTAGAGGGGGGCAATAAAACTGAGAAAGGCAAATATTAAATCATACCATGGAACAGGCTTATCAACTACTTCCTTGCTTCTTGGTGAAATAAGAAAAAGGAGGGGCAGGAAAAGAGAAATCAATAGATAATAGTAGCCATTTCCAACTAACACTCCCAGGAATTCAAAATGGAACAATTGGTAGATAGAAAGAAAAACACCACAGAGGGAAAAGAGAATAAATATCCACTTCAGCGGACCAGTAAGCATTCGGTAACGTTGGTCTGAAACAGTCCTTTTTTCTTTAAAAGGAACCATTCCCCCCTCATTTTTTTGATAAAGACCCATTCTCTTCCTACAGGAGACCCCAAGATTGCTAAATTTCCAACCCTCTCAGATTGGGTTTTCCTACTTTGTTTTTTTCATCCTGTCGGCTTCTTCTTTCAAAAGCTTTGTCTGATATTCTTCATGTTTAGAGGTCCAAACGCCAATTTCTTTAAAGAATTTTATTGCCCCGGGATGGTAGGGAGCCAAGAAATGATCTGTTTTTAAAGCGCCTTCTCTGGTCCATAGTTTCAATGTAGGATGTTTTGGACTATATATTTCATATCCATTCCAGAGCCCTCTGGTAAGTCTATATGCTAACTCATCATCCAAATTTGGATAACAGACCAGGCCATAATAGTAAGAGGCAACAAAAGCAGGTTTTTCAGGAGAAATTCCTGCTCCGCTCGTTGCTTTGTAAGGTCTTAAATAAGGGCAGAATTTGTTAAGTTTTGCCCACCCCTCCTTATTCTCGGGGGGTGCAGGCAGCCAATGAATCCCATGTGGAGATGCCGCAAGCTCCACCGCTTTTGCAGAGTTGATGAGGCAGTGGGCTGTGTCAGCAGAGCCATCAATAACCGCACTCCAGGCTGCTCCCCAACTGGATACCTGGACAATCTTGACATCGTTCCAGGTAAGTCCTCCAAAAGCCAGGTAGCCTTCGTGGAGGGATTTACACCCAGGACTTGCAGGGATGAGAGTAACCCTCTTGCCTTTGAGATCAGCGAGGGTTCTAATACCGGAATTCCCTCTCACCATCATCCCTGCAATAGCCCCTTCCGGACATGCATAGATGAGCCGCAAAGGTTGAGGACCCCAATCAGAGAATTCATCCAACCCCATGAGTGCATAATATTGCCCTGCCCCTGTAAATAGGGATAACTGCATCATTCCTTCTTTTAGAGGCAGAATTTTCGACTTGTCTGTTCCTGCGGGCACAACCTTAACTTTGATTCCTTCTTTCTCTTGAATTGCTTCCATGAGACCCATCGAGATAGTGTAGCCTGTAGATCCCACATCATAAGTAGTACAACTAATAAGTTTAGGCACTTCCTTTGCCCAAAATTGTGAAGAAATAAAAAAAACTGTTCCAAAACTAAGAACCACTACCACGACGAAGGTAAAAAACTTTTTCCCTTTCATTGGACCCTCCTTTTTTAAAAGAGATTCGCCTTCAAGTTTTTCCTATTTTTGCTCGTATCTTTTTTCAAAAATTGGGGTTTTTCTTGTCTCTTTAGGTAATGAGCCTGGCTCAACCCAATGAATTTGTGGTCTAATTTTAATCTTATTGTGCAAGGCCTCAGATATTTTTTTATTCAGGTTTTCAAGGTCCTGGTTACCAATATGTTTACCGTGTTCAATTTTTAACTTGAGTGGAGGATTAACTCGGGGTGGTGGAGAATCAAGGATAATTCTCATTTCCCCTGTTACATCAGGGATGAAGCTCGATACGATTTCTTTTATCGCAGCAGGATAGACATTAACTCCTTTGACAATAAGCATATCATCTGCCCTCCCTATCACCTTTGCTCTTTTTCCTTTAAAGCCACATCCAGGGCATTCCTTTGTAAAAATCTGGACCACATCTCCATAAGCATATTTTACCGATGGACAAGCCTCCCTCTCTAAAGAAGTATGGACCATCTCCCCGATCGCCCCGTCTACATCTGAGTCAACAGGCTTTTTTGTAATGGGATCCACCAAGTCATCATAACTAGTACACACATCTGGAGCTACAGCATGCAAACCATAATATTCATCGGAATCGCAAGAAACACCCAAGGCATTTCCACAAGGCGCCCAATAATCATAAGCCCTACACCCATAATTCGATTCCAACTTCTTTTTGACTTCTGGAAGGGCAATGCCGATTTCACCCGTGGTTAACAATCCCTTAAGATGAAAATCCTTAACATGTTTGTTTAAGGATTTCGTAGTCTTATCGATTAGATGTTCAGCCAGAGATGGGGTACAGGCTAAATAAGTTGGTCGGGTTAGTTCGATAAATTGGAGAAGGATATCTGTTCCTGCCCTTGCATCAATATCAATAGGAAGAGCGCCTAACCAGCGTAGTCCCCACAAGGTCATCGTGGTTGCATATACCCCCAGAGCAAAAAAGAAAACAACCCTATCCCCCTTTCCCACACCTGTCAAAGAAAGTCGATGCCCGAGTTGTCGGCCGATAAAATCGATGTCCTTCTTTGTGAAAGTATAACTAAATGTGGGGATTCCTGTTGTTCCTGAGGTTGTCCCAGTTAAATAGATTTCTTCGACGGGTGCACATAGATGTAATCCAAAAGGATGACCGTACTTTTCTAATGAAGCCTGTGCACTTTTCCGTTCCTCGTCTTTTGTCATGAAAATGGGAAGTTTTTGTAAATCCTTCATTGTCTTTACTTCTTCAGGCTTCACCCCAACCTCATCAAATTTTTTCCGGTAAAATTCTGATTTTTCATAACAATATTTCAATTGTCTAGTGAGCTTTTTTTCCTGATATCTTCGAATTTCCTCTATTGACATATTGTTTAATTCATGGAGAAGATAAAAGTTCTTGGCCATCTTAGTAGAGCTCCTTATTTTTTCCTAACAAGGACTGTTCTTTAGATTTTTCAGCAAATCGTTGGCTAATTTCATAAATATGTTCGACGCAAACTGCACTGGCATTCTGAAAGTCGCCTTGTTTAAGATAGGAAAGAATCTTTCGATGATATTGAAGCGTCCTTTCCACCAAATTCTGCGATGGCTGAACACTTTCAACAAAATCTCTCAGTAACCCAATAATGCATTTATGGATTAAGATGATAATAGGATTTTTTGTGATTTCGGCAAGAAGGGTGTGAAATTCGAAATTGGCCTGAATTCGCTCTTGTTGCTTATTTTCTCGGAAAAAGGATTCAGCCTTATCAATTTGGTTTTCCAATTTAGTTAAATCTTCATCTTTTATCTTCGAAATGATCATTTTATTGATAATTACCTCTTCAAGAACCGCCCTCGCTTCTGTACAGTCTTGAAGGGTGAAGAGCGTTATTTTGAGGAGATTCCCCATATTTTTGGCAAGGGTATCTAAATCTATTTTAGTAATAAAGGCTCCCCCCAGACTTCCTTGGCGGATATCTATGAGACCTAATTGTCTCAGGGAATGAAACGCCTCTCGAATTGTATTCCGACTGACTCCAAAAATTTTTGTTAATTCATTTTCAGTGGGAAGCTTATCTCCAGGTTTTAGATCTCCACGAAAAATAGCCTCCAAAATTTGGGAAACAATTTTTTCAGAAATACGTGATTCTTTAACAGTTTTAAACATAATATAAATTGGTTAATGTAAAATGTTCAATATATATATGTTCAATATTACCTAATTATAAAATCTTGTCAAGTCAAAAATGAAAAAAATTCTAAAAAATTTATATCGCAAATTTCTAATGCTTTGTAATTACTTCATTTTTAGTATAAAAAATTATTTTCCCATCTGAAATGACCGCACTTGAAAGTTTTGGAAGGAGCTTTTTCCATTCTTTTTGAAATCATTCACTTTAAAAGATCAAACCTCGATTGAGGAAATATTTTTGTAACGAAACCAAACCACTCATAAAGTGCGATGATGGTTTTTTCGCCTTTTGAGTTAAAAAGTTTTATGATATAAAATGTATTATGAAGGGGAAGAGGGCTGATCAATTCGTTCATGTGATTCTTAACAGCATCGCGGATGGGGTTTTTACGACCGACCACGAGGGAAAAATTACCTTCATGAACAAAGCGGCAGAACAGATTACCGGTTTTCGTAGTAAAGAAGCCATCGGTCATTACTGCTTTGATATCTTCAGGGCCGATATCTGTCAAACCCGGTGTGCCCTAAAAGAAACTCTCAAAACGAAAAAGGAGATCATCAATCTCCCTGCAACCATTTTAAGGAAGGGGGGACAAAGGATTCCCATCAGTATCAGCACAGCGGTATTGAGGAATGAGGAAGGAAAGATCATTGGAGGGGTAGAGACATTTAGAGATCTTTCTGCGATTGAAGAACTCAAAAAGGAACTTTCTCAAAAATATACACTCGGGGATATCATCAGCAAAAATCATTTGATCCATGATCTCTTTAACATTCTTCCCCATGTGGCGGAGAGCGATAGTACGGTCTTAATTGAAGGGGCAAGTGGCACAGGAAAAGAGCTTTTTGCAAAAGCCATTCACAACCTGAGTCGGAGGAAAAACAAGCCTTTCATTAAGGTCAACTGTGGTGCCCTTCCTGATACGTTGCTGGAATCGGAGCTTTTCGGGTATGTCAAAGGGGCCTTTACAGATGCCAAGAAGGACAAACCCGGAAGGTTTGCCCTCGCCCATGGGGGAACGATCTTTTTAGATGAAGTTGGGGATATGTCTCCGGCCCTTCAGGTAAAACTCCTTCGGGTAATTCAGGAGAAAGAGTATGAACCATTGGGCTCAACCAGTCCAAGAAAAACAGACGTCCGAATCATTGCGGCAACCAATAAAGACCTTTCAAAACTTGTCAGTGAGGGAAAATTTAGAGAGGATCTTTATTATCGGCTCAATGTGGTGAAGATCGATCTCCCTCCTCTTTCACAGAGAAGGGAAGACATTCCTCTATTGATTGAGGCTTTTATACAAAAATTTAATGCTAAAATGGGAAAACAGATAAGGGGGGTATCGGATCGAGCCCTTCGCATTCTATTAAATCATGATTTTCCAGGAAATGTGAGGGAACTGGAGAACATCATCGAGCATGCCTTCGTTCTATGCAAAGGCGACCTGATCGATCTCGATTGTCTCCCTAAAGAGATTTTGGGAAATCAAGAAAAATTATCCTCCGATGAGCCTCCCTCTGGGAAAACACCATTTGAAAGAGCGGAGGCAGAAGTCATCGAAAGAACGCTCAGGAAATATGGTGGAAATCGCACCGAAACCGCAAAGGAATTGGGCATTGATCGAACCACCCTCTGGAGAAAAATTAGGAAGTATGGTCTGGTTTGATAGAGTTGAAAGGTTGTTTTGCTTTGGACAATTACGAGTTAAATAAATATGTTTCATAATTGCAACATACATTCATTTTAATAGTTTCATATTTGCAACTAATAAACTCCTAATTACCCTGTTACAAAAATTGAAGTTTTGCTAACCCCTTAAAATCTCATCACTTTTTATATTATCCACCTATTGGCATTCTTTTTGCTTTTAATTTTTTTGAAATGAAGATTGCAATTCCTCTTTTTGGAAGCAGGGTTTCCCCCCGATTCGATTATTCCTCTGAATTGTGGATTGTCGAGGTAGAGAGGGGAGAGATTGTTAAAGAGGAAAGGCTAGCCACGGCCAACCTTAATCTGACCCAGCGTCTGGATCAGATCACTTCAAATGGGGTGGATAAAGTCATCTGTGGTGGAATGGATGGATTCTCCTTACATCAACTCGGGAATAAAGGAGTTGACGTAGTTCATGATGTGATGGGGGAGGCTGAGGTGGCATTCGACCTCTTTTTAAGAGGAAGGCTCAGGTCGGGTTTCTGCTGCGAAAAAAGAAGAGGAAGAGGGCCATGCCGTTGGAGGAGAAGTTTTCAAGGGAGGAGGAAAGCATAGATGAGTAAAGAAAAATGTGACCAGGATGCAATCTGTGAAACCTGTAATCAATCCAGTTCCTGCAGTCCACAGGAAAAAGAAGCCCATACTCAGGAGAGGCTGAAATCCAAACTATCCCACATTAAACATCGGATCATGGTCATGAGCGGGAAAGGAGGTGTAGGGAAGAGTACAGTGGCTACGAATCTGGCGGTTAGTCTTTCGTTGGAGGGTTTTGAAGTTGGACTTCTCGATGCGGATATCCATGGTCCCAATATCCCTAAGATGTTAGGCATCGAATCGAGGATGGTTGGGGGGTCGAATAAAGGGATGTCTCCGGTAGAGGTTTTTCCTAATTTAAAAGTGATTTCGATGGCTTTTTTTATTGGGGATAGGGACAATCCAGTTGTCTGGAGAGGGCCCCTGAAGCATAGCGCCATCAGCCAATTCTTAGGAGAAGTAGAGTGGGGATACCTTGATTTCCTTATCATCGATCTTCCTCCAGGGACAGGAGATGAACCGCTCAGTGTCGCTCATCTTATTAAAGAGGTGGATGGAGCAATCGTTGTAACCACTCCCCAAGATGTGGCCCTTCTCGACTCAAGAAAGGCGGTTACTTTCAGCCGAATTCTTGGGATTCCAGTGATTGGGATCGTGGAAAATATGAGTGGATTAATTTGTCCCCATTGCAAGAAAGAGATTCTTCTCTTTAAAACAGGTGGGGGTGAAAAAGCAGCCAGGGAAATGAAAGTCCCTTTTCTTGGAAGGGTGCCCATTGACCCTGAAATGGTCAGCGATTGTGATAGAGGAATGCCTTTTGTCATGGCCCATCCTGAATCTGAAGTGACCAGAGCGTTTAAGGAGATCGCTCAACGTTGTAAACAATACGTAGGCCTAAAGGAAATCGAGAAACAGATGGAACGAGAAAAATTTCCATATCCTTTCAAAGGGGAGGTGAAGAGATGAAGAGGATTGCTTTGGCTTCTGAAGATGGATTTGGCCTTGAAGGGTTTGTAAGTCCTCATTTTGGAAGGTGTCCTTTCTATACCTTCGTCAATGTAGAGGGAGACCAGATTCTTGGTTTTGAGGTGGTAAAGAACCCCTACTATCCCAACCATCAACCTGGGGTCATTCCACAATTTATCCATTCTCAAAAGGCAAACGTGATGATTGCAGGAGGAATGGGGCCAAGGGCCATCGATTTTTTCACTCAATATGGGATTGACGTTGCCACAGGAGTTCAGGGAAAAGTGAAGGACATTGTGGAAGCCTATCTAAGGGGTGAGATTAAAGGGGTTGTGGCCTGTGAACACCATGGGCATGATCACGGGTGTGGAGAGGAGGGGCGATGAAGATTGCAGTGAGTTCTACCGGAAAGAGTCTCGATTCTCAGATCGATCCCAGGTTTGGTCGATGCCAATATTTTATCCTGATCGACCCGGAGACGATGGAATTTGAGGCCTGCGAAAATGAAGGCTTGATGGCCATGGGTGGGGCTGGAGTCCAGGCAGTGCAGTTTATTGTAAGTAAAGGGGCAAGGGTTCTCATCACAGGGAACCTCGGACCCAATTCAGCCACTGCTCTATCCTCTTCTGGGGTTAAGGTCCTTTTGGTTTCAGGAAAGACGGTGAGGGAAGCAGTGGAAGAATTTAAATCAGGGAAGCTGCAAGAGGCGAGTGGCCCGACAGTTCCTCCTCATTTTGGAATGAGATGAAGTTGGTGGGGTTTTTAATCACCATTCGCAACTTCCCACTGACTAAATATCCCTGAACTCTATTAGAGTCAGGATACGAAAGGAGGGATGAATATATGCCTTATGGAATGGGACCCACTGGATGGGGATATCATCCTTATGGATATGGAAGAGGTTGGTGTTGGCATCCATGGTGGTATGGTGCGCCAGTTCCTCCATGGGGGCCTCCAACTAAGGAAGATGAGATTCGGTTTCTTGAAGAGGAAGCCAATTTCCTTCGAGAACAATTAAGCCAGATTGAGAAAAGGCTCGAAGAGTTGAAAAAATAGTCATGGAGATTGTCTTTAGGCTACGGTTAGGAAGCCCGTATCGTATTGGGTCGCAGGGTTACGGCTAAAGGACTTTAAGCCCAACTACGTAACACCTTAACGAAACTGGCATCTTAACCCTGACCTTTGGACTTACGACTTTTATTCGAAAGGAGGTGTCTTTATGCCAGGATTTGATGGGACAGGGCCCATGGGAATGGGTCCAATGACAGGTGGAGCAAGGGGTTTTTGTGCCATGCCATACAGACCCTATGGGCCTTATGCGTATGGATTTCGAACACCCTATTATCAACCTTTCGCTCCTAATCCATTTTACGGTATGCCATTCTACAGAATGCCATTCTACGGTCCTGTTTTTGGAGCAGGCCGTGGTGGCCTTCCATGGGGTGGAGGCCGTGGCAGGGTCTTTGGTGGCGGGCGAGGGTTCCGTCGTTGGTGGTAATAAAAAAGGTTGCATGGGGGCCTCGATGGAACCAGTGGGGGTTGGATATCCAATCCCCTCCGCCCTCCCGGGAAGAGGGTGTGTCGTAATTAAGATTTTCTTTATTTATGACACAGACTCAAATTAAAGGGGGTGATGATATGCCATTTGGAAGAGGTTTTGGATTCCGGGGATGGTCTCCAGGTTGGCCATACGTGGGCCTTGGAAGAGGGGGATTACCCAGATGCTGGGCGTATCCATATATGGGCCGAGCAATAGGAAGAATGGGGCCAGTTTCACCCTCCATTCAACCTCCAACCAAGGAAGAGGAAATCAGGAACCTAAAGGAACGAGCTAGGGTCCTGGAGGAACAATTAGAAGCGATTGAAAAGAGAATAAAGGATTTAGATAAAGAAGGCGCATAAAGTTTCAAATTTGAAATCCAAGAAAGGAGATGATTTATATGCCGAGAGGGGATGGAACAGGTCCCCCCTGGGGAAGTGGGCCAGGGACAGGGAGAAGAGCAGGAATGGGGGGGTCTCGTAGAGGAAGAATGGGAGGCACAAGGGCAGGTGCTGGGCCTGGAGGAGAATGTATTTGCCCGCAGTGCGGGACAATAGTTCCACATGAGGCTGGAATTCCCTGTTCTAATAAAAAATGCCCCAAATGTGGAACCACTATGATGAGAAAATATTAGGAGTGATTACAAAGTAGATTGGGCATAGGAGACGGAAAAACTATGGATGAGAAGTCGGGTCTCCAGAAAAAGAAGGGGGAAACCGATCTCCATAAAAATTGTTTTGCGTGTGGATCGAATAACGGCATGGGTTTGAGACTCAAATTTTTTAAAAATGAAGATGGGGTGATCTCTGGAAGTTTTTTTGCAGACCCAAGGTACGAAAGTTATAAAGGGATCATTCATGGGGGAATCATTTCTGGCGGGGTTTTACAGGCCATTCTGGGACACTTCAATGGTTAAGGTTTTGAATTCACCAAAGTACATCTTTGGCCCCGTTCCTTCGAGAAGACTGGGAAGGTCTTTGGGAGTTGATCTCATCCCATATAAGACCTGTACCTTTGATTGCATTTATTGTGATCTGGGGAAGACCACACGGAAAATCACCTCTCGACAATCCTACTTATCTCCCGAAGAGATTATAGGAGAATTGGAACTCTATCTCTCGGCAATGGACAAAAAGCCAGATTTCATTACTCTATCTGGGTCCGGGGAGCCAACCTTAAATCGGGACATCGGAGTGATCATTCAGGGAGTCCGAAACATTACTTCTATTCCCATAGCCGTTTTAACAAATAGCTCTCTTTTTTCTTTAGAAGAAGTAAGGAAAGCCCTCTTAGAAGCAGATGTTGTCCTCCCTTCGCTTAGTGCGATTACTCCAGTCATTTTTGAATCTCTTAACAGACCTCATCCTTCCTTAAAAATCGAGGAGATTATCTCAGGTCTTATTCAATTCCGCAGGGAGTATCAAGGTCAGATCTGGTTAGAGGTTGTTTTCTGTCGCGGAATCAATGATGACCGAAAAGAAATAGAAAGACTTAAAGACGCCATTGAAAAAATCCAGCCCGATAAGATTCAACTTAATACTCCCATCAGACCCCCTGCTGAAGAATTTGCCTTCCCTTTAACATCGGGCCAACTGGAGAAAATAAGAGAAAGATTGGGAGAGAAGGCAGAAATTATTTCTGAATTTGCCGTTCCTCTTGGAGAAGCCTTTGACTCAGTCAAGGATACCGAGATTCTTAACCTGATTAAAAGAA
>FWPV01002263.1_pt1 | contig 47987 bp, 31 predicted proteins | sample 2228371 | NCBI WGS metagenome assembly FWPV01 (sample SAMEA103939776, study PRJEB20133) | metagenome | reverse complement strand
TTATCAAATAGAAAAGATATATCTTTTTGTTCTTTGTTCTGTAAATATGGTTTAAATATCAAAAAAGAATTTTTCTCCGTGCTCTCCGTGGTTTTTATTTTGATTCTTGATTTATGATTAATAGGTGTATTTTGTAAAATGATATGATTTAAAAGATATATAATTTCTTCGTGTCCTTCGTGGTTAAATAATCAAAAAATATTGATCTTGCCGAATGGCAATCGAATATGTTTTTCTGCGGTGATTTTTTCTCTTCATTTCTCGGCTTTCTCTGCATATTTATATGATATGAATAAGAAGTATAGTTTCACTGAGTGGATACCAATTTCAGGAAATTCGGAGAGAGAAGGGCGGGTTTGAAAACCATTGATTTAATCTGAATTCCGCCCTTCTGTATTTTGTATCAGTCGATTCTTCTCAACTCTACCCTTCGGTTAATTGCACGGCCTTCCGCAGTGCGGTTGTCGGCGATCGGAGAAGACTTTCCGTATCCGACGGCTTTCAGACGTGACGGACTTATACCGCGCTGGATCAAATATTGCATTACTGCGTCGGCGCGGGCCTGTGAAATCTTCAGGTTCACCTCGTCGCTGCCTACATTGTCGGTATGGCCCTGAATTTCAAGCTTGACATTCTCCCATTCGACGAGTGATTCGTACACTCTGTCGAGTATGGCGTATGAAGCCTGCGTAAGAATCGCCTTACCAGACTGGAAATTTACGCCTTCGAGTATAAGTCTTCCCCGTTTTATCTCTTCGGTTTTCGGGCATCCGTTGTTTTCCGGAACGCCTTTCATGTTCGGACATTTATCGTCCGTATCAGCAACACCGTCGCCGTCGTTATCAAGATCCGGACAACCGTCGTTGTCTTCGAAGCCGTCCTTGTGTTCCGGTTCATTAGGACATTTATCAAGCGAATCTGGAATACCGTCCCCGTCGTTGTCGAATTCCGGACATCCGTCGTTGTCCTCGAATCCGTCCTTGTGTTCCGGTTCATTAGGACATTTATCAAGCGAATCTGGAATACCGTCCCCGTCGTTGTCGAATTCCGGACATCCGTCGTCATCCTCGAAACCGTCCTTGTGTTCCGCGTCGTTGGGACATTTATCGTCGCGGTCGGGAATTCCGTCGCGGTCCCGGTCCGGCTTGATACCAATACCCTGCCAGCCCAGAGTAAATTGAACGTTGTATCGCGGCAGAGCCTTTGTCGAATATGCATATCCTTCACGCACAAAATCGGTTCTGTATTTACTATCGGGATTTGATATTCCGATATCTCCGGCCAGCGAAAAGTAAAGGCCGTTCGGCCTGTTAAACCTAACGCCCGGGGTCAACCAGAAAGGATCGTAAATGAAACTTTTTACGGAAAAGAAATCCGTATACCATTTTACGCGGCTCTCCCCGCTTATTTCGGTAAAGAGAGTTATTACCGGATGAGGTCTAAATTCCAGCCCTACTGCCGCAACGACGGCGCTGTTGCTCTTCCGGGTTGCAATAACGCCGCCCAGGTTTGCATGTAAGAGAAACGGCATTTTACCGTTGAGGCGGCCGAAATCGGCTGACCATATTATTTGGGGATTGAAGTAAACGTTTTTAAGGGCGAAAACGGCGTCGGTGTCGTTAAGAGTAGATTTAGTAAGATAGTATACGTGGCGCGGAAAGAATCCGCGGTTGGAGCTACCCGTAGGCAAAAGAACCTTTAAATAATATGCGTTTGTCAACCATGCGTCGTCCCTTCCGAATGGGTAAGCCATTTTCGTGGTGAGTTCGAGGTCGCCGATGCCGGTGCGGTATTCGTAGTTCCATCCCGGCCGGTCGTAGTAAAGGGGCAAATCTACAGCAAAGTCCCAGAATGACGTAACTCCGTATGCCGCGAAAATATTTCCCGATACAAGATGGGGAGCGGTTCTGCCGCTCACCGGTTTACCGTCGGCAGAGTTCAGAACCTCGCCTCTCCCGCGCGGCCCGGCGACATATTCCATTTCCGTTCCGTATTTAGCCGCCCCGCCGAAATTAAATCCGGTCTTTCCGAGAGTTTCGGCGGAAAGCGTCCTTATTATGCCTCTGTGTCCACCGGTGTTGATGTCGTTGGAGAAAACACGAAAGAAGAGCGATGAAAAAATGAAAAATATTACAACAAACCTGAATGGGGAAGTCATATTACCTCCTTAATTATTAGTATGTGAAGAACGGCATGAGAATAGGTATTCCTTTAATAATTAAATATTTAACTATGGAGCAACGAACTATTGAATAATATATATTGTGCTGGCCGAAGGCAACGATTGATTTTAAGGATTTAAAAAATTCTTAAAAAAGGTCTTTTTGTAATTTTTTTTATATCTATTTTACTTAGGCATCTTCAGCGGCTGATATCATTTTTTTAAATGAAATTTCATTTTATTTGATGAAATATACTGATAGCTATTTTCTGTCTTGAAGAGCATTTCTTCCGACAGTCAAAGGGGTGGGGAAGTGGGGTTAATGTTTGAATGTGCGACGTTGTTCAACGAAATTAAACGCAGTCTCGGTTGTACGGTTCACGATCAACTCTTCGGGAAACCGGGCTTGCATTATAATAGGCGATACGTCGCTGTCGTCACCAAGTTCATGAATTGCATGGGTATCACTGTTTACTGCCACCCGGCACCCTTCTTCTTTACATACCGATAGCAATTCAAGCAGCTGCTCCTTACTGCTTCGTGAAAGACGGATTTTTGAGTTGTTTACCTCGAGTGCCGCACCGGTTTTAGCCGCAAAGCGTGCGAGTTCTTTATAATTTATCGGATAATTTTGATCGTTCGGGTGAGATACGATATCTATTGCAGGATTTCTGCGTAATGCTGCAAGCAGCATAGAGGTATAGACATGAGGCGGCAGTCCTTTATCAATATTCTGATGGAGGCCGACAAGAATTACTTCGCAGTATTGTATATATTCGGATGGAATATCCACATTGCCGTTATTGTCAAGAACATTACATTCTATTCCTCTAAATATCCGGATATTCGGATCTGGAGAGACAAATCTCTCGAAGAAAACAGAGTTCAGTCTTCCCCCGAGTGTGGGGCCGTGATCGGTTACAGCAAACCCCTTTATTCCGATTTTTCGGGCCTGGTCGAGAAGCTCGAGAATAGTATGAAGACCGCAATGGCTGAAAATGGAATGCACATGAAAGTCAACAGCAATCATTTCAATTCCTATGGTAGAAAAACGGCAGGGCTGCCAAGACAGCCCTGCCGTTTTGTTGTGCAGGGACGAAATTGACTACTTTTTGTTTTTTCCTTTTTTAACTACCGTCTTTTTAACAACCGGCTTTTTTGTCGGAGTTTTTTTGACTGTCGCCTTTTTTACGGCAGCCTTCTTGACAATAGCTTGCTTTTTAGCTGCATTTTTATTTGCTTCTGCTTTTTTTGCCGAAGTAGCCTTTTTTGTTACCGCAGCTTTTTTGGACAATGTCTTTTTCTCCGCTGCTTTCTTTATAGCAGGTTTTTTAGCCGCCGGTTTCTTTGTCTCCTCTTTTTTTACCTGTTTTTCTTCGACTGCCGCCTGGGCCGCGGCAAGGCGCGCGATCGGTACCCTGAACGGCGAGCATGATACGTAATTCATCCCCACTCGATGACAGAACTTTACTGATTCCGCATCACCGCCGTGTTCGCCGCAGATACCCACCTTGAGGTTCGGCCTCGTGGAGCGCCCCCTTTCGATGCCTATGCGGATTAACTGTCCCACACCATCCTGGTCGATGGTCTGGAAGGGATCGGCGGGCAGAATCTTATTGTCAAGGTAATCCTTCAGAAAGCTTCCGATGTCGTCACGTGAGAAACCGAATCCCATCTGCGTCAGGTCGTTGGTGCCGAATGAAAAGAATTCGGCGGCTTCGGCCATTTTGTCTGCAGTCAGGGCGGCGCGCGGGATTTCTATCATAGTGCCGTAAAGGAACGGAATCTCGGCAAGTCCGAGAGATGCGCATACTTCACCATACACCTTATCAACAAGCTTTTTCTGGTGGACAAGTTCGTTTGAAGTGCAGGTAACCGGGATCATAATTTCCGGAAAAGCTTTTTTACCTTCTTTTATCAGTTCTCCCGCGGCAGTAAGAATTGCTCTTATCTGCATTTCCGAAACTTCGGGATAGGTTATTCCGAGCCTTACACCCCTGTGGCCCAGCATGGGATTGGTTTCTTTGAGGCTATCACCCCGTTTCCTTACTTCTTCTTCACTTATGCCAAGTTCTGCAGCCATTGCCGCTATTTTGTCGGGACTGTGCGGTACGAATTCATGCAATGGCGGATCGAGCAGTCTTATTGTTATCGGCAGACCATCGAGAACTTCCATGGTAGCCTTTATGTCGTTTTTGACAAATACGGAGAGTTCCTCAAGTGCCGCCTTGCGTTCATCAACTGTCCTGCTCATGATCATCTTTCGTAACAGGAAAAGCGGCTTTTCGCTTCCCTCTCCGTAAAACATATGCTCCGTACGGAACAGACCGATTCCCTCTGCGCCGAACTGTACCGCTCTCCTTGCATCTTTCGGCGTATCGGCGTTGGTACGTATCTTAAGCACACGTACCTTGTCGCACATTTTCATTAATTCTGTGTAATACTCATTATGTTCCAGATCAACGTCGACCAGTTTCAGATTTCCTTCGTAAACAAGCCCTTTTGTTCCATTGAGCGAAATCCAGTCGCCCTCACTGATGATTTTTCCGGATTTGGTTCTGAAGCTGTTCTTACCCACTTCAATATACTCTCAACCTACGACGCAGCATTTTCCCCATCCCCTGGCGACAAGAGCGGCATGGGAAGTCATACCTCCTTTTGAAGTCAGAATCGCCTGTGCCTTGTGCATTCCGTCGACGTCTTCCGGAGAAGTCTCTTCACGTACAAGAATCACTTTTTCTCCCCGCGCAGCCCACTCCACTGCGGTTTCCGACGAAAACACGGCGCGTCCGCTCGCGCCTCCGGGCCCGGCCGGAAGTCCTTTTGCTATAGGCGTCATCGTTTTTTCCGCCGCCGGATCGATCATAGGAAGCAGAAGTTCGACAAGCTGGTTCGGCGCCACACGCATAAGGGCTGTCTCAAGAGAGATGAGCCCCTCTTTGTACATATCAACAGCCATACGTACGGCAGCCGGCCCGTTGCGTTTTCCCACACGGCATTGCAGCATATAAAGTTTTCCGTTTTCTATTGTAAATTCTATATCCTGCATGTCTTTATAATGTCTTTCGAGCCGACGCTCAATATCGAAAAGCTGTTTGTAACATTCCGGGAAAGCCTCCTCGAGAGTGGGAAGATGTCTGCTCTGGTCGTTTTTGGAGTATTCATTTATTGGTGCAGGCGTACGGATGCCGGCTACGACGTCCTCTCCCTGAGCATTGATCAGATATTCGCCGTAAAACTTATTTTCGCCTGTACCGGGATTGCGCGTAAAGGCGACGCCCGTGGCGCTCGTATTGCCCATGTTCCCAAAAACCATACTCTGTACATTGACCGCAGTGCCCCAGTCATCGGGAATACGTTCTATACGTCGGTATTCTACCGCCCTCTTACCGTTCCAGCTCATGAATACAGCTCCTATCCCTCCCCAGAGCTGTTCCTCAGGCGTTTCGGGGAAAGGTTTGCCAAGAACATCAAGTACTATTTTTTTAAACTCAACCACCAGTGTCTTGAGATCTTCTACGGTAAGGTCTGTGTCGACCGAATAACCTTTTGTCTTTTTAACCTCTTCCAGTTTTTCATCAAGAATTTTCCTTATGCCTTTACCATCTTTAGGCTCTATTCCGGCGGCCTTTTCCATAACCACATCCGCATACATCATTATAAGACGGCGATAGGCGTCGTATGCAAAACGCTCGTTGCCGGTTTTCTCTATCAGCCCTCCTATAGTCTCATCATTCAGACCTATATTGAGAACCGTATCCATCATTCCGGGCATCGAACGTCTTGCTCCGGAACGTACCGAGACTAATAGGGGATTTTTCGGGTCCCCGAATTTTCTCCCCATGAGTTTTTCGACTTTAGCCAAAGCCGCCTCTACCTGACCCGCGAGTTCTTTCGGGTAGGTTTTATTGTTTGCATAATAGTAGGTGCATACTTCGGTTGTAATGGTAAATCCCGGAGGAACAGGAAGCCTTAAATCAGGATGACCCGCCATTTCGGCAAGATTAGCCCCTTTTCCGCCAAGGAGATTTTTCATCGATTCGTTACCGTCGGCTTTGCCGCCGCCGAAAAAATAAACATATTTGGCCATATTTTCAGCCCTCCACCTGAGATTAAAATATTGGTTTAAATAAATAAGTTTCCATTAAAAATAAGAAATTTGAATATACATTCGATTATAAAACCGTTTCAAGGAAATTAAAAGAATGCCCTATGGCCAATATAGATTTACAAAAGCGAATAAACCGCTTATTGACATCAATGAAAAGCGTCGATATTATGATGATTTATCGGAGCATGTCGTAATCATAACGCTTCGTTACGGCCACGTTCGATTTCCGCGTAAAGCCTCTTCCAGTCGAAAAGAGGGCCAGGGTCGGTTTTACGGTCATCCCTCAAACCCATTTCAACAGCCCTTTCTCCGGCAATCTGATCGTGTCCGACGTATGTCATCTTCGATCCTATCAATCGTTCTATATAGCAACACAGCTTTCCCAACGAGAAGTATTGCGACGCTGTAAAACCGCTGCCGGCTGTCGCTAGAAGCTCGATTCCTATCGAAAACTCATTTACGTTCTGACGGTTATCCGGCGGCGGCATAACGCTTCCTCCGCAATGCCAGGCTTTTTCGTTTTCGGGAACCAGTTGTATTATTTTACCACTGCGGGTAATCAGAAAATGGCTGCTTACTCCGTATCGGGCAAAAATTGGAATTATGTTTTCTATACTATAAGGGCTATCCGGAAAAATTTCCACTGCGCTCATATAATGAATAACCACTACATCGATTACTTTACTTTTACGTTCCGACCATAACCTATCTCTGCCTGTTGAAGAAATTATTCTTCCGATAGTTTCTCCGCAACACAGGGTTCGATTCGAACTTTCGAGAAAAAGCTTATGGATTCGAAGCATACCAATCACTTTTAATTATTATCTAAAATACCATCCGACATTAATATCGATTAATAATTTTAATATGATTGATCTGATATAAGGACGTTCTTTCCGCTTACGAAAATTATTTTAATGGATATGAAAAAAAATACAAAGGCGGTACTCATTACCGGCGGCACTAAACGTATCGGATTAAGCCTTGCCGGAGCAACGGTTGAAATGGGTTATAACGTTATTCTTCATTTTCGTTCATCCGATCGTTATGCCAGAAGATGGTTGCACCGGAACCCTCGCTTCAAAGACAGAGTATTTTTTATCCGGCATGATCTTTCCGATTCACCCGAAACGGTTATAGAAAAAGCGCTTATGCTGCCGTGCTCCCTTACCGGTCTTGTAAATAATGCCTCGAATTTTTCTTCGGGCTCGCTTGACGATCCGGTACATTTCGAAGAAATGGTAAATATTCATCTGCTTATTCCGGCGCGTCTCGGCGCCTTTTTTTACCGTCGGGTAAAAAAAGGCTGGATTATCAATATCTCCGACGCCCTGTCGCAAAAAATCAGTATAAGATGGCAGAATTACCGTTTGTCCAAACTCTTTCTCGAACATCTTACGCGCCACCAGGCCATACGGTTCGCTCCCGATTGCCGGGTAAACGCAATTGCTCCAGGCGCCGTGATCCCGCCTAATGATAAAGAAGGCAGAAATGTATTCAAGAAGCTTGCCGGAATTACTCCGTTGCGAAAAACCGGCTCCGTATCTTCACTCATTAAGGCATACCGGTTTCTTGTTGACAATTCAGACTGTACGGGGGAGATTATATCTGTTGACGGAGGATTAAGGCTTACCGCCTGACGGAAAGTTAAGATACTCTTCGGAAAGAACCGACGTTAAAAATCCGATACACTCCTCCAGAACCCGGAATGTTTTACGGTGCAGGTTGATGGATCCTCCAACCGGATCGGGAATACCCGTCTTCTTTCTTTTACGGTCGGGCCATGAAGCCAGCATATAGGTGCGGTCGGATACCTGAGGGAAAAAAACATCGATATAATCGACCTGCTGCGGTTCCATGGTAAGGATAAGACGGCTTGTTTTCAGTTCGTCGGGAATCAGCGACCGGGAACGATGTCCTGTGAGGTCGATTTGGTGCTCTTTACAGACTGCTATGGCAAGATCCGTCGCCGGCTCTCCGTCCTTGGCATAGATTCCCATCGAACCGACCTTTAAATGAGATATATTGCTTCGGGCAAGCATTCTTTTCATTATTACTTCGGCCATGGGGCTGCGGCACCGGTTTGCATTACATATAAATATTATTTCTGCACTCATAACGATCTCATCGGTGTCGAAGCTTCGAAAATCACCATTCTTAACTTTATAATACTGTATGGAAACATGATCGAAAAAAATAGTATTTTAAATAGGTTAATCAACAGGAGTATTCTCATGGCTTTAACAAATGAAGAAAAAGGAATAATCGAAGAAGCGTTATCGGTCTATCTGCAGGTGATCGCACGGCAGATTCCGGCGCCCCAGCTTCAGCAACTTGCCCACATCGCGCAGAATATAATCAGAAAACTCGACAGCGTGGGAAGCGGCGGAGGAAAACAGGGCAATAAACCCGAGGGTATAACCGATGAATGGTATAAAAACGTCTGCCTTAAATGCGAGAAACTCACGCCCGGCGGCTGCACCGACAAGGTGACCGAAAAATTCCCCGGCAAATGCGACCCTATTCTGCACTACGAAAGAAATAAAGCTCTCGGTAAAAAGAAATAATAATATCAATATCAACAACCGCCATATTTCTTAAGGAGAAATAATCAATATCTTCCTGTGCCGGGTACCGGCGGGCCTTGCTTTACTATTGAGAGCCTCCAGCCGTATTATATATGTTCCCGGGCTTAAGCCCCGCTGTGCCAGGTCGATTTTGTTCAACCCCGGACGAAGCGACTCACGAGAGAATGATTTTTTAGACATAAGGCGACCGAGCTGATTTATAATTTCGATCTTTACTCCTTCTATGTCGCTATAGGGGAGATTGAATTCGATATGCATCATGCCTCTACAGGTAGCGGGGATTACCTTTAATAGCGCAAGTTCGGATTTTACTCTGACGCTCCATGCCGCCATATAAGAGGAGTCTCCGACCAGCAGCCAGCGGTAAGATTTAGATTTACCGCCAACCCGCACGCTCTTTTCGTTTGTATTATAATCGACACTTCCGGTGATAGGATCGTAAATCCCTATACGGTAAGATGCGGGAAGATTCGGTGGAACAGTGATATTATAAAGAAATACTGCCGCCTCGCTTTCTTCGTTGACAAATTGTAATGGAAAAATAAAACCTCCTTTATCCGCTTCGTGATAGATCATATTGCCGTAAGCCCTGTTTCGAAGCGTATCGATCACCACTACCTTTTGTTTACTGAACGACGGAGCAACCGGAAAGAAGCTTACTCCTTTTCCGGGTCTGAATCCGCAGAAAACCGGTGTGATGCCTCCCTTATCGGTGGAGGCTTCCACTATAATACTCCACTCACTCTGCTCTTTACGCTTCCGCGCGGCTCCCTGAATCAGGGTGAATGAGGAATACATTTCGGGAAGAGGCGGTATTTTCAGCTCTATATCTTTCATCGAAGCGTTGAAGATTGTATATGTGCCCACTCCGTCGGCGCCGATACCGGAGGCAAGAGACGAGGCGGAGGAATCGAGAAAAGGTATACCCGGAATATGTTTCTGTCTCGAAACGATATTGCCGGAAATTCCGGATATTTCCCATTTGTATATATGGATATTATCGGTTACCGCAGTATCGGGAGATGTTTCGCATAATATATCGCCTATTCTGATGTTGAATTTGTAAGGGAGAGCGATATCTGTCCAATTATTGGATTTTAAGATTATTTTATATGGTGCCCTCATGCTTACTGTTGTGCCTTCACCCTGTTTGACTGAAATATCTTTCCAGGTTTTTACCCATATTACTCGTCCCGGCGCCAGTTCGAACAGGTTTCTATGATCGTGTCTGTATTCGACCCAATGGGTATCGCCTGCTGTAAGTGCAGAGGTTCGTACCGACGCCGTGTCGGTCCATCTGAAAATCCTCATACGCATCGAATCGTATTCCCATTTCCCGTCGGTTGCCAATTCGTCAAGGACTTTTTCTATAGATGGCTCATTAAGAAGCGTCGTTGTAGAAAGGGGTGTCCATTTCCGTTCCCTCAGAACAATATCATCCGACTTTGACGACATAGAACGAATTACTCTTCTGGATATATCGGTCGTGACTCTGAAACGGCCGTCAGAAACCACCAGTAGAGGCCGTACTCCATAGTCGTCGGAAACAAGACTGGCCGGCACAGTCACGGAAAGCGTATAGTTCTCCGCTTTACAAGAGTAACTTATTTCCGATGCGTATTCCTCTTTATCCGATCGCCAGTAGAAAACCTTAACCCTGCTGTTGGAAACATTATCATCAATGTTAACGGTATCAACGATATTGGTAAACGGTAAAACAGGCGATGCGGTATCGCTCAAAATCGAAACTATCGGCCGTAACGTATCGATCATCAGTATAAACGGATCGGAATACTCGCTTATTCGTTTGATGGTCGAAACAATACGCGCCGTTGTGTCTATCTTGCAGTCGTCAATCACATTCCAGCCCGTGCGGGTATTATACTGATACATTTTTATATCGGAAGGATAAAATCCCGCAGGCAACTTATCAATGTATCGCAGGCCGATATTTATGGGATCGGAGGAAAAATCGTTGACAAAATCTATACCTGTCAGACCTACTATAATAAAACCTCGTGGCGGAGAAGAGGGTTTGAATACACGTATAGTATCTATAACGCTTACATTACTTTCGCCGGCCTTACATAGAACGACCTTTCCATTGAATGCGGTTACGGTGTCTTTTCCTATAAAATAAGCCACTTTCTGCCACGACTCTGCGGGCACATTTACTATCCCTCTTGACGAATCGGTTGCTTCTGCCCATCCTATATCCTTCTTCCGGCGAAGAAGCAGAGCAAAATGGTAGGTGGTCGAAAAAACCAGTTCTTCACCCAGATCAATTCCTGCAGAATTATCTTTTACTTTCAGATTCGAAACTATCCTTCCCACGCCTTCTTTGGGAACGATATCGGCCGGGGGCTTTTCTATAGCCCATACTATACCGGTCTCGAGTTCATCAACCGGTCCAATTCCGTTTGTGTCGATGTTCCAGCTTAACATTATGAGGTTTGTTGCAGTATCGAAGAAAGAGGACAATAGTCTGATCCTGTTAGGGACAGAAGCCTGATAGAGAGATTTGGTTACGGCGGAATCGCGTGAATTTTCCGTAACAACCGACCAGACCGATTCTTTTGCTACTTGTAAGCCTATCCAGTAGCACGTATTCGACAACAGGCCTTTTATTACTGTATCGGTTGTGTTTTTCTTTACGATCATCGAACTGAACTTTACGGTGTCGAAATCGGCCGCCAGAGGAATTTTCTCCCTTCCCCAAAGTATCCTGACGGAATCGAAATCGGTAGTACCGGAGAATTGCCAGTGAAAATATATTGCATCGGTAGTAGTTGAATCGACGAACAGTTTCGCACTGTTGGCCGGACGCAGCTTTCCGATGACGATTTTCTTTTCTGCCGGTGGAGTGCTTGTATTGCCCAGGATTCCCCGCCAGAACACACGGACGGTCAATGTGTCTTCGATTCCTCCGAATCTTGGATCTCTGATCGTATTCGACATCTTGTCTGCCGGCACGGGCGGCAGTTCCGGCGGATATATCTTTATCGTCGAATCGGCGGAGAAGACGTCTTTGCCCATTCCATATTGAAGAATAATATACATAAGGGAATCGCGGTTGATCGAAGAGAGATTGCCTATGGTAAATGTCGCCGAATCGCTCACCCTTGTATATGATATATCTAAAGTCAATTTATTTGCCAAAGTGTCTATGGAGCACATAAAAACCTTTACACTCTGCCCGCTCCCGGCCGGAGGAATAGTATCGGGGTTTTTCCAGAACGGAGAAACCGCCACATAAAGTGATTTGCAGCTATCAGGTGGTGAAGATGTGTATTGTATAACAGTATCATAGGAATCGTCCCCATCCGCTTTCAACTGATAGAGAGGGATTTTTATAAGGTTTATTGCAGTCCTGACCAATGGGGCCGGAAAAGTCAACGTACTGTACCACACACCCACAGTATCCGAGAAACTACCGGCGCTTTCGGAGGAAGGCAGGGCAAGATAATTTCCTATTGTTAAGAGTAAACGTGTAGGATCTACAAATATCGCCTTAAGACTGAGTGGATTGTAAACGGTAACCGTGACGACAATGACTTTAATATCAACCGAATCTTTGCCGAAACCATTGGATACTATACAGCGATATACTGTACCAGCTGTTGTTTTAAGAGAAGTAAGCAGAAGTGTATCGGCTGAAGAGAGTACTGCGGTATCTCCCTCTTTTTTCCATAAATAAATCAACGGTGCTTTACCCTGCACTGTTACACTTAACCTGACCGAGCCTCCCTGCGGAAGGGTCGTGTCGGACGTTCTGTAGATGATTTTCGGCGCCGGCGGCAGAACCTGCAACCGTATTGGCTTTGTCGAATCGGTTCCGGCAATGTTTGTTACAACACATACAAATATTCCCGAATCTGCGTAAGAAGTAACGGGAAGTGTGTAGGTTACCAGAGTTGCGCCCGAAATAACATTTCCGTTCCGCTTCCATACATACGAAACTCCTTCACCGTCTGCTTTCACGGAAAAAACCACAGTATCGCCCGGATAAGCCTGAATAAGCTCTCGCGGCTGCTCTGTAATGACAGGCGGAGCAACGGCGTGAAGCCTTACGGTGTTGCTTACGGCACTGTCCCTGGCGTTTCTGACAACACAATAATACCGGGCGCTGTCGTCCGAAGCTTTTACCGTATCGATTCTTAAGGAGTCTACTGAAGATAATATGGTTGAAGAACCGACTTTTCTCCATATATAGGTAAGAGGCTCCGTACCGGTTGCGGTTATTCTGAAAACAATTGATTTCCCGATTCCGATGGATGTATCCGAAGGCAGATCTTTGGTGATTCCGGGGGGCTGTATTGTGTCTCTTATATCCCAACATCCTGCATCACGTCGGCCTGTCGAATCCTGAATGCGGATAGTATCGGATATGTCTACTGTCGGAGCTCCGGTGGAGGTTCCGATATTGCGCGCCGGAGAAGCGGGCTGGGGTCTCCAGTCAACCGGGGCGGAACGGGAGGAGGACTTTCCGTACAAAGGATCCGACGCCCTTATACAACCGGTCCCGTATTTTGTAACATCTTCGGATGTAAGTGAATAAGTGGTTTTTGCCCGCAGACTGTCACCGACCGCAGTGACTGGAAAAATCGTTGCGTTGTTGCTGAAAATACAGTTTTTTATCGTAACGTTGGCAAAGGAAGAGGTAAACTGAGTGATTTCAGATATTACTGAATTACTATCGAATGTACAGTTTACGAAAGATAATACTGGCATTCCGCCGTAATAGTTTAATTTAAAAACGGTTTTGTTTCCCGTAATAAGGCAGTTTTCAAAAATTTTTGCACCCGGAGCAGAGCCTGCAATACTAAACACATAATTTGAAGATACTTTTCTTATTATACACTGTTTAAAAGTGTGCGTCTGTGTTCCAATGCCCAAGTCGTAGGTGTAAGTGCCTGTAATGATCACTCTTTCAAAATGAACCGTGTTATCGTTAAAAAAATTATATGTCGAAGAACTGGTATTATTAATTATCGGAAATTTAGCCGGATCTTTTTCACTTCCGATAAACCAGATCTCCCCAAGTTTTTTATCGCAGTACCTTGACCATGTATATATATGTTGGTTATCGCCCACAAAAAGTAGTGTCTCCGGATCAAAGCCGGAACCATTCTGGATTGAATAAAGCACCGTATCTAGCGAACTGAAGTTTGCTGGGCCGTCGGCGTCGATGGTTACTGTTTGCCCTGAGGCCTCTATCCACACTAACAGAACCACGTTCAATGTCATGACCAACCAACAGTTAAACATTCTATGCCAATCGAAACAATATATCATAAACCTTTCTCTCCGTATCTGATTATTGTCTACTGTGCATGGAGAAGCTTAAAAAAATTAATTCAATTCAACTATTTAATTCTTATTATACTAAAAAATATTTAAAGATTAAGTAAACCATGGTTTTTTTATAACTATTTTACAAAATCCGACAACACCTCCGGTCTTTCGAAAAGTAATAATGCATCCCGGAAATCATCTGGAAGTGATGCTTTAATGGAAATCAAATCATTGTTTTTCGGGTGGTTGAAGGTAATAGAGTATGCATGAAGCGCGTGCCTGCCGAAACATTTATATATTTTGTATGCAAAAGGTCTTTCAGCAGGATTAATTCTGAGGATACTGTTTTTGGTACCTCCATAGAGAACATCACCAAGAATCGGGAAACCGGCACTGTTGCAATGAACACGGATTTGATGCGTTCTGCCGGTACGGGGAAAAAATTTGATTACCGATATTCCGTTTCTATATGTAACCAATTCAAATTCAGTGAGAGCCTCTTTCCCAAAATTCGAAACAGTTCTTTTAATTGGATCTTTACTGCTTCTTCCGAGCGGCTTTGCAATGCTTCCTTTTTCCGTAGGCGGTCTTCCTATACAGATGCCGAGATACTGTTTGACTACCGTACGTTTTGCAAATGCGTCTGCCAGTCGTGCATGAGCAAGATTGTTTTTTGCAATAAGAACCACACCTGAAGTCTCTTTGTCAAGCCTGTGAACTATACCGGGACGATCAACGGAACTTCCATCAGATAAGCCGGTTCCACGGAAAAGCAGTGCATTTACAAGAGTGCCGGTGTAATTTCCGTGCCCCGGATGGACGACAAGACCAGAAGGTTTGTTTACCGCAAGCAGCCAGTCGTCTTCGTAAAGAACAGCAACCGGAATGTTCTGGGGAACAGGCCGAATTTCCGGTGCGGCAGTAAGCGAACGGGGAAATTCGACTATGTCATTCGCGGAGACGGTTTGCCGTTTCGGAACCTCCTTCCCGTTCAGGAGTATTTCTCCCTTGTCAATAAATTGCTGTATGCGCGACCGCGAAACGCCCTGTAGGCTTCGGGTGAGGAAAACATCGATCCTCATCCCCGTATGCTCTTCACCAACAATTATACGCTCCTTTTGTTGCAGAACCAGCTCCTTTTTACCATTTTATTCATACTAAAAAACAGAGGACTCTTTAATTGCATCTATCGGCATATTTAAAAATAATACGTCCCGTAAATGCGGCGATGTCCGCAGGAGCGGTTTTCCTTGGCGCGTGGATAGGGGGAACCGGACTCGGATTGATTAAAATATCCGTGCTTGCAGTAGTTGCGGCTACTTGCACGGGCTTTGGAAATGTAATAAACGACCTTTTCGACATAGAAAGTGATAAAATAAGCCATCCGCACCGCCCGCTGGTTCAAGGTACCATAACCAGATCCCAGACTGTTATATATTCATTACTTTTAGCTATTTCTGCGCTCACGGCCTCTTTTTCGATATCCCTTCTTTTTGGTTTCGGCGCTCTGGCTGCAATTATGGTTCTTACGATTTATGCTTTTGCTCTCAAAAGAACGCCTCTGACCGGAAACATCGTTGTATCGGTGCTTGTGGCATATACGCTTGTATATGGGGCGCTTGCCGCACCGTACAGATCACGCCTTATTATCCCTGCTCTCCTTGCCATGCTGTTAAATATAGCACGAGAAATAATAAAAGACCTCCAGGACATCCACGGAGACGCCGCAACAGGTATTAACACCACCGCCGCACTTCCACACGAATTTTTAAGAAAGCTTCTTCTATTATTAAGCGTTCTCTATTTGTCAATTCTATTTCTACCTCCAATACTCGGCCATTTCGGATTATTTTATACGTTTATAGCGGCTTTTGTCGTTCTTCCCGTCCATCTTTATCGTTTTTTTCTTCTATGCCGTTCTGATTGGGAAAGGCGTCTCTCGAAACTTTCGGTTCTATTAAAAATCGAAATGATGCTCGGGCTTTCTGCTCTTGCCTGCGATAAAATATTTGCAGATTGAATGTATAATAAGCACGATTAACTTTTTTCGCCCGCGAAATCTATTGTACAAAATGGTAACATATTATTGACGCATAAGTGATAAGAGACTATATAAGAAAAAACTATGGACGTGCAGAGAAAATCCGAAATTCATTTATTTCTTATCTGGTATAATGCCCGATCATTGCAAGATAAAATAATTGATGATGTTAAATCATCATTTGAAATTATCAGAATATTAGAAATCAAATGGTCGGATGCATTATACTCATCAAACCTTACACGTTTTTATGGCCAGAGGCTTCCCGACCGTTCATTTAAGGAACAACATTGCGGAAAAGGACCTTTTATTGTCATTGTCGTTCGAGATAATAATCCCCGTTATGAGATGCGTAACACATCCCACGGTCCTGCGGTAGTTAACGTTAATACCTTCGACAAAAAACAGCTATACCGCAAATGGACTGGCGGCGGGCACAAAATTCATGCGACAGACACTACGCAGGAAACCGATCACGATCTTGTTTTACTTACAGGATTTGCTTCGGATGATTTTTGCAATGAATATTCGTCATCAGTCTCCGGATCTATTGAGACTCTACACCGCGACCTCTCAGGTGCATGCGGGTGGGAATCGATAAGTAAGCTTCTTTATGTTATGAATCATACAACAAGCTATATTATTCTTAGAAATTTCGATGGTATTCCCGACCGTTACACCTCTAAAACTCACGTCGATATCGATCTTCTTGGTTCTTCTGCTTTAGCTCTTAAATATATTATTAATGCTCAACCTGTTTTTCCTTCTTCACAAAGAGTATTACATTATACGCTTGTAGATAATCAAAAAGTATTGTTTGATTTCCGAAGCATAGGAGACGGTTACTATGACGAATCGTGGGAAAGGTCAATGCTTCAAAATCGTATTTTCCACCAAGCAGGTTTTTATCGTCCTTCGGAAGAGGATTATTTTTTTTCTCTTTTGTATCATGCATTGATTCATAAACCGTCGGTTTCAGATGATTATAAGGTAATTCTCAGTTCTCTAGCAGATAAACTTAAAATCAGATTATCTCCGGCCGATTTTAGTGATAGGTCACGTTGTCTAGAAGTTTTAAATGATTTTTTAAATCGAAACGGTTATCATTTTACCGAGCCCTGTGATATTTCTGTATATTTTAATACGGCGGGGACGCGTGTAAAAAAAGTTTCGGTTTCAAGACTGATTTCATCTTCTCAAAATGCGGCGGCGGTAATAAGAGTGATATTGGAACAGACTTCCGATCGTTCGTGGCTATCACACGAGCTGCAAACGCCGGAAATATTCAGGAACGGTTTCCTTCGTCGGCATTTCAGTTGCGAAAGAGCCGATTTGCTATCATTAGTCAATTTTACAAAGACGATGCATGTTTTGGAATTCGGAGCTCAGAGCGGGGTAGTGACGCGGTTTTTAGGTGAAAAATGTGGTTTCGTTTACGCGGTGGAACCGGATGAACAACTTGCCGGTGCCGCCCGTATAAGATGTTCGGACCTTGAGAATGTCTTAATCGTTTCAGAATTAACCAATGCGGAAAATTTCCGGGCGAGATTCGATTGTGCGGTCATAATTTTCGAATGGCCGGGCAATCAAACTACACAATCCGTTTATCCCTGTATTGCAAAATGGATTGAAAGCGCCGCTTATTTATTAAAGGACAACGGGGTTCTTGTTTTTGCTGTCGATAATAGTGAAAGTTTGATTAAAACGCTGCTCGAAAAACCTAAAAATGGTCTTACAAGATACGAAATATGCCAGTTGTTGAAAAGTTATGGATTCGAAGCGGTGTTTTTCAATTATTCATTTCCGGATCATCTTTATCCTCAGAATATTTTTACTGACGACTCGTTGCATATTAACGGCAAGACCGTAGGAAATTGGGCTTCATCGACACAATTTACGGATTCAAAAGGGGTGAATATACGTTCTCCTCTTTTGGGTAATCTTTTCATTAAATTTCTTTCCGAGGGGACATTCGGAAACAACGCTCCCTCATTTATTGTACTTGCCGGTAAAAAAACAGTAGAAAAACCTTTATGGATTATCAAGAAATTCTCCAGATTCCCGCGAAGAATCGAAATGCATACCGGAACCGAACTCGTGCGCGGCAAAGAAGCTTTTATTGTAAATAAGTCGGGCTGTGCTTCTGAAGACGGTCTTTTTATCTTCAACCCGCTCGTTTCCATTCCGCTCTACGAAGGTGAACCGCTCGAAATGAGTCTTTACAACTCTCTTTCCGCCGGTGACAAAGCGACATACATATCGCTGCTATATCAATATGTAGATTATTTAAGGAACACATTTGCAATACCATCAGTAACTACTCCAGGCAACGATCCGAAGGATTGTACTGTCAGCGGAGACGCAATGGATTGCAACTTTTCTAATATTATAATCTCAAAAGAGGGATGGCGTCATTTCGATCTTGAGTGGAAATGCAAAGTGCCTCTGCCGTTATCGTTTGTTCTTTTCAGAGCTTTGTCGGTACATATTAATGGAATAGATGTTTCAAAACTGGCTATTTTTTTTACAATACGGAATATAGCAACGAAATTGGATTTTATCGTTTCCATTATTCGTTCTCTTAATCTGCCCGGGAGCTCTTTAAATATCAGGTATTTTATTTATTATACGGACTTCGAGGACCGGTTTTATTCATTCGTTTTCTATAAGCGCAGAAATAAACCGTCCTTTCTAGAATTGTATTTACCTTTATATTACTGCAAAGACTCGAGGTCTGACGATGAAAAGAAAATATATATCGAATCTTTGCAAAAGGAGTTTCCCAACATTACAGAATTGGATATGATAAAAAATGAATACCCAGCTCTTTTTGTATGATACTTAACCCAATGACTTTATTTTTCAAATGATTTCTGATAAGTTATCAAATTACCTTTATATTTTAACTTTAGAATTTCTAATTTATTGAAAATTCTTTTAGTTCTGTAACAACCGGCTTGAATTCCCCGCTATCTTAATGGTAACATAGATTATAGAAAATCATTATTTGATATAAAAAATCAGAGGGAAAAAAAATGCTTTTTCGTAACTGTGTTGTTTTTATTGCACCAATCTTTTTTTTATTCCATCAATCATCCGGAAAGCAGATCGAGTTTAAACTCATTCCGTGTCGACCGATAGACGCCGGAGCAGTTGAGGGAAAATCCAAATATCATTGGCTTACGGCGTTTATAGATCGGCAGATACGTTTCAAGCTCATGCCTGTTCCGGGGCTTTCTTTAATGGAAGACGAAAAACTCCTGTCGGCGCTTCCGGCTCTTCACAATTTCAATGTTTTTCTTGATGAAGCCGCTTTCCGGAAGGCTGCCGGCAAAGTAGGCGCCACTCATTTACTAATTCAAAAATTCGAAGTAATAGATAATCAGAAAAAGGTCAATTATTACGCCGAAATAGTAACGGCAGCTCAGAAAAAGACTATAGCTCAGATCGAAAAGGATATCCCGTCCGATCTTATTTCGGCAGGAATCGACACCTGTATGGCTTCTCTGCTTACTCAATGCGGCGTAAAATTATCTCCGGATGCGGAGAGGATATTGCTTTTGCCTATAGCCTCTTATTCATTCCGTTCAGTCAAAGAACTGGGCGAACTTTTCATCAAAGAATACGATACCGCCTTCAATCGCATCAAACTGGGACAGGAGTACGAAAAGATCATAAAAAAAGAACCTTTGATGCTTCTGGCGAATTATGCCGCCGGTCTTCTCTTTTTCGACATAAAGGAATACGATAAATCGGCAAAGTATATCAAAGAGCTTCTTGATCTGACCCCCAATCAGAGTACGTTATATCTTATTCTTGCGAGGAGTTACCGTTTTAGCGAAAGATATAACGAAGCTTTACAAATAGCCTTATTATGCGAGCAGAAACGTCTGAAGACGGTTCCTTATCTTCTCGAAAAGGCTCTGGCCCTCGAAGGACTTCAACAGGACGCAATGGCGCTTCAGACACACAGGCAGATTCTGATGTTAGATTCCACTCAGGTTCCGTCGTTGCTTTTTATGGCGCGCCTGCGCAATAACGAAAGGAAATATCAGGAAGCCAGAGCCTATGCCGAAAAGGTGATCAAATACGATATAAACAATGCCTACGGTTATTATGAGCTCGGCCGTGCACAGTTCGGAACGGAAGACTATGCTTCAGCCGAAAAATCTCTGACGTCGGCGGAACGGTTGATTCCGGAGGATCCCTCGGTTCAGGAACTCCTGGGCGATATTTCGGTCGTTAATAAAAAATTCGAAAAAGCTTCTCAGCATTACCAGCGGGCCTCGACGGTCAAACCGAAAGAATTGAATCTCTATTTGAAAACTTCTGTAGCTCTCGAGGCTTCGGGCAAAAAAGAGGAGGCTCTCAAATTGCTTTACGGCGTCTATAACCGTTTTCCTTCCCAGCCTCAGATGCGCCGTCAGATAGGTTTATTGGAATATGCAAACGGCATGCTCGACAGCGCGGCCCGATCGCTTACGATGTATCTCGGCGTAAAAGCGGATGACGGTCATGTACTGAGGCTTTTAGGCGAGATATATTTACAAAAAGGAGATTATCGTAAAGCGCAGGATTATCTGGAAAAAGCCGTACCTCTAGTACAGGATAAAACCGCATGCAGACTGTTGCTGGCCGATATCGAACTTAGAAAGAACAATCATACGACGGCATTACAACTACTTCAGGGTATAATAGCCGAGAAGCCCGTAAAAGGAGCCCATCGGTTGAGAGGCGATGCGCTGCTTCAATCGGGCAACAAAGAAGAAGCGCTTAAAGCCTACCGTAAGGAGCGCGAATTACACGGAGACGATCTGAAACTACAGGAAAAGATTGCGCTTTTGAACTATGATCTTGGTTTTAATATACCAGCTAAAGGCGAATTCGAAAAACTGATAAAACTTTCGCCCCAACACGCCGACGCTCATTATTATCTTGCATTGCTTTCATTACGTTCGGGTGATCTGGCCGGGGCGGGGTCTTACTTGAAAAAAGCGGAACAACTTGGCAAAGGAAGCAAAGAAATATATTACGAAGCCGGAAAGCTTTACAGAAGCAATAATGCTCCGGAAAAAGCCATTAAAGCATTCACACGTTGCATCGATATTGCACCGGATTATGAGCCCGCGCTTTGCGATCTTGCCGATCTGTACCTGTCGGTGGGCAATGACACCGCTGCTGCGGCTATTAACGTACATCTTTTTGAATTAAATAATAAAACATATGCTGCGCGTCTTGCACAGGCAGGCCATTTATACCTTAAACACAACAAGAAACAGGAGGCCGCAGCCGCATACAAGACTTTTCTTGACAGAGGGTTTTCCGATTTTACGGTAAATATAGGGTATGCTTCTGTTTTATATGAAAAAAAGGAGTATTCTAAGGTCATTTCATTACTGGAAAATATGAAAGGCGACTTTGCCCTGCAGGAAAAAAACCTTCTGATGCTTGCAGATTCGTATTGTAAAACCGAGCAATACAACAAAGCGCTTACTTGGCTCAACAAACTCCGCCAGATTACCACTTCCATTCCTCTCGAAGCGCGTTTGTCGGCGCTTGCAAGCGAAAAAACCGGCGACACGGTCACCGCCATTGCAATGTATGTTCGTCTCCTTTCCTTTCCGCCCGAAGCGGATCATACCGAAAATGCATTCCATCTCGCTACGTTATATGAGGCGAAGAATCTTATAGAAAACGCGATCAATCGTTACGAAAAGAATATAACCGAAAGTCCGGATGATCTGAGATCTCACGAGCGTCTTGGACGGATTTATATGAAAAGGAAGGATTGGTCCAACGCAAGACGGGTGCTCGAAGCCGCCGTTGTATTCCCCCATGTAAATGCAGAAATACAGAAAATGCTTGCACAGACCTATGCCGCGACGAATGATTTCGAAAAATCGGCCGACCTTTACACCAAATATCTCTCGCGCGTAAAAGACGATCATGTCTGCTGGAAAGAACTCGCATCCATCTATTACTCACAAAAAAAATTCGCTGAGGCTATACAACCGTTCAAACAGGTTACTTTGCTCAAACCGGATGATTTCGACAGCTGGTACAAACTTGGCGTATCATATATTTCAACCGATAATTTTACGGCGGCGATTGCGCCTCTGGGACGCGCACGCGCGTTGAATCCTAAAAGTATCCCTGCTATCGAATTACTCGCACGATGTTACAGGCATAATAAAGAAACGAGCACTCTCAAGGGGCTGCTGCGCGAATGGATTGCAATAGATCCTCAGCGATACGACATAAAAATGGAAATAGGTTCGATTCTTCTCGAAGAGAAGGAAATAGAAGAAGCCGTTACGATGTTGAATGAAGCGGTGAAGTTCATTCCTTCCGACCCACGACCGCACTTGCTCCTTGCAAAAGCATATGAACTTCAGGCCAACGACTCCCTCCGTTTTAAACACCTTTCGGCGGCGCTGAAATTTGGGCCCGATGAACTCGAGACGAATTTTCAACTCGCCGTATATTACCTCTCAAAAAGACTCGGCCACGACGCCGAACGACATCTCAAAAAAGTTATAGAAATAAACCCTAATTTTGCACCGGCACATTTCGAATACGGTTCGCTTTTAAATACCAGAGGAGATTTCGCGGGTGCAAACGCACAATTCTCCATTGCATACGAAACGGATCCGCATAATCCTCTCTATCTTGCCATGCTTGCATATACCGACGTAATGTGCGGCAATACCGTATCTGCCGTTAAACGAGTTGCCGATCCTCTTATTACAACCTCAAACAATGCTCAGGTTCTATACTGGGTCGGAAAGACATATAAACAATGCGGAAGAACCAAAGACGCCGAGGAAATGTTTACTAAAGCTCTATCTATCGATAATTCATGCGCCAACTGCCTTGAGTCGATGGGCGATATTTATCTGGAAAGTTACCGTTTCAAGGAAGCGGCCGAGCATTACTTCAAGGCATGGGAAAAAGGCGGTTATAACGCCAAAAGAGTATTCAAGCTCGGCAACGCTTTTTTTTACGACCGAAAATTCAGTGAAGCAAAAGACTTTTTTGAAACGATTGTATCTAAGGATAATAAGTACGACGACGCCAAGTATCGTCTTGCCGTAATTTATTGCGAACTAGGTGAACTGAAAAAAGCCCGTGAATTGATAGCCGCTTTTCAAGGCGGAAAAACTCCCTGGATGCAGCTTGCTCAAGGGAAAATTTATCAAACCGAGGGCAATTTTGAGGCGGCACTGGTAGCCTATAATATTGCCAAACGTATGGCTCCGGATAATCCGGAAGTTTCTTACGGATTGGGTATTGTTTACATGAGTTGCAAACAATACGACAGCGCCGTAATTTATCTTTCTTTGGCTTCGGCTGCAGACACTTTTAATATGCAGGCCATGATGCAATTGGGCTCACTTTTTGAGCTTATGGGCGACCATGAAGCGGCGTTACAATATTATATAGAAGTGGATAAAAAATATCCGTGGTTTCCCGGCGTACAGCTTCAGATAGCAAAACTTAAAGCTGGTCATAATGCGCACGAAACGGCACTTCGATACATTAAGCGGGGGATCGAATATCATCCCAACGACACCGCTTTATATCTTATGGCAGGGAAAGAGTATGTTCAAATCGACAATTACGAGGCGGCCGTCGAAGCTTTTCAAAAGGCATTAAAAATAGGAAAAGGCAAACCGATAGACGCCTATTTACATATAGGGAATATCTATTATGATAAACTTTCCGATATGAAAAAAGCAAAAGAGTATTATAAAAAATATGTTAAAGCAGGCGGCAATCTGCCCGAAGTCAATGAAAGATTGGCCGGAATCTGATCTTAATAATTAAACGAATCGGAAATCCCCTGCATATTAATTCCAGAAAAAGCAATATATCGCCAAAACTGAAAAGCGGAAAGGCAAATAGTATTTTAGCTTGATTTAAATAGATATTAATTGATTTAAATAGATAATAAATATTGGTAGATTGCTTTCTTATGTTAAGATTCAAAATTATTTCGAGGAGTTTTTAGGTGACAACGATAGGTATCAGTCGGGCTCTTATAAGCGTTTCCGATAAAACAGGCATTGTGGAATTTGCGCGCAGCCTTGCGATAAGAAAAATCGAAATCCTTTCCACAGGCGGCACGGCGAAGCTTCTCGCTGAAAATTCCGTACCGGTCGTCTCGGTAGATGCCTTTACCGGACATCCTGAAATAATGGATGGAAGAGTGAAAACTCTGCATCCCAAGATTCACGGCGGTATTCTTGCCGTGCGTGATAATCGAACCCATCTGGAGCAGATGCAAAAATACGGTATTCAACCCATCGATCTAGTAGTGGTCAACCTCTATCCGTTCCGTCAAACTGTAGCACGCGATGACGTTACAATAGAAGAGGCGATCGAGAATATCGATATAGGCGGGCCGACAATGGTTCGAAGCGCGGCAAAAAATCATACCTGGGTCGCCGTTGTGGTAGATCCTGCAGATTATGAACCGGTAATTGACGAACTCTATACCGATAACGGCATTTCTTTATCGACACGGAAAAGGCTTGCAGTAAAAGCCTTCAGACATACCGCCGAATATGATACGGCAATAGTACAATATCTTTCAAAAATATATGGAAATATATCCTGATTGTTGCTGGTTAAAACAATAGTTTCTAAGATAAGGGGAAATAATTATATTCTTGCAAAAAGAATAGACTTTAAAATTTTCGATATATTTTTTTTGAACGTCGATTATATTTTCAGTAAGAAATAGAATTTTGTTTCGAGGTAGAGCCGATTAGTGTTGTTAATGAAAAAAAGGAAATTGTCTGATTTATGCCGAAACATCTTGTCATTGTCGAATCTCCGACAAAATGCCGAACGATATCCAAATATCTTGGAAAAGACTATACTGTTCGCGCCACAATGGGACATGTTATTGATCTGCCTGAAAAGGAACTCGGAGTGGACATAGAACATGATTTCAAGCCGAAATATACCATCTCAAAAGGGAAACGGAAAATATTGAAAGCATTAAAAGAGGACGCATCGAAAGCCGACGATGTTTATCTGGCGCCGGATCCAGACCGTGAAGGAGAAGCCATCGCCTGGCATGTCGCCGAATCCATAAAAAAAACAAATATCCCCCTCAAACGCGTACTGTTCAATGAAATCACCAAGCGGGCAGTCCTTACCGCGTTCGAACATCCAAGAGAAATCGACATGAATAAAGTCAATGCGCAACAGGCGCGTAGGATACTTGATCGTATTGTCGGTTATCAAATTTCTCCGATATTATGGCGAACGGTCTTTCGAGGATTGAGCGCCGGCAGGGTCCAGTCTGTCGCATTACGTCTTATTTGCGAAAGAGAAGAAGCTATAAGGAGTTTTGTAAAGACTGAATACTGGTCGATAACCGCGCGACTGGAATACAAGGGCATTCAATTCAATGCAAAACTTATCTCTGTTGACGGAAATAGGGGAGATGTCGAGCACCCGCTAATTCCAGACGAATCAGCCGCAAAATCTTTGATAGAACGTATAAAAGGAAAGCCATTTACAGTCATTGATGTCTTACGTACCGAAAAAGAAAGAAAACCCTACCCCCCTTTCATTACAAGTACTTTACAGCAGGAAGCCGCCCGCAAATTGGGCTTTTCCGCCGCAAAGACAATGGTCGTAGCGCAACAACTCTATGAAGGTCTTGATTTAGGACCGCTGGGTTCGTTGGGTTTAATAACTTATATGCGCACCGATTCGACACGGATAGCAATAGAAGCAATAAGCGATTCGCGCAATCTTATAAAATCACTCTTTGGTGAAAAATATCTCCCCCAATCTCCACGGTTTTACGGAAGATCGAAAAACGCTCAGGACGCCCATGAGGCGATAAGACCGTCGCAGGTCGGTCAGGAGTTTGCGCCGGAGAAAGTAAAGGAATTCCTGTCAAAGGATCAATTCAGACTGTACGAATTGATATGGAAACGTTTTTTGGCTTCACAAATGGAAAATGCCGTTTTCGATTCGACCAGAATAGACTCGATAGCCGATAATTGCGTATTCCGTACGACGGGCTCCATTATGAAATTCGACGGTTTCCTGGCGTTATACGACGAAACCGTGGAAGACGGCTCCGAAAACGGAGAAGGGGCCAATGAATCGCTGCCAAATTTGCAGATTGGAGATAATCCTTTATTAATAAATCTAACCGACAAACAGCACTTTACCCAACCCCCGCCAAGATATTCGGAGGCTTCCCTTGTTCGGGAACTTGAAGATAAAGGCATCGGTCGTCCGAGCACATATGCTCAGATAATAGATACGCTGAAAAGACGGAAATACGTATTAGTCGAACAGAAGCGCTTTATACCTTCAGAAATAGGATTCATGGTTAAGAATATATTGGTTAAGGAATTCCCGGCTGTCTTCGAAGTGGGATTCACGGCCGATATGGAGTCGAATTTAGATAAAGTGGAAACAGGAGAAGTAGACTGGGTTCAGGTACTCAAAGACTTTTATAAACCATTTGCAGAACGGCTTGCCGGCGTGCGCGGGAACATCAAAAATCTGCGCGATCAGCATCAGGAAAAAACCGACCGCGTGTGTCCGGAGTGCGGCAAGAACCCGCTGGTAATCAAATGGAGCCGTAACGGCAAATTTCTTGCATGCCAGGGTTTTCCTTCTTGTAAATATACCGAATCATTAGAAAAAAAAGTTGCATCGCCTAGCAATGAGCTTTGCGATAAATGCGGAGCGCCGATGGTGATACTTTCGATAAACGGCAATCGCTTTCTGGGCTGCTCCAGATATCCTGAATGTAAAAACACAAAAATGTTTTCAACCGGCATAAACTGCCCGCAGCCTGGTTGTACGGGTCAGATTCTGGAACGCAAAACCAGACGAGGAAAAACCTTTTACGGCTGCAGCGCTTACCCGAAGTGTACTTTCGCTACTTGGGATAAACCGGTAGATAAAAAGTGTCCGCAGTGCGGCTACCCGATTCTGCTGTTATCTAATACCAAGCGAAAAGGCCCTCTTATTCGATGCCCATCCTGCAAATTCGAGGAAAATCAGGAGCAAACGGATACTTAGACGGATGATTCCGTTTGAAAAACAGGACGGCCGCCGGTTTTAACAAGGCAGGTGTTTTAACCGAATATTATTGACTTATGAGACAATACGGAAAACCCGTTGCGGTTATCGGAGCCGGTCTTGCCGGTTGTGAAGCTGCGCTGGTATTGTCGAATTATTCCATCCCGGTCGATCTCTATGAGGCACGTCCTTTATACATGTCTCCCGCTCATAAAACTTCATTGCCGGCGGAACTTGTTTGCTCTAATTCTTTTAAATCAAACAGACCGCCGTCCGCCCACGCCTTACTTAAAGCCGAAATGCATATTCTTGAAAGTCCTTTGCTTGAAGCTGCAATCGCAACCTCTATCCCGGCGGGCACCGCTCTTGCAGTGGATCGCCGGGCCTTCTCGTTACTTGTCAAAAAGAAAATAGAACAATCGCCTTATATTTCATATATTACGGAAGAAGTAGAAGCCCCTCCTAAGGGATATAATTACTGTATTATTGCCGCAGGTCCTCTCGTATCGGATAAATTAAGTGCCTGGATACAAAACGCCTTCTCTATGTCTTCTCTTAATTTCTATGATGCAATTGCTCCAATTATAGCCGCCGATTCAATAGACCGTTCGATTGCTTTTCCCTCATCGAGATGGGAAATTGATTCTGACGATTATCTTAATTGTCCTTTCGACGAGTCACAATACAGACAATTCTACGAGGCTCTTCGTGAAGCCGACAGAGTGGAAGCCCGTGAATTCGAAGAAAAAAGGTTTTTCGAAGCATGCCTTCCCATTGAAGTGGCAGCCGAACGCGGATTTATGGCGCTTGCCTTCGGGCCTTTAAGGCCGGTAGGAATTATCGACCCGAGAACCGGCAGACGACCGTTTGCTGTTTGTCAATTAAGGCTCGAAAATGTTTCCCGCGACAGCTATAATATGGTTGGTTTTCAGACACGGCTTAAAATAGGAGAACAGCAGAGAGTATTCCGTCTGATACCGGGTCTTGCCAATGCAGAATTCCTTCGTTACGGCAGCATCCACCGCAACACTTATATCGATTCTCCTTCGCTTCTACGGAACGACCTTTCTTTCCGAAAACTCCCCCATATTTTTATCGCAGGACAACTTTGCGGCAGTGAAGGATATACTGAAAGCATTGCGACCGGCCATCTTGCCGCGCTTGCCGTACTCGCCCGCCTGAAAGAAAAAATATGGAGCCCACCGCCGCACGAAACCGCTCTGGGAGCGCTTCTCAGATATATTACCTCTTCGGAAGACCGCCCCTTCACGCCTTCTAATATCCACTTCGGACTCTTCCCCCCTCTCGAAAACGGGTCTGCAAAACAGAGGATTGACAAAAGGCAAAGACGTGAAATGATATGCGGAAGGGCGATCGATATGCTGAAGAAATGGGTACGATCGGTATTTGAAATATTTTCATAATCATTCATGCTATCTTTTATTAACCGATCTGTTTAAAACAACTATAACAGAAACGTTATCTTCAATTCCTTCTGATGGAATTTCTATTTCGGCGGCAAGATACCGTTTGTCGTTTATGATAATATTGTGATCCTTAACTGGCGACACAGCTCCTATTCCATCCATGCCGATATATTCGTTACCTTTTTTAAGCAACAAAGTGACTTCTTGACCGGGCTTAAGAATTTCAAGTAACTCCTTATCTACTATTACTCCGCCCGTAGTGTGGAAAGTAAAGCCGGCTATGGAAAAGTCGGTTTTAGCCTGAAGCGTGAGAGTAGGTTCGCCAAGGATATTATCGACGCAAAGGGAGGCTTTGCCGGACAGAAACCGCGCTTTTTCAGCGCTGCTGTTTCCCACACTGGCCGGAAAGTGGCCGGAAGAAAGTATCTTCCATGACGAATCGGTGATTTCGAGCAACGAAAAGCCCATAGGTTTAAGGAACCTGGATGCGATTTCGGTTACGATAGGTGAATAAGGATCGTTTTCAACCAGAATCTTTAGTGAAAAATCCTTATAATTCGACACAACCTCAGAAAAGGCCTTTAATTGTAAGGTTATCCGCTCCGAGAGCTCATCGAGACGCTTGCGGACCGATTTTTCGGCCATATTTAATTTTTCTAAATCCGAAGCCTTTTTGTGTTTGGCCATTTGTAAATCCATCACATAATAAGTAAGACCTGCGGAAAGAATCACCGAGACTATTGCCGACACTATTGATTTCATATTACTCCTTCCACAACAGAAAACACATCTCTCATTTCCGATAAAAATAAAACAGGCATAAGGAGGAAATACAGGAGTTCTAATAAAAAAGCAGAATTTACGTAAATCAATCCGACGCCGGAGTTCGTTCTTTTACCGAAGTCAGTTTGCCTTTTGTAAAAACAAGCTCATGAGAAAGATATGTCATTATAAAACGATCTTCGTCTGAAACCTTAAGAGAACAGCTTGAAACCGGTTCACCCCAGCTTATTCGTACCTGTTCCGGCGTCATATCCAGGATAACACGATGGTTGTTTATCAGTTCCCATGTCGCTTCGTCCCATTTGTAGATGGCAGCAGGGTCTTTCTCGAATATATCCTCTTCCCAGGGTTTGAGGTTTTTTACCTCTTCGGGTATTGTATTTATCCAGCTATATCTTATCGGAATGAAACCCGATACTCCGTTTCTGGCTTTTACCATAAGCCATAATGGTTTTACCGGAAGAGGAGTTGTACCCAATCTAACATCTTCTACCGTAAGCGAATCCAGAATGTTTACACGGATTCCGGTAAGTGATGTATTTGAATTGTTGCCGAAAGCGGATATAACCCCCCGTTTCGAGAAAACCGTCTTTCCGAGCCATCGTTTTTTTGCTCTTTCAAGATCTTCTACAGAGGCTAGTTCGGGAATAGTCTGCCTTCTTGTACGGCCGAATATTTTTCTGTTTGTTGACTTATGTAAAAACGAGATGACATATTCATTTCCGTCGCTTTCCGCCGTCTCGACATAAAGAGTTTCTCCCGCAAGTCTGTCACATCGTATCCGATGGTTAAGCAGCTCCCATGCCGTATCAATATGCGTAGTATCGCACTCTGCGTTTCTGCAAAAATACAACTCATATCCGAGCGGCCTGAGAAACTCCTGTTTCTTAAGAACAATAAAAAGTCTGCCTTCCCACAGCGGAGGAGGAATCGGTTGTGATACTGTTTCGGTTTCGGGCGAAGAAGTATCTTGCGCAGGAAGATCGTTTATTATATTCTCTTTCGAAACGACCTGAACATCCGGCAAATAAGCAGCTTCTTTTTTGGGATGCCTTACTGTACAGGAAGAGAAAGTTGTTATTGTGAAGTAAAAAAGAATAATTCTTATTATCATTTTTTCCCCGCCTATCGGGATAATTGATTTAAGAATCATCGTATTTTTTAATGTAATAACTATAACGACAGTCTTATATAATAGTATATAACTATTTTATCATAATATAAAATATATGGTAACGGAGTGTGTGTAGATAATATCGGAGAATGTAATTATGCATGAAGTCGGGATGCTGCTTAGCAGAATAAGCGATATTGTATGGGGGCCGCCGATGGTGTTTGTTCTTTTCGGCACCCATATTTTTTTAACATTTCGTTTGAAATTAATACAGAGATATCTCTTTAAGGGAATAAGGCTTTCACTATTCCGTAAAAGGGAGGGTGAAGGCGATATCAGCCATTTCGGGGCGCTTACTACGGCATTGGCTGCGACGGTGGGAACCGGTAATATAGCCGGGGTTGCGACCGCCATAGCTGCCGGAGGCCCCGGCGCATTGTTATGGATGTGGCTGAGCGGATTTTTCGGCATTGCGACCAAGTACGCCGAGGCTTTACTTTCGGTAAAATACCGGATTCTTACGCCCGGCGGAACCTTTGCCGGCGGCCCTATGTATGTATTAGAAAGGGGGCTAAAGAGCAAACCACTGGGCATAATATTCGCGTCTTGTACGGCAATAGCCGCATTCGGAATCGGCAATACCGTTCAGTCCAATTCCATTTCGAATCTTATGTACGAGTCGCTTAGTGTCAATCCCATTATAACCGGAACGGTGCTTGCATTTCTTACGGCGATGGTCATTCTCGGAGGCATTAAATCGATAGCAAAGACATGCGAAAAACTGGTGCCGTTTATGGCGTTGTTGTATATCGCCGGTTGCATATGTTTATTGGTGATATTTTCATCAAAGGTTATACCTGCGATTGGTCTGATCATAAGCAGCGCATTTTCGGGACAGGCAGCGATAGGAGGATTTGCGGGAGCCGGCGTAAGGGCTGCGATGAGATACGGAATTGCACGCGGGCTTTTTTCCAATGAATCCGGTATGGGAAGCGCTCCGATTGTCGCCGCCGCAGCTCAGACTAAAAATCCGGCCAGACAGGCGCTTGTTTCTGCTACGGGCACCTTCTGGGATACGGTTGTCATATGCGCCCTTACGGGAGTGGTGATTGTGGCTTCCGGAGAATGGACAGGCGGTCTTACCGGTGTTGCACTCAGTAAAGCTACTTTCAGCCGTCTTTCTTATGCAGGACCGATTATACTCAACGTCGGCCTTTTTCTATTCGTGTTTTCGACCATACTCGGATGGTCGTATTACGGCGAGAAGGCCGCCGAATACATCTTCGGCTCGGGGATTATCATTCCATACAGGTATTGCTGGGTAGCGGCGGTGGCAATCGGCGCGCTGGTAAAGGTGCCCCTAGTCTGGTCCTTCGCGGATATTGCAAACGCTCTTATGGCGCTGCCCAACCTTCTTTCACTGTGGCTGCTTTCGGGTGTTATCGCAAGGGAAACAAAAGAGTATCTTTCTAGAAAAGAATCATGAAAATATCTGATATAGATATTATTTTATTGAGATTTATATTATATATTTTTTGTGTTTTTTTTAATGAAAACTAATCAATACGATATAAAATTTAATCTAAATACGCAATAAAGCGCTTAAATGCCGATGTTGACATCTGATAAATGAAAGGCTATAAATGCCGGAATTGATAAACAAATCATTAAAAATTATAGAAGAAAGCCGGATAGATGAAATATGGCAGGTGGGCATCAGAAGGAATTTTTTCGATTATCACAGTACGGTGATGTATCCGCCCCTGAAGGCAATGAGTCATATCAGTGAGCGGGAAATTTACTCTCATTTTCAGAATAACTCCAGGGATTTTTCTCTGTATATACATATACCTTTTTGCAGCGGTAGGTGCACTTTCTGTTATTTCCATCTTATGGAGAATCCACCGGAAAATATAGTGGAGGGATATCTGAATGCCCTCCAGAAAGAAATAAGGATTGCGGGGAAAAAAATTAAAGAAAAGTTGGGTGCTATAAATATCAGATCCATATTCTTCGGCGGCGGAAGTCCTACTTTGCTGTCCGTAAACCAGTTCAAAAAGCTGATCTCTGCAATCAAAGATGAATTCGGTTTCCCGGAAGGAATCGAAATAACCATGGAGATTCAGCCCGAAATAATACAAAAAAACGGCAGGGCGCTTCTGGAAACTTATTTCAAACATAACGTCAACCGGTTGAATATCGGTATTCAGAGTTTCAACGATTACATATTGACTTCCGCCAACAGAAGACACACTTCAAGAGACGGAATCGAAATATTCGAGCTGGCAAGAAAAACCGGATTTAATAATATAAACATTGATCTGCTTTACCCTTTACCGGATTTAACGCCTGAAATATGGGAGGAAACCCTTAATATTGCATTCGACCTCGAGCCGGAATCGGTTACTACCTACTTCACGGCAATAAGAGAACCTTCCGTTATGTATGAGCTCTCAAGACATCATCCGGACAGGTTTCCGAATGAATATTTGAATCATCTTTTCAGAGTTATGGCTATTGAGAAGTCGAAAGAGAAAGGCTATGATCACCGGAAACTTATAGACTGGTATGTAAAGCCAAGGGATGTTTTCCATTATCAGCACCAGAGAAACGAAGTAAAAAAAACCGAGGAGATTCAGCTTCTTTCTTTCGGAAGCGGCGTATTTTCTTATGTTAATTATTTTCAGTTTTTCAATTATCCTGATATACATAAATACTGCTCGATGCTTAACGAAAATGTTCTGCCGGTATGGAAAGGCATAAAACTATCGAAAGAAGAAAGGCTTGCAAGAGCAATGGTTCTGGGTATAAAATCCGGAGAAATAAGTGCTGACGAAATCAACAGACGGTTTGACGCCGATATCAGTAAAAAATACAAAAATTTGCTTGATAAGTTAGAGGCACTCGGCCTTATAGAAAAAACCGATAAATCCGGAGATTTACGTCTCAGTGAGAAAGGGATTCTGTTTGCAGACGAGGTTTCGGTCCAGTTTATAACAGATGAAATGTATAAAAAACTGTGTAACGAAGATTATAAACAGGATACAGACCGCCGTCTTATTGAGATTTATAATTTCATGTATAATATCAACGGCCTGAATCTACTGAAATAACTTTCGTAAAATTATCCATAAAAAACGTCAATTATATCGTAAATAAAGTTGTGATATGCCGGGGCTTGTCGGGTTTACAAAATCTATATCCGGGGGAAAATATCCCAGAGACATAATTTCGGCAATGCAGAATTCAGTCATACATTTTCCGTTTCATTGTCGCGGCCCTGTTTTCGAAAACTTGTCGATATGTGCGTCACAGGTTTATATCGATAAGAGCGTAAAATGTGAGCCCCCATGCCTCGGAAACGGAATATATGTGTGGCTGGACGGAGAGCTTTACAATAAAGATTCATTCGGTCTTACCGGTTCATCCGATGAACAGATCATTTACAAACATTATAAAAAAGGAACTTTAATAAATTTTTTACAGAAAGCCGACGGCATATTTTCGGCGGTTATTTACGACGAAACCAAAAACGAACTGATTTTTGTCAATGACCGCTACGGTCTTCGCTATCTCTATCTTCTGATTTCGTCTAAGGGTTGTGTGTGGGCATCGGAACTTAAAGCTTTCCGCTGCCTGCCTTCAATATCATTGACGATCAACAAAGAAAACGCGGCTTGTTTTCTTTCGGAAGGATATTTTCCGGGTGACCTTACATGGTTTAATGAGGTCAGTCTGCTTGCGCCGGCGTCCTTGATCACAATAAAATGCGATACTATGGAAACAATCTGTATTAAGTATTCGGATTGGACGGCGCCAAAAATCATAAATAAAAAAATCGATATTCACGAGGCTGCCGGTGAGCTGGGCAACAGATTCAAGGCGGCTGTTGAACGCCGCTGCCGGCGAGGCGGAAAAGTCGGACTTGGCCTCAGCGGAGGTCTTGATTCGCGCGCAATATTCGCGGCAATACCTCAGAAGTACGAGCCTGTTCATGCATTTACATTCGGCATTGCCGGTTCTAACGACCTGAAAATTGCCCGAAGAGTAGCATCTTTACGGTCATCAAAACACTATTTCCTTGAAATATCTTTGGAAAACTGGATTGAAAAGAGGCTTCGTGCAGTATGGCTGACTGATGGTATGTTCAATATGATGCATATGCACGGAATAGAGCATGCAGAAACGATAAGAGAAAAAATGGATGTTGTTCTCAACGGTTTTCAGAGCGATATGCTGCTGGGAGCATGTTATGAAAGGGAGGATGGCAGAGAAGTACCGAAAAGCCCCGATCGTGATCGGAGGTTCATAGCAATGGGAATAGCATTAGCTTCACAGAGCGTAATCTGCAGAATACCGTTTTTTGATTACGAGCTTATGGATTTTACCATGTCGGTACCGCTCAGATACAGACGCAATTCGCATTTGTATCATATAATGCTGCTAAAAACTTTTCCTGAATATTATTATGAAATACCGTGGCAACGAACCGGTATGCCTATTTCAAAAACAGGAATATTTGTTGCTTCAGCCGTCTTTTCCCGGAAATGTATCGAGAGGTTTGCATCAAAACTTAATCTCCGCATACGAAACGACGACTATACCGATTATCCGTCATGGATACGACAAGATCCGGGCAAACGTTTTTTTACGGAATTATTGACTGGTAGAAAATCATACATTTGTGAATTCGTTAACGCGGATGTCGTCAGAACGGCCCTTGATCGCCATTTAAGAGGGTTCGACTATTCTGAAATGATTGGCCGTTATGCAACTTTGGAAATTTATATGAAGGAACTATACGATCGAAGCTTTTTTGAGAACATAACAAACGGAAATGTTTTAAAGTAGACGACCGAAAGATTTTCATGATTCTTAATGTCAAGACAGGCCGAGGATCGAATTTATAAAGCTGCGAAACGGCATCTGCAGTTTGCTTTCCGTCAATAGCACTGCTGCCATTATAATCAGTCTATTCCCTGCGTACCTCTTTTCGCGGGTTCAGGGAATTATCCCATGGATAGAAATAGTCGGTCTGCGGATATACTGCCGTAGGCGCACGGGTTACTCGTGCCGAGCTTACCTAATGATCCATCGGGGCGTTTTCTTATAAAACACTGGTTCTTGTCTCCGTTACCTATTGCAACGGCTTTACCTTCCGCCGATCCGTAAAAAGAGTATGCTGCAAGCGCATCTCAGAAACGAGGGCAGAAAAGTATGCAGGGGTACAAACTTCCGGTGTCGGGCCGGATTACATATAATTTAACCCTCAGTGATGATGGATCACGGATCGTATCTATATTAATTGAATGCAATATTCGACCTGACAATTCCTGAAAAAATGGCAATAAATGCAAATATTCGAACGAAGAAATAATTATTCATGCTTACTTTTCCCTTTCACATTGAAATATATTTTATGTACAGAAAATTTATAAAACAGAATCGGCCAAGGATAGAAATGAACCTATTTGTCAAGTACTACAACAGACGCTTTCGGCGTATGATCAAAAGCTGGATTCAGGCGTCACGGTTACCCTCACAGGTTTATATTTTTTTTCCGATTCTGTTGGGGCAGTCCTGCTGGGTATTTCAGGGCCATAGCATCGACTGGACGGCATTTATACTGATACAATTATTTGGTTTATTCGATCAATTGTTCATAGTTTACGCAAACGATTATGCAGATTATCCCGATGACAGCTACAACAAAATGCCTACAATTTTTTCCGGCGGATCGCGTGTTCTTGTGGATAAACTATTGCAGCCTGCAGAGTTGAAGTTCGCGGCGATACTTATGGCTTTTCTATGTATTGTCTCCGGCATTCTGTTTACATTTATATACTGGTATTATTATATGATTCCGCTTATTACATTCGCTCTTCTTTTATTGTGGATGTACAGTTACAAACCTTTTAGATTATCCTATCGCGGCGGAGGAGAGTTTTTACAGGTTGCAGGAACCGGCTTTCTGCTGCCCGTCTTAGGCTATTATGCCCAATCCGGAAGCCTATGGTCTTTCCCGTGGATAGTATTGATCGCCATTGTACCTACGTCTTTAGCCTGCGCAATAGCCACTGCACTGCCAGACCAGCCGGCGGATGTAAAAAATAAAAAAAGAACCATCCCGGTTCTGATAGGTATTCCGTTATCAAAAGCAGCAATAATCATTCTGAATACGGCAAGTATAGTATTGTTTTATATTGTTAGTAAAGAAAGTGAAATTTCATTTTCTAACATTGCCATATATACTGTTCCTATTGCAGGGCTTCTAGGCCTATTCATATTTGTAAAAGGACAACCTGGCACTCCCGGAATAACATTCTTCGGCCTATCCGCTATTCTTACTACTATCGGAATCGTTGGTGGGATGGCCTTTAGATAATTCAGGTAACATATAATGTACGGTAATTTTTTAATACTTTCACTTCTTTGCTGCATTCCGGGGGCTATAATCTATTGTGTAAGAAAGGATCTTCGGAGTGTTATACGATTGATGGTTCCGGCTTCCTTACCATTTGCATTCACCGAACGTTTTTTTTATCCCTCCTATTGGGAACCTCAGTTTATATGGAATCTTGCGGATAAAATCGGGTTTGGAATCGAGGACATAGTTTTCGTTGCGGGCTTTGGGGCACTGACTTCTACGGTCTATGCATTTTTTTTCGGAATGAAATTGTCTGAATCTGCAGATAAAAACCGGAGAAAGACTCTCTCTACGTTTATAGGTATATTGGCTGTTACCGCTATACTCGTTGCATTTGCAGTAATTATTTCTGTGCCGATGATTTATGCGTCGGTATTTATTATGATTTTTGTAAGCGCCGGAATGATTCTCTTGCGAAAGGATTTACTTGTCCCCGCACTTGCCGGAGGAGCAATTACATGTGCGATCTATTCATTGATTTGTATAGTATTCTCGTTGCTTTTCAGGGACGTTTTCTATGTCGTCTGGCACGGCGATAAGTTTTCGAATATTTTTATAGCAGGGATTCTTCTTGAGGAATACATGTACAGTTTTGCCGCCGGCGTTGCAGGTACGGTTTTTTATCCTTTCGTTTCCGGAAGAAAATTCGTTGACAGAGGGATAAAATGATCGCCGCAAGAAAGATTATCTTAAATCAATTATAATTTAATCTAATGCCGGCATAGCCGGATGTTAAAAATTCAACCCGGCCTATGCCAAAAATGGCGCCGGTTCAAGGCAAAACAATCATTTCTTTCCGGCGCCGTCTCCATCTTTAAACGGGCATTCTTCCGGATGGGGATGAGGGCACCTTATTTTGCCGTGAGGCCCGAAGGGTTTCCCCCACATGGGTCTGTCTTCCATCTCAATAAGCTTCGAAAACTGCTCCGGAGACAGTATTTTCTTTACTTTAAGTAAATGGTCTATTCTGTCTTTGGCCATCTGTTTATGAAGTTCTCCCATTTCTCCGGCATAACCGTAGAGAATACCCTCTGAAAGGTTGGGTTTTTCCAGTTCGGCTTTAATTTTATCCTTAACAGCTTTTATTGATTCCATATGTTTTTCTCGCAGAGGCTGCATCTCCTGACGAAGCGCTTTAAGCTTCTCCTTCTGATCTTTAGTCAGGTTCAATTCCTCAATCCACATCCTGCAGTGAGGCGGTCTGCCGTGACCGTCACGCATCTTCTCGGCCGGGCACGGATGTCTCTCCTCAGCATCAACCCGACCGAACATCATGGCCGCAACAGCCGCTGCCGTAAGGGTTAAAAGTATTTGTTTGTGTTTCATAACAGCTCCTCCTTCTTAAAAGTTAAGTTAATAATCTTCAACATCGGCATACAGATATGTTTCGCTATTGTTGCTGCTGTAGTTAAGATAGTCGTGAATTATCTGCAGTTCGTCGGCTATCACTTTATCATTACGGGAAATTAATGTGTAGGCCGCACCCCATACTCCTGTCATTACTATAATTAAAGCAGCGAGCACGGTAAGCGACCTTTTAAACAAAACATGTCGCCCGATCGCTTTCTCGACCGAATCGAACAGATCGGCCGGCAGTTCCGGCACATCGGCAATATTACGGTATAATTCCTCTTCCCAACTCATATCACTCCTCACTTCCACTATAACAATATTGCGGATATGATTGCCTTATAGATTCCTTCAATCTATGCAGTTTTATTCTCAATGCCCCTGAATTATGTCCTGTAATTGCCGCGAGATCCTCGAACGGAATATTGTGTACTTCCCGGGCGATAAGAAGAAAACGGTCTTCTCCGGAAAGCGACGCCAGTACCTTCTCTGTCAACTGACGTTCATCGAACCCGTCGCTCCGGTCGGTTCCGCTGTAAGTATCGGTATAACATTGAAACTTATATCGGTTTACCGGTTTCCGCGATCTTGCCATAACAGTATTATAGGCAATGCGGTAAATCCATGTGGAAAGCGACGATTGCCCCTTAAAACCGGGCAACGACCTGTAAACTTTAATAAAAACATCCTGTAAAACATCTTTCGCGGCATTCATATCGCGGCCCACCATCGGATACACAATACGCCAGATAAACGGTGCATAATGATCATAGAGTTTCCTGAAAGCATTTCTATCGCCTTTTATCACAAGTTTAATTATCGCCGGATCCAGTTCCCGCATCTCATTCCTTTGAATCTATAGATATTAGATATATGATAATCTAAAAATGTTACAAGGACATATATATCATTTGCTATTTATAATATTGCAGTATAATTCCGACAAGAAATCAAGAAATAGGGAGTAAGGCAGAGAGAGGATCCCTGCCTTAGCGTTTTATCTAAAAAGGGGATTTTTTGTATGAAGGTCCTACATCAATGCAATAAAAATCGTATACAATTTACAATTAAATCTCCGAAATTCAGATCGGATTCCTGATAAAACGACAAAAAACGGTAATAAAATTAATATAAAATACGACAGAATATAGTGATGGGTAATAGCTTCGGTGCTGAGAAAAAGAACAGAGAGATTCACAATCCGGTATGGATTCCGGAAGTGGGTTGTATACAATGTTAGAAATAGTTGATGTCGGAAAGCTGAAAATAGATATTTTATTAATATGATTTCCTATTTCCTTTTTAATGGTTTCCGGTTTTACCATGAAGTTCGATCTGTCGTTTTGGTTTTAATTGTTGCTGTTTTGCCGGATGTTATTAATGCCAATACCGACGCTGCCCAGACCGCAGTAAAGGTAAAGAGTTTTTCCATTAGAGGCAGCGGGTCGGGGCCGCGAATGAGAATGGGTGATCTTAACGGCGACGGGCGGCTTGATTTTCTGATGGTTCAGGCCACAAACGAGGTTCCCAGCGAAGTCCAGATGCTTACCGCATATAACGGATATAACGGACAGATGCTCTGGCAGATAGGAACCGACAACGGCCTTACGGGAACCGATCGTGATGAACCCGCTCAGATCTGGGATATCGATAATGACGGTGAAAACGAGGTTGTTGCGGTAATGAATTCCAGACTCCTTTTCATCAACGGCGCGACGGGAAATGTTGAAAAGGAAATGAATATGCCCTCCAGCTATACAAATGCTCATGATTGCATTATATTCGCCAATTTCTCCAAAAAACCTATTGCTCAGGATATCGTTCTCAAAGATCGTTACGAAAATGCCGTGGCAATTGATATCAACGGTAACCGGTTATGGACATATCACGGTATTACCGGCCACTATCCCTGGCCGTTTGATATAGACGGCGACGGCAGGGATGAATTTTTTATCGGATATACCTGTCTCGACTATCAGGGAAAACCCAAATATCCACCTCCAATAACAATCGATCATCCTGATTGTATATGGATAGGCGATATAGATGCAAACCCTGCCAACGGCTGGGAGGTTGTGTACGGCCTTGCCGCGAATCCATCCACCCAAGTCGTTAATACATCAACCGGAAGGATCGTATGGACAAACGGCGACCGCCGCGAATCTCAGCAGGTGATTCTTGCAGATTTCCTTAAAGAAAAGGAAGGGTTGGAAATCTACGGTCTCGATCGCGTCAACAGAACCGATCAGGACGCACTTTTCGTTATAGACGCAAAAGGAAAAATGCACTGGGCGGAAACTCCCGACAATTCGGGCTATACAACGGCAATAAAACTAGTGCGCAATTGGGACGGCAGCCGGACTCCGCTGTGCCTTGCATTCAAACGCGGAAGCTCCGTTAATCCCGAACTGCGCGACGGCAACGGAAGGATAGCCGGGGTTATCCCCGGGGAGGCCATGTCGAATGCATGTGTTGGCGATTTCGGAGGCGACGACAAACAGGAGATATTAATGTATTCTGTTACCACCGCCAATATATATGCTTTTAAAGAGTTCGATTATTCTTTTCCGGCGCCAACCCCCGGTAAACCTCTTAAGCAGCCTAAGGAATACGCAAATTACTCACGTTACGGTTCGGGAGATCCGTTTGCACTTGACACCGGCGAAAGGACCGTGGTTCAGATTTCCACCCTACGGCCGGGGAGAAGTTTTACTCCTGCAATACGCCTTTTTATCGGCAATATGCTGCTTCTTGAAGAACCGAAATCTAAAGCCGCCGACGTCGCCGAAATATTTGACGTAAGAGGAAGGCTTATAATAAAAAAGAAAATCAATACAGAGACGGCTTTTATATATGTTGCGGAGAAATCCCTTTCTCCTTGGCGATGTTATATCGTAAAAACATTCAGGTAGATTTCTTCTTGTTTTTTTCTATGTTCTTCAAACAATCAACCAGCCTTACGTTTTCTTCCGGCAATCTTACGGCTAAACGCAGATAACCACTGCCGTCCGTAAACTTTGGACTTGCATCCTTTACATATATCGAATATTCCGAAAGAAGCCTTTTGCAGATATCCGAGGCCGCAGCCGAGTCTCCTTTTATTCTTATGAGTATAAAATTCCCTCCGCTCTCAAAAACCTTTTCCACCAACGGGACTTCTTTCAGAAGCGCGGCAAATGCATTGCGGTCACGTATAGTGAGCTCTATCGATTTTTTAAGCGAATTCCGGTGTTTAAGGATGACCTCGAGAAAGAATTCCGCGAATGAGTTGAGATTCCATATAGGGAGAGAGTCTCTTACAAAGCGGTTGAAAGAATTGTCGCAGCAGTAAACATATCCCAGCCGGATACCCGGAACTCCGAGCGATTTGCTGAGACTTTTTAACACAATAATATTTTCTATGGGTTCCTTTTCCAGCATTGAGACAATGGAAGGATACTTGGAAAATTCAATGAATGATTCATCGACTATAATGATTTTATCGGGTCTTGATTTTGCAAATTCAAATATCCGGCCCGTATCGGTTTCGGTTCCTGTAGGATTGTTCGGATTTACAAAAACAATTATCTTGCAATCAACCGAGTCTTCGGCTATTGAGCTGATGTCGATTCCGACGACATCTTTATATGTTTTTTTGTCGGTAAACGAACGCAGATATTCTCCGAATGTAGGCGAGGGTATGAGTGCCTTATAGTCGCCGAACCGCATGTGCAATAAAGGGTAGATCTGCGAAACGCCGTTAAGAACAACACATCGTGACGGGTCTGTCAGCAGAAACCACGACAATTTACGATCGAGAATCTCCTGGCGTGAACTGTAGTTGCAGATAAGATCGGGAAGTACGTTTCTCATTTCCGATACAATTGCGGCAGGGGGAAAATACATGTTCCTTATAAAACAGAAATCGGTCATATCATAATTCCAATATCCTCCCATAGAATAACCAAGGATATCCTCCCTTGATTTATTGAATCCGAATTCGGCTATCTGCAGATCATTCGGATCGTCTACCTCAGACCATAATTCTCCATCGACTATTTCGGCATGAATAGTCTCCTTCTGCATATAGATAAGAATTCCCAGGATGAGTTCGTAGTAGCAATTGTTGTCGATTACATTGGCATAGTATACAAGCAGTTTTTTGAATGATGTTTCGCAAAACCGTTTCGAAAATTTATAGATATTGAGTGTTTTATATTTGTCGGAAAAATCGAACGATGGCGACTGAAGGTGTGGCGGTATTACATTTGTTATAATACCCTCTTCTACGGTCACCACAGTGCCGTCCATACCGGGACGGAATCTGTCGACAAGTGCAACATTATCGTAATGAGAGTGAAGCAGTTTGGCAATAACTTCCGGCCTGTAAACCAGATCCGATTCTATGAGTATTATGTCGCTATTGATATCGATTGTTTCGAAAGCGAGTGCCATTGAATAAATATTGTTCGTTTCTCGGTATTTGGCATTGTGTACAAAAGTAAGTTTCAGATCGCCGTAGTTGCTGCACAGATATTCCCTGAGCTCTTTTTCACGATAACCGGTAACTATCACAATATCGGTAATATTATTTTCTACAAGCCCTTCGATAATTCTTCCGATTATAGTTTTTCCCCCGACTTCGAGCATTGTTTTATGACAATGGTCGGTAAGCGGACGCATTCTGTTTCCGTAACCGGCTGCAAGGATAATTGCTTTCATAAACTATAAACCTTTCCGGATAGTATAATTATACCGCATCTCTTCTTTTATATAACTTTTCGTAAAGCACCTTTAAAAACACCGTCAGATTATTTATTGTCCAGTAAAACACCATTCCCGCCGGCGATGTATAAAGAAGGACCAGAAACAGGCCTGCAATAAAATATAACGATTGCCTCTGTTTTTTTAATAATTCTGGCTTTAAAGTAGTATCGGTGTGAATCCATGAAGCGAATATGTTAATAAGTGTCATTATTATGGGAAGGATATTTAAATAACCACCAAAATAAGGGACCGTAAAAGGAAGTTTGAATAAACGGTCGGGAAGAGACAGATCTTTTATCCATAAGAATTCTACTCCCTGAAGAGCGATATGCTCGCTTAACATATGATAAGCTGCGAAAAATACGGGGATCTGTATTGCAGCGCTTAAAAGGCTTTTCAGCGAATATAGCGGATTTATTCCGAGTTCCTTGTATGCCTGAAGCGTCCGCCTGTGTTTTTCTTCTCCTTTGTATTCTCTGCTTATTTCGTCAAGCCGCGGCTGAAGAAGCGATTTCTGTATGTTGACCTCTTTCTGCCATTTATCCGCTATTCTGAACAGTGGAAAAACGATAATCTTTACACATATAGAAAGACTTATCAATGAAAGCACCGTATTACGGGAAATATGAAGAATAAAATCGAACAAATACAGCATTCCGAAAGATAACCAACGCATCCAGAACCATATCGGATAAAGGATTCCTGTGCACTCTGTACCGGCTTTCTTAAGTTCCCGGTATTCGATCGGACCCGTATAGAGTGAACCTATATACGACAGAGTACCGTTGATTGGAAGCGAAAAGCTTAAGGATGAATTATTAATTGTATAGGGGGCGCCAGGGGGAAGCTTCGTCATAGTAACCCAGAAACGGCTTTTTACCCCATACCATGAATAGCCTGCGGCAGAGGCGTAATCGATCCGGCGGTTGTAATGAACCTTTTTATTTCTTGCCGGGATGGCAATAATATCGGACGTATCGCCGGCGGATAGTAAAGGATTGAATATTATATTCAAGGAATCAATTCTTCCGTTTTCCGTGTAATTGATATTACAAGAGATACCGATAATATATTTATCTTTACTTATTCTATACGTTTTCGCCAGATCCCCGCATTCAAACCGAATGTTTATCGAGAAACTGTCCTCACTTCGAATGATATTTATACATTTTTCTTTTGTCAAATCGGATAAAACAGAATTTTTTGTAGTCAGACTAAGCAAAGGCCGGTTACCGCAGCCGCGAAAATATGAAGTGTTTAAAGAACCGTTTGGATTACGGTAAAAAGATTTAATCCACAGAATATCACCACCGGCTGTAAAGTGTACCTCCCCGAGGCGGCTTATTACTGAAAAATATTTATTATCATAATTGTTTATATTTTCAGCCCATGTTTTAAAAAAAACAAATACGATTATGAAGATCATTTTTATTGATGTTTTTATATAAAGTCTCATCTGACAAAAAATCTGCCCATTTCCGCAAGTGCGGCCTCAATGTTCAATGAAAAGGAAGGCTTGTTTATGAGCCTGTAGCGGTGATCACGCACTTCGTAATATCCGCCGGGGAACTGAATTACCACCTGATTAGGTTCTATTATTGCAAAGTTATAATAGCTGCCGGCGATGAACCAATCCCACCCTTTTCCTGAAAAAAGGTCTTCGCCGGAGCAATAATCGGAAGGCTGATTATTGCAACCAAAAGCATGCTTCATGAGTGTTGCAACGACGTCATTATGATTCGTTCTTTTATTGATAACACCCCCGGTTTTACCCGGCCAGTATACTACAAGCGGAACCCTTAACTGGAAGTCACTAAAGGCGCTTCCATGACCTCTGATCCCAAGCCCGTTATCGTCGAATTCATTACCATGGTCGGAGGTAATAATAACTATCGTTGAATCTAAGATCTTTCTGTTTCCGAGATCTTCAAGCACTTCTCCGATCAATGAATCGATATAAAGCATAGAAATTCTATATTTTCGAAAATCTTTACTTATCGAAGATTGACAGTCGGTCTCCGGAATCAACCTTTCGTAATATGCAGGATATGTACCGTTGCACAATGCATCATAAAACAAAAAGCCGAAGAAAGGTCTTTCCGTATTTTTTTTGTCAATCCATTCCTTCCATTGGTCGGTAATTGCTGAATCATTCCGCCACGAAATTGCCGGCCCCGGTATCACCGTCTCGAGGCGAAGGTCGGGTATCTTTACAAAAGCAGTAACGTCGAGACATGCCGGCCTGTAAAGGGGATGACTGGTGAAAATTCCTGTGATGTATTTCTCTTCCAGAAGGCGGTCGATCATAACAGGAGATATTTTATTCGACTCTATATACTGCTGATAGGTCGGCGGCAGACCGTAGAAAAGCGAAAACAGACCCATTTTTGTCGAATTTCCTCCGCTCCAGTGATCTGTAAAAACTTCCGCCGATTCTTTTGCAAATTTCATGCATTTCGGCGAAGTCTCTTCGCTCAGCATATCGCTGCGCATTGCATCGACGGCTATTATGAGGATATTTAGATTAGTCGGCCGGGAGAAAGAAAGTTTGTTCAGAGGATATCTCAACGAGCCGGTTGGTGAATATTTCGATTGTCTTCCGCGACGGTTTGATATATCTACAATACCGAATTTCACCATTTGTTTTTTGCCTGTCGACGGATAGAACATCGGAAGAGTTGTTGTAAAACCGGTAACAGGAGTATATCCTGCCGCGTCAGCCCATATGTGAGTGCCGTGAGTAAATAACAGCGATATTATAAAAGAGATTATTATCGGGCAATATCTCATTTTTTTCTTCTGAATTATATATTTCTTCCATACTATTGACGAAAGAAAACCGTTAAATACAATCAGAATAATGAGGTATAATACGCCGAAACCCCATGTCTTCCAGCCTAAAATGCGTATCGTAAGAAGGGAAAAATGAAAACGATGGGCCGTATATAATTGAGAATCGAGAAGAACAACCGTCATTACCGCAGAAACCAGAAATATACACACAGGAAATATTACCTTCTTTGCCGGTAATAGTAACGTAAGCGGAAAACATACACAAACCCACAATATGGCCATTACCGAGGCAAAGTGGCTTGAAAAAGCTGCAGCAATATATATAATTGATAATAAATCAGATGTAAAGCGATAGGCAGTAAGATAACGGAGCCCGATCACAAATAACGGCAATAATGAAAATATAAAAAAGCACGAACTCCACTTTATAAGTAAAAGGCGTTCCGGCGCTAACAGCCATTGCCTTAATAATCTCGAAAAATCGGGTCGGTTCATAATGGATTTTCGAAAAGTATTTTATCTGATATCAATGCCGTATCTTTGTTTCATGCAAACGTTTCTGTCTCATTGAATCTGCGATGCCTGCTATTGCCTCCGCACCGACTTCAACACTTCTTCCGATATTGAAAAGCACCTTTTCTCGGAGAGCTGTAATACGATCGGTAAATTTTTTTCTATCGGCAAGCAGCGATTCTATCATTTCGGGAGCTCTTCCTATTTCATCAGGCGACAGGACCTCCCCTACCTCATGCCTTATCGTAACTTCAAGCGGGTCGAGACCTAATTCCATATATTTATGGTTTCGTACCCGTCTTGGAACATCGATGTATAGAACCGGTTTTCCGAGCCCCAGAGCATATTCGATCGAAGTCGAAGACCAGTCGCATATCAGGATATCAGATTTAAAAAGCGATTCTGTCTCGCCCATTCTATTTACATAAGAAAACAGAGGATTGTCGCCGTAGAGTTCCAGAAGCTCTTCTACTATATGCGGAGTGAGTTTATAGGTCTGATAGTGAGGTCTCAATATAAGCCTGTAGTTGGCGCCAAGCAATACGGAGATAAGTTTTCTTCCGCATAGGTTAAGAATCGAATTCTCACCCCAGGTTGGAGCAAGAAGAACAAACGGTGGATAGGAAGGGTTGTGTGGTCTTTTAGTTGCTTCGGCCATAAGTTCCTCGATTCTGGCATACCCGTGGGGAATCAGATTTTTGGCAGGAAGGTGGTATAATTCCTCTCTTTTACGTATCTCGCGTATCTGATGAGGGCCTGTACAGAGGATTGTATCGTAATGATCGTAGGAGTTCTCGAAATCCACCATGTGGGTACTCCCCATAGAATGAAAAAGATATATGTAATGAACCGGATAAATGGATCTTTTCAGGTGGAAAATATTAAGATCTATCATTGTAAGAATCAGGCAGTCGGCCTTTAAAAACTGAAAAAAGAGTATCTGCCAGAAACCTTCGCCGATGAAGAAAGGATGATACTGTTCATGCTTTAACGCAAGTCCATCATCGGTTGTATCGGATGTAACGTAACAGACGTTTTTCGACGTCGAAAGCAGTCTTTCAATAATAGGCTTGAAGACATGCCAGTCCTGGCTGCTTTCAGAATAGAAAACTATATTTCGTTCATCCGGTGAAAGAGAATAAAATAAACGGTAATTGTGAAAGGATTTTAAAAAGCGCGTTAAGGAAAAAGAGAGCCGTTTTCTTTTCATTTACATTAATAAATCAATTCAGTAATCAGTCATTGCTGCTGTTTCAGGAAGATTTTTTCTCCGCATCTTCTTTCGGAGCCGGTCTGAAGAGCCTCATAAGTTTGTACTTTATAGTTTTAAGCCCCAATACAATTGTTGCAAAAACTCCTATAACGGCTGAAATTATCATCGAACCGGTCCCCGGATCAAGATATGCTTTCCGGAAGCTACCACCGTCGCCTTCTCTAAAGTAAAGTACGGAAGAGACGATAATTGCCGTGAAAAGGAAACCGGTAAAAAAATCCTTTTTTGATCCCGCTGATTTTTTTTTCATTAAAACCTGCCTTAATTTCAAAAAGATAAAAAAAATAGTAAAAAGAATAAA
>FWPV01002262.1_pt1 | contig 47989 bp, 44 predicted proteins | sample 2228371 | NCBI WGS metagenome assembly FWPV01 (sample SAMEA103939776, study PRJEB20133) | metagenome | reverse complement strand
TTAAGAATGAAAGGACGAAGGGATAGAGAGATAGCAAGACAGAGATTCAATCGTTCTTAATGAGTTCGACTTCCGCTGAAGCCGGTTGTTCTTATTTCTTAAGAAAGAACTCCGCCAGCCTCGTGTATTCAGGGCCGGTGGGGAAAAGAACCGAACGGAAAAGGATAAATCGGTCAATAAGGCAGGGTGAACTGGTAAATGCAACCTCTTTGATTAAACTCATATCCGCTGGTTCTCTTAACCGGGCTAAGGTAAGATGCGGGGTAAAGGGTCTTTTTTCAGCCCGATAACCGATTGGCTCCAGCACCCGGGAAACCTCTTTTTGCAACTCTTTAAGCTCCTCCTCCCCTCTTTTTAGCCCTAACCATAAAACCCTTGCCCTAACCAGTGAAGGAAAAGCCCCTAAACCTTCAAATTGGCAATTAAACGGTCGGAACTGGCGGGCAATTGGCTCAAGGCAAACCTTTCCCTTTTCAATAAACTCCGGGCTGACCTCGCCAAGAAAGACCAGGGTGAGATGCATTTGTTGCGGGTGAACCCATTTTGCCGGAACCGCGGTCTTAACCTTTAGACCTTTGACCAGTTCACCCACCTCTTCCTTCACTTTACTGGATGTGTCCACCGCCACAAAGGAGCGAATCGCTTCTTTTTGAGCGCTCATCCTTTTTCCGTTAACGCTACGAGCGTCCGTCGGCAAAGGTCAAGGGCGGTGAAAGCGGAAAGTTCTTTAATCATCCGTCGGTTACCCGAGAATATATGACGCTCAACCCGGCATAAATCCTTTGCCTTTACCCCGATATAAACCAGACCTACCGGTTTTTTTGCTGTGCCACCGGTTGGTCCGGCAATCCCGGAAACCGCAATCCCGACATCGGTGTTAAACAGCCGACAGACACCCTCAACCATCTCCCGCACCGTTTGGGCACTAACCGCGCCATACCGAGCCAGGGTCTTTTTCTTGACACCTAAGAGTTTCATCTTGGTCTCGTTCGCATAAGCAACAACCCCACCAAGGAAATAGTCCGAACTTCCGGGAACATTGGTCAAAAGGTCGCCAATTAGTCCACCGGTGCAAGACTCGGCGGTGGCGAGCGTGAGTTTTCTCTTCCGGAGGAGTTCGCCCACCACCTCAGTGAGTTCTTTTTTGCCCGTTGGTCCCCCCTCTCGCGGGAATGACAAAAAGGAGGCGGCATAAACCCGCTCTTTCAAAATTTGAGCGACCAAATCGGCGCACCGTTTCACCAGCTCCTTCTCCTCACCGCGCAGGATAATATCAACTCCAGCAACCGAAGGGTAAAAACCAACTGAAACACCCGGAAATTTCTTGCCGATTCGGATAATCTTAGGCGCAATCTTTGCCTCAATCACGCCAAATGTCCGCAGGGTCTTCTCAAAAAAAGCGCCCGGGGGGAACTTCTCTCTTAAATAAGGGAGAATTCCGGTTTGGAGAAGCGCCCGAAGTTCCTCCGGCACGCCGGGCAAAAGGACGATTGTGCTTCCCTGATGCTCTAAGACCATCCCTGGAACCAACCCTAACTGGTTAGGAAATACCTTTGCCCCTTCAAGAACAAGTGCGTGCCGTCTGACCAAATTGGTCACTCTTTTTCCCCTCCTGGCGAACTCCATCTGGATTGAGCGCAAAGTCGGCTGATGAAGAGTGAGTTTACAGTCTAAAACCTCGCTCACCGCTGAGAGGGTCCGGTCGTCCGGGGTCACTCCTAAACCACCAACAACGAAAATCAGCCGGCTTAAAACCAGCGCGCTCGCTAAAGCCCGTTTTATCGCCGCCTCATCATCGCCCACCCGAACCACCCGGGCGACCTCAATCCCAATTTCTCCCAGCAAGCGGGCGATGTCCGTTGAGTTTGTCTCCACAACCTTCCCGGAAAGCAACTCGTCGCCAATGACAACAACTTCCGCCCTTGAGTAAATTGAGGCAAGTTCAACCTCGTCTAACGAGTGTCTGGCTTCTCTTCTCATACCCCCCTTAGAACCGAGAAAAGCGCTACCAGCACCCGGAGAACGAGATTGGCACAAATACCGGCAAGGAAGTCGTCCAGCATCACACCCCAGCCACCCCGAAGATTCTGCACCCGTTTGATAAAGGGCAGTTTCAAGATGTCAAATAAGCGGAATAAAAAAAAGCCGACAATCAGCCCGAAGAGGGAAACCGGAATTAAAAAGAAGGTGATGAATGTCCCGACCACCTCATCAATCGTAACCCGCTTCGGGTCTTTGCCCCACTCCTTCTCCAACCTGTCCGCCACCCAGACCCCAAGAAAGAAAATTACGCCGATGACAATTATCGCCGGAACCGGTTTACGGGAGAGAAAATAACTCGGAATCAGGGTAAAAAAACTGGTAACCGTAGCCGGAGCAAAAGGGAAGTAACCGGTGAAAAACCCCGAACCCAGCACCGCCTGAAAGAGGAAGCGGGGACCTTTTACCGTCGGCGTCGGGTGGGGAACCTCTGTTCCCATTCCACCACCGTGTTGGCAACTATGAAAATTGATGAGTAGGTGCCGACAATGATGCCACTGGTCATAACAAAGGCAAAATCCCTTATCTCGGCTGATGCCAGGATTAAAAGTGCAATGGTAACAAAAAGGGTGGTCAGCGCGGTGATAATCGTCCGGTTCAGCACCTGATTAATCGCCTTGTTACACACCTCCGGAAACGGCTCTTTTCTAATCTTCTTCACATCCTCACGGATGCGGTCGGAGACGACAATTGTGTCATTAACCGAATAACCAATCATTGTCAAAAGACCGGCAATCAGCGTAATGGTAATCTCCCGACCAAAAAGGGCACAGAGACCAAGGGTAATCAATGTGTCGTGAATTAAAGAGAGTACCGCGCCGGTGCCAAACCGAAAGTCAAACCGGAAACTCACATAGATTAATATCCCGACCAAACCTATCAATACCGCCCACAACACTTTACTCTGCAACTCCTTAGAAATACGGGGTCCTACCGCCTCATCCCGCAAGACCTCAAACTGGTTATCCGGGAAAAAGACCGCAAACTGTTGGCGCAAACGAGAGGAGAACCCGCTCTCCTCTTCCAACCCCTTGGGTTTAACTCGGATGAGAAAATCGCCGGTCTCGGTCTGCTGAATCGATGCACCCGCCTCACCCATTGCGGTCAGTGCCGACCGAACCCGGTCAATCTTCACCGGTTTAGAAAAACGGATTTGAACCAGCCCCCCACCAGTAAAGTCAACTCCGTAGCGAAAGCCCTTAAAAACAATTAAAAGGAGACTGGCTACCACCAGAACTGCCGAGATAATAAAAAACACCCGCCGCCGATAAACAAAAGGTATATTGGTTTCACCAAATAGTTTCATATATTAAATCCTCAAGGTTTTAACCTCAAAACGAGCAAGAAACCAGTCAAAGATAAATCTGGTGAAGAATACCGCGGTTAAGATATTAATAACCAGACCAACCGCCAGGGTAATGGCAAAACCCCGCACCGGTCCCGAGCCGATAAAATATAAGGCGATTGCAGTAATGATTGTCGTAACATTGGCATCAATAATCGTAACCAGCGCCCGAGCGTAACCGGTGTCAACCGCGGCCATCGGCGTCTTGCCCGCCCGCAACTCCTCGCGAATTCGCTCAAACACCAAAACATTAGCATCAACCGCCATCCCGATGGTCAAGGCAATACCCGCCAGACCGGGTAGAGTCAAAGTTGCTCGCAAAGCCGCCAGCACCGCCAGGAGGAGAAATATGTTGCAAAACAGGGCAAAGTCAGCAAGAAAACCACCAACCCGATAGTAAATAATCATAAATAAAACCACCACCAACGCACCAACTGCACTGGCGATAAGCCCCCGGCGAATCGCATCCGAGCCCAATGAAGCACCAATTGACCGCTCCTCAACCACTACTACCGGTGCCGGTAAAGCACCGGAGTTTAACACAATGGATAAATCACGCGCCTTATCGCCCTTCCGGTCATCCATCGTGATTTGCCCCTGACCATTCGGAATCCGCTCCTGAATTCGTGGCGCCGAGCGCACCGTCCCATCTAAGACAATCGCCAAACGCCGTCCCACATTCCGACCGGTAACCTGGGCAAACTTTACTGCCCCCTCCCGGTCAAGTTCAAAATTCACTACCCAGCTATTTGCCCGCTCCAACTCCGGACCCTGGTAAATCGCCGGCTCGGCTCGACGCAACCTCGTGCCCACCAGTTCCGGCTCACTCTTCAAGAGATAAACCCGCACCACCTTGCCATACTCTTGACTTTCTACCGGACCGAACCGGAACTCATAACCCTCGGGCCAAAACTCCTTCCCCTGGTTTAAAAGCCGACTGAACTCTGCGGTATCCTGGGCAGAGATGAGCAAATCCAGCTCATCACCCTCGCCCCGGAGATAACTGAGCAAACTCCCCGGTGCTCCTTCGGCAGGTTGAGTGGTATCAACCGGTTGACCCAACCCCAGTTCAGTAGTTGCTTTAATTATGCCCAGCGCCTGGAGGTGCTCGTCAATCCCCTTGAGCGCATCATAAACCTTCGCCTTCTCCTCTACCAACTGAAAGGTGAGATGGGCCGGCTGTTTAATAATATTAAGCGCCCGCTCCCGGTCTACCCCGGGCAGCTGGACCAGTATCCTTCCTTTGTCGGTCTTTTGAATCGTCGGCTCAAAAACCCCAAACTGGTCAATTCTATTTCGAATCACCTCTAACGCCACTTCTGATGCCCTTTTCGCCTCCTCCTCCTTTAACTTGGTTTTATCAACATCCAGAACCACATGCATTCCGCCAACCAGGTCTAGACCGAGATGGATAATCCGCTTGTCATAAAGCGCCCCTTTATGCCGATTAAACTCAACCAGTTCACTCCAGACCCTTTGGCTATCCTCAGCGGTAGTTGCATTCTTCAAACGGAGACGCAAACTTCTCTCCTGCTTAGGCAATAACACATATAGTTGAAAACTCGGCCATAGCACCACCCCGGCAATAACAAAAACTGCTACCCAAATGGCGATTTTTAACCGCGCCCCTTTCAAGGCACCACCTCCTGATTCAAAATCCGCTTCATCTCTGCTACCGCCTCGCGCAGCCCAACAAAAACCGCCCGGGCAACAATCGCAAACCCGATAGAAAAGCCCTGAGCGATTTTCCGTTCAACAATCGGGACAACATTGATATAATCCAATCCATGCCCAACATTAACAATCAACCCCTTCTCCCGGGCAATCTCTGATGCTACCATCAACCGCTGCAAATGATAATCCCGTTTTCTTGGTTCCTTATTATAACGGTCGGTGTTCAACTCCACCGCTTGGGCGCCAACCTCTGCCACCGCACTAATCTGGTTTGGGTCTGGGTCAACAAAAATACAAACCCGAACACCCGCCCTCTTCAGTTCCCCAGTCACCCGGGTTAAAAGCGCCTTTTGTTTGACAACATCAAGCCCCTGCGTCGTGGTCACCTCGGTGGTCAACTCCGGCACCAGGGTAACCTGGTCGGGCTTCACCGCACAAGCAAATCTCACCATCTCTTTTGTTGACGCCATCTCTACTGTAAGTTCGGTTTTTATTGTTGAGCGTAAAAGTTTCACATCCCGTTCGTTAATATGGCGCCGGTCCTGGCGCAGATGAACGGTAATACCATCAGCGCCACCCAACTCCACCAAAACCGCCGCCTGCACCGGGTCGGGAAAACTCTCCCGCCGCGCCTGGCGCAGGGTGGCGATATGGTCAATATTCACGGAAAGAGTAAACAAAGTATTTGATTTTAGATAAATAAATCCCCTTTGTCAATTGAACCTTTTTGACCATTCCCATAAGGGTTGCCTCAGGGGTAATTGTAAATGATTTGGTGTCAACTATGTTCGTTTTTTCTCTTGCCCCTTTCCCTTTAATTCTGCTTTTTGTTTTTGCGTTTGATTTGAGACTCCGTTCCGAGCGAAGTGAGGCTCCGTCCCGAGCAAAGCGAGGGAACTTCCCCGATGAGATTGCTTCGTCGCTTCGCTCCTCGCAATGACGGAAAAGAAAGGCTCGCAATGACGGAAATAATTAGAAGTTTTTTTGACAGCGCCCGTTTATTTGCCTATAATCTTTTAGTTAGCTAAAAATTTCTTACCAGGAGGCATTAAATGAAGTTGATGTTTTTTGCGGTAACGGTGATGGTTATCGCGAGAGGATTTTCCTGGCCAGAGTTTAACCGACCGGTAGTCTGGTCCGCTGATTTTGGTGAGCATATCGCCGGTCAGTTGATAGTTGAACTCAGCCCAGAAATGCGGGGAAAGGTTGGTCTTAAACCGAAGAGTAAGGATGGTGAAGCGGCGCTTTTTGGCATTCCGGCGCTTGATAGCCTAAACAGGAAGTGGCGGGTGGAGGAGATTATGCCACTTTGGCGCCATCCAAAATCAGACCCGATTGCCCAGAAGTATGGTTGTGATTTGCAGTTTCTGATTCAGTTTGATGTTACCCAGGATATCGCGCCGGTAGCGATGGATTATAAAAGGCTGAGTGAGGTCAGTGAGGTCTGCCCGAATAATGTGATGTGGGGGGATGAGTTGACCTTTGGGAAAAGTGGTGGCGAAGTGCCCAACGATTCGCTTTATGACTATCAGTGGTATTTTAAGAACATCGGTGCGCCCTGGGCCTGGCATATTGCCAAGGGGAGGACGAGAGTAATCAACATAGTGCTTGATGATGGGTTAGACCTTTTTCATCCGGATATTGAGCCAAACCTTTGGATTAACACCCTGGAGGATGTTAATGGGAATGGGAAATTTGACACTTTGCTCTATCCGGATGGCGACCTTGATGGTGTTGACCAGGATATGAATGGTTACATTGACGATGTGGTCGGTTGGGACTTTATTAGCGGTGAACCGATTCCGCTGTGTGAGGGGAATGATGACCATGGCACTCACTGCTGGGGCGTCACCAATGCGGCAACCAACAATCGGATTGGTGTTGCTGGTGTAACCTGGAATAGCCGGTCCATGGCATTTCGGTGCGGAAACAGCGGCGGAATGAATGTGGGAGCGGCAGCAGCGGCGATTTATTATGCGGTGCCGATGGGCGCTTGGTCAGTTTCAATGAGTTTTGGTTCGCCTCAGCCCAACCAGACGATGGCGGATGCCTGTCGTTATGCTTGGGAGTCGGGAATGGTGCTTTTTGGTTCCGCCGGCAATGATTATAGCGAAGTGATGCGCTACCCCGCCTGTTATGAAGGGGTAGAAAATGTTGCCGCTTCAACCCCAAACGACACCAAGGCCTCTTGGTCAAACTATGGAGCCTGGGTTGATATAACCGCTCCCGGTGAACATATCTATTCCACCCTGCCAGGCGGAAATTATGGTCCAATGGATGGGACCTCAATGTCCGCGCCGCTCGCCAGTGGTATTGCCTGTTGGATAAAGTCGTTTGACTCCACTGTTTCCAACCAGACCTGTATCCAGATGATGCACGACGCCTGCGACTCTATGCCCGACCCGCTTTATCTCCAAGGGAAATTGGGGGCGGGCCGGGTCTCCATGGCAAATATCATTCTGCCGCTTTATTACTGCGACTTGAAGTTAATCTCTTATCGGTTCAATGACCAGGGGGGAAACGGGAATGGGAGACCTGACCCGGGTGAAGTTGTCAGTTTAATCGTAACCTATGCCAATACTCCGAACTGGCGGACCGCAACTAACGTTACCGCAACCTTGAACGCCATCGGCACCGATGTGTATGTGTTGAAAAACACCGCCACATTCCCGGACATCCCGGGCGGGGAGAGCGGCAACTGTTCCGCCGACTCTTTTGTCATCCAGGTTGCAGATAGCGCGCCACCCCATAGGGTTCGCTTTTTCCTGACCGCCAACGCCAATCCCGAACCCGCCTATCCCGACACCTTTTTTGTGGTTCAATGTGGTGAACCCCGGCTTTTGGTTGTAGACGATGATGACGGCACTAATTACGAACGGTTTTACACCGCCGCCTGTGACTCTAACGGAGTTCTTTACTCAGTTCATTCGGTTGCGAGTTCCGGTTCACCACCCCCAGAAACTTTAATCCGTTATCCAGTTGTCTTGTGGTTTACCGGCGACGCCAAAATCAACACCCTGACTCCTACCGACCAAACCAATCTTGCCGGTTATCTCAATAATGGCGGTAAACTAATCCTCTCCAGCCAGAATGTTGCCTGGGAACTCAATGGGACCCAATTTCTTAGCGACTATCTCCACGCCGAATTTGTTGACGACTCTACCGGGAAGTATTATCTGCCGGGGATTACCAGTGACCCGATTACTCGGGGCGACACGATGGTGGCGGCTGGTGGCGGTGGCGCCAGTAACGCCCGCTCGACCGATGCGATTCGCCCAATTAACGGCGCAGCCGCCTGTGCCCGATTCCGCGACTACCCTGATACAACCACCGCTCCGCTAATTCGTTATGCCGGGAGCCATCGTTTAGTCTACTTTTCAATCCCATTTGAGGCGATTGACCACGCCACCGCCCGCTATCTCCAGCGCTGGACTTTAATCAAGCGTATCTTGGAATGGCTCGGAGAGCGGATACCAGGAACAAACGAGCCAACCATGCCGGTTACCTCAAAGCGAGCCTACACTTTGCACATTACCCCATCGCCATTCTCCCGCTCAGCAACAGTTGAGTTTATCGCTCCAATAACCGGGACCGTAGTATTGCGCATTTATACCATTACCGGTAGAGTGATTGCCTCACAAAAGAAAGCGGTGAATTTTGGTGTGCCCGCCTCTTTCCGACTGGATGGAAGTAAACTCCCTAATGGAACCTATATTGTTCAATTAGTTACACCAGGGGAGGTTTACGCCCAGAAGGCGGTGGTTTTGCATTAACGTAACGGCTTCTCTTGCTATCTCCCCCACGCCAACCGTTCAGCGAGAAATTCGGGCAGGCGATAACTGCGCATTTTTTTCTGGGTAGTTTTAAACTCATAATTGAGACGGTAAAAACTTATCCATTTTTCATTCAAATTTAATAGGACACAACACGGCCGCGGGTCACCATCTCGACTTTGACCAACACTGCCAACATTAATCAGATACTTCGCATCATCACTTAGATGCAACTTTGCCGGGTCTTGAAACTCACTCTTGGGGATAAACCTTGCCTTACTTTGAGTTCTTTGTTCTATGACAAAAGGGATATGGCTATGCCCGATAAAGAGAATCTTCTCAGTAAAAGCTTTAAACTCCTCTTCCGCATCAGCCAAACTAAGAATATAGTTCCAGTTCTCAGGAGAGGTGAGGGAAGCATGAACAATCCGAAAACAGTCGCTCACACTGTCGTCGCGAGCCCCTGCGTTTAACATTGGCGTCGCAATCCCCCGGGGAGGAGACTCCTCGCTTCCGCTCGTAGCCGAGCCTAAAGCGAAAATGGGGAGGTTTGAGAGGAAAAGCCTCTGCATTTGGTTTAGCCGGCTTTGGGTCCAGCGGACTGCTGTTTCCGCCAATGGGTTAAAATTTCGCAAACTAACTTTTCCAATAACCGCCCAGTCGTGATTGCCGGCGACGGTTGTAATCCCACGTTCTCTCATAATTTCAATACAACGCTCCGGGTCTGGTCCGTAACCCACCACATCGCCACAGCAATATAGCTTTTTTACACCATTTTTATCAAAAAAATTCAATACCACCTCCAGCGCCTCTAAGTTGCTATGGATGTCACTGAATAGCCCGAAAGGCATAACTCCACCTTTTTATCCGCCTCCGGCAAAGTCAAAGGTCAAATTGCAAATCTCAAAATTCTTTCTTTGCGAGCCCCGAAGGGGCGTGGCAATCCCATCGGCATCTTCTTTTGTCATTCCGAGCCGAATCCGATGAGGCGTGGGAATCTCATTAGGGGGATGAGCAGAATGAGACTCCGTTCCGAGCAAAGCGAGACTCCGTCCCAAGCAAAGCGAGGGAACTTCCCCGATGAGATTGCTTCGTCGCTTCGCTCCTCGCAATGACGGAAAAGAAAGGCTCGCAATGACGAAAAGGGGGATGGTCGCTCGCAATGATGGAAAAAAGAAAAACCTCGCAATGACGAGAAAAGGAAAACCTTCTCCTTTTCCACCATTTTGACCTTTGAATTTATTCATCATCCGCTTCGCCCCGAACTTTTATAAACCCCGTCTAAGACCCCATTGATAAACGCCCCGGCCTTTTCATCACCAAACTTCTTGGCAATTTCCACCGCCTCGTTTATCGCCACCTTCGGTGGGACATCTTCAAAGTATAATATTTCCGCACAGCCGATGCGTAAAATCGCCCGGTCTAAGTAGGTCAACCGCTCCAATCGCCACCGTTTGAGATGGCGACGAAGGGTTAAATCAATCTCCCGACGGTGGTCTTCTACCGTTTGAATCAGCCGACGGAGATAGGTCTCCGCCTCTTCTGACGGGTTTTTCCGGGCACAAATCTCTTGAATAGTCTCCTCTGGCTCACTCCCAACCAAATCCAGGCGATAAAGGACCTCAACTGCGCTCTCACGCGCCAATCGGCGCTGGGTCATGACCGCCTCCCCATTTAGCCAATAGGGATAGTTGAGGTATTTTTTCTCCTTTACCTCATCACTTCGTCAAGATTTGCCAGTTCAATTACCGCCAGTGCCGCGTTAAAACCTTTATTCCCCTGTTTGGCGCCCGCCCTTTCCAGTGCCTGTTCTAATGTCTCAGCGGTAATTACACCGAAGGTAACCGGCACCCCGGTATCAAAAGAAACCTTTGCCAGCCCTTTTGCCACCTCCTGGGCAATATACTCAGCATGAGGTGTCTCGCCCCGGATTATTGCTCCTAATGCCACCACTCCGGCAAACCTTTTGGTCCGGGCAAGTTTTAATACCACCCCGGGTATCTCAAACGCCCCGGGAACCCAGACCACCGTAACCCGCTCAGCGTTATGCCGTTCAAAACAGTCAATCGCACCCTCCAGCAACTCCCGGCTGATAAGTTCATTAAACCTTGAGACCACTAAGGCGAAGCTTTTTCCGGAGGCATCAAGTTTACCCTTAAACTCACTTTTCTCCATAACCGCCCCCTTTCTCAAGACCGCCCAAGAGATGCCCCAGGCGGTCCCTTTTTGTTATTAAATACTTCAAATTTCGCCGATTAGGCTTTGTGGCAATTGGCACTCTACCAATAATCTTCAACCCGTAACCCGCTAAACCAACTACCTTGCGCGGGTTGTTGGTCAAAAGCCTAATACTCTTTAGCCCCAAATCGCATAAAATCTGGGCGCCAATCCCATAATCTCTTAAATCCGGGGGAAAGCCCAACGCCAGATTCGCCTCTACCGTATCTAAACCTTTGTCTTGCAAAGCATAAGCGCGGAGTTTGTTGGTAATGCCGATGCCCCTTCCCTCCTGACGCATATAAAGCAATACACCGGTCCCATTCTCAGCAATCATCTTCATCGCCTGTGCCAGCTGTTCGCCACAGTCACACCTTAAGGAGTGAAACACATCTCCGGTGAGGCATTGGGAGTGGACTCGCACCAAAACCCCTTCTTTTCCTTTAACATCTCCCTTTACTAATGCCAGATGGGCATACCCTTCTATCTTATCTTCATAGACGATTAGCCGAAACTGACCAAACTTAGTCGGCAAGGTCGTCTCTACCACCCGATTAACGAGCACCTCTTTTCTCCGGCGGTATTCAATTAAGTCCTTAATAGTGAGAATCTTAAGCCCGAAACGATTTGCCATCTTTCGTAGTACTGGCAGTCTTGCCATTCTCCCGTCATCAGCCATTACCTCGCAGAGCACACCCGCTGGAAAAAGACCAGCAAGTCGGACGATGTCAACCGCCGCTTCGGTGTGCCCTGCCCGCACCAAAACCCCGCCATCCCGAGCCATCAGCGGGAAAATATGCCCAGGTCGGGCAAGGTCGGAGGGCTTGGTTTTTGGGTCGGCAAGCGCCCGAATGGTTATCGCCCGGTCGTGAGCGGAAATGCCGGTGGTGGTCCCTTTGACCGCATCAACCGATACCGTCCAGGCGGTGCCATGAATTGCGGTTGGGTTTTCGGTCTGGGCGAATAGGTTTAACTCCGCACAGCGTTCTTTAGTCAGGGCAACGCAGACTAAACCCCGGGCATATTTTGCCATAAAGTTCACCTTGGCAGGGGTAATCTTCTCGGCGGCACAGATTAAATCACCCTCGTTCTCCCTCGCTTCATCATCAACCACGATTATCATTCTCCCTTGCCTAATATCCCGCACCGCCTCTTCCACAGTCGCAAACCCAACACCATTCTGTTTCTTGCCAATTTTTCCCGGAGAATGGGTTCTAACTGCCATATATAATAATAACACACCATCGTCTTTAGGTCAATCATTCGCCACCGTACAATTGACAACCACAATTGCCCCGATATAATTAAAACTAAAAATCAGGAGGATATTTTGGACCGTGAAAGCGCTTGGCGACTGATAACCGGTTCGGTTAAGAACCAGAATCTATTGAAGCATATGCTGGCAACTGAAGCCTGTTTGCGTGCCCTTGCCCGCCGGCTCAATCAGGATGAGGAAAAATGGGGGCTTGCTGGTCTAATCCACGACCTGGATTATGAACAAACCAAAGATGACCCGAGCAATCACGGAATGATTACTGCCCAGAAATTAACTAACCATAATGTTGACCCTGAGGTTATTCAAGCGGTTAAAGCCCACAGTGGTAATGTGCCCGCAGAATCGCTCTTAGATAAAGCGATTGTTGCTACCGACCCAGCAACCGGACTAATTGTTGCTGCGGCATTAATGCATCCAACCAAGAAACTTGCTAATCTCTTTCCCGATTTTATCCTAAGGAGATTCAGGGAGAAACGCTTTGCCGCTGGTGCCAACCGCGAGCAGATTCACCGCTGTTCTGAACTCGGGCTTTCCCTTGAGGAGTTTTTGACCATCTGCCTGCAAGCGATGCAATCCATCGCTACTCAACTCGGGCTTTAAAAAGTGTTATCCTTTCAGGATATAATTCTCCGTTTACAAGAATACTGGGCAAAACAGGGTTGTGCGGTCCTTTCCCCTTACAACTCCGAGGTCGGCGCCGGCACCTTCAACCCGGCGACATTTCTTCGGGTTCTGGACTCAAAACCCTGGAATGTTGTTTACTGCGAGCCTTCAAAAAGACCGCGCGATGGCCGCTACGCTCAAAATCCGTTAAGGGTCCAGCAGTTCTGGCAACTCCAAGTAATCCTCAAACCCGCACCCGCCGATGTTCAAAACACCTATCTAAAAAGCCTGGAGGCGATCGGCATCGACTTGAAGAAAAACGACATCCGCTTTACTGAGGACGACTGGGAGTCACCGACCCTTGGTGCCTGGGGTTTAGGCTGGCAGGTGGAATTAAACGGGATTGAAATTACCCAGTTCACCTACTTCCAGCAGTGTGGTTCAATTGACCTCAAACTCATTCCGGTAGAGTTGACCTATGGTTTAGAGCGAATTGCGATGTTCATCCAAAATGTTGACTCAATATTTGATGTTCGCTGGAACGAAAACCTTACTTGGGGCGATGTCTATCGCCAGAACGAAGAGGAGTTTTCCAAGTTTAACTTTGAAGCGGCGGATGTAGAACTACACCGAGAACTATTTGACCGGTTTGAAGCGGAGGCACAAAGGCTATTAAAATTGGGCTTGGTCTATCCGGGGTATGACTGTGTAATAAAATGTTCTCACTTCTTTAACATCCTTGAGGCCCGGGGTGCCATCAGCGTCTCGGAACGTTCTAACTACATCGCCCGCGTCCGAAGGCTCGCTCGGCTGGCCGCGATCACTTACCTTAAAAAAACGCATCAGCGGTCAACACCTAAATGACCTCATAAGGTTGACAGAAATCTTAAATTAGATTAAGATGAAATTGTCGTCAGTGAGAAAAGGTTAACCAACTTTAATTAGCGATAGAAAGGAGTTTCCCAATGCGAAGAATCGTTGAGTGTGTCCCCAACTTTAGTGAGGGACGCCGGCCCGAGGTAATTGAGCAAATTGTTGCTGCGATCAAGTCAGTAACCGGAATAAGCGTTTTGGACCAGGAGATGGACGCCGACCACAATCGGGCGGTAATCAGCTTTGTCGGTGAACCCGAGGCGGCCTTAGAGGCGGCGTTCCGGGCGACCAAGACCGCCAGCGAGTTGATTGACTTGAATAAACATCAGGGGGAACATCCGAGAATCGGTGCCACCGATGTCGTGCCATTTGTACCAATTTCTGGTGTGACCGCTGCCGAGTGTATTGAATTGGCGAAACGGTTGGGCAAACGGATTGCCGATGAGTTGGGAATTCCGGTCTATCTTTATGAGTTGGCGGCAACCAGACCCGACCGTCAGGATTTGGCAAACATCCGAAAAGGTGAATTTGAAGGTTTACGCGCGGCGATTAAGACCGACCCAGACCGAGCCCCCGACTTTGGTCGACCTGAACTTCACCCAACCGCCGGCGCGACCGTGGTTGGTGTCCGTTCGCCGCTAATAGCCTATAATATTAACCTTGGCACCACCGATGTGAAGATTGCCGAACGGATTGCTAAGGCGATTCGATTCCGAGATGGTGGTTTCCGATATGTCAAGGCATTAGGATTTGAAGTGAAGGAGAAGAACTGTGTTCAGGTGTCAATCAACATGACCGACTATACCAAAACGCCCCTTTACCGGGTTTTTGAAACGGTGAAAAAGGAGGCGGAATATTGGGGTGTGCCGGTCTTGGAGTCGGAGATTGTCGGCTTGGTCCCTCAGGCGGCATTGATTGCCTGCGCCAAATTCTATCTACAGTTGCACAGTTTTAAAAGTGACCAGATTTTGGAGAATAAGTTAATGCCTGCTCAGGGGCTCCCCGACTTCCTCAGTGAACTCGCCTCTTCGGCACCAGTGCCCGGTGGTGGCACCGCCGCAGCACTAAATGGTGCCATTGGCACCGCGCTGTTTACCATGGTGGCAAACCTGACAATCGGGAAGAAGGGGTATGAAGAGTTTGACGAAGAGATGAAAATGGTGAAGGATAAACTCATCCTGAAGCGGGAACGATTTCTTAGTTTGATGGAGGAGGATGCCAATAGTTTCCGGGAGGTAATGAACGCCTACAAGTTACCAAAGATGACCGAATTAGAACGCCAAGAACGGGAAAGGAAAATCAGCGAAGCTCTTAAGAAAGCAACGGAGGCGCCATTCAGGACGATGAGTTTGGTATTGGAGACATTAAAGTTATCCCGAGCGGTGGTGGAGTTTGGCAATAAGAACTCTATCAGCGATGCCGGAGTGGCAACCCTAAACCTTGACGCCGCCTTTCGGGGAGCACGACTGAATGTTTTAATCAACTTGGGTGGAATTAAGGATACCGCGTTTGTTGCCGAGAAAACAGCGATGATTCAAGAACTAACCGGCGAGATGGAGGAATTGGTTAAGGAGTATCTGGAAATAATCTATCGCCGTCTGAAATAGGCTCCGTTCCCAGCAGAGCGAGGGAACTTCCCGATGAGATTGCTTCGTCGCTTCGCTCCTCGCAATGACGAAAAGGGGGATGGTCGCTCGCAATGACGAAAAGGAAAGGCTTAAGGTGAAATCACAAAATTTTGTTGACCTGCACATTCATACCGTTTTCTCAGACGGACTTTTTACGCCAGAAGAGGTAGTAATGAGGGCAAAGGCGCTGGGGTTTAGCGCAATTGCTATTACTGACCATGATTCGGTTGGTGGAGTTGACCGGGCGAAAGAAGCGGGTAAGCGGTTCGGGATAGAAGTAATTCCGGGCGTGGAGATGAGTTGCAATATCAATCATACCGATGTTCACATTTTGGGGTATTGTCTTGACTATCATAACCCCAGGGTTCAAGAGTTTTTTGAACGAGTGCGGAAAAGCCGGTGGGAGCGAGCGGAGAGGATGATTGCCCGACTCGCCGAGCTGGGAGTGAAGGTTTCGTTAGCCCGGGTGAAGGAACTGGCCGGGGTGGGAGCGGTTGGAAGACCCCATCTCGCCCAGGCAATGGTTGAAGCCCGGGCAGTTACCAGTCTTACCGAAGCTTTTGCCCGTTATATTGGGTATGATGGTCCCGCCTATGTTCCGAAGATGCGACTTACCCCCTTAGAGGTAATAAGTTTTATTCACCAAAATGGTGGTGTGGCGGTTATTGCCCATCCTGGCACTTATGGGGAGGAAGAGCTACTTTATGCCGTAATTGCCAGCGGTGTTGACGGAATTGAGGTGTGGCATCCAGAACACAATCAGCGAATAGTTGAGCATTATTTGGAATTAGCAGAAAAAAATCGACTTTTGGTGACCGGAGGGAGCGACTGTCATGGCGGACTTAAGTTTGGTAAGGTATACCTTGGTGAGGTACGGGTTCCTTATAAGCATCTAAGGGGATTGAAACGTCGGGCTGAGCGACAAAGAGTATGCTGATAAATTTACTTACCTTACTACTATTAGTCGGACAGTTCCAAATTGCCCGGTTGAAGTATAGCGGCGGTGGCGACTGGTACAATGACCCGGATGCAATTCCAAATCTGTGTAAAGAGCTAAACCGTCGGACGAATATTGACGCAGCAACCGAAGAGGCACAGGTTTGCCTTTTAGATGAAAAACTATCAAAGTATCCATTTCTATTTATCACCGGTCACGGAAATGTATCGTTTTCCGACGAGGAGGTGGCGCGGTTGCGTCGGTTCTTAGCGGCGGGGGGATTCCTTTATGCTGATGACGACTATGGAATGGATGAGTCCTTCCGCCGGGAGATGAAAAAGGTCTTTCCCAACTCTGAACTGGTAGAACTACCATTTGACCACCCGATTTATCACTCATTTTATTCATTTCCTAATGGCCTCCCCAAAATTCACGAACATTATGAAGGCCCGCCAAAAGGGTATGGGCTCTATCTCGGTAGTCGGATGGTAGTTTTTTACACTTATAACTCAAACATTTCCGATGGCTGGACGGTCGCACACAATGACCCCGCTGAGAAAATGGAAGCGGCGTTCCGGATGGGAATAAACATCATCTGTTACTTTCTGACAAACTGAATTGCGGAAAATATGAATTCCTTAATTCTAAATTTCAAAAGGAAATGGGACCCTTTTCCCTTCAGGTCGGTAATCCGGAAAAATAATTGGTGCCCGGCGATTTTTCGGCACCCCCTGGCGTCTCAACTCCTCCTGAAAGGTAAAGAGGTGTTTGAAACCACCGGTAGGCGTGCCATTTTGAGTACGAGCGGTCTCCGCGGCCGCTCTCCCCGCTCTTCTTCCAAATACCAGGATATCCAGTAAAGAGTTGCCCATCAGTCGGTTCCTACCATGAATTCCGCCCGCCACCTCACCGGCTGCAAACAGGTTTTTAACTCCGGTTTCACCCCGCTCGTTGATGAGAATTCCACCATTCTGATAGTGCTGAGTGGGGTAGGTTAATATCGGTTCTTTGTCCATATATATCCCAAACCGGGCAAACTGATGATACATTGCCGGTAGGTTTTTCTTCACCGCACCCGGACCTTTTAAAATTTCAATCAATGGGGTATCCAGCCAGACACCGACCCTACCGGTGGGCGTTACCACGCCATTCTTCCTTTCGGTGCACTCCCGGATGATTGCCGAGGCGGTGATGTCCCGGCTTTCCAGTTCATAAATAAACCGGTTACCCCACACATTGACGAGATGAGCACCCAAACCGCGCACCTTTTCGGTAATTAACAGTCCGAGAATCTGCTCGGGATAAGCCACCCCGGTTGGGTGATATTGAATTGTGTCCATAAATATGAGTTTTGCCCCAGCACGATAGGCTAAAACTAAACCATCACCGGTCGCACCGTAATGGTTGGTACAGGGAAAACCCTGAATATGAAGGCGACCACAACCACCGGTGGCTAAAATTACCGTTTTCGCCTGAATGGTAAACAGTTCGTTGGTATCTAAATTAACAAACGCCGCGCCGCAACAAGTTCCTTTATCATCGGTTAAGAGTTCTAATGCCGGACAGAACTCCAGCACCGGAATTTCCCGGTTGCGCAACTCATCCCGGAGTGTTCTCATAATCTCGGCGCCGGTGTAATCACGACAGGCGTGCATCCTCTTTCTTGATGTCCCACCACCGTGAATAGTAATCATCGTCCCGTCGGGTTGCTTGTCAAACATCACTCCCAGTTCCTCTAACCAGGCGATCACTCCCGGGGCATCAGAAACCAACGCCCGAACCAGTTCAGGAATATTTTTAAAATGCCCGCCCCCTAATACATCAAGGTAATGCCTCTCCGGCGAATCGTTGGGTTTATCTGCCGCCTGAATTCCACCCTGGGCCATCATTGTATTAGCGTCGCCCAATCTAAGTTTAGTGGTTAGGAGAACATTTGCCCTCTCCTCTTGGGCAATAAGCGCCGCCGCGACCCCCGCACCACCTCCACCAATCACCAACACATCCACACTAAACTTAGGATTTTCCGGGTCAAACCTTTTCGGGTCAAGGATTGGCCAGGCTTCTAACACATCCGCTAACTCATGGGGAGTCCGGTCGCCCTTGTTTGGACCAACCATTAGCGTCCTCATACTCGTCTCAATATAGTCCGGGTGAAATGATTTAAGGAGCGCCTTCTTCGCATCTGCATCCAAAAGGGGAATCTTACCTTGTTTGATTCGCTGTTGTCTAGTTGCCTCCAGCCTTTCAATTGATTCACGCATTGATTCTGGATACATCGGTCACCACCCTTTCAAACTTCTAATCAAGAAATTTACTCTGGCTCAATATCCCGCTCCTCATAATAGAGCCGAGAAAGTTCCTGTTCGCTCATCTTGATAAGTCTATCCAGCCCTGGTTCAAACAAACCCGCTTCAATCTCTTTCAGCCTTTCCTCAAGATGCCCGGCTCGTGGGGCTATTTTTGCACCGTAAAGCCTCCGGGCTAAAAGAGCAACATTATAGTGGACAATCTCTGCTGGACAACGACTGGCGCAGAGTCCGCACATTATACAGTCAAACGAGATGTCAGCAACTCGGGCGAGATCGCCCCGAATTGCCGCCTGAATATAACCCATCACATCTATATCCTGAGGACAGATTTTGGTGCAGGAATTGCAGGCGATACAACGCATAATTTCAGGATAAGTCCTCACCAAAATCTGGCTATCGGGAGTGAGTTGGGCAATCTGATAGTTTTTCTTGTTTGCGGGATAAAAAGGAATTTGGGTTAAAAACATCCCATCCTCAACCACGGTCTGACAGGCGAGCCCGACTTTTAATTTATACGAATCTCGGGTGCGATACACCGTGCCACAGGCACCACAAAACCCACCTCTACAGCCGCAGCCGCGGATAAATCTAAAACCGGCGAACTCCATCGCCTTCATAATTGTTAACCCCCTCGGGACGCGATAACCCTCGCCCATTACATAAATGGTCACAAAATTTCCCTCATCCCCAGATGAGGGGGTAAAAACGCTCGCCTTCTCTTTCGTCTTTTTCTTATTTTTCTTAACCGCCTTCGCCATCGCCTAACTTCTCCTTTTTAAACCTTTTCACACCTTCCTGGTACAGATCAGCACCATAGCAGTCATTAACCACAATTAAAGGCAAATCTTCAACCAAAAGCTCTTGCACCGCTTCCGGGCCCAAATCCTCATAAGCGATAACCTTGGCGCTTTTAACCCGTTGTGCTAAAAGCGCCCCAGCACCACCTACTGCGGCAAAATAGACCCCACCAAAACGGATTAACCCCTCGATTACCCGAGGGCTCCGGTTGCCTTTCCCAATCATTCCTTTTAACCCCGCCTCAAGCAGTTTTGGGGTATAATGGTCCATCCGGTAGGAGGTGGTCGGACCACAGGAACCGATGGGCTTACCCGGCTTTGCCGGACAAGGACCGACATAGTAAATGACCGCCCCTTTAACATTAAAGGGAAGAATCTCACCTCGTTCCAAAGCGGAAACAAGCCGTTGATGCGCCAAATCCCGGGCGGTATAAACATAACCCGAGAGCAAAACCGCATCACCCGCATGCAAACTCCTCACCACATCCTCGGATAACGGTGTGTTAATCCTGATAATCTCATCCATCCTATTGCCGTTCTTCACAACACCGCACCTTTGTGCCTTGACGCATGACAGTTGATATTCACCGCACAGGGCATTGTGGCAATATGGCAGGGGAACGCTTCAATGAAAACCGCTAAGGCGGTAACCCTTCCTCCTAATCCTTGGGGTCCAATACCCAGTAGGTTGATTTCTTCCAGTAGTTCCTTTTCTAATTGGGCATAAAATGGGTCTGGATGAACCGAACCGACTTTTCGTAAAAGGGCTTTTTTAGCTAAGAGTGCACACTTCTCAAAAGTTCCGCCAATACCCACGCCGACAATCACTGGCGGGCACGGGTTTGCCTGAGACCGCCAAACTCGGTCAATGACGAACTTCTTAATCCCCAAAACACCCTCCGCAGCGGAAAGCATCTTCACTTCACTCATATTTTCACTCCCGCCCCCTTTAGGTTGAACGGTAATTTTTAGTTGAGAACCGGGCACGATTTCAGTATAGATGATTGCCGGTGTGTTATCGTTGGTATTCTTCCGCCGGAGCGGGTCAATAACAATTGACTTGCGCAGATACCCTTCGGTATAACCCTTGGCGACACCCTGCTGAATCGCATCATAAAGTTCACCACCTTCAATCTTCACCTCTGAGCCGAGTTCTACCCAGACTACCGCCCAGCCGGTATCTTGGCAAATGGGCATCAGCTCCTTTCGGGCAATCTCCTGATTACAAAGGAGTTGTCTCAGAACCTCTCTGCCGGTGGGTGACTCTTCAACCTCCAAGGCGGATTCAAAAGCCTTGACCACATCATCACCCAAAATACAGTTCGCATCAATACAAAGTTGAGCAACCGTATCTCGGACTAAAGTAAAAGGGATGGTCCGCACTGGTTTTTAACTCTTAATCCTTTCACAACTCCGGTTCGAAAACCCAAGTCTCACTCTCTCCCGGCAGACCGGTTAAAGAAATCGCCACCTCTGACCTCCCGACTCTTTTCACTCTCGGCGCCAACCGCAAAAAAACATCCACACTGGCAATATCAAATCCTAATTTTGGTGTTTTATAATGCATCGGAATTACCACCTGTGGCTTAAGTAAATCCACTACCCGCTTCGCCTCCTTGGCGTCGATGGTGAAAGTCCCGCCCACCGGAATTAAAACTACATTTGGCTGGCCAATTGCCTTAATTGTCCCTTCATCAGGAATCTCACCCAAATCGCCTAAATGGGTTAACTTTATCTGGTCAATTTCGTAAACAAATATCAAATTTCTTCCTCGTTCTCTCCCTTTACTTTTGTCATGAAAGGTTTCAAGCGAAAAAATTTTTATCCCCCTTACACTCCAATTCCCTTTTCCTTTTAGGACTTGAGGATTTCCCGGTAACTCCGCGCTACCATTGTGGTCAGCATGGTCGTGGCTTACCGTAACCGCATCTGCCAACTCTCTTATCGGGGCATACCCAATCGCACCATCATAAGCGCCAGGAACATAGGGGTCGGTAATTATTTTTGTTCCGTCATCGGCGGTTAAGAGGAATGCGGCATGCCCAAACCACTTTACTTTCATCCTTCCTGCTCCTTATTCACCCCTGAAGGAACAACCGAGACACGTTTCTTATCTCTACTCACCCATTCAAACCGAACTACCCCTTCGGTAAGAGCAAAAATGGTATCATCTCTCCCTCTGCCAACATTCCTTCCTGGGAGAAAGCGGGTTCCGCGCTGACGGACAATTATATTACCGGGACGAACCCATTCACTGGCGAAGACTTTAACGCCTAACCTTTGTCCAGGACTATCCCGACCGTTTTTTGCTGTTCCACCGCCTTTTTTTCGTGCCATTATAACTCCTTTCAAAAATTATAATCTTTAATTAAAATTATGTCAAACTTGCCATCAAACTCGTAAAAATTCAAAATCAACTCCGCTTCCTTTATTTTCTCCCTTTTAGCTTCTCTTGGGAGATGTCTATTTTGACTTTTATAAGAATATTACTTAAAATTTTTAACTATGCTTTCTACTATGCGCCGACGAGTAAAAATTATTCTTTTTATTGTTGCTGCTGGCTTTATTGCTGGTTTTCTGATGAGTGAAGTATGGCAGTTGATTAAATCCCGAGAGCGGGGTAGAAAACACCAGCTGGAAGCCGGGGTTGTGGGAATAATAGACAAAGAAAGGGTGGGGATTAATGAATATCGCCAGGTGTTAGATTATATCGGGCAAAAATACCGTCAGGAAAGCCTGTTTCGGGATTTGACCAATGAGGACGAAATCCGGATCGAAGACCTTGCCTGGAACTATCTTGTTCAAGAAAGAACCTGGCAGAAGATTTTAAAAGAAACGAAACTGGAAATAACCGATGCCGAAATAGAATGGATTCTTACCCGCTTTCCACCTTCGGAGTTGCAAAATCAGCCTGCGTTAATGACCGACGGGAAGTTTGACACGAGCAAATACTACGAGGCACTCCATAACCCTCAAAATCGACCTTTCTTTATCCGCTATGCCCGGGAAATCTACGAACAACTTCGTCCCCAAAAATTACGGATGTATGTTAGTAGCACTTTTCACCTCAATCCAAAAGAAATAGAAGAGAACCTTGCCTTTGCTAATACTGTAGTCTCCATCACCACTCTTCATTTTGGTCCAGCAACTGTTACCGAAGAGATGAAAGGCTTTGAGCCCACTGAAGCTCAGCTGAGAGAGTATTATCAAAAACATATAGAGGAGTTCAGCCCCAAAGAGGAAATAAGGGAACTTTCTTATATTCTCTTCCCTTTAAAGGCAACCGCTGCCGATTCGGAAAACGCCAAACAACGAATTGAGGAGGCTTACCATCGACTTTTAGCTGCCGACACCGCAAATTGGCGCGACAGTTTTGAGATGGCATCGCTCTCTTTGGGTGACTTTGAACCAGATACCAGTTCAGTGCGATTTCTTTCAAAGCAGTTCTCACCGACAGTAGAATCTATTGTCCGCCGGCTCAAACCCGGAGAATGGACCAAGCCAATAGCCGGAGAGAACTCCTATCAGATAGTTCTCTTAGATAGCACCAAGGGTGATACCTTTTGGGTAAGACGCATCCGAACTCGGATAAAACCTGATAACGCCCGAGAGATGGCGGTATTAGACCAGATTCGCGAGTTTATTGAGCAGGCAAAGGTGGCTGGTTTTGAGTCTACCGCGGTGCGATTTGGACTGAAAATTCCACCGTTTCCAGTTCAAGTGGTAAGCAAGAAACCAAACCCCTTTGGAATAACAATCTACAACCCGACTCAACTAACGCAATGGGCAAGAGAGGCACATGTCGGGGATGTGATGGAAACACCGCTTCGCGGTCCCGAGGGGTTTTATGTATTCAAATTTAACAAACTCATACCACCCCGCCCGGCTCCATTGGAAGAAGTCAAAGAAATTATCCGGCGCCGAGTCATAATGGAAAGAGAAAGGGAATTATGGGAGAAGAAGGCGGAAGTGGCGATAGCGGCGATCAAGGCGGGTAAATCTCTAAATGATTATGCCAATGAAAATCCAGGTGTGGCACTACTCAAAAAAGAGATAAAAGGCTGTTTTGATAACGAACGGACAGTGCGGGGTGTGGAGTTTGTTGCGGCAGTTTTGGCATTGGAGCCGGGGCAGACCGTTGGTCCGATAAAAACAAGAAGAGGTGCTTATATAATTCGCTGTGAAGGAAAGAGAGCAAGCGACCCGCCGGTACTTCCAGTAGAACACTACCTGCAGCAAAAACAGGAGGAAATTTTTGGCGATTTATGGCAGGAACTTACCCAAGAACCGGAAATAAAAGATTGGCGTCCACTACGGGGTTATTGACACAGTGCCGATTTAATGGTTATATTTAAAAGTTGGCTTCGGTGCGATTTGGCCCCATCGTCTAGCGGTTTAGGACATCACTCTTTCAAGGTGAAGGCACCGGTTCGACTCCGGTTGGGGCCAGAGGCCAGATGCGGGAGTAGCTCAGCTGGTAGAGCATCACCTTGCCAAGGTGGGGGTCGCGGGTTCAAATCCCGTCTCCCGCTTTAAAATTAAGGCGGCATAGCCAAGTAGCAAGGCAGCGGTCTGCAAAACCGCAATTCCGGGGTGCAAATCCCCGTGCCGCCTTTACCAAATAGTTCTTGGTTGACAGGTTTTGTTCTTGCCCCTGCTCTGGGCAGGGGTTGGAATTAATGAACAATCGAATGGGTGCCGGGGTGGCGGAATAGGCAGACGCAAGGGACTTAAAATCCCTTGACCCGTTAGGGTCGTGCCGGTTCGACTCCGGCCTCCGGCATAAAAAAGAAGAAAGAGGGCCGTTAGCTCAGGAGGCAGAGCACCTGGTTTTTAACCCGGTGGCCGCAGGTTCGAATCCTGCACGGCCCATAAGAGAGTAAAATATTTTGTAAGGTTGCTTTTAATTTTACTCTTGGTATAATAAAATCTCTTGAATAATAACTTATCACAATCATATCCAGGAGGACAAAATGAAAATCTTTATTGATTCGGCAGATATCAATGAAATCAGGGAAGTGGCAAGTTGGGGTATCCTTGATGGTGTTACCACCAATCCCACCCTAGTGCGGAAGACTGGCAGACCTTTTCAGGAATGCGTTGCTGACATATTGAAGATTGTAGCCGGTCCAGTTTCAGTAGAGGCAATTTCACCCGATGCGGAAGGAATGATTAAGGAGGGTGAGGAGTGGGCAAAACTTGACCCGAAAAAGGTTACGATAAAAATTCCCATGGGCGTGGAAGGGCTCAAAGCGGTGCAGGCGCTCGCCTTAAAGAAAATTATGACCAATGTCACCTTAGTTTTTTCTCCCAATCAAGGTTTACTTGCCTGTCGGGCTGGTGCCACATTTATCTCCCCATTTATTGGACGTCTGGATGACATTTCCCATGAGGGGATGGAACTGGTGCGAGACCTGGTGGCGATGATTGAGTATTATGACTTTCCAACTCAGGTAATCGCTGCCAGTATTAGGCATCCACTCCATGTGATTGAGTCTATACGTGCTGGTGCCCATATTGCCACAATCCCTTATGATGTCCTTCTTAAAATGGTGCAACATCCTTTAACTGAAGCGGGTATCAAGAAGTTCTACGAAGATTATAAAGCGATTCCAAAGTAGAAAGGAGTATTAGTGCCAATCGTTGACTCAAAGACCGGGCTAGTGCGTAAAAGTTATACGGTGGCAGAGCTAATTCAAGCGGCAAATTTAATGCGTGGGTACAACCTTGTCGCTCTCTGTGCTGCTGGTTCCGGACACTCGGGTGGAACTTTATCAATTATGGATGTTACCGCGGCGCTTTATCTCCATGTTGCCCGCCACGACCCGGAAAACCCCTACTGGGAAGACCGAGACCGAATCATCTGGTCAACCGGTCATAAAGCGCCCTCCCTTTATCTCGGATTAGGGATGGCGGGATACTTCCCAGTTGAAGATGTCGTCCGCTTGCGCAAACTTTATGCCCCCTATCAGGGACATCCTCACTGGCTGAAACTTCCCGGGGTAGAGATCTCCTCGGGCTCCTTAGGACAAGGACTTTCCGTAGCAGTCGGGATTGCCCTGGCTGCCCGATTGGACAAAAAGGACTATCGGGTTTATTGCTTGACTGGTGATGGTGAGCATCAGGAGGGACAGGTGTGGGAGGCGATAATGGAAGCCGGCGTTTATCACCTTGACAACCTCTGCTGCATTCTAGACAAGAATCGGCTTCAGATTGATGGGTGGGTAAAAGATGTAATGAATATTGACCCAATTACTGAAAAATATCGGGCTTTCGGCTGGAATGTAATTGAAATTGACGGGCACAATATGCACCAAATTCTTACTGCGTTTGATAAGGCTGCAAAACATAAGGGCCAACCCACCGTCATCATCTGTCATACCGTCAAAGGGAAGGGTGTCTCCTTTATGGAGAATGTTGCTGGCTGGCATGGCAAGGCGCCCACTAAGGCGGAGATGATTAAAGGGTTAGAGGAGTTAGGGCTTCGCTACCGAATTGATTACGAGAAATTGTTAAAAAAGGCTGATGAGTACCAAACCCAAGTTAGTGAGAAGTTAATGGCAAAGGTTCCCAAATTCAGCCGGGACTACTTCTGGAATCAACAGGAAAAAATGAAAGTGACGATGAAAGCAACTCGGTTCGGCTTCGGTGAGGCGTTAGAGAAGTTGGGTTCTGACCCAAGGGTCTGCGCAATTGGGGCCGACATATCAGGTTCAATAACCATATCCCGATTCTATGAGAAGTTTCCTGAACGGAGCGAGCGGTGGTTTTCGGTAGGAATCGCGGAGCAGTCTGGAACAAATGTTGCGGCCGGATTAGCAAAAGAGGGCAAAATACCGGTCTTCGGTACCTATGGGGTTTTTGCTGCCGGTAGGAACTTAGACCAGTTACGAACCACAGTCTGCTATGGTAATTTCAATGTTTTCATCGCCGGTGCCCATGGCGGGGTTTCGGTCGGACCGGATGGCGCTACCCATCAGGCGCTTGAGGACTTGTTCCAGATTTGCGGTTTGCCCAATATGCATGTGTGTGTTCCCGCAGATGCGCTGGAAACGAAAAAGGCGACTGAGTTTATGCTTTTTGAAATAAAAGGACCGAAATACATCCGTTTTGCCCGAGAGGCAACCCCGATTATTACCAGAGAAGATACCCCTTTTATTTGGGGAATGCCCAACATTTACCGCTATCGGGGAGAAAAAGAGCAGTTTATTGATGCCTTTGAGGTAACCACAGCGGATAAATTCCAAAATGAGAATGAAGAGTTAACAATCGTGGCTTGCGGTCCAATGGTGCCAGAGGCGATGCGTGCAGCATGGATTTTGAAAGAAGATTTTGGTATAGAAACCCGGGTCATCAACCTTCATACCTTGAAGTCACCGAGTACCCATCCTGAGGAGACCATCCCCAATCAACGGTTTCTGATTCAAGCAGCACTGGAGACCGGAGTTATCATTACCGCTGAGGAACATCAAATTGGTGGTCTGGCAAACCGGGTCTCTTATGTTCTCCATACCGCCCCAGAACTTTACGGGCATCCCTTAGCATTTGGTGCCATCGGTGTGAAAGACCGGTTTGGTGAATCAGGTCAGCCCTGGGAGTTAATGTGGGAGTTTGAGGTCTCCGGTGAGCATATTGCTGCTAAGGCAAAGGAACTCTATGACCGGGTGAAAGGACAAAAGCCAAAGGTAAAAAAGTTAACCGCTCGCCGGCATCTGCCAGCGGCTGACATCAGAAACCGCAAAAAAGAGGCAAAATGAGATTAGCAGTCCGAATGGAGCGGCTCGGAACCGAGACCGCATTTGACTGTTTACGCCGGGCAAAGGCGTTAGAATCCAAAATGGAAGTGGTTCACCTTGAGATTGGTGAGCCGGACTTTGATACTCCAAAACATATTATTGAAGCAGCAAAGAAAGCGTTGGACGAAGGCTGGACTCACTATGGTCCTTCTCCTGGATTACCAGAGTTACGCGAGGCTATTGCTGAGTATGCGGGAAGACTTCGGGGGGTAAAGTTCTCCCCAGACCAAGTGGTGGTTACCCCCGGCGCCAAGCCAGTGATGTCCTTTGCCATTATGGCGCTGGTTGAGGAGGGTGATGAGGTTATCTACCCCAACCCCGGATTTCCCATCTATGAATCAATGATTGATTATATGGGTGGGAAGTCAATCCCAATTCGCTTGCGTGAGGAGCATAACTTCCGGCTTGATGTGGAAGAACTATCGGGAATGGTCAACCCAAAAACAAAACTCATTATAATCAACTCACCCGCCAATCCTACTGGCGGTGTTCTCACTCGGGAAGATTTACGACTGATTGCTGAAACCGCACTTAAATACGATGCCTGGGTCCTTGCCGACGAAATCTACTCCGAAATCGTTTATGATGCTCAGTTTGAGTCGATCGCTCAATTTCCTGATATCCATCCCCGGTTGATAATTCTGGATGGATTTTCCAAGACATTTGCGATGACCGGGTGGCGAATCGGCTATGGGATAATGCCAAAGGAACTGGCGGAAAAGATGGCACGAATTGAGACCAACATCAACTCCTGCACCACCACTTTTATCCAACGTGCCTGTTTGGCCGCGCTCAAAGGCCCTCACGAGGATGTTGACCGGATGGTGGCGGAATTCAAACGGCGCCGAGACTTCATTGTTGAAGGCTTAAACCGCTTGCCCGGATTTAGATGCCAATCCCCCTTAGGCGCATTTTACGCCTTCCCCAACATTGAGGGAACCGGAATGGACTGTCGGGTCTTAGCGGACCGCCTCTTAGAAGAAGAAGGAGTTGCCTGCCTTCCCGGCACCTGCTTTGGCAAATACGGTGAAGGGTTTTTGCGATTTAGTTATGCCAACTCAATTGAAAACATCGCCAAGGCGCTAAACCGAATAGAACGGTTTCTCGCCCGTTGCTAACCGTGGCGTCCACATCCTTTCATTCCAAAATCTCCCTTTTTCGTCATTGCGAGGAGCAAAGCGACGAAGCAATCTCATTTCGGGGAGATTCCTCGCTTCCCTTGGAACGGTGGATTGGGCACTGGCGTAAGCAGGTAACAATCTTCTTGCTGGCGACTCCTCCACCTAAAAGAAAAATATTTTAATAATTCAGAACACCACAACTTGACAAATAAAAATGAACTAATATTATTAAAGTGAGCAGACATAATTTTAAAAAGGAGGCAATATGATGAAAAAGTACATTCTGCTCCTCGCACTAGCTACAGTCGTAGTTCCGCTGAGTTGCGAGAAGGAGACAAAAGTGATTGGGACCTTGCTCTTACAGCCAGGACAAACTGGTGATGTTCAGAACTGTCGGGTAGAACTTTACGAAAAAGCGGATTTGACCGGAACCCCAGTAAAGTTTGTTGCATCAAAAGCATCGGGTCAAGCCAATCGTTCTGATTTTGAATTCACCGATGTGATTGAGGGTTATTACTATCTCCTTGCCTGGAAAGACCTCAATGGCGATGGTGTTGTGAGTGATAAGGACATTGTCGGTGTCCATGGCGGTTTTTATCGCCCCGGCTACGGTGGCACACAGATTACCGTCAAAGCCGGTCAGATTAACGATGTTGGCGAAATTGAGATGTTGATTTATAAGGAACTCAAAATCTCCGCATCCGGCAGTCGCAGCGGGGACCATCTTACCACTACATTTACTTATTCCTTTAACTACGATGTTACTCTCACCTCACTTACGATTACCTTCCCGGGGTATCAACCGGTTCAAGACCCTGATGCCCCGGGCACAAAAACCGCTGGCACCCAGTATACTTCTGGTCCTTGGCACGACGCCGGAGGTAACCCAATGCCCACAGGTACCCACACGCTCCAATTCGTTGGCAGTTGGGAAGGAACTTCATTTGATATTACCGTTACCGTGGTTATAAACTAATACCAATCTCTTTTCGGAGCGAGGGGCTTCTCTAAGCTCCTCGCTTTTTTATTATATTAAATAGATTTAGAAGCGACCAAGAAAGGTCTTTATAAATTCGTCGCCCTGCAGTTCACCCAGGGCGCCGGTCTTTACCGAATCTTCATCAAAGCGGCCAACCGAATCTGGTTGCCACGCTGGGTTGTAAATCGCTACCGGTACCGGACCGTGAATATGAATGCCTTTGGCAACCGGGGTGGGATGGTCGGTTAAAACCGCCACTGTGGCCGGAATTTTTTTCTCCTCTAACCCTTTCATCACCCGAGCCACCAACCGGGAGTCAAAATACTCAATCGCCCGAATTTTCTGTGGGACATCACGACTGTGCCCCGCTTCATCCGGTGCCTCCAGATGAAGATAAACCAAATCATGGTCGGCAAGCGCCTTTAGACCGGCATCCGCCTTCCCTTCATAGTTGGTGTCAATTAAACCAGTTGCCCCAGAAACATTTATCACATCAAAACCGGCATAGACACCCAACCCTTTTATCAGGTCAACCGCGGCGATGACCGCACCAGTAAGACCATATAATTGTTGAAAAGTGGGCATTGCTGGTTTTCTCCCAGGCGACCAGACCCAGATTGAGTTTGCCGGGTCTTTACCTTTAAGAGTGCGGGCTAAGTTTACCGTCTGACCGGGCAAAATTTCCCAGGAGCGGAGTATCAACTCGCATAAAAGTCGGGCGGTATTCCTCGCTTCCGGTGTTTGTGCCCGGGGGAGAAGGTCAAGCGCCCTCTCTCCAACATGGTCATGAGGTGGAAAGCACTCAATCTCTGGTGAACCGTCCTTCAAAACGCAGAGGTGGCGATAGGTAAATCCAGGGTAAAAGCGAACCTGAGGGGTGGAAAGTTGACGATTGATTTCTTCAATTAAGAGTCTTGCCTCTTCAGTGGTAATATGTCCAGCAGAGTGGTTCTTAATTTTGCCATCCTGAATGCAGATTAAGTTACAACGCAGGACGACATCCGCTGGCTCAAGCGCCACCCCTAAACTTGCCGCTTCAATGACACCCCGTCCCTGATAGTAGCGGCGAGGGTCGTAACCAAGCACAGTGAGATTGGCAACTTCTGAGCCCGGCGGCATATCCTCGGGCACAGTAATGAAGGTACCACACCGCCCCAATCGGGCGATGCGGTCAATGGTGGGTTTCTTAGCCACTTGCAATGGGGTTTTACCACCCAATTCTAAGACCGGGTCGTCCGCCATTCCATCGCCAAGAAAGATGATGTACTTCACTTGACCAGTTCCTTCATCCGCATTCGGTGGAGATCAAATCTCAAAATCTCTCCGACGTTCTCGTCATTGCGAGTCTCCGAAGGAGACGAAGCAATCTCATTTGTCCTTTCCCCAATGGGACTCTCCCGTGCTTCAAACAGAGCTTCGCTCGAAACGGGGTTTTTCCCCTTCGCCCCGTCATTCCGACCGAAGTGGAGGAATCACTTTCTGTGGACTCGGGGCATGCTTTTACACTTTGACTTTTGACTTCTTCTGCCATCATATTAGTGTCGGTTTCCCACCGACCTCTTCAGAAACTCCTTGAACCACTGGTAATCAGCCGGCCCAGTCTCATAATTTTCTGGTTTGGTATCAAGTTCAGCCAGCGCCGGTGGTAGTTCTGGTTCTATACCGAGCAGGGCTTTTATCTCTTCTGGGAACTTCGCTGGATGGGCGGTCTCAATAGCAATCGCTAATTCGGGCTCCTTTTCTTCACAGAATCTCTCTAACGCCGACCAGCCTACCGCGCCGTGAGGCTCTAAAATGGTTTGATACCGTTTATACGCATTTACAATCGTTGCTCGGGTTTCAGCATCGGTGACACTCAAAGAAAAAATCTCCCTTTGCATTAGGGTCAAATCCGGCGGTTGGGAGATATTACCCTGTTCATCCATCACCCCGCCATAAAGTGCTACCAGCCGGGGTAAGTTAGAAGGGTGCCCAACATTCATTGCATTGGAGAGGCATTTCCGGGAAGGAACAATCTTTTCGTATCTGCCGGTAGCGAGAAATCGTGGAAATTCGTCATTTTCGTTTGTAGCAATCACAAACTTTTCTGCCGGCAACCCCATTCGCCAAGCGAGCATCCCAGCACACATATTGCCAAAGTTACCCGAGGGAACCGAGAAGACCACCTTTTCACCTTTTTCTGCCAGCTGGGCATAAGCGTAGAAATAATAGACCGATTGGGGTAGGAGTCTTCCAATATTAATAGAGTTCGCTGAGGAGAAGCGGATCTCTTTTAACTCCGGGTCGGCAAACGCCATTTTTACTAACGCCTGACAGTCATCAAATTTCCCGTCAATACCAATCGTAGTAACATTGCCACCCAAGGTGGTCATCTGTTTGCGCTGGCGGTCAGACACCTCTGCCAATGGGAAAAGAACGACCATCTTGATACCCTTAACATTATGAAAAGCTGATGCCACCGCACTGCCGGTGTCGCCCGAGGTGGCGGTGAGGATAACCAGTTCGCCCCCTTCTCTTTTGAGGAGGTGGTGGAGTAAACGCGCCATCATTCGGGCGGCAAAATCCTTAAATGAAGCGGTTGGTCCCCGGTCCAGGCGCAAAAGGAATCGCCGATTAGTAATCCGTTCTAACGGCACCGGATAGTTGTAACACTCATAACAGATTTTCAAAAGCTCATCATCCGTGAAAACTCCTTCGGTCCAAACTCGCATTACCCGAAAAGCGACTTCGGGATAGGATTTGCCTTTCAGCTGGGGAAGGCCATTTAAGGTGATAGTTGGGATTTTTTCGGGCATATAAAGACCTTTATCCGGCGCCTGACCGATCAGTAGCGCGGTACCAAGGTCAACCGGCGGTGATTTTAAGTTAGTGGAGTAAAATTTCGTCATCGCTTACGCTCTGGAAAGCGCCTGGTCAAGGTCAGCAATGATGTCTTCTGGACTCTCACCGCCAACCGAAAGCCGAATTAAATCGGGAGGGATACAAGCCATCTCTCGACACTCTTCACCTTGAAGGAGATGGGTGGAAATCGCTGGAATGGTGGCGACAGTTTTTATCCTGCCTAAATCGGTTGCCCGGTAGATAAGTTGGAACCGGTCAAATACCCGACGGGCTCTTTCCGGTCCACCCTTTGGACGGAAGGCTAAAAGATGGGTATAGCGGTTAATAGGCTTGCCATACTCCTGGTCGCTTTCCGAATCAACCAGGTATAGATATTTTGTCGCGACTGGGTATAATGGATGGCTTTTTAGCCCCAGATAACTCACCTCCAACACGCCGGGGTGGTTAAAAAGAAACTCCGCTACATAAAGGGCGCTCTGGCTAAACCGGTCAACCCGGTGACGGAGGTCACGGAGGTCATTCAAAGTCATTAAGGCCTGGAAAGGGTGCAGACAGCCACCTTGGTCACGCTGGGGATACCGTTTAAGATAAAGGGCAAAATTCTCCTTCATCTCTTCGTTGGGGATATTGGTAACGATTGGCTGGCGGGCAATGACCACACCCGCCATCCCCATCCCCGAGGCGCTCATTACTTTTGTTGCGGAGTGAATGACAACATCGGCACCAAAGGTTAAGGGCCGCAATAATGCTGGTGAAGCAATGGTTGTGTCAACCACCATTGGAATGTTATGCTCGTGAGCCAGTTCAATGACGGGCTTTAAGTCAAAGAATTGTAAGCCGGGATTAGAAGGCAATTCCCCGTAAAGGAAGCGGGTGTTTTTATCAATTTTACTCCGCCATTCGTCAATATCATTTGGGTGAAGAACCCACCGCACTTCAATCCCCCGCTCCTCCATCTTCCGAACATTAAACTGCTGGAAAGTCCCGCCATAAATTTGACACTGGGAGACAAAGTTGACCGGTTCATTTTTGATTCGGACCAAAAGGGTATCGGTTACATTTTCAATCGCCGCCATTCCTGAGGAGTAAACGCAGGCACTGGCCCGGACCTCCGAACCGTAGGTCTCAAGTAATGCCAGGGTGTCTTCCAGATAACCCAGAGTCGGGTTGTGAATCCGAGTATAGCACCAACTGGGAATCTGATAACTGAGGGCGGCCTCAAGTTCGTCCGCATCCCGGTATGCCTGAGCCGAAGAGAGGAATAATGGTTCAATAATTGCTCCCTGATTTTTTTCTATCGCCTCGGCAACGGTGTAAAGTCCATGAACCGCAATCGTATCAAATTTAAGCCTCTTTGCCCACTGCCACCGTCTTTCCATTTCGGCGAGAAATAATTTTGCTAATTCAATATAATGCTGAACCCCCTTTTTCTCTCCGGAAATCTCATCTTGGTGTGGACTCTTCATATTTCCTCCAATGAATAATCCATTATGAGAGATTAAAAAATAATCCCTTTCTGTCAATTTGATGTTGGCGTCCTGACCAGCTTAACCAGCAGAGAATAAGATGAAATCTCTGGATTTTAACGCCCATTTACTGGTGGGTGATTTTTCTTGACCAGTTCTCCAGTCGCTTCAATGCCGCAAGTTTTTCACCCCGGCCCATTTTCGCTTCCTTAATCCCTTTCTCTAACAGGGCAATGGAACGGTCATACTCTTCCTGATGCACCGGATATGGGTAGCCATCCTTTCCGCCATGAGCAAACGAGTAAGTTACCGGGTCGCGAAATGAGAGCGGAGCACCATAAATAACCTCCGCCAGAAGTGCCAATGCCCGCACCGTCTTTGGTCCTACCCCGGGAAAAAGAAGAAGATCGGCAAACTCCTGGGGCGGCTTTTCGTAAATCGTGAGCAGGGTCTTTGCTATATTGCGGGGAGGAATATCAGTAGAAAAAATTGGGTGATGTTGAGGAAAATTGATTCTCTTTAACTCCTGCAGGGTCTTCTCTGGATGATTTTTGACAATTTCTACGGTTGTCTTTCGGGCGGTTTCCGCCTCTCTGGCAACCATATTCAAAGCGATTCCGGTGTGGTCGGAGGCGATTGCCTTATGGGGCTCGTTCACAAAACTCTTCAACCCCTCGGAAATCCAGTGGTATCTCCTTGCCCACCGGGTCTCGGGATTCATACCTTGCTGGACAACCGCCCATTCCCCCTTCTTCGTCCCAACAAAAAGGTGATGATAAATCTGAAACCCATCCTGTAATCCCGCTGAGTCAACCTTGGCAATAAGTCGGCTGGTTTGCGTCAGGTTTTCCCCTGATAACCCGAATTGCTCGGCGAAGTAGCAAATTTCCCTTGGCGTATTTAGCGCCGCTTTCCCCTTCCCGCCACAGATAAACAGCCCCAGACTCTTTTCCGCCCCCTTTACCCCTTCTTTCAAAGCACCGCTGAGGGTAGTGGTGAGACCTGAGGAGTGCCAGTCAAACCCGGCAACACAACCAAGACTTTGAAACCACACCGGGTCAGATATTCGGCGCAAAAACTCTTCAGTTCCAAACTCAGTAATTATCACCTCGATTACCGCCCGGCATAACCGCTTCATTCGGTCAAACAACCATTTTGGTGCCTCTCCCCAGTGAAGGGGAAGCTCGGCGATGCCGGTCTGCATAATTCATTGTAGGTTTCATCACTCTTAAAGTCAAAGTTTTTTTTGACAGGTTTTACCCTTTCCTTAAGATAGAACAAAATGTCATTTTCTTCGCTGGGTATCTCAGAGATCGGACGCGTTTGGGCCGAGATAGACCTTGATGCGCTAAAGCACAACATCCAGGAGGTGCGCCGGGCAATTAACAACCGGCGTCTCCTTTTTGCGATAAAGGCGGATGCTTATGGTCACGGTCTTCAAGAAATCTCCTCTGCCAGTTATAGACTGGTTGACGCTTATGGTGTCGCTAGTGTTGAAGAAGGAATCTCTTGCCGGCTTGCCGGCGTGAAGGATACGATGGTCCTTATCCTTTCACCAACCCCGCCCAGCGCCATCCCGCTCCTCTTTGAGCACAACCTCACCCCAACCTTAACCGAAATAGAATTCGCCCGACTCCTTGCCCAAGAGGCGCAAACGCGGGGAACAAAGATTGATGTCCATATTGAGGTGGACACCGGAATGGGAAGAACTGGCACCGCCCTGAAAGAGGCACTGGAGTTTATCTCCGCGATTAACCGACTCCCTGGGCTCACCATCACCGGCATCTTCACCCATTTTCCCTCTGCTGATACCGACATTGAATTCACCCGTCAGCAGGTGAGCGAATACAATCAGTTAATTGAGCAACTGGCGCAAATGGGTATCAAGGGGTTTATCCGCCATACCGCCAACACCGCTGGCTGTCTCAACATCCCCGAATCCCGCTTAGATATGGTCCGACCTGGATTGATGCTATACGGAATAATGCCTTTAAGTTATCACTTTGGACACCGCCGCAGCGAACTCAAACTGAAACCGGTAATGTCGCTCCGTTCGCGCATTGTCAACCTGCGCAATTTCCCTCCTGGGACTTCAATCAGTTACGAACGGACCTATTTTACTACCCGTCCTTCTCGGATTGCGGTTATTTCTGTTGGTTATGGTGATGGCTACCCCTACTCCCTCAGCAATCGTGGCTATGCCCTGCTTCACGGTCAAAGAGTTCCGGTAGTTGGCAATGTCTCAATGGACTTAACGATGGTTGATGTTACCGATGTCCCGGCAGCAAAATTAGGCGATACGGTTACTCTCCTCGGCACCGCCAACGGCAAAACCATCTGTGCCAACGAACTGGCGCTCCTTGCCGGGACTATCCCCTATGAAATCACCTGCCGGGTGAGTCCCCGCGTTCCCCGCATCTACATTCAGGATGGAAAAATAGTCCGCGTCAAAACGCTATTAAATCATACCCTTTAACAAAAACTCAATAACCATCTTCACCCTCTTCCTTCTTTTGTCGTCGCAAGGCATCCTCCGCGGCGGTTAGAGGTTCTTGTCTTTCACTTTTACCATCTTTAACATATAAAGTATGGAGATTCTAATCGGGGTCGTAGCGGTGATGATTGCGTTTTTAGCGTAGTTTTAGCGGCCTTCTCCATACTCCTCACGAAGTTGATTGAGAGGAGGCAGGAGTCTAATGACCGCACCAACCAGATAATTGAGGATGGAAACCGTGGGAGTCAGGAACTGATTGGGCGATGAACCGCCAAACCCAGCAGACCCGCAAGTATATCGCGACCTGATGGTCACCTGCCGCCAGGTAGAAAGGTAACCTCGTCTCGCCATTTTGCTTTACCTTCTCCCTTCCCTGTCCCCATCATTGCGAGCAAAGCAGGGCTCGGAATCACAAAAGGGGTTGCAGTACAAATATTGGCAATGCCGCGCTTGAGATTAAAAAGGAGGAAAAGATGAAAAAACTATTAATTGTATCTCTCCTCCTGAGTGCCGTTCTCTGGGCACAGGATTCGCTCAACTGCCGGCTTGGTGGTGTTTATCTCCTGAATGTGTCCAATCCGAGACAATCGGGATTTGGTTAAAGAGAGGAAAAAGCGGTCTTAAAATTTTGAGGGCGGTATATGTCGTTGACAAAGAGAAAAGAGAGTTTAAAATTGAATTCGTTGATGAGCGGGATTATTATCCTTCCCGGGTGTTATTTTAGCCCGGTGAAACTTTCGGGTGTGCCAATTTGAGCAGGGTGCATCCGGGTAAATTCTGTGGGGCAGTAGCTCAGTTGGGAGAGCGCCAGAATCGCACTCTGGAGGTCGCCAGTTCAAATCTGGTCTGCTCCACTTTTTTCTTTTCGGAGGGAAGTACATGATAATTTTGCCTAGGTATGTATTTTTGACCAAGGGTGTGGGTGTCCACCGAGAGCGGCTCGCCAGCTTTGAAGTCGCGCTCAGAGATGCCGGTATCGCTCCTTATAACTTGGTTCGGGTTTCATCCATCTTTCCTCCTTACTGCCGAATTATTTCCCGAACCCGGGGCTTGAGTCTATTAAAGCCCGGACAGGTTTTGTTTGTTGTTATGAGCGATAACGCCACCAACGAACCCCATCGGCTGATCTCTGCCTCGGTGGGAATCGCCATTCCTAAGGACCCTTCCCGATATGGTTACCTGTCCGAATATCATTCCTTTGGCGAACGAGAAGAAAAGGCGGGCGACTATGCGGAAGACCTTGCGGCGCAAATGTTAGCAACAACTCTGGGTGTGCCGTTCGACCCGGATTTGAGTTATGATAAGCGCAAGGAAATCTGGAAAATTGCTAAGGAGATTGTCCGCACGCAAAATATCACTCAGAGCGCAATCGGCAACAAAAATGGGCTTTGGACCACGGTTGTAGCGGCGGCGGTGTTTATCACTGATGTGCCCGAAGAAAAACCAGAAGAGGAGACTGAAGAAGAGGTTGCAGGCTAATACCGCCTTCTAATCTTTAGTTCCGGATAGTAATGTTTTAAAATCTGCTGGTAGTTGTAGCCCCGTCGTGCCATTTCAACGGCACCGGTTTGGCAGAGTCCAACCCCATGCCCCCAGCCCTTCCCGGTAAAAGTTACTTTTTTACCAGTAAGTTTCATATCAAACATTTGCGAATTGAGACCGAGGGCAAAACGGAAATTCTCGCCCGAGAGTGTCACTTCGCCCTGAGCGGTGGTGAAGGCAATTTCTCTCACTCGTTGGGAAACAGAACACTTCGTTAATTTAAAACTTTTTATCCGAATTTTTGTTTTGAGACCCGCTATCCTAGTTAGAACCCTTTCCAGGCTATCTCGGGAGATGGTTACCTGCCAAAAGTAGTGAGGACTGGAGGCGCAAAATGGCGCCCCCTTCCGTTTATGCCCAGGGGTATCAAAAACCGGTTTCAAATATTCCTTAAATCCTTGAGCGGTTATTCCACCACAACAGTTGTGGTAGAGCGCCTCGGCTATCTCGCCTTTATAGACCAAGACTTCACCTGCGGTCTCGTCAACCGCTTTATTACCTAAGGCGACCTCCCGACCGGCACCTTGATACTCCTGGTCGCGGAGATAACTATCATAAAGGTCATAACCCCGCCCCTTCCGTTTGTCTAAGCGGGCGATGGTAAAGCTCCTGGCGGCAACCGCCTGAGCTTTTATGGCAGAAAATGTCTCAGGTTGAATTGGTCCGATTTCGCAGGGGATGACGCCATAAAGATACCACTCTAATGGTAACCGGTTGATAACAATCAACCCCGACTCAGGGGAGAAAAATGCCTTAATTTCGCCCCGATAGCGTCTTGCGCCTACTTGAATCAAGCCTTTACTGGAGAAGGAGACGGTATCCGACTCACAAAATAGAATAGTATTACCCATTTTTACCGTTACCTTTTTCCCCGTAGCGGTCAATTTCACCGCTTCACCCCCTCTTACCTTTTTGGTCTTTCTTAAGGTAGTAATAAAAAGTTCACCTTCACTCAGCAGGTTAGTGCCTTCCTTGACATTAATAAGACGAACCCGGACAAAAATTTGCCCCTTTTTTAATCTAATTTGGGTTTTATCTTTGCCGTAGTAGTAACAGGAAAGGAGTTGTCCAATAAAAAATAAGATTATTAAACGCCACCCGGGCACTTTCTAAATTTACTTTTATATCAGTAGAGGTCAAACTGGAAATAACTGGACAGAGAGGAGAAAGTGGCTAAAATAAATTATGCGCTATCGGGAAAGACGGGTGGCAGACGCAATTAGAGATGTGGTTGCTGAGATAGTTTTAACAAAACTCGCTGACCCGGGTATCGGCTTTGTAACAATCACTCGCTGCTCTCTCTCTCGTGACCTCCGTAACGCGACAATTTACTTCTCGGCGATGGGGGATGAAGAGGCGCGCCAGCGTTCGCTTGCCCACTTAGAACATGCCCGGGGTTTTATTCGCCATCTACTGGGACAGAGTCTAAAATTGAAGTTTTTACCTGATATTCATTTTCAAATAGACGAAGTTTTGCTTCAGGAAGAGCGGATTAATGAAATTATAAATGAACTCCACCCGCCGAAAACAGCAGAGGAAGAGAATCCTTCAGATGAAGCTTAGCCACCGCCGAAGAGATGCGTGGCATTTTGAACCTTAACAAACCCGCGGGGATTACTTCCTATGATTGTATCCGGAAGTTAAAGTTGGTTTTGAAGGAAATTTCTCCTAAAGATAAAACCAAACCTTTGCGAATTGGACACGCCGGGACCCTTGACCCCATTGCTAATGGGGTTCTGCTTATCCTCTTAGGTGATGCGACCAAGGTTAGTCGGCTCTTATTTCCTCTCCGGAAGGGGTATGAAGCAGAGATGATGTTTGGCATCCAGACCGATACCGATGACATTACTGGCACCACGATCCAAACCAGACCACTGCCAAAAGTTACCGTTGAAGAAATCGCCAAGGTTCTTAAAGAAAAATTTACCGGCACAATTAACCAAGTGCCCCCTCGTTTCTCTGCAATTAAAGTTTCAGGTAAACCACTTTACCATCTGGCGCGAAGAGGAGTAGGGGTTACACCCCGGGCTCGGAGTGTTACAATTTGGGCGATGAAGATTCTGGATTGGACCCCGCCCTTTCTTCGCTTTTTCGCCCAGGTCTCGAGTGGAACATATATCCGAGCTCTCTGCCGGGACATCGGTATCGCATTGGGGTCCTGTGGTACTCTTACTCGCCTGGTCCGAACCAGTATCGGCAACTTCACTCTTGAACAGGCACACCCCCTTTCCGAGATTCTCCAATCCGGGGAAAGATTGCAGCGGTTTCTTATACCGGTAGAGGAAGGGTTAAGTCACCTGCCCAAGCTCCTCATCTCTCCGGAACAGGCAAGAAGTTTACTCCAAGGGAAAATGCTCTGTTGGGAGGAGTTACCTCTTTCAGTTTTTGAACAGAAACAGGCGGTGGCGATTACCCCGGACCGAACCTTTCTCGCACTAATAAAAATTAAGGAGGGCGGGTTTTTGCCGGAAAGGGTAGTTTATGCGGATTGATAAACCCGCTCTGGTTCTTACTATTGGCAGTTTTGATGGAATTCATCTCGGTCATCAGGAGATTCTGCGCCGGGTAATGGAACTTGCCCAAGAGTTCAGGGGGGTGAGCGGAGTTGTAACATTTCACCCCCTACCAGTGCAGGTGCTTTATCCCGACTTTCCCTACCTCCTTACCCCGCTGGAGGAAAAGCTTTCGCTATTTACTGAACTGGGTATAGAGTTTGTCCACATTATCCGCTTTGATGAGCGCCTCGCTCGCACTGAGCCCGAGGAGTTTCTCCAAAAGGAGCTAGTTGAGGAACTCGCCCCCTCAGCGGTGGTAATCGGGATTGACCACCGGTTTGGTAAAGATGGTAGGGGGGATATAAACCTACTCCAGGCACTTCTAAAACCTTCGGGGGTTAAAGTTGAAGTCGTCCCGGAATTTATCCATCTCGGCGCCCCGGTAAAAAGCACTCGGGTTCGGGAACACCTCCTCTTAGGACATCTGCGCTTGGCAAGGGAGTTATTAGGAAGACCTTACTCGATTGCCGGCAGGGTCGTTCCGGGAAGTGGGATGGGAAGGCGAATTGGTTTCCCTACCCTTAACCTTAAGCCGGTTTCTCCGGAGAAGTTAATTCCTGCGGATGGGGTTTACGCGGCTCTTGCTGAAATAAATTCTTTACGTTACCCGGGGGTGGTAAATATCGGCTATCGTCCAACATTTGGAGGCGAAGAAAGGGGAATTGAACTTCATCTCATTGATATTAACGCCAAAAAAGCAAAAGAGCTTGCTTCAGAAAAAATTACCATTTATCTAATTGAGCGGATTCGTCCCGAGCAGAGGTTTAGCACGCCGGCAGCGCTTCAGGATAGAATAAAACAGGATATTGTTACCGCCCGAGAAATTGTTTTTAAGGATTATCGCTAACGCTCCTACCGATTAAGCGATAGAAGTTCTCAAATAGTTTCTCCCCATTTATCCCCGAGCGTTCGGGATGGAATTGAACCCCATAAAGGGGCAGGGTAGGATGCCGAATTGCCTCAACTGGACAGGATTCAGAAACCGCACCAATCTGCCACCCAATCTTTTTAATTGACTCTGGTTGGACAAACTCTTGATGGCTCTCCCGCATCACTACTGTCCGGAGTTCACCACTCATTTTACCAAGACCGGTAAAAATTTCCCAGTTTTCCAAGATTTTGATTGTTTCGTTACGCTCAATTAGATCTTCCCCGCGCTTCACTTCGGCACCAAAGGAGCGGGCCAGCAACTGATGCCCGAAACAGATGCCCAATGTTGGTATTGCCAGTGACTGGATAAATTCCTTAAGTTCACTCGGTGGTTCTTTCTCGGAAATCATCCACTGGGAACCGGAAATAATCACCCGGTCAATCCCTTTAAGGTCCTCATTAAATTTGAGCTGGTTCCACTTTTTGACCCTAACCTCGGAGAAGCATCTACACACCCTTAAGTAGGGAGGGATTTTCTTTTCGGAATCGCGGCAATAACAGTCAATGAGCAGGGTCTTCACAAAGACGAAAAACGACTGATGGCGGCATAAGCCTCATGATGGTGGATTGACTCAAAACTCTCCACCTCCACTTCATAACCGGTGATTTGTGGGAGCTCATTCAGCCGTTGGGCGACCTTGCGCACCACATCTTCAACCAATGCCGGGTTCTCATAAGCCTGGGTGGTCAGATGTTTCTCATCGGCTCTTTCCAAGAGGGCATAAACTTCGCTGGAACCGCAATCCTCAAGGAGGTCAATCAAATCTTCCAGCCAGAGAAACCCCTTAAACTCAACCACCGCCCGAATCTCAGCCCTTTGGTTGTGGCCACCTTTACCGACCATCTCTTTGGAACAAGGGCAGAGGGTGCTCACCGGGACCGCAACGCCAAGCCGGAGTTTGAACTTTTCCTTAAGACTGGCGCTTATCCAACAGCGGTAATCCATTTGGGCGCGGGCACCGGAAACCGGCGCCTGTTTCTCAACAAAGTAAGGAAACTCCATCTCTAAGTGGGCGGAAGTGGCGCCCAATATCTCCCTCATCTCCTTTAAAATCGCCCCGATTTTATGGACATCAATCTCTCGGTGATGGCGGTTGATAATCTCAATGAACTTCCCCATATAGGTCCCGCGCTGGTGCTGCGGCAGGTCAACAAACATACTGATAGTAGCGATAGTATGCTGCTCTCGATGAGCTTTATCCAATAGGACAATCGGATAGCGGAGCCCTTTAACCCCAACCTTGTCAATCGGGACACTTGGTTCTATTTGGGTCCTTCTGATATCCGCCATCAGTCAACTTTCTAGCCCGCTGGTGGCCAGCCCAATTTCCCCTCTGCTTGCCGTTTGCTCAAGACCATCAGCATATCCTTAACCATTGCCTTTAAGTCATAATCGGGTTTCCAGCCCCATTCCTCCCTTGCCGGTGAGTCATCAATTGACTCCGGCCAGGAGTCCGCTATCGCCTGGCGAAAATCGGGCTCATAGGTTATTTCAAAATCGGGGATGTGGCGTTTTATCTCCTGGGCGAGTTCTTCGGGGGAGAAGCTCATTGCGGTAACATTAAAGTCACCGTGATGCTTTAAATTCTCAATCGGTGCCTCGGCGAGCATAATTGTTGCCTTAATGCAATCGGGCATATACATCATTGGTAATCGGGTGTCGGCACGGAGGAAACATTTGTAGCGCTTGAACTTGACCGCCGCATAGAATATTTCCACCGCATAATCGGTTGTTCCGCCTCCGGGCAGGGTAACATTGGAGATGATTCCCGGATAACGCAGCCCCCGGACATCCAACCCGAAGCGCCGGAAATAGTAATCACTCAAGAGCTCGCCGGCTACTTTGGTGATTCCATACATCGTCTTTGGTTTGAGTATAGTCTCATTGGGGGTGTTTTGTCTCGGGGTCTCGGGTCCGAATACCGCAATGGAACTGGGCACAATTACCCGGGTCATATTATGCTCTCGGGCGACTTCTAAGACATTATAAAGCCCATTAATATTAACATCCCATGCCAGTTGAGGATTCTTCTCGCCGGCTGCGGATAAAATTGCGGCCAGATGAAAGATGGTGTCAATATTATGCTTTTTTACCACCGCTTCAATAGTTTCCCGTTTGGTAACATCAATAAAGTAAAATGGTCCGGAATCCCTGATTTCGGGACTGGGTGGTGTTTTTCTGCCGGTGGCAATGACATTTTCGCCACCATAGCGGGCACGGAGCGCCAAAGTCAGTTCCGAACCAATCTGACCGACGGCACCGGTTATTAAAATTTTCTTCATCGCTTTACTCATAAATCTTCTCCTTTTAGTTTAAAATAGGAGCAAAATACTTAAGGCTCCATATTATATGCTATATGCTATTCAGAAAATTGCAAGTATAGACAATTGAACCAATTCCCGTTATACTTCAAATTGCCAATGGTGAGTGTAGCTCAACCTGGTTAGAGCACCTGACTGTGGCTCAGGATGTTGGGGGTTCAACTCCCCTCACTCACCCTTTAATTTTTGCGTCCGTAGCTCAATTGGATAGAGCGCCGGGCTTCGAACCCGTAGGCTGCGCGTTCGAGTCGCGCCGGACGCGGATAAGGCTAAAATTATTTACCCCGCTAGCTCAAGTTGGCAGAGCAGCGGATTCTTAATCCGCGGGTTGCAGGTTCAAGTCCTGCGCGGGGTATTTTAAAGATTATGCTGTTCTTTTTCTACCTTCTTTCAATCGGCAACCAGCCATTTGTCCGAATATCAGAAAAAACCTCACCCCCGGTCATAAACACCACCAAAATATGGGTGTTTTTTACTGATAAGGGCATCTTTAATGAATCACAGTATCAAACTGCACTCAGCACTTTTGAAAAGAATGCTCCGTTGGAGCAGCGGCAACGCCGAGCCGCGGGATTTGACTTTGATGACCTGCCAGTCCACCAGACTTATATCCAGAAAATATTATCCTTAGGAGCATGTCTCCGGTCTGTTTCCAACTGGCTCAACGCAATTAGTATTGAGGCGCCATTGGAACTGATTCCGGAAATTTATCGGCTACCCTTTGTCTATGATATTAAACCGGTTGGTTCTCGCACCGAGCGGATTCCGGAAACAGCGGTTTTAATTCACCAGCCCGAATCCCCCAGGAGGCTGCGCCGGATTGACACCGCTGGAATGCACCGGTTGTATGGCACCTCTTGGGACCAGGCGGAAATGCTTGGTGTGCCCGAGGTTTCTTTCCGGGGCTACTATGGTTCCGGAGTGAAACTGGCACTATTTGACACCGGGATTAAATTGAAACATCAGGCGGTCAAAGGTCTCCGTATCACCCAGCAGTATGATTTTATCTCTGGGGACAACTTTTTTGTTTTCCGAGACAATCTCCCACCTCAACCGATAAATACTCTTCGCTACCTGGGGTTAGTTAAGGACCCGGTCTTGACTACAGCTCAAAGTAATTTGATTCTTACTTTTGTTGCCGACAGTTTTAACTACCTCTACGGCAGACCGACCCGTGCCCTTTTTATGGCGCACTCTTCCGACAAAGGGGTTAATTGGTCAAAACCAACACCCCTTCTTATCGCTCGCAGTTACTCCTATACCTACGAAAACCTAAAACTGCTATCCCAGGACTCAATAACCTATTTCACATTTAATGAGGTTGAACTCCATCCCGGCGCCCCGGCAACTTGCTATCTTGGCTATTTTCTCGGCACAACCTATCAGGGACAGCAAACAGTAGGCTCAGGAAGCAGTCCGACGCTTGCGCTTTGGCAAGACACCCTTTACCTTAGCTATATTGGAAGCGATACCAATATTACCTTAATAAAATTTTCTCTCTCCCAACTACCGCCCACTCGGGTCGTTTCTCATCTGGTGCCATCTCCGGAAAGGATAACCGAACCCCAGATAACAGTTGCTCCCAACGGTCAGATAAACCTGTTTGCCCGCGGCATTAATTCCGGTAGGGTCTTCCACTTTCAATCTCAGGATGGTGGTATTAACTTTACCTCTCTCACCGACATAGCTTTTAGTGGCACCCGCCGCTTGCGACTCTTCGCTCACCCCCAGGCTGAATCAATAAAACTTTTGCTCTATCTTGATGAGAACGACTCGCCATTCACTAAACTCGTTATAAGAATTTCAACTGACTATGGTGCAACCTGGCAACCACCAAGAGTAATTGATAGCGCGCTTACTATTGGCGATTACACCCTATGTCTTTCCCAAAAAATCAAACTTATTTATGAATCAAGTGGCTTTCTTTATCAAAAGAGCAGTTCTGACTGTGGGCAAACCTGGCAGAATGAAGGTATTATTGACCCTACCGGCTTCTGTTATTCACCTAACATCGCCTCCCTAAATAATTCCTTTATTTCGGTTTGGTATAAGCGCGGTGATGAGACGGCGATTTGGGAAGAGGCGGACACACTTAAATTTTCTCAGGAGCAACCCTATCATGGCACCAGGATGGCTTCAATCATTGCTGGTTATCAACCTTACTCCTTTATGGGCATCGCCCCGGCGGTTGACCTGCTCATCGCTCGGACCGAATTTTACCAAACCGCCGGGAACCGTTACTACGAATACAATATGGAGGAGGATACCTATATTCAGGCGTTAGAATGGGCTGAAAGGAACGGTACCGATGTGGTTTCAACTTCGCTTGGTTATCGCGACTGGTTAAAAGACGACCAGTTTGATGGGAAAACCGCCCCGGTTTCAATCGCTGCTTCCTTGGCAGCAAAAAGAGGCATGCTCATTGTAACCGCAATGGGCAACCGGGATACCACCATTCACCCTTGGCCAAAACCCTACATTGTGGCGCCCGGCGATGCTGATGGGGTAATAACCTGCGGTGGCGTTGAGAAAAACCTTTTGCCTTGGCGGGGAACTGGCACCGGTCCCACCGCTGATGGGAGAATCAAACCCGACTTAGTGGCACTGGCAGATACGGTTGCGGTTGTTGCTCCAGAGACAGAAAACTCTTTTGAAGGGAGTGCCGGGACCTCCTGCGCCACCGCCCTTATTGCCGGTTGCTGCGCTTTATTAAAAGAGGCTCATCCCCAATGGGATGCGGAGTCAATAAAGGCGGTGCTTTTTTCTACCGCAACCCGTTCAGTAAAAAGTTGCACATTCGGGTTTGGCGTTCCGAGAATTGACTCGGCTTTTAAACTTTTCCCGCCTGAAACCCAGTCTGCGCCTTTCTACCAAAATCAAATCGCCACCATCTTCCCCAACCCCTTCATCACATCACAACACCCTAAGGTCTTTTTTGGAATTAATATCACCCGGGTAACCCCCAAAGCCTCCATTTATATTTACACCCCGGACGGCACCTTAACCGACATTATCCTCTTAGATGAAAGCAAGATGCCCACTCCCGGACGCTATCAGGACAAGGAGACTCTGGAGAAAATCGGCGCCTATTGGGATGGGAAGAACTTAAAAGGGGAACCGGTTGCCTCAGGTTTATATCTTGCGGTGCTCAACACCACCTTTGGCAGCGCTGTGGCAAAATTTACCCTTATCCGCGCCCCCTCTTTTCCCCGATAGTCAATTCAACTTAAAATTACACTTCAAGAGAAATATAGAGTTATCTTTATGAGCGCTTAATCAACCTAAATAAAAGGTCAAAATCTGATTTCAAATTAGGATTGGGCTTTTAATTCAAAAGATATTAAGGGATAAATCAAAGGGCAACTGAACAGAAAGGGTCGGGTTTAAGACAAGGATGGGTTAAGGGTTAAAGATTGGCGGTGAGCGAAAATGGGATAGGCTACCCGAGAGGGTGGAGGGGATGCTTTAGGGGAGGAATTCACGGACGGTCCCATTTCGGGTAATCCTTTGAAAAACCGTCAGATTCTTCCACCCCTTAATCACCATCTCCCTCTTCCCTTTTGCTCCCTTTACAGCTGCCCGTTCACCAGGAGCCGCTCAGTCGCCCGCATCCGCTCCTGATAGGTCTCAACCGACTCCCGCAAATCAACCTTCGGTGCCAGCGCACCAGGCTCAACACGACGCAAACGGGCAACCATAAAACCACCAGCTGCAACGATAACCAAAGTTACCACCATTATTAACTTTTTCATCTTCCACTCCTTTCTTTTGTTTTGCCTACCTTCTTCTCCATTCTACTACATTAACAACCACAACCCGTGCCACATCCCCATCAATATCATAACACTCATTTTCTCAATAACTTAAAACCAAAAACCGCACAACCTATGCTTACCAATATTTCACAAAATGATACAGTTTGTCTCAATTACTCAAACGAAAAAGTTAAAGTTAAGGCGCCCTCCTCGCCATTGCAAGCCTTTTTGTCGTCATTGCGAGGTTTCCTTTCTCCGTCATTGCGACCCTTCCCTTTTCTCGTCATTGCGAGGCTTTTCTTTTTTCGTCATTGCGAGCGACCAACGGGAGCGAAGCAATCTCATTCTGCTCAACCCCCAAGGAGATTCCCACGCCTCATCGGATTCGGCTCGGAATGACAAAAAGGAAGGGCGTCATTGCGAGGCTTTTCTTTTCTCGTCATTGCGAGGTTTCGTTAGAAACCGAAGCAATCTCATCCAAATCGCTCTATCTTCTAACTGGTTTTTCTTGACATCAGCCAGGTTAAATTTATTATGAGGTGGGATTCAGGGCGTTTGAGAAGAATTGAATTGTGCCCAAATATAAAGGGGCACGGAGTAAATAAATAAAACCAAAAGGAGGTATAATGAAAGGCAGAACTATTCTGCTCACCCTCGCTGCCTTGAGTTTATCCCTCTGGGCGGGCGAGAATATCGTAGTAGCGCCAGTTTCTAAT
>FWPV01002260.1_pt1 | contig 47990 bp, 34 predicted proteins | sample 2228371 | NCBI WGS metagenome assembly FWPV01 (sample SAMEA103939776, study PRJEB20133) | metagenome | reverse complement strand
CGCGAGGGTCCGGACCGGCCCTCATGCCAGACACGGCCGGCGGCCGCCAGGAGGGACGCCGATCCTTGCGCGCGCTAGCCGGCCTGGTGTCGCGCGCGCTGGTTGCCCCCGGCCGCGGCCAGGGGTAGGATTGGCTCCAGCCTCGTGGCCGGCCGCGGGGTCGGGCGATTCACCGGACCGCCTCGAGCGGTCCGCGTGAACAAGCGACGCATTGGCGGCACCATGGCCACTGCGGACCGGAGGTCCGGCGCCGCTCGCCCCCAATCGAAGACGGGAGGTGTCAAGATGAGAGCCCACCGGTCGAATGTCCGCCTGTCAGTCGTTGGCCTGCTCGCCGCAGGCGCCCTGAGCGTGGCGCGTGGGTCAGCCGTTCCTTCCCGGGCCGATTTCATGGCGCCGGCCGGAATCCAGGCCATGGGCACATCTGTGCTGACAATCGCCAACCTGGATCCCGCGCAACCAGCCACGTCAATCGTGGACTTCAGGCGACAGCCCGATGGCGCTGCCACGCAGCAGGTCGTGCCGCCCATCGCACCCCTCGAGGCACTGGACCTCGATATCAGCTGTGATGTCCCGGTCAGCACGGGCGTTTACGCCACTGCGGCCACTGCCGACCGGGCCATCGCCCTGCAAGCCGTCACGACGTGGCGGACCAGCGGCGCCAGCGCCGCCTACGAGGAGTCCGAACCAGGAGAAGATATCCTGGTGCCCCTGATCATGAAGAACGCTCGGCAACGCTCCTCGCTGGTCACCATCCAAAACACCGAGCCCACCAGGCGGATGACGGCCACAGTCGATTTCTACGCCTCGGGCGTTATCACGCCGGTCCACAGCATTGCGGTCGACCTGCCGCCTCGCAGCTCTCGCACCCTCGACCTGCTCAAAGATAGCGATTTCTTCCCGGAGCGGCTGCTCCCGAGCGGCTTTCGCGGCTGGTTGCACGCCTCCGCCGAGGCTCCCCTGGCAGTGCAGGTCTTCCTGGACGTGGCAAACCAGCCGCTACCGGTGTGGGCTTTCGAGGGCCTGCCGGTTGAGCGAGCCAGTGACCGCCTGTTCGTGCCCAGGTTTGCCCGAGCGTCGACCGGCGGCACTACGCTGGCCCTCCTGAACCACCATCGGCAGCCGGTTGCCGTTAGCCTCTCCTTCCTCGGCTGGGAAGGGGTTTGCGTGAGCGCCGGCGAGACCATCACCCACACCCTGGCCCCGGCTGAAGTTCTCCTGCTAGGCGACGGCCCGGACGAGGTTGCCTCGCCGCTGCCCCAGGACTGCACCGCATCGCTGGTTGTGGAGGCTGATGCCCCGCTGAGCGGCGTGGTCATCGAGCGCGATCAGGTAACGCCCACGCCTGGCATGGTCCTGGCCACCGAGGCGGCCTACCTGGCCTCCGGAGCCGAGGACGCCGCCCGCCGCTTTCTGGTGCCGACATTTCGACGCGCCGTCGAGATTACAGGCGGGCTTATGAGCGGCGGGCCAGAGGCCGGTTCGGTCAGCCAGCCGCTGAGCCTGGGGCCCCGTTCGAGCTCCCTTTTCGCCATGAACATCGGCCCGACGACCGCCACCGCCACGCTCGAGCTGTTTGATGCCGCCGGCCAGCCGATCACCGGCTGCGGCGATGCCTGCGTCGCCGAGATCGGCCCCTACGCCACCCACCCCTGGCTGGCCAGCGAGCTGGACGCCATGCCTGACGACACCGACGGTCGAGCGCTGATAACGAGCGACCTGGACCTCGTGGTGGCTGTGGCCGAGAGCGGCGGCGTCGCTGACCTGACCATGCTGCGCGGCATGGCCGTGCCTGAGACGCCGCCAGAGCGGGCGGCCCAGCTTCCCCTGGAAAGCTCGTTCGTGCCCCTGCTCTTCGCCACGGGCTGCACCCGCCCGACCCCGACCGCCACACCCGGCGAGCCCGTGACGCCCACCGCCACCGAGCCGGTTGAACCCTCGCCGACCCCGACGTTGGGACCTTCCCCCACTCCGGAGTGCACACGGCACACCACCGAGATGAGCCTCTCGGCCTCGGCGACGGAGATCGGTGTCGGCGAGCTGGTGACCGTGACCGCGCGGCTGCAAAACGTGGGCTGCGGTATGGTCGGCCTCTTGCTCTATCGGCTCGAGCGGGAGCCGGGCCTCGCCTTGCAGGCGGCATCGCCGCTGACGGTCAGCCACCCTATTGGCCTAGGCACGGGCCAGGCCGATGAGGCTCAATTCGTCCTGCGCGGCGTCCGGGGTGGGCTCGAGAACGTGAGCGTCAGCGTCAGCTTCGAGGTACACCTGGGCTACCCAGGCCCGGCATACTGGGCCTCTCAGGCCGCCGGCCCAATTGCCGTCCGCGTGCGCGAGCTGCGTAACTATCTCCCGCTGGCCATCCGGTACCACGAGTTGTCAGGCGGCCGGCCGTAGCCAAGGTGCGCCCGGCGTAGGCACCGGAGCCTGGCCTGAGCGCCTGCGTAGTCGCCGCGAGATGCGTGCGCCCGGCATGGCCAGGCCGCGATCCATTAGCCAGGCGGGCCCGGCTACCCACGGCAATTGGCCGGGCGATCCGTGCAAGCAGAAGGGCAATAGCTCGCGGCTGGGCCGCGCTTGCCGGCAGGTCGCCTGCAGCTCCGGCTAAAGCACGACGTTGACCAGCCGGCCAGGCACGTAGACCACCCGCTGGGGCGACTGGCCGCCGAGAGCCAACTGGACTGCGTCGCTGGCTAGCGCCTGGCGCACCGCCTGATCCTCGGTCACGTCGACCGGCAGCCGTAGCCGGTCGCGCACCTTGCCGCGCACTATGACGGCAATCTCGACCATCGACTCGGCCGCCGCCGCCTCATCACACTCCGGCCAGGGCTGCTGGTGAATGGAGTACGGTCGGCCGCGGCGCGACCACAGCTCCTCGCTCAGGTGAGGGGCAATTGGCGCCAGCATGAGCAACATGCCGTCGATGGCCTCGTCCCAGACCGCGGTGCCGGCCAGCTTGGGTCGAAGGGCCTTGAGTGCGTTGCGCAGCTCCATCAGGGCGGCAATGGCGGTGTTGAAGCCGAAGGACTCGAGGTCACGTGTCACCCGGCGCACCGTCTGGTGCGTAGCCCGACGGAGATCGGCCGCCGCCGTACGATCCAGCTGGCCACCATCGCCGCCGGCACCGGCCATTAGCGCCGCGGCGCGCTCGACCAGTGCCGGCCAGCCCTGCCATTCGTACGCCGGTGGCGCAGCCTGGGCCAGCGACCAGACATCGCGCAGCCAGCGGGCCACGCCCTGGATACCTTGCGGATCCCAGGGACCGCCCAGATCCCAAGGGCCAATGAACATCAGGTAGGCGCGCACGGTGTCGGCCCCGTACTGCTCCACCAGCCCATCGGGGTCGATCACGTTGCCGCGGCTCTTGGACATCTTTTCCGAGTCGGCACCAAGGATCACGCCCTGGTTGAACAGCCGCGTCATGGGCTCGTCGAACTCCACCAGGCCCATGTCCCGCATCACCTTCGTCCAAAAGCGCGTGTACAGAAGGTGCATGGTGGCATGCTCAGCGCCGCCCGTGTACTGGTGCACCGGCAGCCAGTCCAGGGTCGCCGGATCGAAGGGGCCGGCATCGTACTGTGGGCTCAGGTAGCGGTACTGATACCAGGAAGAATCGACGAAAGTGTCCATGGTGTCGGTATCCCGCCGCGCCGGGCGCCCGCAACGAGGGCAAGGCGTGTTCAGCCACTCGGTGGCATAGGCCAACGGCGACTCGCCGGTCGGTCGGAACTCCACCACCTCCGGCAGGAGCACCGGCAGGTCCTCGTAAGGCACCGGGACTGTGCCGCAACTGTCGCAGTACACTATGGGGATGGGCGTACCCCAGTAGCGCTGCCGACTGATGAGCCAGTCGCGCAGACGGGTCGTGACCGCCCAGCGCCCCAGGCCCACGGCCTCCAGCGCTGCCACCACCGCCTCCTTACCCTCGCGGCCGATAGTGGCTGGCAAGCCGTACTCGGCAGCCAGCTCAGGTGTCCACTCTTCCAGGCAGTACTTGCCGGTGCTGATCAGCCCGTCACAAGGTCCGGAGTTCACCATGATCCCCGGCCCAGTGTAAGCCGCGGTCAGGCGTTCGCCAGACGGCCGGATAGCATCCGGCGGCCGGATGACCTCCGCAATGTCGATGCCATACTTGAGCGCGAACTCGAAGTCGCGCTCGTCATGGCCGGGCACCATCATCACCGCCCCGGTGCCGTAGTGAGGCAACACGTAGTCAGCCACCCAGACCGGCAGTCGCTGACCGGAGAGCGGATTGACGGCGTAGCTGCCGGTGAACACGCCCGTCTTCTCGCGCTCGATCGAAAGGCGATCGATCTCGCTGCGCCGGGCCGCCTGTTCGCGGTAGGCTTCTACTGCGGCGCGCTGTTCCGGCGCGGTCAGCCGGTCGAGCAGCAGGTACTCGGGCGCCAGCACCAAAGCCGTGACACCATAAAGCGTGTCGGGCCGCGTAGTGAACACGGGGATGGTCCCCGAACCGCCGACGACTTCAAAGTCGATTTCGGCCCCTTCAGAGCGACCGATCCAGTTGCGCTGCATCGTCTTGATGCGCTCCGGCCAGGCGATGCGGTCCAGGCCCTCCAGGAGCTCATCGGCGTAGCGAGTGATGCGCAGGAACCACTGCTCCAGGTCCCGGCGCACCACCGGCGTCTGACAGCGCTCACAAACCCTCTCTTCCCCGACCACCTGCTCCCGCGCCAGGGTGGTATTGCAGTGCGGACAAAAGTCGACTGCCGCCCGCGCCCGATAGGCCAGACCGTGCTCGAACATCTTCAGGAAGAACCACTGGTTCCAGCGGTAATACTCTGGCTCGCAAGTCACCAACTCAGCGGTCCAGTCGAACATGGCGCCCATGGAGCGCAACTGGACCCGCATGCGCTGGATGTTGTTCATCGTCCACGGCCGGGGATGGATGCCGTGCTTGATGGCCGCGTTCTCCGCCGGGAGGCCAAAGGCATCGAAGCCGATGGGGAAGAAGACGTCGTAGCCGCGCATGCGCATGAAGCGCGCGTGGGCATCCGAAGGCGCCATGGCATACCAGTGCCCGATGTGCAGGTCGCCGGACGGGTACGGGTACATCGTCAGCGCATAGTGCCGTCGCCGCGGTTGTTGCGGCCGGACATAGATGCCATCCGCTTCCCACCGCGCCTGCCAGAGGCGCTCGATAGCCATGGGTTCGTAACGGTCTGATTCTCGTTCCATCGCCCACCGTCCCTTGCCGACGAGCTGGCGCCTGGCTTCCCGGCCCCTGACCGAAGCTTCCCCTTGCCCGTCGCCGAATACGCTACATCGTGCCCGCTAGCACCGACGCCCACACCCCGCGAGGGTGTGGGCGACGTGGTGGAGCAGAGGGGACTCGAACCCCTGACCTCTACAGTGCGATTGTAGCGCTCTCCCAGCTGAGCTACTGCCCCGCAGGGCCTACAGATTATAGTGCCATGCTGTGGCCGGGGTCAACATGTCGGCGCGCCTGGGCCCCCGGGCGGCGCTGTGGCCGGGGTCAACATGTCGGTGCGCATCGCCCGCCCGGGCGGCGCTGCGACCGGGATCAGCCTGGCGGCTCGCCTGGGCCCCCGGGCAGCGCTGCGACCGGGATCAACCTGGCGGCGCGCATCGCCCGGGGCGCGGTGGCCGGGGTTAACATGTCGGCACGCATCGCCCGCCCGGGGCGCGGTGGGCCCTCAGCACCGGGTATCCCACTCTGCGGAACGAGCCGCCCGCAGCTGGCCGGCAGTGGCGACACAGTGCCATCGACCCAGCGCCCGCCATAGGCTGGTTCCGGTGGGCGCCAGGCCAGCCACCGGCGTGTGATCGGCAGTGGCCGAAGGGGTGACCGTCGGCGTTGCAGCAGTAGGGCTGGCTAGCGTGGGCGAGGATGTCGGTGTCCCGGGTGTAGGGCTGGCCGGCGCCACCAGGGCCGTCGGCGTGCTGACGGGCGGGCTGGGCGGGGCCATGGAGGCCGTGGGCGTGCGCCCCCGGTCGCCCGGCGTGGCGCTCGGCGCCGGTGCCGGCGGCGAAGCGGTGGGCAGGCCACGGCCGGGATCGCCGGCTGTGGCACTGGCCGTGGGCAAGGGCTGCGGGGATGGCGAAGGCCCGCCCGGCGGCGAGATGGCCGGAGTAGTCGTCGGCGGCGGTACTGGCTGGCTCTCCGGGGGACCGGGCGTGGAGGTAGGCGGAGCACCCAGGTCCGGCTCGCGAGGTGGAGTCAGTGTGGGCGGCAAATCCGACGGCCTCCTCAACGGCGGCGTTGCCGGCGGCTGAGGCCAGCTGGCAGTCGGCCCGACACCCGTCGCCCGAGGCGATGGGCCAACTCCCGAGGCCTCGGCCGCCGTTGGCCTCAGGGCCGGACGCCGATCTTCACCAACGTTGGCCCCAGCCGGTGCGGGTTGCGTCGGAGCAGCCGTCGACACCGGCATGTCCGGCAACGGTCTGGCAGCCGCTTGGGTCAGCGCAGCCGAGCGGCCCGTTGCGGTTTCGAAGGCAGCCGGTGGTGTCATCTTGGGGACCGCCTCCGCCACTTCGCCCAGGTCACCAGTAGCCACGACCGCCTCGCCACTCCGCGGTGCCAGCCCAGCTGGAGGGATGCCTGTCGACGATTCCCGGCTGACGCCCCGCCAGGGCAACAGCTGCCACACGGCCAGCGTCGCCACGACAAAGATGGCCGCAACCACCGATGAGGCCAGCGGCCACAGCATCCACACCCGCGTTGTCCTGGAAGGCACCCGCGCCAAAGCCGCCGCCAGATCGCGGCTGGGCTGCCGCGTCGGCAGGGCCGACCACGCCCGCTGCAGCGCCTCCTCCGCCATTAGCGCGCGGCGGCAGGTGCTGCAGGACGCCACGTGAGCCTCGAGACGCGCACGACGCTCGCTCTCCAGGCGTCCCAGCTCGTCGATCCAGGCCAGCGCGATCTCACACCCCGGGAACTGGTTCTCCACCACCCTCCTCCGTTAGGAGACCAAGCCTGGTGAGCTGGGAAGCAAACGCCTCCCGGGCCCGCTGCCGTCGCTTGCGCGCCGCCTCGGGTGTGATGCCCAGGACGGCGGCCACCTCGTCGGCGCTCAGCTCGGCATAGCCGAAGAGCACCAGCACGTCGCGGTGCTCGCCAGACAGCGCGCCGAGCGCCTGCAGGACCGGCTCGCCGCGCTCAATGTAGGCTGTTGGATCGTCGCCCGAACGCTCGCGCACCGCATCCAGGCTCAGCCAGCGCAGGCGCGCCCTCCGCCGCAAGTGGTCCGCGGCCGTGTTGTGCGCTATGCGATACAACCAGGCCCGCCGCTGGGGTGCCGCCTCAGCTTCCAGGTTCAGCCTATCCAGAGACCGAAAGGCCTTCATGAACGTATCCTGAGTCAAATCCTCAGCCACATCAAAGTTGCCAACCAGACGGTACAGGTAGTTCAAGATGGCAGTCTGGTAATCTGCCACCAGTTGGAGGAAGATTCGCTCTCCGTGGGACGCAGGGCCAGTCGTCACAGCAGCGCACACCCCCTGGCGCCTGGCATCCCTTCGCCAATCATTAGTACGCCCGACGCCGGCCTAACGTGACCGGCTCTGGCCAACAGCGCCGCACCGACCCACCACCGTTCTCCGCTCCTTCTCACAGCCACATGATAAGCCAAAGCACAAGCCCCGACCGCCCAAGCTGGTCAGAGCATAGCCCGCAATTGTCAGCGCCCGAAGCCTGGACTATGCTGGCAGGCCGTGTCGTGACACGGGGCTGGCAGCAGCGGGTGGCCGGCTTTCCCGGTCCACCGGACAGCGGCCAGTGGAGCCCCGGCGCATTTGGGCGGACGAAATACCTCGCGCCATGAAGCTTTTGAAGACGAGGCTGCTACCGGCAGCACTGAGCGCCTTGTTGCTGGGCCTGCTATACCGTCAGCTCCCAGCCGGGGCCCTCATGGGGTTGCTGGCGGGCATGTCGCCGGCCTGGTTACTTACGGCAGCTGGCCTCTATGGCGCGGTCAACGTGCTGCGGGCCATTCGCTTCGGCCTGCTGCTACCGGCGCTGGAAGCACCGGTCGGACACTTTGTTCCGCTGGCTTTCGCCGTCAGCCTGCTCAACAACGTCTTGCCCATGCGTGGCGGCGAAGCGGGCTTCGTTTTGCTGGCCAAGACCCACTATCAGGCATCGATTGCCGAGGCCACGGCGGCACTAGGCCTGGCCCGACTATTCGACTACCTGGCGGTGGGCGCACTCTTCGTGCCGCTGGCCTGGCTCTCACTCAGCCAGCTGCCAAAGCATACTGACTGGCCATGGCAGGGAACAGAGGCCGGCGCCATTCTCTGGGCAGTGATCGGACTGGTGCTCCTACTGGGCCTGCTGACGCTCAGCCTGCCCTGGCTAGGCGGATGCGCACTGGCGGTGTTGCGCCGTCTCCTCAGCTTGCTGGGGTTGAGAGAAACACCGCCTGGTCGCCGCGTGCTCTCCTTTGCTGAGCGAACCGTAACCGCAGTGGCGGCCCTGCGCAAACCAGCCACCTACCTTCGCCTGCTGGGGTTGTCGCTCCTGCAGTGGCTCATTCTCTTTGCCTGGCTCTACGCCTTTGTCTGTGGCCTGGGCTACAGGGAGAGCTTCCGGTTGTTCGTCGTGGGGGCCACGTTCGCCGTGTTGTCCAAAGCACTGCCGGTGCCAACCCTGGGCAGCATGGGCGTCGCCGAAACCGGCTGGGCGCTTGGTTTCACCTTGGCCGGCTGGACGCCCACCGACGCCATCGCCAGCGGTCTGGCGGTCACGGTGTTGACCGTCGCCCTATCGGCCGTCTTCGGCCTGCCCTCGCTCTGGTGGCTCGGCTCACCGCGCCAGGGGCCGGGCTCAGGATCAACGCTGTAATGCCACGGCAGGTCCCGCGGGTCCTCCTGACACTGTTGGTGGCCTATTTGGGCCTGGCCGCGGCCTATCACCTGACCGTGCCCTTGTGGGAGGCTCCCGACGCCGTCTGGCATTACGCCTTCGTCAGCCACCTGGCACGCGGCGGCGGCCTGCCGCAACGCGCCGACGAGGGCCTGACAGCGCCGTGGCGGCAGCAGGGGAGCCAGCCGCCGCTCTACTATGCACTGGCCGCACCCCTGGTGGCCATGGTCAATCCGGCTGACGAAGAAGAAGTCATCCGCTTCAACCCTCATGCCGCCGTCGGGCTGGCCTCGCCAGCCGGCAACATCAACCGCCTGGTGCACACCCATCGCGAGGCTTTCCCCTGGCAGGGGACGGCATTGGCAGCGCACCTGGTAGGCCTCTTAGGCATCGGCCTGGGGGCGATCGCCGTGGTGGCGACCTACGCAGCTGCGCGCCTGGCGCTGCCCGAGCGTCCAGCTGTGGCCTGGGCCTCAGCGGCGATCATGGCCTTCAATCCCCAGTTCCTCTTTCTGGCCGGGGCCATCGGTAACGACGTGGCAGTAGCAGCCGCTGGAGCACTGTGCCTGTGGCGCCTGATGGCCGTGCTGCGCCATGGCCCCAGCCGGCATCAATGCTTCGGGCTGGGACTGGCTTTCGGCCTGGCAGCCCTGGCCAAGCTGAACGGCTTGTGGCTGGGGCCAGCCCTGGTGTTCGCTATCCTGGTGACAGTCTGGCTGACAGCCGGACCGAGCCTCCCCTTGCGGTTGGCTGCCGCTGCCCGCAGCCTTGCCTGGTTCGCGGTTCCGGCCGCGGCCGTGGCCGGTTGGTGGTTCCTCAGGAACTGGCTGGTGCTCGGTGATCCTAGCGGGCTACCCGTCATGCTGGCGGTCATGCAACCGCGCGCCGTGGCCCCCAGCGCCGAAGAGCTCGTTCGCCAGATGCTCGCGGTCTGGAAGAGCTACTGGGCCGTCTTCGGCTGGTTCAACCTGCCCGCCCCGCATTGGGTCTACGCACTGCTCAGCATCATGGCCGCGATCGGCCTGACCTCGCTGCTAATCGTTGGTCTGGCTTCCTGGCACCCGCGAGAACAAGGCCCGACAAGAGCCCGGACAGCTCCGGCGGCGGGCAACCGGGACGGCGCCACCAGTCGCTTCGCCTGGCCGCGGTGGCCCAGCCGCCGGCCACTCGAACGGATGGAACTGTGGTGCCTGTCCCAGGCAGGCCTGGTCACGGCGTCCCTCGCGGTTGGCCTGATCCTCTGGGCACGGCTGCGCTATCCGCAGGGACGCCTGCTTCTTCCTGCTGCGACCGCGTTCAGCCTGCTATTGGGCGCCGGCTGGGTCGCGCCACTGCCCCGCCAGTGGGGCCAGCGGCTGGCCCTCGTCTTGAACGTCACGCTTGTTGCTCTGGCCACCTTCCTGCTCTTCGGCGTCATCCGTCCAGCCTACCGGCCGCGAGCCCTGGTTGTCCAGACAGCTGCCCAGGCTGGGCCGGTGGCCGCGGAGAACCAGGGCTTGCCATCTGCTCACTCAGGGCGCGCGGGCCAGCCGACCTCGACGCCCCCGCCGAGCACCGGCTCGGCGGGTACAGGCCCGCGGCCGGAGAGTGCCGGCCTTAGCCGCCAGGTGCCAAGACTGGCCAGGTACCTCCAGCACTGGCAGCTGGCTAACATTGATCCATCATTCCTACCCAGTCAGCCATTGGCCCGCTTCGGCGAACGGCTGGTGCTCTGGTCGACGCGTGTCGAAGGCCCGCGACCGATCCATGCTGGCGGAGACCTGCTCGTCCATCCCGGCGAGACGATCACCGTTAGCCTGCTGTGGTCCGTCGACCAGGCCGTCGAAGCCGACTACTCGGTCTTCCTCCACCTGGTGGACCAAGACGGCGTGATCCTGGCTCAGCGTGACAGCTACCCCCAGTCGGGCCTGGCGCCGACAAGCGAATGGCTCCCCACGCTGCTGGAGCCGACTGGCCGTCTCCGGCGCGGCGCTGCGGCCGCTGCCCACTCCATGGCCCTTACTATCCCGCGCCCAGCTGCCGATCGCGAGCCCGCTGGGTGGGCAACAGCCGGCCGATTTCTCTACCCCGATGAGCACCGCCTGGTTTTGCCAGCCACCGTGGGCGTAAGTGGCCCGGCACTGATGCTACTCGGCCTCTACGACCAGGCGACCGGCAGGCGTCTCACCACGGACCGGGGTGGCGAGCACCTGAGCCTGGCATCGGTGCTAGTCCGGACGGTGCGAGCCGACAACGGCCTGCCGAACCCACTGGACATCCGTTTTGGTGAAGCCATCCACCTCGTGGGCTTCGAGCTGGACCGCCGGACGGTCAAAGCGGGCCGCAAGCTGCATCTGACCCTTTACTGGCGCGCCGGTCGTCGGGTCGCCACCGACTACAAGGTGTCTCTGCAGCTACGACGAGGCCCGGCCGAGACCTGGGGGCAGACGGACGAAGAGCCCGATGACAGCCGCCGCCCGACTTCTAGCTGGCACCCGGGCGAGCTCATCCGTGACTACCATGCGCTAGCAGTGTATGACGACGCCCCAAGTGGCGCCTACGAGTTATTCCTGAAGCTATACGATCCGCAATCAGGCCGAGCGCTCACCGTCGATGATCACGGCGGGACAGAGCTCTCCTTCGGCCAGTTCCGGGTCTACAGGCCTGACGAAGGCTGGTAACGCGCCGTTCGGCGTGGGCAGGCCCGGGCCGTAACCTGCCTATTCGGGAGATAGGGACCGCGGGGCGCTCGCCAGCCAGCGGCACCCGGCAGCCGAGGGCACACCGCCAGGGCGCGCCAGAGGCTGGCGTGAGCGAGTCACCTGCGCTACAATGCGCCGCCACCGGCGATGGAAGGGCGTCGCGCGGCGCCCCCTGGTCATCAGCTCACAGGAGTCCTGAAATGACAAACCGTGTCTCGCGGCTGGGTGGTCTCTTCTTGGTGACGCTCGTGGCGCTGGCCCTGTGGCAGAGCCTGCCAACCACGGGGCCTGAGGCTGGCTCTGCTGCGGCGATCGCTCCCGCAGCATGGATTGAGCTGCCGCCCGATTTGGGTAAGCCTCTCCAGTTGCCGATGAGCCCAAGCCAGGGCTGCCAGCCGGGCAACATCCTCCGCGCCTTCTCCGAGAACTGGGAGCGACGCGACTTCCCGGCCAACCCCGACAATCCTCGCTGGCGCTCAGTGGACCGGTACGCTTCGGTACCCGGCCTGCTGGACGAGATCGAGTGGGGCCGCTGCGCCGATGAGGCATCGCTGGGTAGCGCCAGCGCCTGGTCGGTGGGTGGTGGCTCCTCGGGCAGCCAGCTGTCTTGTGCCGCCAAGGACTATCCGTCGAAGCTCGGTGCCCGTTGCCGCAGCGACGGCACGTGCCGGGTGCAGGCTGAGCTCCAGTACTTCACTCTCGGCCTGAACACCCCTTCGCGCAACGTCGGGCTGCGGATCACCCTGGACTACAAAGCCCGCATGCCCGTGGGGGCCCTGGTTATTGGGGCCGGCGATGCCGACGCGCCGCAGGACGCTCAGGGTCGGGTGCCGGTGTACAGCGACCCTGAAGCCCAGATCGTGGCCGACACCGGCGGCCAGTGGGTCCGGGGGGCAATGCTCAACGTTGTGAACGACGCCATCGCCAATAAGCCAAAGGTCGTGATCGTGATGCGCTACCAGGACGATGCGCCGGCCGACCGCTATTACGGCGTCTTCATCGACAACATTCACGTCGACGTCCTGTTCGACCCTCGGGCTTGCCCGATCGAGTCGCCGTCGCCTACTCCACTGCCAACAAGCACCAACACCCCAACGGACACAGCGACACCGATCATCTTCCCCACCGACACCCCGCCACCGCCAACCCGGCCGCCGGCCCCCAACTACTTGCCCTCCAACCTTTTGGACGCCGACACCGGCCGGCTACCACGAGTACCGACGGCGCCGACAGCCACCGACACACCGACGCTAACGCCGACACCAACGAATACCGACACCCCAACGAGCACCTCAACGCCGACGATCCCACCGACTGCTACCGACACGCCGACCTGGACCCCTACGCCTTACCCCGATGTCCGGATCAAGGAGGTCATCTACACAAGCGGCGCCGGGGCGCAGCGCATGGAGTGGGTGACTCTGCTCAACAAGGGCACCATGGCCCAACCGCTGGCCGGATGGCGGGTCTTCGAGGCCAAGCGGACGAACACATGCTACATACCGGCGCGGGTGGTACTTGGCCCCAATGAGATGTTCCAGGTTCGCAGCGGGTCGGCAGCCCGCGATGGCGTGGTGGACGGCGTCGACGGTTACCGCTGCAACGCCTCGTTCATCTGGGACAACAACGAGGACGAAGCCTGGCTGTACGATGACAACAACAGCGTCGTCGACCGCTTCTGCTACGATCGCAGCGGCTGGTATTACTGTGAGATCCCCCGCTAGCCGGTCTCGCCGGCGCCCGTGTCTGGCGGGGCGGCGCTCTAAGGGGGCACCAGCGCTAGAATCCGGCAGTAACATGGCTGGCCGCGCCTTCGGGGCGCGGCCCGGCCATAGGCCGGGGCCGGCTGTCTAAGCTGAGGTCAGCGGCCTCATGTGCGGTCGGTTCACCCTGGCTCTGCCCGCAGAGACGGTGCAGGCCTTCCTGGGTCTGGCCACTAGGCCACAATTGGCACCGCGCTTCAATATCGCGCCCACCCAACCAGTCGCTGTAGCTCGCCTGCAGACTGCCACCGGCGATCGGATACTCGAGTTAGTGCGCTGGGGACTGATCCCCCACTGGGCCAGCGATCCTACAATTGGCGCCCGCCTGATCAACGCCCGCGCTGAGACGCTGGCCCAGAAGCCGGCCTTCCGCTCCAGCTTCCGCCAGCGTCGCTGCCTGATTCCGGCCGACGGCTTCTACGAGTGGCAGAAGACCGCGGGCGGCAAGCAACCGTACCACATCCGGCGGCTGGACGGCGGACCAATGGCCATGGCTGGCCTGTGGGACAGCTGGCAGGCACCAGACGGGGACCCCATCTCATCCTGTGCCATCATCACCACCGCAGCGAACGATCTAGTCAGGCCAATCCATGACCGCATGCCTGTGTTGTTGCCGCCGGAAAACTTCGAGCTGTGGCTCGACCCGGCAGTCTCCGACACTGCCCGTCTGAGTGAGCTGCTGGCGCCGGCACCAGCGACTGGCCTGATTGCCGTGCCAGTCAGCCGGCGGGTCAACCGCGCTGATTACGACGCTCCTGACCTGGTGGTGGCAACCGGCCCGGCGCTCGCGGCTCCCTGAGTCGCCCTGGCCTTTGGCGGCAACCGGCCCGGCGCTCGCGGCTCCCTGAGTCGCCCTGGCCTTTGGGGACGACCGGCCCGGCGCTCGCGGCTCCCTGAGTGGCGCCAGGCTCGGGGGACAATCGGCTCAGCGCCAGGGAACGGGTGGCGGCAGACCCCTTTCGGTTAGCGCCGGCCACAGCGGGTCGTCCAGCGGGTAACCGAGGGAGCTGCAGTAGTAGCGCGAGCCGCCGTCGGTCAGCTGAATGCGTCCCGCGGCCAGGTCCCAAAGTAGGTAGCCATCAACCCCGACCTGGATGGCGTCCTCGATGTCCTCGACAACGCGCTCGGCTCGGTTGCGGGGCGATTGGCTGCCCTTCAACGTGCCACAGCCGTCATCATAAGCCTTCTCGTAGACCTCGCCATAGAAGACAGGACGGTTCAATTCCTTGGCCAGGTCAAGCTCCTCGTCGCCTTCGTCGGTCACCCAGCGGTGCACTGAGACGATCTCCACGGCAGGCTTGCTGTGCACTTTCCGGTAGAGCTCCACGTCAGCCTCGTAGTTGCCGGCGCCGATCATGCCGGTGGCTACCATGTGACAGTCATCGATAGCCCTAACCATGGCCGTGCTCATGTTCAGCCAATCGCCGATCGTTTTCAGGCAGGCAGCCTCATAGCGGCCCTCGCCGCAATTAGGCTCGTTCATCACCTCCCAGAAAAGGATCTCGCTGCGCGGGGCGAAGCGGCCCACCGTCCGTTCGAGATGCGGGCGGTATACCGCCTCGTCTTGCTGACCGAAGAACCAATCGCGGCCCACAAAGACATTGTCACCCAGCGTGACCACGAACCGGATGCCGTGCCGGCTGCCGGCGTCAAGGAGGCGAGCGAAGCGATCGGGGTCATGGTGGGCGAAGAACCACACCCGAAGGCTATTCACCCCGCGCGCCGAGACCTCGGCCAACAGGCGGTCTACCTCGGCCTCTGGGAACTCGGGGTCCAACAGGTAAGGCGCATTGAGCCCGAAGAAGAACACCGGCTGGCCGTCGACCACTACTTCCCGGTCGCGCCGTCGGGCAATCCCGGCGCATGGCTCCGCGGCGGTGCCCGATGCTTCGGCGGTTGAACCGGTGCCTGAGGCGGACAGCGGTGCGCCGGCTGTCGCGTCGCCTGGCTCGGGCGCCGGCTGACCGGCAGCAGCACCGGATACCTGTTCCGGCGACAGCTCGCCCTGGCCGGCCTCCAGGCGCGGGAAGTACCAGGGTGCGCTGCTGCCCTCGCCCCGCCGCTCCGGCTCCCCGGCCACGGCCACGCTGGTTGCCGCCGGGAAGCTCGTGGCGGTCCCTCTTTCGTGGCCTGAGCCAAGAGGCGCAGGCCCGCTGACCGTTGGCCCACAGCCGCCGAGATTCAGCCCCAGCGGCAGCAGACAAGCGGCCGCCCAGGCTGACACCCGCGGGATCAGGCGCCTATTTCTGGAATTCACCGGACTCATAGAACAACTCGCCGTCGATCTCGATCTGACCGCCAGCGCGCATGTCGCAGATCATGTCCCAGTGAATGGCGCTTTGGTTGCGGGATCCGGTCTCAGGATAGCCGGCACCTAGAGCCATGTGGACGGTTCCGCCGATCTTCTCGTCAAAAAGGATGTTGCCGATGAAACGGTTGATGCGGCGGTTGGTGCCAATCGCCCATTCGCCCAGGTAGCGGGCGCCGGCATCGGTGTCCAGCTGCTGGAGCAGAAAAGCCTCGTTCTTCTCTGCCCGGGCACGCACCACACGCCCGGCCTCGAACCACAGCTCCACGCCAGACACCTGTCGGCCGCCAGCAATGGCCGGATAGCTGAAACGGACCCAGCCGTTCACCGAGTCCTCGACCGGGCCAGTGAAGATCTCGCCGCTGGGCATGTTGTGATGACCGTCGGAGTTGACGAACGTCCGCCCCTCGATAGATAGCCGCAAGTCGACGTTCGGGCCTTGCATGACCACGGAGCGCTTGCCGCGCAGCCAGTCAACCAGTCGCTGCTGCTGGTCATGAACCCTCTGCCAGGCCGCCACCGGGTCTTCGCCGTCGCAGAAGGTCGCACCGTAAGCGTAGTCCTCGAACTCGGCCAGGCTCATCTCAGCATCCTGGGCATAGGCCGGAGTGGGGAACAAAGTCGACACCCAGCGCAGCTCGCCGGCGGCACTGCGCCGCATGAAAGTCTCCATCAGCGGCCGATAGGCCTGTTGGCGCAGGCTGATTCGCGCAGGGTCAATGCTCGACAGCTGGCGCGTGTTCGTTGCCGCGCCAATGACGATCAGGCATTCGAACTCGCTGCGAACCAGCTCGTCGAAGCGATTGACGTGCCGCAGCTGCTCGTCGCTGGCTTGGCTGTAGAGCAGCCATTCCAAAGCGTCAGGCGCCAACATGAGGTACGGATAGCCGCCGGCCCGGAGCGTAGCGCGGTAGACTTCCTCCACTAACGGCAACGCGGCGACCGGGCCGCTAACCGCCACCCTATCGCCTGGCCGCACCGCCACTGAGTATTCAACGAGAGTCCGCGCCAGGCGGCTAACCCGCGGGTCGGTCATTCTGCCTCTCCTCTAAGGCAATAGCAGCGTGAATCAAGATCGTAGCACAGAGCGGCCCCGGCCAACGGCCGCTGGCCCGCCAAGGAGCCAAGCGCCCGACCGCCATGGGCATACTCCGCGCAAGGCACTCGCTCAAGGCCAGCCTCGGGCCGGCCGAAGGGGCCTTAGCCCGATCGCTTGAGGCGACCGGTCCGCTTGGCGTAGCGCTCACCCCAACGGAAAACCTGCACTCCGAGAGGGATCAGCAGCAGCCCCGTGACCAGGAGACCGGCCAGGCTGGGCGCGAGCTGACGCACCCCGGCGCCATCGATAAGCGCCATTCGAATGCCCTGCAACACATAGGTCGCCGGACTCAAGAACGATAGGGTCCTGAGCGGCTCAGGCATCTCGCTGGGCAAGATGTAGACCCCGGAGATCAGGACCAGAGTAGCCTGGATGACGTGCGTCATTTGGGAGCCCCGTTCGGGATACAGAAGCGGCAGGACAGCCCCCATGATGCCGATCCCGATTAGGCTCAGGCTGCCCACCAGCAACATGGTCGTCGCCGCCAGATAGTTGGCCCGGCTCATGTCCAGGTCGAAGAAGACCACGACGATGGCCAGGATGATGGCCGTATGGACCAGTCCGTAGACCACCGAGAAGAGGGTCGTCCCGACCATGTGGGTGAAGCGGCTGACCGGCGCCATGAAGGTATACTCGATAGTCCCCTCCCAGCGCTCCCAGCTGATCATATCGCTCACGGTCTCGAAGACCACCGCCAGGTAGTGCCAGACGAGGGCCCCAATCGCCAGGAACAGAACCAGTCGGTTGGTGGCCGCGGCGTCGAGAGTCGGCGCCCCAACCGCCCCGTTCACACCCCGGGCGATGAGCACCACGGCCAGCGAGTTGGCAATGGTGTAGGCGATCCACACCAGCTCCCAGCCCCAGTAGCGCTTCACCAGGTTGATATTGCGTTCCACGAAGGCGTAACTAGCGTTCAGTTCTCCCATAGCCGCCGACATCGATCTTCCAACCTTTCCAGGGTCGCCCAGGCGGTCGCTGGCCCGGGGCATCCGCGGTCACTAGTCCGCCGACTCCCCCTCGGCCGTGCTCAGCGGTCGCCCGGTGAGCGACAAGAACACCGCCTCCAGCGTCGCCGTCTCGCCGTTGGCATCGGCCAGCGCCTTCAGGCCGGCCGGTGTGTCCATGGCCACAATGTGCCCACGGTCGATAACGGCAATGCGATCGCACAGCTCATCAGCCTCCAGCATGTCGTGGGTGGTGAGCACCACGGTCACATCGTGATCGCGGCGCATCTCCAACACGAACGCCTGGACCTCGCGCTTGGAGTGCGGATCCAGGCCCGTGGTCGGCTCGTCCAGAAGGAGCAACATTGGCGCCGAGAGAAAGGCTCGGGCGATAGCCACCTTTTGCTGCATGCCCCGCGACATCTCCTCCATCGGCGCGTTGATCTGCCGCTCCTCCAGACCCAGCCGCAACAGGATCGCCCTGATTCGCCCGCGCGCCTCCCGCGGATCCACGCGGTAGAGGCGGGCAGCGTATAGCAGGTTCTCCATCGGCGTCAGCTTCTTGAAGAAGGAGGCTTCCACCGATACGCGGTTGATCATCCGCTTCACTTCAGCCTCCCGCCGCACCACGTCCAAACCGAAGATGCGGACCGTGCCACGGTCGGGGATGAGCAGCGTCGAGAGCACCCGGATGAGCGTGCTCTTCCCCGTGCCGTTGGGCCCCAGAATGCCGAAGATCTCACCCTGCTGCACAGCGAAGCTCACATCATCAATGGCCACCACGCGCCGCGCAGCACCACTCGAGCGGTGCAGGCGCTCACCCAGCGACGGCCCGCTAGTAAAGGCCTTGGTCACGCCTGAGACCTCGATTGCCCATGCACTGCCGCCGAGCTCCCGACTTCCGCCGGCCGAGTGTTCGGCTGCCATTCGGTCTTCGCTTTCACCAGTCATCGCCGCACACTCCCAGAATCGTCGCCTCAGATGAGGCGTGCCGGAAACACCCCGCCGCACAGCCGGCAGAGCCGGACCACTTGGCTCCCCAGCCGGTGCGGCCGGATCTCCCCATCGCCATTACGGGCCACACGGCCCGGGTTTCAACCGCTGCCGTCGGCGCCCGCAAGTGGCGCCAGAGACATTGAACGCGCCGGGGCTGTTCACCCACGGCGCGTCCGGCGAAGGCGAGGCGCAAAAAAGACCGTGGGCAAGCCCGCCGGCACACCCACGGTCGAAGCGCTTCAGACTAACTCAGTGGCTCAGTGCCCCGCCACACAAACGCCCGATCGCGCGCCCGCCGGCGCGTCGCGGCCAGAAGAAAGGATTCACACCCATCGGCACCGTCCACTCAACCTCACCATCATACCACATCTTGATCGCCAGTCCAAGAATCGGCGCCGTCGCCCAGCCAGACGGTCTCGACCTCCCCCGCTGGACGCAACCGACGCCGCCTCCGGGACGAGCGGCCACCTTTCAGCGATCGGCCCGCGGCAGGTAGACCGCATGCTCGGGGGGCGCGCTGGTGGGTGCGGCTGTAACCGTCGGCGGCGGCAAAGTAGGCGGCGGCGATGGGCTGGCCGTTGGCGGCGGTGAAGTGGGGGCCGCAATGACCCCGCCTTTGGACACGCGCAGAGGCCAGACCAGCGTCGTATCGATGATCTCGGCACCGGGTGGCGTCTCTATGTTGCCACAGGCCACATCGCGCGGCTGACGGCCCGGCCAGCCGGACGATTGAATGACCACCGCATAAGGCTTCTCGGTCAGTTTGTCTATCGACAGCTGGCGCAAGAGCGTGGTCGACTTGCCATCGGCTCCCGGATCGTTCAGCGACCAGGCCGAAGTCTGCTTGCTGCCACAGGCGCCGCTAACGATGGCTGCCGTGTACCTGGCTCCGGGCCAGGTGCCACGAATCTCCAGGTTGACCTGCACGTCGCTGCCCTTCTCGATGAAGCGGGCAATCCCGCCGACCCGGCTCTCGCCCATGGCACGCAGATAGGCCACGGTCATACCAATGGAAGGCGTGCCCCGCTCATCGCGCTCATCGCCGACGAGGGCGGCAAACGGCCCGCTGCCGCGAACGATCGCCGTGCCGATGCCCGCGGGCAGCGCCTCCAGCTCGGCCACCGGCAGACGCTCCAGACCACCGGGCGGAACGACAGCCGACAGCTCGCCCATGCGGGCGTTGCGTTCATCGAACACCTCGACCCGGATGGCCAGCGGCTCAGCAGACGGGTTCTGGGCCCACAACACTGTCGACTGATAGTCGATCATCTTGCGCAGCGCGGTGATTCGCCACTCGCCGCCCAGGTCATCAGGGCCAAAGGCATTGTAAGCACTAATGCTGTCGACCCGCCCATTGGCCAGCTGCTCGTCCTGCACCGCGGCCAGGATTGGCTGAGAGGACTCGATGACCGCCGAGCCGATGAAGCCGGTCTCCGGGGCATCCCCAGCCGGTGGCTGACGGGCCTCGACCGAGCCACGTCCCCGATCGGCCAGATCCAAGAAGACGGCGCCGCGCGGGGCAATGGAGAACTGATCGACGAAGACCGTGCCCGGTGGCAGCGCGCCAATAGCCGCCGCCAGATAGTCAATGCGGACCTGAGCCGTCTTCTGGCTGGCGTTGGCGATGGCGATCAGCGAGCCGCCTCCCCAGTTGCGGCGCACCAGCGGCAGGTACTGGAGCGTGGCCGCACTGGCAATCGGTCGACCCAGGTAGGCGCATGAGCCCTGGGCCTCCATTTCGTCGCCATAAGCCAGAACGGCAATCGGCCGGGCGGCGCGGAACCACAGGTGGCCGAGCCAACCATCGGTAGGCGCGTTCGTGCCGACGATCTCGGGTCCGAAGACCATGTTGGCGTGAGCGGTGTCCCAGTAACACGTCTCGCCCGGTTCTGCGGTACAGGTGGTCTCAGAGATCATGCCGCCGTCGTCACGATCGAACAGCTGTAGGGTGATGGAGTTGTCGCCCGGGCCGGGGTCGGCGTTCTGCGTGTAAAGAATGGTAGTGTTCGAGTACACCGTCCGGGCCACGAGCGGCAAGATGAATTGGGTGGCCGCGCGTCCTCCCTCGTAGGCCACCGTGGCGCCTGACGGCCAGCGCAGGCGCGCCCATGCCGCCAACGGTTGGTTCGCGCTCAGCTGGCCAGAGTAGAAGCCGCCAGTCACCGAGCCATAATCGGCCAGGCTCATTCGCCCACTGCCGCCCGCTGGCAAAGAGGTCCGCAGCCGGGCCGGGTCGACGCCTGACTTGGGAAACAGGCTCAGCAGTACGTCAGCCTCCGCCGTGCCCAGGTTCTGCACATCGATGCCGGTCGTGCCCAGGCTCTCCTGCCCGAAGAGCACCACTCCCGAACCCGTCGAGCGCAGCTCAGCTTGCAGATCGGGGAAGAACAGGCCGTCCGCAGACTGCGAGCTGACCTTGGGCGCAGGGGCCATGCCGAGCACCAGGAGCAGCGCCAGCGCGCTGGCCCCAGCTACGAAGAGCGCCACCGGAGCTGACCGCAGCCTGCGACCGGGCTGTCGTAGCATTGTACGCATCGTGCCTCCTTGCGGGACGTCAGGTCGGCGGCCGGCGCCTGCCCGCGGCCAGGGCACTACCGACCGCATTCTGTAACCAGAAACGTCCATTCCGCCCTGCGAGTTAGGCGCGGGCCGAGTTCGGCAAACAGCGGGGTCGAACGGCCCCATCCAAGCTCGCGGCGGACGCCGGCGGCGGCGGTCGAAGGCCCTAAGGCCGCAAGCGCTGACCCGCTGCCTGACTCATGGGACGAGCGAAGGACCGCCTTGCCCAGCCGCCCCTGGGGTGACACAATTCACTTGGCGCGGCGTCCGCGCTCTGCCGACTTGCTGCCGGCTGCGCGCCGGCACTACCTGCCGGCGCGGCGGCCACTTTCGCTCGGCGCTCCGCCCCGCCGCCGGTTCAATGGCGGAGCAAAGCGCAGATGGCATGCCTGGGGGGCCCGTCGGCAGATAGCCGCTAGATCATGCACCATTGGGAGGACAACGACATGTCTGAACGCCATCACTGCACCATCTGCTTCGCGCTTGCGGCCGCGCTCCTCATCTTCGGCGCCGCAGCGGTAGCTCTGCCACAGCTAGCCGCCGGCCGGGAGGCCCAGGACGCCGGCTGTGCCTGGCAGAGCATCGGTCGCGCGTCGGAAGAGTCCTTCCATGTGGCTTATGCCCTGGATTCCGACGCCCGACAGCTGTACGTGTACGGCGGCATGGACAAGGACCTGGAGGCCAAGAGCAATCTTGAGGCCTACGACCTGAGCGGCCCTGGAGGGGCGGCCTCGGGCAGCCGCATTGCGGTCTCGGGGTTGCCGGACATGGCCGGTGCCGCGGGCGCCTACCGCGCCAAGGGCAAAGACGCCGACGGGTCGGCAGTTTACTTCTTCGGCGGCCTGCCTGATCCATCGCGCGGCCAGGCCACCAATCAGGTGCAGCGCTACGCGCCCAAAAACCGCTCCTGGGAGCGAATCACCCCCGGCAACTCCACCGCCTTTGCGCCGCGAGCCTTTGCTGCCGCAGCCTACGATCCGCTGCACGACGTCATCTGGGTGACCGGCGGTGTAGCCAACTGCTCCTTCACCGAGGTGGCGCCGCCCAGCAGCAAGAGCTGTCAGGCGCGCGCCATCGCCACCGCCTATCTGACCTTCGATCCGGCCACGGGCGCGCCATCGTGGCAGGTCCTGTCAGGCGGAGAACTGTCGGTTTTCGGCCACACCCTGGTCTATGACCCGGCAGGCAAGCGCCTGCTGCTCTTCGGCGGCACGAACGACATCAAAACTGCCCTGGGCACGGTGCGGGCGCTGGACCTGTCAGATCCAGATCCAGCCAAGGCCAGCTGGTCAACCCTGGCGACTGCCGGCACTGCGCCGCAGCTGTTCTTCCACGTCGCGGCACTGGACACGCTGGCCAACCGCATGATCGTCTATGGCGGGGTGAAGCGCGACTTCCTGCAGACCAACGAGCAGGTGAACAGCGGCGTCACCCAGGCCCTGGACCTGACCACCAGTCCGCCACAGTGGCTGAACCTCCGGCCGAGCGGGACGCCGGGCGATCGAGTCGGAGCAGCCATGGTGTACGACAGCGGTCGCCAGGCCCACATTCTCACCGTGGGCCGGCAGAAGATGGCCTACCGGGCCCAACCGACGCCGACCCCGCCGCGGCCAAACCCGAGCCTGCAGTCGAGCGTCTGGGGTCTGACCTGTGGGGCGCCAGCACCGCGGGATACGCTGACACCGGTGCCTACGAGCACAGCGACCTGGACGCCGACGCCCGAGCCCACGGCAACGTTTGAAATGCCAACGGAGACGGCGACACTGCCGGCAACTGAGCCCCCGGAGCCGACGGCCACCGAAGAACCGACTGAGGAACCTACCCCCGAGCCGACCGAGGAGCCGACGGCCACCGAGATTCCAGCAGCGCCACACATCTACCTGCCGATTGCTTACAGCAATTGACCGCCGCCCATGCCGGGCAGCACTGGGGAGCTCGCCGTCGGGCTGAACGCGGTCATCATCGCCGTGACCCGCGAGGTGCCGCGCTTCCTGACGGTACCCTGGCAGGATGCGGTGCCCATCGCCCCCTGGGCGCTCCCCGATTGGGTGGGGGTCGAGAGCCGGGCGGTCCTGCCTTATGGACCTCTCGACCCCCGTCATGATCGGCAACTGGAGGAAGCGCTCCGTCGCTGGGTGAAAGGCCAGACCGGCCTCGATCTGGGCTACGTGGAGCAGCTTTATACATTCGGCGATCTGCACCGCGATCCCGCGGATCTGCACGGTGGTCCGCGGGCGGTGTCGGTTGCTTACCTGGCTCTGGTGCGCGAAAGCCGGGTGAGTGACCCGACACGAGCTCAATGGCGTGACGTTTACGCGTGCTTTCCCTGGGAAGACTGGCGAAACGGCAAACCGTCCTTGCTCGAAGGCTGTCTGGAGCCGTTGCTCGGGCAATGGGTCCAGGCCGCAACGTCCCCGGCAGTTGCCTCGGCGCGGCGCGAGCGCGTAGAGATTGCGTTCGGCCTCGGCCGAGCCGGCTGGGACGGTGAACGCGTCCTGGAGCGCTACGAGCTGCTCTACGAAGCGGGTCTCGTCGCTGAGCGTTGGCGGGATGCGGCGCACCTCCTGGCAGCCGGGGCCGATAAGGCAGCACTGCCGCCCGGCCTGGCGCGTCCTGGCTCTGAGCCGCAGTCGGGGCACTCCCTGGGCCTCGACCACCGCCGCATCGTGGCCACGGCCTTGGGCCGCCTGCGGGGCAAGCTCAAGTATCGGCCGCTGGTGTTCGAACTCCTGGCGCCGACCTTCACCCTGCTGCAGCTCCAGAGAGTGGTCGAGGCCCTGGCCGGCATGCGACTCCACAAGAACAACTTCCGGCGCCTGGTAGAACGCGGCGGCCTGGTGGAGCGCACTGGCGAGCGCTGCCGCCGCACCGGCGGCCGCCCCGCTGAGCTGTTTCGGTTTCGCCACGAGGTGCTCAGAGAGCGCAAGGCGCCTGGCGTTGGACTGCCGGGACTACCAGCCGCTGATTAGAGATGACATGTCCACGTGCACCACCGCTCCCCAACTCAGAGTGCCCTGACTGCCAGGACTACCGGTCGCCCACTAGCGCCCAGCCGTCCGCCCGTTGCTGGACGGGCCGGCCTAACTTGACACCCATAATACTCAGTGTTAGAATATGGTTGCCGCGCAGGCCCGGCGTTTCACCGGGACAGGACGAGGGACGGATCTGAGGGGCACCAGGTGCGGTCTTTTTTGGCGGTTCAGATATACTCGCTGTGAGCATAAACCGAAGCGGCGACCAGTTGGCCCAGTGGCAGAAGGAGACAGACTTCCGATGAACAGGAGACGCAGCAACGGGCGGCTGGCCGACTGGGAGTCAGCCCAGCTCGGTCATGATCGAACGGCCATCGGCGTCAGGCCGGCCGAAGCTGCCAGTCAGTGGCCAGGCAGAGCAGCAATAGAGGACCAGCCCGGCCTGGAGCGGCAGGCGGCAATCCAGCAGCTCAAGCGGGAACGGCGCGCCGTCATCCTGGCCCACAACTACATGACGCCCGACATCTACCATGGGGTGGCCGACTTCAGGGGCGATTCGCTGGCTTTGGCTCGGCAGGCCATGGCATCCGATGCCGAGGTAATCGTTGTCGCCGGCGTCCTCTTCATGGCCGAGACCGCGAAGTTGCTGAACCCCGACCGCATGGTGCTTACACCCGATCGGCGGGCCGGCTGCTATCTCGCTGACGCCATCACGCCTGAGGACATTGCCGCCCTTAGGGCCCGCCATCCGGGCGTGCCGGTGGTCTGTTACGTGAACACGACTGCAGCCGTAAAGGCAGCCTGCGACGTCTGCTGCACCTCGGCCAATGCCATCGCCGTGGTGCAGGCACTGGGAGTCGAGCGGGTGATCATGGTACCGGATCGCAATCTGGCTAGTTACGTGGCGCAACAATGCGATGTCGAGGTGATACCGTGGCCTGGCACCTGCCAGGTCCACGATCGCTTCCGGCCAGCCGAGCTAGCCGCCCTGCGCCGGGCGGATCCCCAAGTGCGCGTTGTCGCCCACCCTGAATGTCGGCCTGAGGTGCTGGCGACCGCCGACTTTGTAGGCTCGACAGCCGCCATGGCCGACTACGTGGCCCGGGAGCGGCCCCGCTCGGCCATACTGGCCACCGAGCGCTCAATGACCGACAACCTGGCTCTGGAGTACCCTGAAGTCGGCTTCATTCGGCCGCAGTACGTTTGTCACCATATGAAGCGGATCACACTGGCCAAGATCGAGCACAGCCTGCGCTACCTCGAGTCGCCGGTAGAGATCGACCCGGCGGTATCCCAGGGCGCTCGACGGGCTTTGGAGCGCATGCTGGAACTCAGTCCAGGCCGTGAGCCTCCTTCCCAGAGCCACCGATCCGATGTCGCCGCATTGCCGCAAACTCTGACCGCTCGGTGACACCGTGAGTCAGCCACCCGCTCCCTGGCCACTGCTCTACGATGCCTTGCTACGTCGGGCCTTACGGGAGGACCTGGGCCGGGCGGGTGACCTGACCACCGACGCCATCGTTCCCCAAGGTCAAGTGGTCCAGGCCCTGATCTTCGCTCGCGTGCCTGGCCGCGTTGCCGGTGTGCCGTTGGCCGGTCGCGTCTTTCAGCTCTTGGATCCGACGGTGACCGTGAGCATTGCCGCGCCGGACGGCTGCGACGTCGACACTGGGGCGCTGATTCTGAGCCTCGAAGGTTCGGCGCGCGCCATCCTGACCGCTGAGCGAACGGCCCTCAATATACTCGGCCGGCTGTCAGGAATCGCCACCGCTACTCGCGACATAGTCGCCGCGGTAGCCGGCAGCCGGGCACGTGTGGTCTGCACCCGCAAGACGACACCAGGCCTGCGGTCCCTCGAGAAGTACGCCGTGCGCGTCGGTGGCGGGGCTAACCATCGCTTTGGGCTTGACGACGCCGTGCTCATCAAGGACAACCACCTGGCCGTCGCCGGCAGCATCAGCGAGGCCGTCGCCCGGGTGCGCCGGAGCATCGGTCACCTGGTAAAGATCGAGGTCGAGGTCGAGACGCTGGCAGCCATCGACGAAGCCCTGGTGGCCGGCGTTGATGCCATCCTGTTGGACAACTTCTCGCTGGCTGAGCTGGCTCAGGCTGTTCGCCAGGCCGCCGGCCGCGCCATCACCGAGGCGTCAGGCAACATCCGACCGGCCACAGCTGCTGCCATCGCCTCTACAGGAGTTGACCTCCTGTCCGTTGGCTGGCTCACCCACTCGGCGCCCGCTTTGGATGTCAGCCTGTCGGTCACGCCACCAGGCCCGACGGGCCTCTGATCGACGGAGGAAGAAGCCGTTCCGGGCGCTGCGGCCCGACCGTCAGCAGCAGGCAGCGGCCTCGTGGCCGCCAGACAGGAATCACCGCACGGGGTCAACTCGGTTCAGGCCACTCTGCTGCCAACGTCCTGGCGCGGGGAAACCTTTGACCCAGCGGCCAGCCAATGATATGATGTGGTTCGTGCACGTTCGCGCCCGCCACTGTGGCCACCCGCCAGCCTCCTGCACCGCGCCCGTCCCAGCACCGTCGCTCGTCAGCGCGGCCAGGCGGTGAGGTGCGGGTCCCCAGGCGCCAGGGGACTATCACCAAGACAGGACGATCCTATGGGCTACGTTGAGGGACTGCTCGGCACCAACGAGCAGATCATTCGCAAGTCGCATCGGCATTGGATTGTGGTGACCCGGCCGGCGCTGGTCTATGGAGGTCTGACGATTCTTCTGTTGGCCCTGGCCGTGGCCTTTGTGGTCCGTGGCGAGCGCCTTGGCGAGCTGAAGAACCTGCCAGCAGCCTTGCTCGTGGCCCTGGCCGCCTGGTTCTTCGCCCTCCTCATGCTGGCCATCTTGAGATGGCGCAACGAGGTTTACGTGCTTACCAATCGGCGCATCATTCAGGTCGAGGGGATCATCAACAAGCTGACCGTCGACTCCTCGCTCGATAAGATCAACGACGTTGTGCTCGCCCAGTCTGCCCTGGGGCGGCTGCTGGGTTACGGGGACCTTGAGATCCTGACGGCAAGCGAGCATGGAGTCAACAGGCTTACGACCTTGTCGCGCGCTCTGGCCTTCAAGGCCGACATGCTTAACGCCAAGGAGGGGCTACGAACGGCTGGCCACGCCGAAAACATGCCGGCCTCACTGGCGGCAGCTACGACTGTGCCCGACCTCTCGGAGGCGCTGAGAGAACTGAACGAAATGCGGCAGCAGGGTCTCATCAGTGACGAGGAGTTCCAGGCCAAGCGCAGCGAGGTCCTGCGGCGGATGTAAGTCCGCGGAGCGCACCACACCATGCCGGCCAGACTGCCCGGCCGCAGCGACCGGATCACCCTAGACCCCCAAAGCATCAGCCGGGTGGTGCGCCATGCGCCCCTGGGCGAGCCACGGCGCTCGATCCTGACCTGGCTGTTAGGGCGTCCGCTACCCACCGAGGCCGCGCCGCACCAGACGGTCGGCAAGGCAATCGGGCTGGCGGTCTTCTCTTCGGATGCCCTGTCCTCAACTGCTTACGCCACTCAGGAGCTCATGGTCATTCTGGCGCTGGCCGGCCTGGCGGCCATGTACCAGTGGACCCTGCCACTCACCCTTGCGATCGTCTGCCTGTTGGCGGTGGTGACAATCTCGTATGAGCAGACGATTCATGCCTATCCCGACGGTGGCGGCGCCTACAGTGTCAGCCGTGACAACCTGGGAAGGCTGCCGAGCCTGGTGGCCGCGGCGGCGCTTCTGACCGACTACGTGCTGACCGTGGCCGTTTCAATCTCCTCTGGAGTGGCCCAGCTGGTGTCGGCTTTCCCGGCGCTGTACCAGCCGCGTGTCTGGATCGCCGTGGGCATGGTGTTATTCATCATGCTCGTAAACTTGCGCGGCGTACGCGAGTCGGGAATCACCTTTGCCATCCCGACCTATTTCTTCATCTTCACCATGTACATCACCGTGCTCGTCGGCCTGTCCCGCTATGTCACCGGCAACCTGGGCGTGGTGGCCAGCCCTCCGCCCCTGGAGACAGGCCAGGCGGTTGTGCCACTCGGCCTCTTTCTCGTCATGCGCGCCTTCGCCAGCGGCACGGCGGCGCTCACCGGAATCGAGGCCATCTCGAACGGCATTCTGGCCTTCCGCCAGCCGCGCAGTCGTAACGCCGGGATCACGCTCATCGCCATGGCCCTCATCCTGAGCAGCCTGTTTGTCGCCATCAGCTTCCTGGCCATTCACATCAGGGCCGTGCCATCCGAAACCGAGACCATCATCTCGCAGATCGCCCGCACTGCTTTCTCGAGCCGCGGGATACCTTACCTGGCCGCTATCGCTTCGACCACCCTGATTCTGGTGATGGCGGCCAACACGGCCTTCGCCGACTTCCCGCGACTGGCAGCTTTTGCAGCCCGGGACGGTTACATACCGCGCCAGTTCACCTACCGCGGCGGTCGATTGGTGTTCTCGCGCGGCATCGTCGGGCTGGCCATCATGGCCGCCCTGTTGATCATCCTCTTCCGGGCCAGCGTCACTGCTCTGATCCCGTTGTACGCCGTGGGCGTCTTTATCTCCTTCACCCTGTCTCAAGCTGGCATGGCCAGGCGCTGGCTCAAGGCGGGACGCCTGAGGCCGGGTGAGACGGTTCAGGAGCGGGGATCGGTGCTGCGCCACGACCCGCGCTGGCGGCTGAAAATGGTGGTCAACGGCGTGGGCGCGCTGTGTACTGGAGTCGTGGCCGTCATCTTCGGCGCCACCAAGTTCCGCGATGGCGCCTGGGTGGTCGTGGCCCTCGTCCCGACCCTGGTGTTCGCCTTCTGGCGCATCCACCAGCACTACCTCGAGGTCGCCAAACGCCTGTCGTTGGAGCGTCATGGCGCCCAACCTCCCTCGGGTCGGCATCGGGTGATCGTGCCAGTGAGCGGCGTGCACCGCGGCACCCTGGCCGCACTCCGCTACGCGCGGTCGTTGAGCTACGATGTGACGGCCGTCCATGTGGCGGTAGATCCTGACGAAAGCGAGAGGATAAGTCAGAAGTGGGCCAAGTGGGGCGAGGGCGTGCGGCTGGTCATCCTGGAGTCTCCCTATCGAACGCTGATGGAGCCGCTGCTGGAATACCTGACACAGATTGCCAACCACCGCCAACCCAACGAGACGATTACCGTCGTGGTGCCGGAGTTCGTGCCCGCCCGCTGGTGGCACCACCTCCTGCACACCCAGGCCGCACTTTGGTTGCGCCTGGCCTTTCGATCGGTCCCGGGCATCGTGGTGACCGACGTACCGTACCAACTGGATGCCGCGGGCGAAGAGGATTCATCGCTCGAGCCTTCGGCCGCTGCACCAGTCAACAGGCCAGACCGCTAAGAGGAGCGAAGCAGAATGGCGAGGCGAATCATTGTGGTGGGCTGCGGTCGCCTGGGAAGCGATCTGGCCTTCCAGCTCTGGCGAAGGGACGCCGAGGTTACGGTTTTGGCCCGCGACCGCTTCGAGTGGGAGCGGCTGGACAAAGACTTTCGGGGTCACTTGGTGGAGGGCGATTTCCTGGCTGAGGACACCTTGCACCGGGCAGGCATCGCAGAGGCCGATGCCCTGGGAGCGGTCACCGCCTCCGACGCAGTGAATGCGGTACTTGGGCACGTGGCGCGGACCGTCTACCGGGTGCCCCATGTAGCAGTTCGCAACTATGAGGCCGAGTGGCGGCCGATGATGGAGGCCTTTGGACTTCAGATGGTCAGCCCCGTGCAGTGGGGCGCTCAGCGCCTGGCCGAGCTGCTCGACCCGCAGCCTCTGCGCGGCGTGTTCTGTGCTGGCAGTGGCGAGGTCCAGGTCTACGAGCTGGTTGTGCCCCCGGCGTGCATTGGCTGGCCAGTGTCGGAGGTAAACGTGCCTGGCAACTGTCAGGTCGTAGCTCTGACGCGGAGCGGTCGCGCAATCATCCCGCCTGCAGACGAGCGCCTGGAGAGCGGTGATGTCCTCTACCTCAGCGCCACCGAGTCCGGGTACCAGGCGCTTCGTGAGCGCCTTCAACTGTAAGAGGGGCAGTCATGTTCGTGCTTATCGCCGGCGGCGGCCGAACCGCCACCCAGCTGGCCCTCACCTTGATCGGCGATGGCCACGAAGTCCGACTGATCGAGAATCGGCCAAATGTCTTGCCGTACACCCACCGTGAGCTGCCCACCGAGCTGGTGATTGAGGGCATGCCTAACTCACCGCACATCCTGGAGATGGCAGGCGTTCGCCAGGCACACGTCGTGGCCGCCTGCACCGAAAGCGATGCCGACAATCTGGCCATCTGTTACCTGGCCCGCGAAGTGTATGAGGTGCCACGGACCATCGCCCGGATCAGCAACCCTCGCGCCGCCTGGCTCTTTGGCAAGGTATTCCATGTCGACGCTGCGCTCAACCAGGCTCAAGCAATGGCCAGCCTGATCATGGAGGAGATGTCGCTGGGCGACCTGATGCCCCTGCTGAAGCTGCGCCGCGGCGAGTTCTCGCTGGTCGAGGAGAAGATCCCGCCTGGTGCGAAGGCGATCGGTGTCCGAATCAAGGACCTGGGGTTGCCGGACAATTGCGTAATTGCGGCCATAATCCGTCGCGGCCGCATTATGGTGCCCCGCGGGATCACGGCGTTCGAAGAGGGCGACGAGGTACTGGCAGTGGCGGACCGCCCAGGCGCTGAGAAGCTGGCCTTCCTGTTTGCGCCCCCCGAATACCCCCAGCGTGGGCCGGATTGAGCCCTGGCCGGGCTGCCAGTGGCCCTGCTGGGCAGTAAGCGCCGCGCAGGCCGTCCCCAGCCGCCGCCAGCCCGGCACCAGGCGAACTACTCCTCGGCGAAGGGTGAGATGCCGCCGCCAGCGAACCGACCGTGATCTGAAGTGTCCACCACCGCCAGGATCTCGGGGAACGCTTCCTTGATCTGGGCTTCCACGCCGTCGCGCAGCGTGCTGTCGACCATGCTGCAGCCCAGGCAACCACCCCCGAACTCGACGTAGGCGATGCCATCGCGCACGTCCACAAGCGACAGCATGCCGCCGTGTTGCCAAAGCATGGGGTTGATCTCTTCGTCGATGAGCCGCTGCACTGCAGCTGCTGTGGGGTCATCCCAGACGGAGTTCGGATTCTCGACGGCAAAGCCACTCGCCAGCTCGTTCGAAACGTAGTCGAGCCGGGCGCCCTCCAGCTTGGCGGCACTGGCCTGGTCAACGTAGACGGCGAAGGGCTCTTCCTGCACCAGCAGGTCGCTCTCCTGACGACCGGACGGACCAACGAAGGCCAGATCGTATACGAAGCGGCCGAACCTGCGGCCGGTGACAGCAATCCGTAGTGCCAGTCCAGGCTCATCCCTGGCGGCAAGCAAAGCTGCGACCTTCTCCCGGGCAGCATCGGTTAGCGTGAACATGAACCTTTCCTTTCGCCGGCACCGTCCGTCGCCGGGACGGCCCGGACTGCTCATGGCATCGTCGCCGGCGCAATGCTACACTCGCTGCTGGCGCGGCAGCAACGTTGGCCGTGCTGCGCCAACAGGTGAGTTTGTCATGCGGCACCCTATCTCTCCACCAGCGCCGGGTCGGAGAGCTGGTTTTCGGTTCTATGCTGAGCTGAATGACTTTCTGCCGCCCGGCCGACGAATGTCGACCTTCGAGCACAGCTTCACTGGCCGCCCGGCTATCAAGGACGTCATCGAAGCCCTGGGGGTGCCACACACCGAAGTCGACCTGATTCTGGTAAATGGCGAATCGGTTGACTTCAGCTACCGGCTCGAAGACGGTGACCGGGTGGCGGTCTACCCAGTCTTCGAGGGCCTGGACATAGCTCCTGTTACCCGCCTGCGACCCGAGCCGCTACGCGATCCGCGCTTCGTGCTTGACGCCCACCTCGGCCGCCTGGCTGGCTACCTGCGTTTGCTGGGATTCGATGCCCTCTACCAATCCGACTTCGAAGATGCCGAAATCGCCGGCATTTCGTGTCGCCAGCATCGCATCCTCCTGACCAGGGATCGTGCGCTCTTGAAGCGGAGCCAGGTCAGCCACGGCTATTGGGTGCGGGAGACCGAGACTCGCGCCCAGCTAAGGGAGGTTGTCGACCGCTTCGACCTTCGGCGACTGGTGCGGCCGTTCAGCCGTTGCATGCGCTGCAACGGGCTACTGCAGGATGTGGCCAAGGCCGAGATCCTGGAACAGCTCTACGAACGCACCCGACAAGAGCACGACCACTTTCGGCGCTGCATCGGGTGCGGGCGCGTCTACTGGCGCGGTTCGCACTACGAGCGATTGTGCCGACTGTTAGCCCACCTGGAAGCGGACCACGCGCCGCAAGAAACGCCGCTGCAGGGCTAGGTGACCTGTTATGGGCACGCCACTGCGTTCACGGGGAACTCCACCATGACAAGCGCCTTCCGGGCGGCCGGCCGGGCCCCTGTCGTCCTGGCGATTGTAGGCCTGGCAGGCCTCGTGTGCCTGGGCCGCGTGGGCTGGCCCATCAGTTGGGCCCTGGGAGTTCCTCTGGCCGCCCATGGAGCCGGCATGAGCGAGCTCGTTGCCGCCCACCTGGGTGCCACGGGCGATGTCCAGCTCACCGGCTGGTTCGGCCCGCAGACGGCAGCCGCGGCCTTCCGCCTCAGCCTGGGAACCCTGGGGCCACTCTCGGCCGGCGGCATCTACCTGCCCGATCGGGCCGAACTCCCACCGGGGGCATACGCCGCTGTGCTCCAAGGCGATGGGGCGCCCTTGGGAGCCATCGCCAGGACGGAGTGGCCGCGGAGTGGCGGCCTCGCCATTACCAACGCGCCAGCGCCAGCGTCACCCGGGCAAACCGCTGTGGTGCCGCTGGTGACGGGCGGCTGGCGATCGATGGCCACAGTCCTGACGCTGCAGGCAGTCACTGCCGAGCCAACTTCTGACCCACAGGTCATCTCTCTGCAGATGGTCGATGGTCAATCGGGCGAGGTCGTCTCACGCGCCAGCCTGGCCATCGCCGGCGGCTGGCGATCGACGAGCCTGCCGCTCGGCGATACTGGGCCGCTAGCGGTGCCGGCGGGCTTTCGCGGCTGGGCCCGGATCGAGAGCGACGGCTCAACAGTCAGCCAGGCCACACTCAACCTGACCGCCAGCACTGCCGGTGTCGCCGCCTTTGAAGGCGTGCCACTAGCCAGCCTGGGGCCGGACCTCTATGCGCCCCTGTTCTTTGTCGCCCGTCGTTTGAGCGCCGACGAGAGCGACGGCCGAGTCCGCCACACACTGCTGGTGTTGGCAAACGTGGGCATCGACCCGGCCTCGGTCACGGTGCGCTACGCCGGCCGAGTCGGCCGGTGCGCCGCCCAGGGGCTGGAGCAGACGATGACCATCCCGGCCGGTCAGCAGACGCTCCTGGGGACCTGGCCCACAGACGCCCAGCCGCCCGGTCTGCCTACCGACTGCGGGGCCGCGGCGCAGGCGCACGTTGAGAGCGGCGGGCCGGTGGCCGGGTTGGCACTCGACGTAATCAGCGACGGCCGGGCTGCCAACGACCTGGTGGGCAGCTACGCGCTCTTGAGCGGAGCGAACATCGCCCGCCGCGTCCTGGTGCCCGCTTTGCGGCGCAGCGAGTCTGGCCTCACCAGCGCCATCGCCGCCATGAACGTTGGATCGCAGCCCGCCCAGGCCACGCTGCGCCTCTTCCGCAGCGATGGCGAGCCCAACGAAGACTGCGGCTCGGCCTGCCAGGCGGTGATCCAACCGGGCGCCGCGACGCTATGGTCGCTCGCCCGTTTGCCCGGCATTCGACAAGGCTTCGCCGGCTACGGTCTTATCGAGAGCAGCCGGCCTCTGGCAGTCACTGTGGCCGAAGAGCCGGACGCCGGGTCAGGCCTGGACTTAGCGCTCTACAATGCGCTGTCGGCCAATACCGGCTCCGGCGACCCGGGTTTCCCTGCAGCCGAGCAGCCCTGGCCGACCTTCTCAGCCTCGCTGGCAGCAGGCACGCCCTGGCTACCACTGCTCTTGAACGTAGCCCCCCTGCCCGACGATCAGCCACCGCTAACACCGGGCCACGAGTCGAGCCCGACCGGCACCGCCACCGGTCAACCGACGCCCCTGGACACCGCGACGCCGCAAGCCACCCCAACGGAAGCGGGCCCGGCGACAGTCGCCCCTGGCACCCCGGTGCGACCGTCAACCGGGCCGATGGTCTTCCTGCCCGCCGTCGTTTCGTTCTAGGCGAACATGGAGTCGAGGCTCACCAGAGCCTTCATGTAGTTGGCGCGCTCAAAAGCAGCCGGCTCGGCTACGGCTTGCTGGCTCATGCTGCCGCGCATCTGCGCCACTGATTCGTACTCGTGAGCGGCCATCCATTCGGCGAACCCGGCCAGGATCTGACTGGCCCGCTCAACACCGCTCTTCAACAACGCCGAAGCCACCTGGCCAACGGCCGCCCCGGCCAAAACCACCTTGAGCAAGTCCTCGCTGTTGTGGATGCCCGTGGAGGCGGCCAGATCGGCGTTGACTCGCCCATACAGAATGGCAATCCAGCGCAGCGGCAAGCGTAGTTCGCTCGAGTCACTGAGCACCAACCGCGGCGTCACGGCGAACTCCTCCAAATCCAGATCGGGCTGGTAGAAGCGGTTGAAGAGCACCAGGCCATTGGCCCCGGCCGCCACCAGCTGTGCCGCCAGATTCGGCAGCGAGCTGAACTGAGGGCTCAGCTTCACCGCCAGCGGGATCCCGACCTGGGATCGCACCGCCGCCACCAGCTCAACGTAGCTGCTTTCCAGCTGCGCCCCGGTCACGGTCGTGTCAGTGGGCACGAAGTACATGTTCAGCTCCAGCGCGTCGGCGCCGGCCTGGGCCATCAGCTCGGCGTGCTCGACCCAACCGCCAGCCGAGATGCCGTTCAGGCTGGCGATGACCGGGACATCGAGCGCCTCCTTGAGCCGCCGGATGTGCTCCAGATACTCGTCGGGGCCGACGTTGTAGCATCCCAGATCCGGGAAGTACGACAGCGCCTCAGCATAGGAGTCAGTGCCCCGCGTCAGGAAGTGATCGAGGGCCAGGCTCTCATGGGTGATCTGCTCCTCGAACAGTGAGTACATCACCACGGCAGCCACGCCGGCATCTTCCAGGCGTCGTGCCGTGTCGACCTTCTTTGACAGCGGCGAAGCAGCCGCTACCAGCGGATTCCGAAGCTTCACACCGAGGTAGGTGGTTGACAGATCACTCATGGCCATCCCCTTTCTTGGCTTGCTCAGCCGGCGGCACGGTGGCGGCCGCGAGCTGACTATAGCGTGCCCACTGCCGCTCGGCGTCCTCTTGCGCCAGCCGGATCAGTCTCTCGGCCCGGGCAGCGTCAGCCAGGCTCAGGGCACGGTAGCGAGTTTCCTTGTATGCGTACTCCTCCACCGGAATGCTGGGCGGCTTGGAGTCGATGATGAGCGGGCTTTTGCCCTCGGCCGCCAGCCGTGGATCGTAGCGGTATAGCGGCCAGGCGCCAGAGCGGACGGCGCGCTGCTGCTGTGCCAGCCCCTCGCGCATGTCGTAACCGTGATTGATGCACGGCGAGTAAGCGATGATGAGCGACGGACCCTCGTAGGCGTCGGCCTCCAGGAAGGCGCGCAACGTCTGCTGATCGCTCTCGCCGAAGGCACAGGTGGCAACGTACACATAGCCGTAGGCCATGGCCATCATTCCCAGATCCTTGCGCGGCAACGCCTTGCCGTTGGCGGCAAACTTGGCGATGGCGCCGCGTGGCGTGGCTTTGGAAGCCTGGCCGCCGGTGTTCGAGTAGACCTGGGTGTCCAGAACAAGCAAGTTCACGTTGCGCCCCATTGCCAGCACGTGGTCCAGTCCGCCGTAGCCGATGTCATAGGCCCAACCGTCGCCGCCCACACCCCAGACGCTCTTGCGGACCAGGGCGTCAACCACCGGCAAGACCGCCCTGGCCCTTGCATCGCTGCTGGCTTCCAGGCGCTGCTTCAGCAAGGCTACGCGCTCGCGCTGGGCCTGAATCCCGGCTTCAGTGCTCTGGTCGGCGTCCAGCAGGTCGGCAACCAGCTGCTCGCCCACTTCCTGGCCAAGCTGCGGCAGCACGTCGCGCGCGAACTGCAACTGCTGATCGAGCGCCAGTCGCATGCCGAAGGCAAACTCGGCCGCATCCTCGAACAACGAGTTTGACCAGGCCGGTCCCCGGCCCTCGGCATTTGCCGCCCAGGGCGTGGTCGGCAGGTTGCCACCGTAGATCGAAGAGCAACCGGTGGCATTGCCGATCAGCAGTCGATCGCCGAACAGCTGCGACAGCAGCTTGACATAGGGCGTCTCACCGCAACCGGCGCAGGCCCCGGAGAACTCGAAGAGCGGCAGCAATAGCTGCGAATTCTTGACGGTGCTGATGCTCATCGCCGTGCGATCGACGTCAGGCAAGGCCAGGAAGAAGTCCCAGTTGGCCGCCTCTTGCTCCCGCAAGGGAATCTGCGGCGCCATGTTGATGGCCTTGCGCCCTATCTGAGTCTTATCCTTGGCCGGGCAAGCCTCAACGCACACGCCGCAGCCGGTGCAGTCTTCCGGTGCCACCTGAATGGTGTAACGCATGCCGGGGAACTCGCGGAACTTGGCCTCGGTCGACTTGAATGTCGGCGGAGCGCCAGCCAGCAGCACCGGGTCGTACACCTTCTGCCGGATCACGGCATGCGGGCACACGAAGGCGCACTTGCCGCACTGGATGCAAACCGTCGGCTCCCACACTGGGATCTCCAGGGCAATGTTGCGGCGCTCGTATTTGGCCGTGCCGGTAGGGAACGTTCCGTCGGCCGGGAGCGCACTAACCGGAAGCTGGTCGCCCTGGAACCCGGCGATTGGACCGAGCACCTCGCGCACGAAGGGCGGTGCATCGGGCAAGACGGGCGGCCGGCGCGTCATGGCGCTCGTGACCTGGCTGGGGACTTTCACCTCGTGCAGGTGCTCAAGCGCCGCATCCACCATGGCGAAGTTCATCTTGACGACAGCCTCGCCACGCTTGCCGTACGTCTTCCTGATCGATTCTTTGATGGCCGCAATGGCCTCATCGCGCGGCAAGACACCTGAGAGGGCAAAGAAGCAGGCCTGCATCAAGGTGTTGATGCGCCGGCCGATGCCGATCGACTTGGCCACGCCGTCGGCATCGATGACCCACATCTTGAGCCCCTTCTCGATGATCTGCTCCTGAGTCTCTCGTGGCAGATGATCCCACACCTCTTCCGGGCCGTAGGGGCTGTTCAAGAGGAAGGTGGCTCCGGGGGCTGCGAATCGCAGGACATCGTGCCGCTCCAAGAAGGAGAACTGGTGGCAAGCCACGAAGTTGGCCTGCGAGATCTCGTAGGCCGCCCGAATGGGCTGCGGTCCGAAGCGGAGGTGCGAGAAGGTCAGCGTGCCAGACTTCTTGGAGTCGTAGACGAAGAAGCCCTGGGCGAAGTTCTCCGTCTCCTCGCCAATGATCTTTATCGAGTTCTTGTTTGCCCCGACGGTGCCATCGGAGCCCAGGCCAATGAAAACCGCCCGGATCGTGTTGGGCGCCTCAATCGAGAAAGCCGGATCGTATTCCAGACTGGTGTGGGTGACGTCGTCGCGAATCCCAACGGTGAAGTGCATCTTGGGCTCGGAGCGCTTCATCTCATCGAAGACGGCCTTCACCATCGCCGGGGTGAAATCCTTCGAGGAGAGGCCGTATCGGCCGCCGATCACTAGCGGCGGCGCGGCAAATGGCGACAGGCCTGCCAATTCCGCTTCCCGCAAGGCAGCCACTACGTCGGTGTACAGAGGTTCGCCGATCGCCCCTGGCTCCTTCGTGCGGTCCAGACAGGCAATGACCCTGGCGCTGGGTGGCAAGCACTTCACAAAGTGCTCAACCGAGAAGGGGCGGTACAGATGAACGGTCAGCACCCCGACTCTCTCGCCACGCTCATTGAGGTATCGGGCCGTCTCCTCGGCGGTCTCGGCGCCGCAACCCATGGCGACGATCACCCGCTCGGCATCCGGGGCGCCGGCGTAATCGAACAGGTGGTACTGCCGGCCGGTGAGCTGGGCGAAGCGGTCCATCGTTTTCTGGACGATTTCAGGACAGGCCTGGTAGTACGGATTGATTCGCTCGCGAGCCTGGAAGAAGACGTCCGGGTTCTGGGCCGTGCCGCGCAGCACTGGTCGATCCGGGGAGAGCGCCCGCTGGCGGTGCGCCTGGACCAGCTCCATGTCGATCATCGACCGCAAGTCATCGTCGCTCAGCAGCTGGATCTTGTTGATCTCATGCGAGACGCGGAAGCCCTCGAAGAAGTGAACGAAGGGCACCCGTGCCTCCAGGGTCGCCGCGTGGGCCACCAGGGCCAGATCGTGAGCCTGCTGCACCGAACTCGAGGCCAGGAGCGCCCAACCCACCGGGCGAATGGCCATCACGTCGGACTGGTCGCCAAAGATCGACAGGGCATGGGTGGCCACCGTCCTGGCGGCAACGTGGAAGACCGCCGGCGTCAGCTCACCGGCGATCTTGAACATGTTGGGGATCATCAGCAGCAGCCCCTGTGACGCGGTGAACGTGGTGGTCAGCGCTCCGGCCTGCATCGCGCCGTGCACCGCCGCCGCGGCGCCGGCCTCGGACTGCAGCTCGACAACCTGAGTCACGGTGTCCCAGATGTTTCGCCGCCCCTCGGCCATCCACTGGTCAGCGAGTTCGCCCATTGGCGTCGAAGGCGTGATCGGGTAGATCGCCGCCACCTCGCTGACACGATAAGCGACCGATGCGGCCGCCTCGTTGCCGTCCATCATGATCCAGCGCCTGGTCATCTTCTTTCCACTCCCATGCATTGCATGCGTTGCATATAGTCGCGGCAGTCAGCGAAAACCCGCCCCCGGTCGCGACCGGGCGGCGGGCCCTTGCACCACCGGCAGCAATTGTACGCCGTCAGTCGCGGGCGCCCAATCGGGGACGGCTATCGGGCCCGGCACGCCCGGCCCAACCGGCCAGCGCTTTCAGCAGTCGCTCTGCAGCGCCGATGCCCCGGCACCATTTCGAACCTCGACCAGGTGGTTCTCATCATCGACGATGACGATGCGCGGCTGCCAGTCGATCGACTCCTCATCGCTCAGCAGCACGTAGGACATGATGATCACCCGGTCGCCGACGTGAACCAGATGGGCCGCCGCGCCGTTGAGCTGGACCACGCCGCTTCCGGCAGGCCCGGGCATGATGTAGGTCTCCAGACGCGCGCCGTTGTCAATGTCGACCACCTGGACCCGCTCGTACGGGCGCATGCCGGCCGCTTTCACCAGCGCCATGTCGACGGTGATGCTGCCCACATAGTGCAGGTCGGCAGCGGTGACCCGCGCCCGATGTATCTTGCCTCGAAGCATGGTGCGCCACATCTTGAGCCTCGTGTGTCGTCTGGCTAGCCGAGAGGAGTGGCCGCCTTGGGCTGCGCCGAGCCCGGCTGGCCCTGGCTGGCCGGCTCGCCGAGACGCAGGTTGTCGATGAGCCGCGTGCGCCCGATGCGCACCGCCAGCGAGCAGAGGGCCGCGCTGGCCACCTGGTCCAACTCGGCCAGCGTTTCCGGATCGGCAACGCTAACGTAATCCACCCTGGCCAACGGTTCGGCCGCCAAAACCTGCCGCATTGCCGCCCGCAGGCACTCGGCGCTGCGCTCCCCGGCCGCGAAGGCCGCCTGGGCTGCGGCGAGCGCCCGATAGAGGACCGTGGCCGCCTGGCGCTCCTCCGCTGACAGATAGGTATTGCGGCTGCTCATCGCCAGGCCATCGGGCTCCCGCACCGTTGGGCAGGGCACAATGGTCACCGGCAGATTCAGGTCGGCCACCAGTCGCTGGATGACCACCAGCTGCTGGGCGTCCTTCTCGCCAAAATAGGCCCGGGTCGGTTGCACGATCTCGAACAGCTTGAGCACCACGGTCGCCACGCCACGAAAGTGCCCGCGTCGATGCGCACCCTCCAGGGGCCGCGCCACTGCCCCGACTTCCACCCAGGTGTCAAAGCCGGGCGGATACATTTCACTGTCACTGGGAACGAACGCCATGTCACAGCCGGCGGCTGCCAGCAGCTGGAGATCCCGCTCCAGGTCCCGCGGGTAGGTGCGGAAGTCCTCCTGGGGACCAAACTGGGTGGGGTTCACATAGATGCTCGCCACGGCCCAGTCGCTCTCGGCACGAGCCCGGCGCACCAGGCTCAGATGTCCCTCGTGCAGGAAGCCCATCGTGGGCACGAAACCGACAGCCTGTGGCCCCTCGGGCGAGCACAGGCGGGCGGCCCGCCAGGCCCGTGCTTCGGCGATAGTCCTTGTCACTTCGACAGCCACGACAATCCTCCCCTACGGGTAGCACCGGCAGCCCGGGTTGAGAGGGCCTGTCCTAAGCCGGTGGCGCCGGTGGTGGCCCGCTCTGGCCGCCATGCGTCGGCCCCGTCAGCGCCGGCCGCCGCCGGACCGGCCTCCACTGACCCTCGGCTGGCCCTCTGCCGGCCCGGCCAGGCCCCTTGTCGGGCACGCCGCTCAGCCAGGCGCACCGCTCGCCACAGCCGTTCATTCTCCGGTGTCGGCACGCCGTGGCGTCGAGCGAGCTGGACCACGGCACCGTTAAGGGCATCGACCTCGGTGGGCATCCCGCGCGCCAGGTCCTGGAGCATCGAGCAGCGGTTGCCGGCCGTTCTTCGGGCCACCTCGATGGCCGCCAGGGCCGGGTCGCCTGGCAGCCGCACGCCGCCCGCCGCCGCCACGTCGCCCACCTCCCGCGCCGCCCGACAGAGCGAAGCCCGAGCCACACGGTCCTCCAGCAGGGCGCCGTTGACCACGCCGCGCAGCGCAGCGTTGGCGTTGATGGCGCAGTTGACGGCCAGTTTCCGCCACACCGCCGCCCGGATGTCCTCGAGCACCTCAACTTCAAGCCCAGCCGCTGTCAGCCAATCAGCCAGCGCCCAAACCAGGCCCGTGCCGGTCGGGTCATTCCGCGGCGGGGCAGACTTGCCGAACACCCGATCGGTCGCCTCCGTTGCCGGCGACCGCCCCACCCCGCACGCCGCCAACACGGTGATGCCCAGCCCGCCGACGCGGACTCGCCCGGGCTCGATGAGCGTGGCCCCACAGTCAGTGACTCCCAGGTTCACCCGACACCGACCCAGGAACCGCGCCAGCCGGCGATCGTTGCCCAGGCCGTTCTGCAGAGAAATGGCCAGGCCACCCGGAGCCAGCAGCGGCTGCAAACGACGGGCGGCGGCCGCCGTCTGATAGCTCTTCACCAGAACCAGCGCCAGAGGGAAGGGCACTGGGGTCGGGTGGCCGGCTGGCGGCACTCGCGCCCCGTACGAAGGAACGCCCACCGTGGGCAGTCCCGCCTCGAACGAAAGTACGCTTACCGGCGCCGACCATGTGCCGGCCTCATCCTCGACAATCACCCCACGCTGCTGCAAAGCCTCCAGACCGGCCGGCCAGGACCCGGCCATCGTCACCGCTACCTGACCTGACCGCGCCAGATAGCCGGCGAAGAGCGACGCCATGGCGCCGGTACCGACAATGAGCACCGCCGGGGCCGCGACTGGCACCTGCGGATCAGAGGCCTGGGTGTCCGTCACGCCCGCCCCCAGCCGCAATCAGTCCGGGCGCTCGTCAGTCGAAGCGGCAGGCACGGTCAGCGACGCACCGATCGCGCTCAAGAATGCCTGCCATTGACTATCGTCCAGCTGATAGCTGTGCTCGGCGGTCGGGAAGGCGCCCGACAGGACGTCATCGCGGTAGGCTGCCACCGCCGCCGTGATGGCCTGGCCGACTTCAGCGTAGCGGCGGACGAACTTCGGGGTGAAGCGGTCGAACATGCCCAGCAAATCGTGATAGACCAGCACCTGACCGCTGCAGCCGGGGCCGGCGCCGATGCCGATAGTCGGGATGCGCAGCTGCTCGGTGATCCGGGCGGCCAAACGATCGGGGACGCTCTCCAGCACAATGGCGAAGCAACCGGCTTCCTCGAGCGCCAGGGCGTCGTGCCACAGCCGCTCGGCGGCAGCGGCGGTTCGCCCCTGCACCAGCCAGCCACCAAGGAGATTCACACTCTGCGGCGTGAGCCCGATGTGGCCCAATACCGGAATCCCGGCCCTAACGATGGCCCGCACGGTATCGGCATAGGCAACTCCACCTTCGATCTTCACCGCGTGCATGCCGCCTTCCTGGAGGAAGCGGCCCGCATTGCGGACCGCCTCGGCCACGTCGGCCTGGTAGCTCATGAACGGCATGTCGCCAATCAGGAGCGCCGAACGCGCACCCCGACTCACCGCCCGGCAGTGATGAAGCATCTCGTCCATAGTCACCGCCAGCGTGTCCTCATAGCCCAGCACGACCATGGCCAGCGAATCGCCCACCAGAATGGCGTCAATGCCGGCCGCATCCACCAGCCGCGCCGAGGGGTAGTCATAGGCGGTCAGCATGGTTATCCGCTCGCCACGATCACGCTTGGCCTGGAGAGTGCGCACCGTGGTCCGTGGCCGCACGGCCCCGGTGGCGCTAGCGACTGTGGATGGCGGTCGGCTCATTTCTTTCCTCCTCGGTGCCACGGCACGCCAGAAACAAAGGCCGCCCGATCGATGGGCGGCCACACAAACAAGGCCGGCACTCGCCGGCCAGGATGTTCGTTCGCGGAAGGGTCCGCTGCTGCCGTCCCGGCCCGACATGGGTCCAGGCGACGATCGGAAGCCTGTCACTGGGCGCCGCGGGGCGCCACGTTCAGTTGTCTCGAATGCTCACCGCCGTCAGCGGTCGATGGCCAACCCATGCTAGCACACGGCCTGGGCAGCCGCAAGCTGGAGGGCTTGTCGCCCCGCGCCGCACCTGGGCGCCGGCTGGAGGCGTGTTCGCCCGGCGCCGCACCTGGGCGCCGGCTGGAGGCTCTAACCACCGGGCGTGGCTTGCTCGTCTGCCGATCGCCTGAGCAGGCGACAGGCGTTAGAATACTGGCATGCACACCAGACGAACTCGACTCAGCCATTTAGTCACTGCCGCCACCCTGGCCGGCGCGCTGGCCACCACCGCGCTGGCATTCAGCCTCCCCGCCGCGGCCACGGCCAGGGGTGGTCTCGACCCCCACTCCCAGGAGACACCCGCGCCACGGCCTTCTTTCACGGCCGCGCGGGCAACCCTGACGAGCGCCCTCATCGGCTGCTCTGCCGACGCTCCCTGCCGCGCGGACCCGTGGCCTGTCGAGCCACAACAGTTCACCCGCTGGCAGGGCATCGACCTGCCGGGCGCCACCTGCGGCCGCGGAGCTCCGTACCGCTACTACCTCAGCAGACCGGCCGAAGAACCCGAGGGCCTTCTGTTCCTGCTAAATGGCGGCGGCGCCTGTGTCAAAGAAGGGCCCGCGCCGCCCGGCGTTACCGGCATCGCCCGGCAGCTCTACTGCATGGAATTCAGTAACTTCGAGGACCAGCTGGCCAACGACCTGGCCATCCAGCTAGTGGCCACGCGGGTGTCGATCGTGCGCCGCAACGACCCGGTGAATCCCTTCCGCTCCTTCGTCTATGTCTTTGTGCCTTACTGCACCGGCGACGTTCACGCGGGCGCGATGCGGCAACCACATGACTACGATCCTCGTCCCGATTCGGAGTTCCTGGTCCTCCACCGCGGGCACCTCAACGTGGTGGCGGTGTTGGATGACGTCCAGCAGCGGTTCCCCGAGCTCGAGACGGCGATCGTCACCGGCGTCTCAGCCGGTGGCATCGGAGCCATCCTCAACTACCCCGAGTTCATCGCCCGCTGGCCGCGGGCGGTGCTGATCCCCGACAGCGGTATCGCGCCACTGCACGACAGGTCGCTGATGGTCCGCGAGGGCCCACGCCTGGGGGCGCAGTGGGGCGCCAGACAGCTCCTGCCCCCCTACTGCCAGGAGGACCGGTGCGTTTCCGACACTCTCTATCTGCTCGCCGCCCATGCCCGCGCCTACGACGGCCGTGAACGTCCCTGGCTGCCCTTCGGCTTCCTGCAATCCCAGCGCGACTCCGTTCTGAGCGCCTACTTGGAGATGGAACCCTGTGGCTTCCAGATGGCGCTGCGCTCAGAGATGATTGAGCTGCCAGGAAACGTTCGAGCCTTTGTGCCAGGCTCCGACGAACACGTGTTTCTGGCTACGCCGGGCTATGCTACGCCTGGCGGCCAGGTGGAGCTGTCCGGTTGGTTCGCCAGACTGGCGATGGCCCAGACAGCTGCCGAGTTGCCCCCGAATGCCATCGATGCCTGGACGGGCTGCTACGCGCTGCAGCTGCCATATCTGGCCCGCGAGTGAGCTGCCAGGCAAGGAGTCGACTTCACATGAGCACTTCGGACAGGCTACTATGGGCCATCGGCGTGGGCGCGGTCGCTGTGGCGATCATCGCCGTCGTTCTGGTGGTGAGCCGCGGCCAGCCGACGTATATGGCGGAGACCGGCCCCGAGGCGGTCGCCTACAACTACGTCTTGGCCATGATCCTTCGCGACCATGAGCGCGCGTTGGGCTATCTCTCGCCGACGTTGCCCGGACGCCCGAAGGATGACGAGGAACTGGCAGCGGCCGTCTTCCGCCATGACCTGTGGGTCCCCGAGGGCGAAGAGGTACACCCGGAAGCGGCCGTCGTGAAGTCAGCCTCCGCCGAGCAGGCCACGATCCAGGTCAAGCTTAGGCACTTCGGGGAACCAGGACTCTTCGGAGAAGCCGAGTGGCAATCGGATGTGCAGCTTCTCCTGCGGCGCGAGGATGGGCGCTGGCGCATCGTGGACGGTCAGGGCTTGTGGGACGACTGCTGGCGCGATCCGGACCTCGAGCAATGTGGCCGCCGGGGTGCGCCGCGACCACTGCCGGCTCCGTAGGCCAGCCCAAGGGCCCGCCGAACTGGCGAGCGACAAGATTGGGCGGGGCCGGCTCTCCCAGGCACGAGACGTGGGCCCTTCAGGTTCGCCGGTGCCCCTGTGGTCATGACCCGGCCGGGCATTGATGCGGCCCGGTGCCCCGAGGCCACCGTGCCTCCGAGAGCCCGGCGCCTCGCCAATTGCCGGCACCCGCAAGGCGCCTCATAATCTGCTCTCCAAGGCATAGAGGAGGGCCACACCATGGCCGCAGTTCGGCGGGCTTATGTCTACATCGTGGCTGGGCTGGGCGTACAGGTGGTGGCCTGGACGCTGGTCAGCCTGACGGGACGCGTCCTGGTCGCGGTGACTGGAGCCGGGACGGCACTCAGCCCCGAGACGATCGCCTATCGACTGGCCCTGCTCATCGTCGTGCTGCCGCTCTACCTCGCTCACTGGCGCCGGGCGCAGCACGCCGCAGCGCGGGACCCCGCGGAGCGGGCGAGCCCCATCCGAAGTGCTTTCCTGTACGGCACGCTCGCGCTTCTCCTGGCGCCGACGCTGCTGGCGCTGAACGGGCTGGTTGCTGCCGCCTGGCGCACACTCCTTGATCTCCTCGACACCGGCAGGCCACCCCTGGGCAGCCCGGAAGTGGCGCCCGAGCGGCTCGTGGAGCTGGGGCGGGTCGTCGTTCTGGGTGCCTGGTGGGCCTTCCACCATCGGGTGGCCGCCGAGGACCGGCGGGCTGGCGCCGAGTCAGCACTTGGCACGGCAATCCGTCAGCTGTACCAGCTGGGCTTCAGTGCTGCAGGCCTGCTGTGGACCGGCGGTGCGGTGACGGAGCTGCTGCAGGCCGCCCTGCAGGGCCTGAGCCGCGCGGCGGGGCCGGCCGGTCCAGTACTGGCTACGTCTATGGCCCAGCTGACAATCGGGCTGCCGCTTTGGCTCACCTTCTGGCGCAACGCCCGGTCGCTCGAGCCCGCGGGCGAGAGTCGGGCGGGGCTGCTGCGAGACATCTACCTGTACGGGGCGGTGCTCGTGGGGTTGCTGCTGACGGCCGCGAGCGCCACAGCGCTGATCGCGGGCGCCATCCGACGGCTGGCCGGGCAGCCTGCAGCGGGCGACTGGCGCGAGATCGTGCCGGTGCTCGTTGTCGGGGCGGCCGCCTGGCTTTACCACAGGCGGGTCGTGGATGAGGTGGCCGGCAGGCTCGAGCTCCGGAGCCAGGCCGAAGCAGTTCGCAGGCTGTATGTCTACCTGGCCGCAGCGATCGGCATAGCCTGCTCAGGTGCCGGTCTGGGCGGAGTGCTGGGCCTGGTCATCGAACGCGTGCTCGGGAGCTCACGCAATCTGGCGACCACCAACCAGCTGCCGTGGTCGCTGGCGCTGGCGACGGTGGGTAGCATCATCTGGTGGCCCCACTGGCGAGGAGCGCAACGACAGGCTGCTGCCGCAGATCAAGCCGGTGCCCTGGCGAGACGCGCCCTCACCCGCCGGATCTACCTCTACTGGTGCCTGCTCGCCGGAACCCTGGCCATTCTCGGCGGGGCGGTCTACGTGCTGTACCTGGGCATCCTCAAGCTTCTGGGAGGGCAGATCCCGGCTGCCTGGCCGACGAACCTGTCGCGAGCCCTGTCGGCTCTGGCGGCTGGCGCGGCCGGCTGGGCATACACGGCGCTGGTCTTGCGCGAGGACGCTGCGGCGAGCCTCGCCGACAGGCTGGCCCTGGAAGCCAGCTGGCCGACATTGGTGGTTGACGCTGGCGAAGGCCCTGCAGGTCGAGCCCTCCTTGAGCGCCTGCGCCGGGAACTGCCCGGTCTGCCGGTGTGGCTGGTAACCCTGGCCGGCGGACATGCAGCCGGGGGGCCCAACGCGACGATGACGGCCACTGGAGGTAGCCCTGAGCTGCCCGGGGAAGCCACTTTAGCCTCAGCCCGCGGCGTACCGCCGGGCACGGGCGTCGGTTTCTCGGCCGAGAGTGTTCGGCTGGTTCTGATTACCGATTCAGCCGTGAGCCACGCCCTGCGCCTCACTTCCGCCGGGCCTGCCGCTGGGCGCGGCCCAGGGCACGCTGATGAGGCCGAGCTTTCCTGGCGCCGGTTGCTCGGATCCGACCTGGACTCAGGGCAGCCGATCAAGCGGCTGATTGTGGCCACTGGCGAGCCGGGCCTGGAACTGGCGGGCGGCCAGCCGGGCACCGACGACCCCCTGTCGTTCACGGTTAGCGCCGTCCGTCAGATCATCGAAGGCCAGCCTCCGGGCGAGAGCCGGGGCCTGGCTAACTTGAAGACCCTGCTGGCCATTGTTGGCGCGGCGGCGCTGTCGATCGTGGCGGCTGGAATCCTCGGCGCTCTGGCAGGTACCTGGCTCCGATTCCGGTAGCCCGACCACAAAGCGATCGCCTGGGATACCCGGGCTGGCCGGTGTTCGGCGCCGCGCCCGGGCTGCTGCGCCTGGGCTTCGTCCGCTTCGTTGCCAGCGCCAGTGGCGACGGGAGTTCCACCGGCCCACGCCGGTTGGTCGGCGGCGGGCATTGCGGCTCAGCGCTGGCCGTGGTACAATGAGACAAACGCAGGCGGGTAGCTCAATTGGCAGAGCAGCGGTCTCCAAAACCGCAGGCTGCAGGTTCGAGTCCTGTCCCGCCTGCCTTTTTTGACGCCATCTGTTGGGTGTAGGCCGCGGCCCGTAACATGCGCGTCCCTCCATGAGAAGGCCGCTACAAGGCCAAGAACGCGGCGCCAGTGGCCCGTTGGCGCCGCTGTAGGGACGGCGCCGGACTGGCGCACCGCCGTCACGCTAGCTGTCGACCACCCGCCAGGTAGTTTCTTCCGACGTTCCCGCGGAAACGCCTCCCGCCCGTGGCCCGGGGGAGCGCATGTCGATCGCCGCAGGCAACGGCGGTCGGCCGGACGCCGGCCTCATACACTCGATGGCCAGGCTGTAGTCAACCGGATGATAGTAGTCGCGGGCCGATGCCGTCCACGGACCCGGCGCCACCCCCAGGGTGACCATATACGCCGTCAGCAGCTCGTCCGACTGCCAGGTCCCTCGGGG